>Ga0181520_10002027_pt1 | contig 39403 bp, 21 predicted proteins | sample PEATcosm2014_Bin_29_FD_132451 | JGI IMG/M metagenome (GOLD analysis project Ga0181520, IMG submission 132451) | Peatland microbial communities from MTU Mesocosm Facility, Houghton, MI, USA - PEATcosm2014_Bin02_30_metaG | ecosystem: Environmental > Terrestrial > Soil > Wetlands > Peat | place... | reverse complement strand
CTGGCTCGGGCAAACTTTTCAAAACTCGGCTGACAGGCAAATGTTATCTGGCGCATCGTGTTTTCGCTCTACCTACAATTCTATGCAATTGCGACGCGCCTGCGGGACTTGATCAGAGGCTCCTTAGGTCGAGGATTATTGATGTCGTCCACACCTTACTTGCAACAGGCTTCCGCAATCGATATTGGCGGCACAAGCCGGTGCCGCAACTTCGCGTTCCTGGGTTGGATCATTGTCAATTGCCTTGGACTGAATGCGCTCCTCCACTTCATCGCCCTTTGGAGCATGCATCGCGCTTGGCTGCCGGATTGGCTATTCGATAGTAATCTGCATGCCTTGAACCGGTACGTGCATCTTTTGCAAGGCCACGACTCATGGAGGCCGATGCTGAGCGCCATGCACTTCTGGCAGGCGCATCCGCGAAGTCCTCTTTATCAAAACGTGTTCTTTTCGCAGCACATTAAGTTTCAGTACCCGCTTACCTCTTTGCTGCCCTTGGTGGCGCTGAATAGGTTGGGTTTTAGCGACCTGCAAATCTGGGCTCTTGGAAGAGCAGTTGGGTGGATCTCGGTAGGGTTGGTGGCGCTCATGTGCGTTGCTATCGCCCGGCACAGCTCCAGTTCAGCGCGGTGCCGGGTGCCCAAGCTCAACATCGCTACAATCGTAGCTATTTTTCTGGGGTCTTTGCTCTTCTACCCGCTGCTCATAGGCTGTGTCCTCGGGCAGATACAAACGATCCTCACGCTTTTCTATTCGGTGGCATTCTACTGTTGGCTGCGGGGTTACGAGCGGACCGGCGGCGTATTCATCGGACTCATGATTCTGGTCAAACCTCAATTCTCCCTGCTGCTGTTGTGGGCTGCATTGCGTAAACGCTGGAACGCCCTGATAGCCGGGCTGGCATGTGTCGCCCTCATTCTTCCCATCTCGCTGATTCTGTTCGGATGGCGGAATAGCTGGGATTATCTGAGTGTCCTGCGTGCGCTCAGTTCTGTGGGCGAGAGCTATTATGCGAACCACTCAATGAATGGCCTGCTTAATCGCCTCCTGTTCAATGGCGATCAGATGTTTCATCCAGACAGCTTTCCGCCGTTTCATCCCGTCGTCTATGCGGGCACGCTGCTCAGTTCAGTTTTTTTGGTCGGTCTCGCTCTGGTCTTTACCGGCCAACGAAAACGTCTCGGCGGAATGGCCGATTTCGCGTGCGCGGCTGCCGTTGCAACAATGGCCTCGCCGATTGTTTGGGAACATCATTACGGCATCTTTCTGCCCATCCTGGTCTGGCTGTGGTTTGGCAGAACAAGCGGACTCGCCCCGATACGCAGCACGGCATGGCTTGCAGTTGCATATATTCTCATAGGCGATTGCTTGAGCCCGTTAAACCTTTTGTGGCACGTTCCCATCTTGAATATCGCGCAATCTTACACGTACTTCGGAGGACTGATGATCGTCTGGATCTTGCTCTCGCCGCGATATGCTACAACAAGCGCAGACGGCACAGGGTTGGACGCCCCACACGCAGATTTGATCCATGCGAGAGATAGCGGGCGATTGAAAGAACCGGACGCGCTGCTCTCGATTTCTTAAGCACGTTCCCCTCAAACCGGAGAAGTAGCATCCGCCAGTCTGATCGGCCTCCAAACAGTTCACACTCTCAAAACGATTCTCCAGACCTTCTTGACTATGGGAGGGCACTGTGCCCGCATCTTCCGGTCGAATCATCGAATGCGAACCCGACGTCTTTACACAGAATCTGAACCGGCTGCCTTACGAATTCGCTCACGGTCTCGCCGGAAGCCCGCTCTTCGAGCTTTCCCGGCTTGTGGATGTGGCCGACAAGGTGGCGACACGCAACACTCCTCATCTGGCCGGCGGAGACGTGTATTTCAACGACGGGCTCATCGAGCCAGGTGAGAAGCCGTTGCGCCCCGACATGCCGCGAACGGCCGCTGCCGATCTGATTCGCAAAATCGACACCGCACAGGCCTGGATCATCCTGAAACACGTAGAACGCGAGGAGGGATATCGCGATGTGCTGGAAAACTGCATTCGCGACATTCTTGAACTCTCCGGACGCGAGCTACTGCGCAAGATCAAATGGTTCGAGGCAATTCTCTTTATCACCTCGCCGAATCGCGTAACTGAATATCACCTGGACCGCGAGGTTTCCTGGATTCTACAGCTTCACGGCGACAAGGAAATTCACCTGTTCGACCGCGCCGATAAGGACATCGTCCCCGACAAGGAGCTCGAAGTCTACTGGACCGCCGACAATCGGGCCGCGTGCTATAAACCGGAATACGAATCGAGAGCCATCGTCTATCAAATGCGCCCTGGAACCGGCGTGCATATTCCCATCAACTCCCCGCACTGGCTGCGGAACAAAAACAATATTTCTGTAACTCTGAATGTCAATTTCCAGTTTCATGACCGGCACTGGGCGAATCTTTATAGGGCGAACTACTATCTTCGCCGAACGGGGATCACGCCGCACCCGCCTGGCGCCCATCCTGTATCCGACAGCTTCAAGAGCGCGGCCTTTACCGTCATGCAAAGGGCGAAGCAGGCCGTGAAGGGGCGGCCGCATATCCCGGCGGAAGCGCGCGAGCAAAACAGAAGGATCGCGCAACTGGCGGGGCTGAGATGAGCCTCTTCCGTGCAGATGGCTCCGTGTCTGAGCCGCGAACAATCTCAACTGGCAAGAAATAGCGCGTGCGCTACGAACATCGGCGCTTACACGACTATCGAACGATAACTCCCGGGGCTACGCATGACTCTCTGGAAGCGCGAAGGAACACACCTAACTCTTAGCTGGATACTGGTAGGTATCTTGGGAGCAGTGGAAGGCGTCTATGGGCGGACTCAATACCTGGGCGACTGGATTTCTTACCTGAATGTCAGCAGATCCGTTTCCAGTAACGACTGGAGGGGCATATTCGACCCCATGTGGAATTCTGGCTATCCAGCGCTCATCGCTTTGGCGCGCAGCCTGGCTCCCCGGACCGCCGAAGGCGAATGGTACGCCATCGCCCTGTTGAACTTTTTTATTTTTCTCGGAACCTATGCTTCTGTGCGGTACCTGATCCGGCAGGCCGCGGCATCCCGTGATAGTTTTGCAGAGCGAGAGGTTTGCAGGCCGGTGGTGACATGGACGGTCTGCAGTGCCTTCTTGAGTTATGCACTCTGTTTCGATAAGGTATCGCGTGTTGCTCCCGACCTCCTGGTCTCCATGCTGTTCATTCTTGGCGCGGCGCAGGTTCTCCGCGTCATCCGCCTCCGCTCGGCAATGTCCGCCGCGACTCTGGGGATGATCCTGGGGCTTGGATGCTGGGTAAAAGGCGTTTTCCTCTGCAACGCAGCAATCTTTCTTCTGATTCTCATACTGGCGCGATTCACGGGGAAGATACCGTGGCGCACTTTTGCCATCAGCGCGTTGGTTTATCTTGCACTTTTCATTCCATACGTCTCCGGGATCTCCTGGTCTTATGGCCAATTCACGCTGGGCTCTTCAGGAGAGTTGAATTACGCCTTTCATGTGAACCACCTGCCGCATTGGACAAATTGGCAGGGAGGGCCGTCCCAGTTTGGCAGGCCGATTCATTCTTCCGTACAGCTATTGAACGATCTTCCTGCCTTTGCGTTTCTCGAACCGTTTACGAGCACTTATCCGCCTTATAACAACCTGGCTTATTGGTATCGCGGCTTTCGCCATTTCTTCAGCATCGCGAATCAGATATCGGCGGCCGGCCAGGGGTGTTACTATTTCGCGGGAATCGTAAAAGCTCATCAGATTCTGTGGGCCTTCCTGATGGTGCTGCTTGTCATAACCTTGAAGCGCGATTGGCGAAAGGCTGCCCTGGGAAGTTTGAGAGCATTGTGGCCCATTGTCATTCTCCCCGTGCTGGCCTTGATCCCGTATCTGCTGGTGCATGTGGAGGACCGCTATCTTGGGGGGATACTGCTCGTACTTACCCTGGCTCCTCTCGCACTTGCTCTCGACCCGAAATTCCCGTCAAGGCGATTCGCCCTCGTCTTTCTGCTCACGGCGTACACCATTGGCGCTATTGCAGAGTTGGGAAGGTATGACGCCTGGACAATCCAGGCCGCGCTTCACCGCCAGGATTTCCACCGCGATCCACAATGGAGGCTGGCCACCGCCCTGACAGCGGGTGGACTGAGAGCGGGAGATACCGTAGCCCTCATTGGCCGCAGGGATGCTAACTTCCGCTGTAGCTGGGCTTATGTCGCGCGCATTCGGGTGGTTGCCGAATTCGGTTCGCTGCCCTGGAGCATTGAACCATGGGACCGTATGCCGTTTGAACACTTGAAACCAGAGGAAGCCGATCAGGACTGGGGCACTTTCTTTTGGCAATTGCCACCGGAACAGCGCGAACGCGTCATCAGAGCATTTCACGATACAGGAGTCCGGGCCGTCGTCTCCCTCGCTCAGCCCAACGCCAGTTCAAGCGGGTGGATATCTGTATCCGACACCGGCGCGTGGATCTACAGCTTCGATCCGCAATTGACAGCGTCCCTTCACGCCATGCAGCAGACAGCCGGGCATGATCGAGCTGTGAACTATGTGGGGATTATCGGCAACGGGTTCGTCACCGCTCATGGCACCCAGGCGCCGCATTCCTGAATCGGTGTTCGGGCTGTCATCCTCACTGAGAACCCAATTCGGCCAGAGTCGCAGAAATCGCTTGTAACAGGGGACGCTGGGGATAAATGTGTCCCCCGGGAAGGATTTGCACTGAAAATCGGCGACGTGTCTGCCGCTTCCATGCGAGCAACTCGCCCCAACTGACGCTTGCATCCTTCTTCCCGGCGAAAACTGTGATCGGGCAATCCAGCGGCTCGCTCTCCCGAAAACGATAACTCTCCACAACCGCAATATCGGCCCGCAGAATTGGCAGGATGACCTCCATGAACTCCGCATTCCGCAGAAACTCATGAGGGATGCCATCGTAGAGGCGAGTTACCTCCTCTATGAATTCCAGGTCGGGGAGCGAATGCAGCGGGTTCGTATCGTCAGGAGAATCCGGAGCGCGACGACCGGAAAGAAAGAGCCAGGCGGGCATGGAAAGCCCCTCGCGCTGCAGTCTGTGCACCCATTCGAAAGCCAGCAATGCACCCATGCTATGTCCGAAAACCGCGTAAGGAATGTCCAGCCAGTGCCGCAACTCACCAGCCATAACGTCCACCAGCGGGTCCATCTGGGTGTAAAGGGGCTCGGAGAGCCGGGTCTCCCGGCCGGGCAGCAGAACCGAACATATCTGCACAGAACCAGGCAGCGCGGCGTTCCAGGAATGAAATGCTGTCGCGCCGCCTCCCGCATGGGGCAGGCAGAACAACCGCAGGCGCGGATGCCCAGCCACTGAACGGCACTTTAGCCAGAGTGAACTTCTACTCAAGTCAGCGTTTCTCCGGAATTGATTCTACTCGATCCATGCACGCATTTGAGCAGATGGATAGATTCTCAGATATCTGCTCCCTGCGAACCTTGGAAGATATTTTGTGAAGTTCCAATTATGGCTTCCACATCAACAAGGCTCTCACTCCTTTGGTGACCTGTTTCCGGCGACAACCGTTTCCACTGGCAACGGTTCTTGACCCTGTACATCGGTACTCCCATCTCAAACGCATTTGCTTTGTTCCTTCGAAACATAAGACGGCCTCGTTTACGTGCGGGCCGCTCCGCTGTCTCCGTTCCGGACACTATCTCCGGAAGTTAGACCCCACCCTTCCCCTAATGCTTTGAATGCGAGAGGTCTGAATATGAATATGTCGACATCGGAATTCTGGCCAAGAGTTTCAGAGTCGGTGCCTTTCTGGCCCGACGGAGCGGGAGGCTCGGTCGCGGGCGCCCCTCGAAGATCACAAGGTACGGCGAAGTTCTGGATGATTCTGGATGGGATCATCATCCTTGGGGCAGCAATGCTTGCCTCGTTCTACAAACTGCATACGGGCCCCGTGGCTGGCGCAAGGGTGCTCTGGCATGGGACGCTGATACACGGCCGTTCCATGAGTATCTTGCTGGCCTTTTTGTTCGGGTTCATCATCGCGCTCATGGTGACCAGCCGCAGATTGAATCTGTACTACCCCACGCGGCTCAACAATCTTCTGCATGAGCAACGGCTGAGCGTCCAGGCCTGCTTAACCTCCGGTTTGCTGCTTACTGGCACGCTCTATCTGGTAAAGGCCGAGGATATTCCGCGCAGCATTGTTCTCATGACGGTTGGAATTGTCACCGTCACGCTGAGCCTACGCAGGCTTATTTATCGTGTGTTGATGTATCGACGCTTCGAACACGGCATCGGCACCCGCAGCGTTCTCATCGTTGGCACCGGGCCGGAGGCGCACGCCCTTCGTCATCACCTGGAGCGAATCCGGCATCTGGGCTACACCTTCAAGGGATTCATCGATGTTTCCAGTTCCGAATCCGGGTTTACCGCCACGCCCTCCGATGTAGTCGGTTCGCTCGATACGCTCTTTCAAAACGCCCGGAAGGAATTCGTGGATGAGATACTCTTCACTACGCCCATCGACCGCAACTTTGTTCGCGACGTGCTCGAACAGGCCCGCAGGCATGGCGTAGACCTGCGCGTGGTGCCCGACTTGTATGGCGGCGTGGCCTGGAATAACCCCATCGAATACATCGGTCAGTTCCCGACGATTCCGCTCCACCGGGGACACGTGCCAGAGATGGGCCTTCTGCTCAAGCGTCTGCTCGACATCGCCTTCTCCAGTCTGGCGCTGATCGTCCTCCTGCCGTCGCTGCTGGCGATTGCCATCGCGATCAAGCTCGATTCCCCCGGTCCGGTCCTTTACACTTCCGAACGCATTGGCAAAAAGGGCCGGGTCTTCCGCTGCATCAAGTTCCGCACCATGGTCCGCGACGCGGAAGAGCGCCGCTCCGATGTGTTGCACTTGAACGAGCGCAAAGGCGTGCTGTTCAAGATTGCCAACGACCCACGCGTCACGAAGGTCGGCCGTATCCTGCGCAAGTATTCGCTCGACGAACTGCCCCAGTTCCTCAATGTGCTCCACGGCGACATCAGCGTTGTCGGCCCTCGGCCCCCTATCGCCAGCGAAGTCCGCGAGTATAAGCTCAGCCACTTGCGCCGCCTCGACGTCATTCCCGGAATCACCGGCCTATGGCAGGTGCAGGCGCGCCAGGACCCCTCGTTCGACAGTTATGTCTCGCTCGATGTGTCTTACATCGAGAATTGGAGCCTTTGGCTGGATATCAAGATCATTCTGCGCACGGTCGGCGTGGTCTTTGCCGGAACCGGTGCCTAATCGGTTCTTCAGTCCATGTGGCGCTTCTGCCATCGCCGATGCAGCTTTTGCTTTCGAAAAAGCGGCAAAACCCCGCAGGAGCCAAGTGAGAAAACATGACTCAGCCAAGACCGAGCTCTGGAGAAGAAATGAGTGGCAATTTTTTGCAACGATTCCTCTCCCATCACATCCAATATTGCAGTGAAGCAGTTATTCGCACTCCGGCTTGTGGGAGTGACATGGGCGAAGCCCGCATGGAGCGGTCATTGTCCGGCAAATCGCCTATTCCGCGAACAATCGCTTTGCCCATCTCCGAATAGAAATACAGATTCCGCCAAGATCAGCCCCAATCGATTTCAGAGCTTTGTGCCGGTTTCCGTGCCCCTGAGGCACCCTCCAAGGGACTGTCCTCATTGCAAGTCAGCACTGTAGAGGCAAGCAGTTGTATTCCTGTCTCAGTATCCGTAACCCAATCGACACTCCTGACACTCCATCGGAGTACGCGCGGAGGAGCTTCCATGGCCACAGCCTTAGATCAAGCCGCGCAGTCGTCCGTCTTTGCCCACGATGCCGAGACTGGCAGACTGTTCGCCACCAACTTCGACCATCACCCTTTTCAGTTCCACCACGCTCTCCACACAATGGAGATCTTTCAGATGCCGGCGTTGCTGAAGCTCGCAGAATTCTGCATGCGGAAGCGCACGCACAAGAGCCACTTCGAAACCGGCGAGCCCGTGGTGAACGGCTACTTCGGCAACAAGCCCGCGGATATGACTTTGGTTCAGGCTCTGGAGCGAATCGGGGAAAGCAAAAACTGGATCATTCTGAAACGGATTCACGAAGTGCCGGAGTACCGCGCGGCTCTGGAGGTTTTTATCTCCGAGCTGTCAGAGCTTACGGGCACGGATTTACGCCATCTGTATCACGATCCAGTTCTCACGATCTTCATCACTTCGCCCAACCGCATCACGCCCTACCATCTGGATGGTGAAGCCAATTTTCTCGCGCAGGTGCAGGGCAGTAAATCGGTGTTTCTCTACGATGCGCACGATCCGTACATCCTGACCGCGGCGGAGATGGAGCAATACTGGACGGGCCATCTACTGGCGCCCCGATGGCACGACGAGCTGTCGAATGGGCAGTGGCGTTACGACGTATCCCCTGGGATCGGAGTTTTCAATCCGGCCACCTTTCCGCACTGGGTGAAGAACACAGACAATGTCTCGGTTTCGGTCAGCATCAATTTCAAGCGGGTGCGAAACGACATGATAGGGGCGTACCGAGCCAATTACTATGCGCGGAAGATCGGCCTTCATCCCAGCGATCCGGGGAAGTCGCAGGCCATCGATCGCTTGAAGAGTCTGACTTTCGGCAAGCTGTACCAAGGGGCCCGCTCCACGCGAACTGCGATCCGGTCGCGCTTCGGGATTTAGAACTCCGCAGCGCACACTCGCCGGCGCCCGAACTTACTTCCGAGACAGACTTCAGCCACGCTGCGACGCAACTTCTTCGACTGTTAGTGCGCATCTCCTATGGCGTGACGATCGCGAGACATTGTGGCTGCGATCCTGGATGTGATCGGTCGCGCAAGACAGTTACGTCCAACCGGGCAGCTTGCTGTTTGACGATTTTGTAGTTCTCGAATCGAGCCGGCGACTTTCTCAGCCGTGAGAAAACCAGGGGACCAGCCTGGCTCCTACTCCACAAGGGATATTCCCGGCCCTGCTGTGGATACCGGCTCAAGCATGAGGTGCGGATATGCCATCGACAAAGAACGGAATCCGCCATACTGACAATAGCTTCGATACGTTGCGTCTATTCTTCGCAGTGCTGGTGATCTTCTCTCATAGCTTTGCCCTGGGCCGTGGCTCCAACGATAACGAACCTCTCTCTGTGCTGACTCAAGGGCAGATTACTCTTGGAAATGTGAGCGTGTGGGCCTTCTTTGTGATCAGCGGATTTCTCATCACGCAGAGTTGGACGCGCTCTCCAAAACCGGCGAAGTTTCTCAAGAAGCGCATCGCGCGCATTTATCCGGCGTTTATTGTCGCCGCGGTGCTTTCCGCACTGGTCGTGGTGCCATTTGCGGCGGATCCGGCAACGGATCGCTCCCTGGGGATAGGCAACTTCTTGTTGCAAACGCTGCGGCTACAGGTTTTCGATGCCCCGCCGGTTTTTGTCCATAACCCGTGGCCCAACGAGCTGAACGGTTCTCTTTGGTCGGTGTCCTTTGAATTCTGGTGCTATATCGGAATTATGTTGCTGGGAATGACTGGAATGCTTCTGCGCCGCTGGCTCGTGGCAGCGATCTTCGCAGCGGCGGTTGCCTGGCATCTCTATCTGTATATTACAGGGTGGGTCCCGGGAGGCAAACTTCTTGGAGTTATCTTTGGCTTTCCACTGTTCTGGGCGATCGTTCTCCCTTTCTTTCTTGCAGGGTCTTTATTTCATCTCTTTGGCGGTACAGCTTTGCTGCGCGGGCCTCTGATGATTGCGGCTCTTGCAGTCCTCATCGTGTCGAACTTCATCCCGAATGCGTATGTAGTTACTCTTCCTGTTTGTGGCGCATACCTTCTGCTTGGCTTGGCATACCAACCATGGCTGCGTCCGCTGAATCTGGGGAGATTTGGGGACTTTTCCTATGGGACCTATCTGTATGCCTTCCCTATTCAACAGTTGATTGTTAAGTTTGGAGGAGGAACGATGGGACCGGTGAAGCTCTTCCTGTTGGCGACTCCCCTCGCAGTGGGCACCGGCGCTCTTTCCTGGTTTCTTGTGGAGCGGCATTTTCTGGCTCGCAGTTCGGTTCTAAAGTCGGCCGCGTCTTTGGGTCAGAAAGCAGCAATAAGCCTGATCTCGATATGGAAATCGAGAAGAAACTCGTTCCGCGCCGGTTCGAGCATTTCCACTGAGCGGGCACTGCCGCACGACGAGCCTGGCGAAACTGCCTCCCAGGGCGCGGAGATATCTGCATAAGTCCACAAGGGTTTGTCATTGAAGCACATGGAAAACCTTCGATTGGGGACCGGGACCGACGAGTCGCACACGTTGCTCGGCGGCATCCATGGCGCCTCGATTCGACCTCTAAAAAGAACAACATTCCAATACTCTGAGAGCAATTTTGCCGACTGACACGACATTATCGACTATTGAGATCTCCGAACGGGAAGCGGCGGCGGAAGACCGCGCTGGAGGGGAGGCGCTTGCCAGGAAAGTGCTGGAATCGAAAGCGATGCAGGCCACCTTCTGGACAGTGATGGACTATGGGTGTTCGATGGCGCTGCGCGTCATCAACAGCCTGGTTCTTACCCGTCTGCTGATGCCGGAATCCTTCGGCCTGATGACGCTGGTCACAACGCTCGTCGTCGGAATCAGCCTGATCTCCGATATCGGCCTGGGCCCCAACGTGATTCAGAGCCCCCGCGGAGACGAACCCACACTTCTGAATACTGTGTGGACCTTGCAGGTGCTTCGCGGCGTGGGCATCTTCATTGTTTCCCTGATGCTGGCTTGGCCGATGTCGCTCGTCTACCATGAGCCACGGCTCCTGGCTCTATTGCCGGCGCTGGGCGTCAATGTTGTCATCAGTTCCTTCAACAGCACCAACCTGCTTTCGATGTCGCGCCACATGGGTGTTCGCAGGGTGTTCCTGCTCGACATCACAACGCAGCTCTTCACGCTGCTGGTCACGGCAGGTTGCGCATTGGTGTATCGGTCGGTGTGGGCCCTGGTCATCGGAGCGATTCTGAGCACGATCTACCGCCTCATCTTCAGCTTTTACCGGCGCCTGATCCCCGGCATCCGGAATTCCTTCTGCTGGGACCGGGAGAGCCTGCATTCCCTGGTTCACTTCGGCAAATGGATTGTGCTATCGACGGCTTTCTACTTCTTCGCCTCGCAGGCGGACCGCCTAATCCTCGGAAGACTGATCAGCTTCAGTCTGTTGGGCGTGTACGGCATCGCTTATTCGGTCTCGGACATTCCGCGAGCCATCATCAACGCATTCGCGCAAAAGGTCGGCTACCCGTTCATCGCCAGAATGGTCCATCTGCCGATAACTGAATTTCGCAAAGTGTTCTTGCGATATCGTCTTCGCGCTCTGCTGGCAGGCGCGGTCATGTTATGCCTTATGGTGCACCTCGGCGGCTTTCTGGTAACAAGAATGTACGATCGCCGGTATCACGCCGCGTCGTGGATGGTGCCGGTTCTGGCCCTTGGCCTGTGGCACACGCTGATGTATGCCACCACCATGCCGGCGCTGTTTTCTCTCGGCAAGTCGCAGTACTCGGCGTTCGGCAACGGTTTGTACTGTATCGCGGTTGTAACGGCCATTCCTTTCGCCTTCCATTTCTTCGGGATGTTTGGCGCGGTAATTGCCGTGGCCGCGGGCGACTTTCCGCTCTATGTCGTGACAGTCGCTGGAGCCAGCCGCGAGGGCATTTCGACATGGCGGCAGGACCTGTGGTCCACCGGATTCTTTCTTGTCCTTCTGGGCCTGGGTCTTGCTGTGCGAATGTCCATCATCGGCTAGCATCTTCACTTCTGTCCCTTGCAGAAGCCCGGCAGTCGAATCGCTCCTTCTCGAGGCAAAGCCACATTGCACACTGATGCAAAACGGCAACTGAAGTAAAACTCCCCTGGCGCGAATCTTGCTCAGAGCATTGCTTCATTCACTGTAGCCTCGCTTCCAACTCGACAGCTTTTGAATTCGGTGCCCTCCTATGACGACTACGGACACAATGCAGAGCACACGGGCGATCACATCGCCGGCAACGGAGCGGCTCGTGGAACACGTGTTTCCCCTTCCGCTGAAACCTCTGTGGCAAATGTTCGACGAAGTCGCAGCGCAACACGCCGAGCGCACAGCGGTAACATTTGGCGACCAGCAGCTTTCTTACGGAGATCTTCGTGCACAGGCCAGCCAACTTGCACGTCACCTGCGCAACCTGGGCGTAGGCCCGGATTCCCTGGTCGGCGTATTCGTAGAGCGCTCGGCACGAGCGATCGTTGCCTTGCTGGCCATTCTCAAAGCTGGAGGAGCGTATCTGCCCATCGATCCCGCTTATCCAAGCGCGCGCATCTCCACAATTCTCGACGATGCCCGGCCAACGGTTCTATTGACCGAAGAACATCTTCTCGGCAGGCTGCCCGTGCAGGACACACATGCGATTCTCCTCGATCGCGAGATCGCGGCTGGTGCTGATCCGGAGGGCTCTGGGATCGCGTCGGAAGCAGGTTTGGAGAACCTGGCGTACGTCATCTACACTTCGGGATCGACGGGAAAGCCCAAGGGCGTGATGGTGACGCAGGCCAATGTCGCGCGTCTGCTGAGGGCGACGGCGGAATGGTTTCACTTCAACGAAAACGACGTCTGGACGCTCTTCCATTCCCTCGCCTTTGACTTCTCGGTATGGGAGGTATGGGGCTGCCTGCTGCACGGCGGAAGGCTCGTAGTTGTTCCCTTCTCCGTCTCGCGCTCGCCAGAGGACTTCCATGAGCTTTTGGCGAAAGAACAGGTCACTGTTCTGAATCAGACGCCGTCCGCTTTCTATCAGTTGATGACTGTGGATCAGACGCGACCGCAGCCGGCCCTAGGGCTGCGGCTGGTCATCTTCGGCGGCGAGGCCTTGAACTTCAAGACGCTGCAGCCATGGTTCGCTGCCCATGGCGACAGGCGGCCGCGGATGATCAACATGTATGGCATCACCGAGACCACTGTGCATGTCACATATCGCGAGGTGACCGCATCCGATGCCGCAAACGGCGCATCCAGCCTGATCGGAATTCCGATTCCGGATATGCAGCTCTACCTGCTCGGCGATGACAGGCGGCCCGCGCCGGCCGGGGAAGTGGGCGAGATCTATGTGGGCGGTGCAGGCGTGGCGCGGGGATATCTGAACCGGCCCGAGTTGAACGCCGAGCGTTTTGTCTCCGATCCATTTTCCGGGAACCCGAATGCGCGCCTGTATAAATCCGGCGACCTTGCGCGCCTTCTGCCCGACGGTGAAGTGGAGTATCTCGGCCGCGGCGATGCGCAGGTAAAGATTCAGGGCTTTCGCATCGAACTCGGTGAGATCGAAGCCGTCATCGCGGGGCACGGGCAGATACGAGAAGCGCGCGTGATTGCCCACACGGATGAGGCGGGAACGAAGCGGCTGGTGGCGTATTACGTGACGCAGGAGGGTGCGGTGCTGGCTGCACGCGAACTGAGCCAGTATCTGAGCGGGAAGCTGCCGCCCTGGATGATGCCCTCGGTGTATCTGCCGATCCAGGCCTTTCCTCTCACTCCACACGGCAAGGTGGATTACGCGGCGCTGCCGGAGCCAACGCTGGGATCGTCCAGAACCAGCGAGGAAACCAGAGGCACGGAACTGGAACAGGAAGTCGCAGCCGTGTGGCAGAAGGTTCTGAGTGCAGATCACGTCGGCCTTGACGACAACTTTTTCGACATCGGCGGAACGTCGCTGCTGCTGGTGTCGGTGCAAATGAAGCTGCAAACGCTGTTGAACAGAAAGATTTCCGTCGCGGAACTCTTTGCGTACACCACGGTCCGCACCCTCGCGGAAAAGCTGGGAGGTTCGGCTCCCGAATCCGGATCGTGGCATTCGGCACAGAACCTGGCACAGAAGCAGCGGGCTGCATTTGCGCGCGCCCGCGCAGCCAACAAGGCGGCCCTATGAGCATCCCGGAAAACGAAAATCGACTGGAAGGCGTTGCAATCATCGGCATGTCGGGCAGGTTTCCCGGCGCGCCGGACCTTGAGACATTCTGGGCCAACGTCGTAGCAGGCAGGGACACGATCACCCACTTCTCGCGCACCGAGTTGGAAGCGAGAGATCGTGCTTCTATGGAGTTCGGTCCCGAATATGTGGCCGCCCACGGCGTTCTGAAGGACGCCGAGTTGTTTGATGCCGGTTTCTTCGGCATTCCACCCCGCGAGGCCGATTTTCTTGACCCCCAGCACCGGCTCTTTCTGGAAACATGCTGGAATGCGCTCGAGGACGGTGGATACGATCCGGCGCTGTTTTCCGGGCAGATCGGCGTTTTTGGCGGATGCAGTCTGAACACCTATTTGCTGGCAAATCTGAGCGCAAGCCGGGAGTTCATCGACGAGCTGACCGGCAACTATCAGGTCGGCGAGTTCCAGGCCGCGCTGGGCAACGACAAGGACTTTCTTTGCTCGCGCGTGGCGTACAAGTTGAATTTGCGTGGTCCGTGCGTTACGGTACAGGCCGCATGTGCGACATCGCTGGTGGCGATCTGCCAGGCGAGCCAAAGCCTGCTGACCTATCAGTGCGATATGGCTCTGGCCGGAGGCGTCTCGGTCACTTTTCCGCAACATCGCGGCTACGTCTATCAGGAAGGCAGCATGGGGTCGAAAGACGGGCGATGCCGTCCCTTTGACGCCGACGCGACGGGCACTGTCTTCGGACACGGCGTGGGAGTAGTGCTTCTGAAGCGCCTGGAAGATGCGCTTGCCGACGGCGACCGGATCGATGCCGTGATTCGCGGCTTTGCAATCAACAATGACGGCGCCGCGAAGGTCGGCTACATGGCGCCCGGCGTAGAGGGCCAGGCGGGAGCAATCGCGGCCGCGCAGGCCATGGCGGGCATCCGTGCAGACGCGATCACGTATGTTGAAGCGCATGGCACAGCAACGCCGCTTGGCGATCCCATCGAGGTCGCCGCACTGACGCGCGCTTTCCGCAAGAGTACGCAACGAAACGGCTTCTGCTCCCTGGGCAGCACCAAAGCGAACATTGGCCATCTGGACGCCGCAGCGGGGGTCAGCGGGCTTATCAAGACGGTGCTTGCCATGCGGCACGGAACGATTCCGCCGGTGGCCAACTTCCTCCAGCCGAATCCCCGCATCGATTTCGCGAACACGCCTTTTTATGTCAGCCGTGAAGCTTCGCCATGGCAGCCCGACGGTCCGCGCATCGCCGGTGTGAGCGCATTTGGCGTGGGAGGCGTAAATGCGCATGTGGTGCTCGAAGAGGCGCCGGCAGACTGGCCGGAGCCGTCTATGCGCCCTGCACATGTGCTCTGTGTTTCGGCGCGTTCCCAAGCCTCGCTCGACGCGGCGCTACTCAACCTTGGCCGGCATTTGCAAGAGCATCCCGAATTGGATCTGGGGGATGTCTCCTATACACTCCAGACCGGGCGGCATGGCTTCGATCATCGCGCCTCCGCGGTATGCACGAGCGTGGACGAGGCGGTCGGATTGCTCGCCGCGCCGGGAAACCGGCAGATTCACAGGTCTCCGGGCATCGTCGCCCGCCCCCAGCCGGTCTTCCTCTTCACCGGGCAGGGCGCACAGTTTCCCGGCATGGGACGCACGCTCTACCAGGCGGAGCCCACCTATCGAAATCAGATCGATGAATGCGCGGAGATACTGCGGCCCGTGCTGGATTTGGATCTGCGCACCGTGCTCTTTGCTACCGATGCCGAAGCCGGCGCCGCGGCGCTCATGGAAACGCGGCTGGCGCAGCCGGCGCTGTTCATGACCGAACTGGCGATGGCCAGGCTATGGATGGAGTGGGGGATCGAACCGAAGGCCATGGCGGGCCACAGTCTGGGAGAGTTCGTTGCGGCCGTTGTGGCCGGAGTGATGAGCCGCGAAGACGGACTCAGACTGGTGGCGGCGCGCGGCCGCTTGATGCAGCAGATGGACCGGGGAGCGATGCTCTCCGTGCGTCTCGGCGAGGAGCGGATATCGGCTCTGCTCGACGATCGGCTTTCGATTGCCGGCCTGAACAGCCCTTCCCTGTGCGTGGTATCGGGGCCCATTGAAGCCATCGAGGAACTGGAGAAGCGGCTCGAAGGGGAGTCTGTCGGATGCAAGCGCCTGCGGACTTCCCATGCCTTCCATTCCGCCATGATGGATCCGATGCTGGACGCCTTCGAAGACGAGGTGAGCCGCGTAGTCCTTCATGCACCGTCGATTCCTTATGTGTCGGGAGTGACCGGCGCGTGGATCAAGCCCGAAGATGCGGTAACCACGCGCTATTGGAGGGACCATTGCCGCAAGCCCGTTCGTTTCGCGGATGCGGTTGCGCTCTTGCTGGATATGCCAGGAGCTGTGCTGCTGGAAGTGGGGCCTGGGCAAACGTTGACAACCCTAGCGCATCAGCAGCGCGGCAATCGCGCTACGCCGATCGTGGCGTCTATGCCGGAGCGCGACGCCGAGGCTGTTGCCTCGGAAACCATGCTGGAGGCCCTTGGCCGGCTGTGGGCTGCCGGCATTCAGCCGGAGTGGACGCGCATTTGGAGCCAGGAGCACAGAAAGCAGGTTTCGCTGCCCACCTACCCATTTGAGCGCAAGAAGCACTGGATCGAACCGCCGGCGCAAGCAGTCGTGGCCAATGCCTCCGTGCAAGCCATGAATGCATCGCGCGAGACTGAAACTCCAACTGAAAGAGATACCGATATGGCCAATAACGCAAACGGAATTGCTCCCGAACGCCGGCTTAGACTTCAGCCTGTTGTGGCAAGCCTCTTTGAAGAGCTCAGCGGGATCGCCACCGGCCCTGAATCCATCGATACTTCCTTCCTTGAACTGGGATTCGACTCTCTTTTTCTGACCCAGGCGACGCAGGCCGTGCAGCGCCGCTTTAGCGTCAAGGTCACCTTCCGGCAGATGGTGGAACAATATTCGAGCATTCGCGCGCTCGCCGACCGTCTGGATTCGATTCTTCCCGCGGATGCCTTTCCCGCGGAGCAGCCACAGCCTCAGCATCAACCTCCCGTGGCCGCGGAAGCGGTTCCGCGGCTTGTTCCTGCGCCCTCTGTCGCAGCAGGTTCGCCGCTCGAAGAACTGCTCCGGGCGCAGATGCAGGCCATGTCCCAACTCTTCGAGCAGCAACTGTCGGCGATACGCGGAGCTGCGCCTGCCGCGGAGCCGCAGCGGTCCTCTGCAGTATTGCCAGGCCCTGCGCCTGTTGCTGCCAAGGTAGCAGCCCCGAGCGAAGTTGCGTCTGCCGCGCCAGCCGGCGGAGTCAAAACGCACGGTCCCTTCAAGCCCGTACAGCCCGGCTCAAGAGACGGGCTGACGGAGCCGCAGCGTGAATACATTCAATCGCTCGTCGCCCGGTACACGGCGCACACCGGAAAATCGAAAGAGTATACGCAGACGCATCGCCCGCATCTTGCCGACCCCCGTGCTGTCGCGGGCTTTCGGTCCCTGTGGAAAGAGATGGTCTATCCGCTGGTGTCGAACCGCTCCAAAGGCTCCCGCATCTGGGATCTCGACGGCAACGAATACATCGACATCGTCAACGGATTCGGCGCGATCATGTTCGGGCACGGGCCGGAATTTGTGACCGAAGCTGTTCGACAGCAGATCGACCTTGGGGTGGAGATCGGCCCGCAGTCCTCGATGGCCGGCGAAGTCGCGGCTCTGATCTGCGAACTCACGGGCATGGAGCGCGCCGCTTTCTGCAACACCGGTTCCGAGGCGGTGATGGCGGCGCTGCGCGTGGCGCGCACGGTGACTGCACGCGACAAGATCGTGTACTTCACCGGAGACTACCACGGCACCTTCGACGAGGTATTGCTGCGCGCCACGCCGCACGGCGCTGCGCCGATCGCCCCCGGCATTGCGGCGGGAAGCGCAAGCAGCGTGGTGGTGCTGGAGTACGGCTCGGAAGCGTCTTTGGAGTTCATCCGCGCTCACGGCGATGAGATCGCCGCAGTGCTGATCGAACCCATCCAGAGCCGCCACCCGGAGGTGCAGCCGCGGGCCTTTCTGCACGAGCTGCGCAAGATCACGGAGCAGGCGGGAACGGCCCTGATCTTCGACGAGGTGGTGACCGGATTCCGTGTGGCTCAAGGCGGAGCCCAGGAGTACTACGGCGTCCGCGCCGACCTGGCCACCTATGGCAAGGTCATCGGCGGCGGCTATCCGATTGGTGTGGTTGCGGGAAAGGCGGAGTATCTTGACACGCTCGATGGCGGCGCCTGGCAATACGGAGACGACTCGGCACCAGAGGTCGGGATGACCTTCTTCGCGGGAACGTTTGTGCGCCATCCTCTTGCACTGGCCGCGGCGAAGGCAGTCCTGCATCATCTGAAGCAAGCCGGACCGGCGCTCCAGGAAACGCTCGCCCTGAAAGTGGCCAACGCGGCGCGAGCCGTAGAAGAAACTTTTCGCGAGGCGGGACTCGATCTCGGCGTGCATCCGTGCGGCGCGTGGTTCACATTCAGCCTGCCCGCGGAGGCCCGCTTCGGCAGCCTGCTCTATTACCACATGCGCGAAAAAGGCGTTCATATCCTCGAGAGTTACCCTTGCTTCTTTACCACTGCGCACTCCGACGAGGATTTTGCGCGCGTGGTCGAGACCTTTCGCCAATCGATCCAGGAGATGCGCCGGGGTGGCATGTTGCCGGCTCCGGCGGTGCAGAGCGTTCTCGCGCCCGCCGCGGAAGCATCTCCGGATCTGCATCCGGCCGCGCGCGGCAAGGATTCGGAGTACAAGGCTCCAGCCAAGGCGCCGCTGACCGAGTCGCAGCGAGAGATCTGGCTTGCCGCCGGGCGTGGAAGAGACGCAAATTGCGCCTTCAACGAATCGCTGACGCTGTGCCTGCACGGGACCGCAAGCGAGGATGAGGTGCGGAGTGCGCTCGAAGCGGCAATCGACAGGCACGATGCGCTTCGTTCGACGGTCGACCCCAACGAAGAGTGCATGAGGATCGCTCCCGCCAGCACGATCCAGATTCCGTTCGTCGACCTGAGCGCGCTTTCCGCCGAAGAACGGCGGGAATTCATCGACGCGAGGATCGCGGAAGAAGGAAGCACGCCCTTCGATCTGTCCAGTGGCCCGCTGATTCGCGCAACGCTGATCCGCACCGCCCCCGACGAACTGGTTCTCCTCCTCACCGGCCACCATATTGTGCTGGATGGCTGGTCGGCGAATCAGCTTTTGGAGGATATGGGCAGGATCTACAGCGCGGCAAGAACCAAGGCAAAACCGGCCCTGGCGCCGCTGATGCCCTTCAGCAGCTATGCCCTGAAGGAGCAGGAGGATGCGCAGGCGGGCGTCTACGCTGAGAACGAGCACTACTGGGTAGAGGTCTTCGCGGGGCGGGCGCCGGTGCTGGACCTACCGACGGATCGGCCGCGTCCGGCCATGAAGTCCTATAACGGCGCCACGCTGCGCGCGTCTCTGGGCGCGGAGCTCTCCGCGGAACTGAAGAAAGCAAGTTCCCGGCTGGGCTGCACGCTCTATGTTGCGCTGCTTTCTGCGTTTCAGATCCTGCTTCACCGGCTTACGCGGCAGTCCGAGGTTGTGGTCGGCATCTCCGCGGCGGGACAGGCCCTGCTCGATGACGCGAGCCTGGTCGGACATTGCGTGCACTTCCTGCCGATGTTGAGCGTGCTGCCCACGGCCTGCCCGGTCAAGGAACACCTGGCCACCACGCGCGGGCAGCTCCTCGATGCCTACGATCATCAGGAGTTCACCTACGGCACATTGCTGCGAAAACTGCCAATCCTGCGCGATTCGAGCCGCTTGCCCTTGATCGAGGTCCAGTTCAATCTGGAGAAGTTAGGGAGCAATATTCACTTTGAAGGACTGCGGACGGAGATGAGTTCCAATCCGAAGGGGTTTGTGAACACTGACCTCTTCCTCAACGTGATCGAAACCGACGACGACCTTCTGCTGAATTGCGACTACAACACGGACCTCATCGACCACAGCACTCTCGAACGGTGGTTGGCTTCGTATGCAACGATCCTGCGCGGGATTGCCGCGGATGCAAACAAGGAGGCAGCTGCAAACAGCAATGTAGATGAGCTGGAGATATTGGACGCGGACGAACGAAGGCTGGTGCTGGACGAGTGGAACCGCACCGCGGAGGACTTCGGCCCGTTCGAGCCGGTCTACCGGGCGATCGAGCGCCAGGCTGCCCACACACCCAACCGGGTTGCGGTGATTTGCGACGGAGTCGAGTGGACGTATCAGCAACTCAACGAGTACAGCAACCGGATGGCGCGGCACCTGCGGCGCCAGGGAATTCGGGAGGGCTCGCTGGTGGGCGTATGCCTGGAACGCTCCCACCAGATGCTGGGCGCGGTGCTGGGCGTGCTTAAAGCCGGCGCGGCTTATCTGCCCCTCGACCCCAGCCATCCCGTAAGCCGGCTGGAATTGGTGCTGACGGATGCGCAGGCTTCGCTGCTTCTGACCCAGGAACATCTAGCCGGGCGCCTGCACACCAGCGCGCGGGTGATCTGCCTGGACACCGAGCAGACGCGATGGGCGCGGGAGAGCGGCGCCAACCTCGATACAACAAACACAATGGACTCCCTGGCGTATGTGATTTATACGTCGGGATCCACGGGACGGCCCAAAGGGGTGGCCATCGAGCACGGTGCACTGAACAACCTGCTGCGCAGCATGGAACGGGAGCCGGGCTTGAATGCCAGTGACACCTTGGTCTCGGTCACGACCCTGTCGTTTGATATCGCGGCGCTGGAACTCTTCCTGCCTCTGATGACGGGCGCCCGGCTGGCGATCGCCACCAGAGAACAGGTTCTCGACGGCTACCTTCTTCTGAACCTGCTGCAGCAATCTCAGGCGACCGTGATGCAGGCTACTCCATCCGGTTGGCGGATCCTGTTCGAGGCGGGGTGGAGCGGCGAGCCGCGCCTGAAAGTACTGTGCGGCGGCGAGGCTTTGCCCCGCGATCTGGCCGATTCGCTGCTGGCTGCGGGCGACGAGGTGTGGAACGTCTATGGGCCGACCGAGACAACCATCTGGTCTTCCGCTACCCGGCTCGACAAGCAGGCGGGGCCGGTGCCGATCGGGCCGCCCATCGCCAATACCCAGTTCTACGTGCTCGACGAACTCCTGCAGCCGGTCCCGGTGGGGGTAACGGGCGAGTTGTACATCGGCGGCGCGGGGTTGGCGCGCGGCTACTGGCACAGGCCCGAATTGACCGCGGAGCGCTTCTTGCCCAATCCTTTTGGCGCCGGGCGGATTTATCGCACTGGAGATCAGGCGCGCTGGCTCCGCGACGGCCACATCGAACTGCTGGGCCGGACCGATTTCCAAGTAAAAGTGCGGGGGTTCCGGATTGAACTGAGCGAAATCGAGACGATCCTGGCCAGCCATCCCGCGGTGCGCGATGCAGTGGCAGCGGCCATCGAATTCGCACCTGGCGATAAGCGCCTGGTAGCTTGGGTGGACTCGGCGCTGGCCGAGCTGCCTGCGGATTTGGATGCGCAACTGTATTCCCTGCTCTCTGAAAAGCTGCCCGAGTACATGCGCCCGGCCGTCATTACGGCGCTGCCCGCATTGCCCAGAACAGCGAACGGCAAGATCGACCGTAAGTCTCTCCCAGTTCCCGCCCTCGCCGGCAAGACGCAGAAGCGGGCATTCACGCCCGCGGTTACGCCACAGCAGAAAAAGCTGGCGGCAATCTGGGCCGATGTTCTGAAACTGGAGCAAGTCAGCATCACCGACAGCATCTTCGAACTGGGAGCCGATTCGCTCCTGATCTTCAGGATCTCCGCGCGTGCCAGCCGGGAGGGACTGCCGCTGGAGCCCACGCAGATTTTCCAACATCGCACCATCGCCAACCTGTCGAATATCCTTGGAAACGCCAGAACTGCGGATCCTGAACTCGTCACCGCTGGTACTGCCATTCCCGCTGTCCCCCGGGAGAGATTTCGGAGAGCGAAAGACTGATGCAAAGTACAACGGAAAAGGCGGTCTCAACTCGGGAGAACGAGCACAACGCAGCAGAAACGGAGCCGGCGTTCTTTGTGATGCCGGCGACACCGGGACAGGTGCGCTACTGGTTGCTGCACCAGATGCACTCCGGCAACCATGCGCTGAATATGCCTATCGCATGGACCTGCCGGGGAAAGCTCGACTCCGATCTGGCGGCAGACGCACTGGCGGAACTGGTGCGTCGCCACGAGTCGCTGCGCACGACCTTCGAAGAGGTGGACGGCCAACTGTCGCAGGTGATTCACCCCCCCCTGAAAGTGCCCCTGCCTATTGAAGACTTGAGCCATCTGCCGAAGGATGCGCGACAGCAGCAAGCTGACGCGATCATCCGGCAGCAAGCCCGGATCAAGATAGATTTGGAAAAGGGGCCGCTCTTTCTCGGCCGAATCATCCGGATGGGAGTCGACGAGAATATTCTTCTTCTCACTATCCATCACATCGTCTGCGACGGCTGGTCGAACGGTGTCGTGCTGAGGGACTTTGCCGCAATCTACGACGGTCTCGTGCGCCACGTTCCACCAGGGCTGCCGGAATTGCCGATACAGTTCGGCGATTTCGCGGTGTGGCTGAACGAATGGAGAAAAGGGGAAGAGCAGGCTGCGTCCCTGAAGTATTGGCGCGAAACCCTGGGCGGGGATTTCACCCCCCTCCGTATTCAGCGGGACTTCTCCGGCGTCGAGGCGGAAGAACAGTCAGATATCGAGACTCTCCTGCTGGCTCCCGATCTGGTGCAGCAAGCGCGGGATTTTTGCGCAGAAAAGGGAGTGACGCTTTACGTCTTGCTGCTTTCGGTCTACGCCGCAATGCTATACCGGCTGTCCGGCCAGGGAGATCTCCTCATCGGCACGCCCTGCGCCAACCGCCGCCAGGAGACGGAAGAACTGATCGGCCCTTTTTCCAATCCTCAAGTGATCCGGATGAGGATGAAGAAGGAGGACAGCCTTGGCGCCGTTCTCGAGCATGTCCGCAACTGGGCACTGGGCGCCGTGGCTCACCAGAGTCTGCCCTTCGAGGATTTGAACGAAGACGAGTTCTTCTCCCGCGAGCGGAACCAGATTTCGCTCCAGGTGTATTTCATCTATCAAAAGGCCTTCATGCAGGCCCAGCATACGCCATCTCTTGAGATCGTTCCCTTGCGTTCCGTCAGTCCGGGAACGATGTTCGATCTGTTGCTGAGTATTGTGGAGCGTGCCGAGGGACCGCGTCTGCAGTTGGAGTACAACCCTGCTTTCTTCCGCGCTTCGACCATCCAGCGGATTCTGCGGCTTTATGTGCGTATTCTCGAAACCATGCTGTCGGGTACGGAAAGCCCGGTGGGGGAAGTTCAGGCGCAGGACAAAGGCGGGCAGCTGATGGCGGCGTCAGAGGACGGAGCAGCACGCGGAACATCCGAACAGCCCGGTAATTCGAATGACCCTCTGAGCGGCGGCTTGAACACGCGAGCACCGGAAGCCGGTCAGCAAAGGGAAGAATATGTGGCGCCCCGCGATCCGCTCGAGTTGCAGATCACCGGAATCTGGGAAACGGCGATGGGGCTCAGAAAACTGAGCGTCCGGGACAGCTTCTTCGACCTCGGCGGGCAGTCCCTGGCCGCCATGCGCATCGTTTCCCGGATCAACAAGACCTATTCGCTTGATTTTGGTTTGGCCGTTCTCTTCACAGGCCGCACGGTCGAGCGGATGGCGGAACTGGTACGGAAGCGTCTTGCGGCCAATAGCGCTTCCTCGATCGTGCCCATGCAGTCAGCCGGGTCGCAAGCCCCGCTGTTCATCCTTCACGGCGCGGGCGGGAATATTATCCGCTTCTACCATCTCGCCGCGCTGGTCGGAACGGGCCACCCGATCTATGGCATACAGGCACAGTCGCTGCTCGCTGGCCAGCCAGCTCTTCTTCGTTTGGAAGATCAAGCGGCGTCCTACCTTGCAGAGATTCGGGAAATCCAGCCCAAGGGGCCATACTACTTTCTCGGATACTCATTTGGAGGCACCCTGGCATTCGAGATCGCGCAAAGGTTGCATGCACTGGGAGAGCAGGTAGAACTGCTGGGCATGCTCGATAGCCGGCAGCTCGATTGCATGATTGCACTGCAAAGGGACCAACCCATGCTCGAGCGGTTCGACCGCCGCATCGCGCGCTTCCTTGGCAATTTTGCTTCTCTCTCGCTGCGGGAGAAGGCCGCTTATCTGCGGGAAAAACTGATTACGCGAGCCCTGCGCCGCGTCTACACGGTGGCGGCCGCTCTCGGCTTTCGCTCCGTACCTTCGTTTATGAAGAGCACCGACGATATCTCATGGGTGGCGGCAATGAACTACCGGCCACAACCTTGGCCCGGACCGATTACTCTCTTCCGCGCCTCCGTCCAGCCGGATCCCCGGCTGCCGCTGGATTTGGGATGGACGAAACTCGCGGAGGGTGGCGTCGAAGTCTACGAACTACCCGGCGATCATGATTTGGTATTCCGGGAACCGAACATCCGGGTTCTGGCCGCGCAGTTGCGGGCCCGCCTGGAGCGATCCGATGCGGCCGAGGTTAGCATGCCCGAACCGGCTGTTATCGCAAAGTAACGAGGAAGCTGCCCGATGCCCATCATTCGCCAAGTGTATATGGTGCTCTCGCCCCGCTCTTTGAGCTATGCCAGAGATGCGCTGGAGAGTTTGTTTTGCAATTCCATCGAACCGCTGCACCTGCGCCTGATCACTGATTCCAGGCAGGACAAGGAGGAGTTGTCTCAGACGCTGGCGACGATCGATGCCAAGGCGCATCGATGGTCGGTCTATTCGGAGGAAGACTTGGCTGCGCGGGAGGAAGCGCTCTTCTCGGAGCACGGCAACCTGCGCGCCTTCCGCCGCGGTCATCCCTGCTGGCGCAAGATCACCGATCCGCTGCTGCTGAGCGATCCTGGTGAAGAACTGGTTCTGCTTGACCCGGACCTTTACTTCCCCAACCGCTTTCAGTTTGAGCAAACTCCGGCGGACGGTTTGCTGCTGATGTGGCAGCAGCCAAACTGCCTCTTTCCTCCCGAGGTGGTGAGGACGGCCATCGGCGACGGAATCCAACTCGCGCACCACGTGGACATCGGGGTCGCACACTGGCGCGCTTCAGCGGATCTGGACTGGATGGACTGGCTGGTGGGCAGGTTGGGCGGCAATCGGCTGCCGCGCATCATGCATGTGGAAGCGATTGTGTGGGCGGCTCTGGCCATGCGGATTGGCGGAGGGCACCTCGATCCGGCGTATTGGAAATGCTGGCGCCGCTCGCCGGCAAAGCGAGTGATGAAAAAACTGGGCGTGAGCGGCCTGAGCATTCTGAGATCGGAACCCTGGGCCAGCCTGAAATGCTTTCACGCCGGTGGAGAAGCAAAGCGGTGGCTGCACGACGCTCGGGAAACCGGGATGCTGGACGTGCGAACTACACTTGACCAGCCCGGCCGCATCCTCCCATTTGTGGAGCTGAAACCAGCACAGTATGCGCGCGAATTGGCGTTCAAGCGCGCGCTACAGGCTGTGGGCTATTACCAAATCTTCCGTACTGCCTGAGATCCTATGCGAATCTGCGTTGTTGCCGAACACGCTTCGACACGCTTCGGCGGCGAGGCTATCCTTCCGGTGCATTACTTTCGCCTCTTGCGATCCCGCGGAGTCGAAAGTTGGCTCTGCGTTCACTCGCGCACGAAAAGCGAAGTGCTCGAGCTTTTCCCGCAAGACATTGACCGGATTCTCTTTGTTCCAGATCTGTGGATTCAAAAGCTCCTCTTTTCTCTCAGCGGTTATCTGCCTAGACGGTTGTCTGAAGCCACGCTGGGACTTTTCAATCAGATCATTACGCAATTCAGTCAGCGCGCGATCGTGCGCCGGCTGATTCGCAGTCGGCGGATCGATGTGATTCACCAGCCTATTCCGGTTGCTCCGCGCTTTCCCTCTGCGATGTTTGGCTTGGGCGTACCCGTAGTGATCGGACCTCTGAACGGTGGCATGGATTACCCACCGGCCTTTCGCCGCACCGAGTCATGGATGAGCCGCGCGGCGATCGCCTTTGCCCGGATGTTTGCGAATTTTGGCAACACGCTGCTGCCGGGCAAGAAACACGCAAGTGTGGTGCTGGTGGCCAATGAACGTACGCGGCAGGCTCTACCCTCGGGAATTCGCGGCAGGGTGATCGAACTGGTGGAGAACGGAATCGACATCGGCGTGTGGCAGGGTGCCTGCTGCAACGAGGAAAGCGCGGCTTCCCGTTTTGTCTTTCTCGGGCGCCTGGTGGATTGGAAAGCAGTGGATGTCGCCATCCGGGCTCTGGAAAAGGTTCCATCTGCCGAGCTTGAGGTCATTGGCGATGGCCCCATGTTGGAAACCTGGCGATCGTTGGCCGCTGAACTGGGAGTAAAGAACCGGGTCCATTTCATGGGGTGGCTGCCGCAGCAGGAGTGCGCCGCTCGCCTGCAAAACTCGGTCGCGCTGGTTCTGCCCAGTCTGTACGAATGCGGGGGGGCCGTGGTGCTGGAAGCTATGGCCATGGGCAAGCCGGCGATCGCCACGCATTGGGGCGGTCCGGCAGACTACCTGGATGCCTCCTGCGGGATACTTGTGGAGCCGGAGAGCTACGCGGGACTGGTGGCCGGATTTGCCGATGCGATGCAGAGGATGATCGACTCGCCCGGACTTGCAAAGTCAATGGGCGCAGCCGGGCGCGAACGGGCGGTCCGCGATTTCGATTGGCAACGGAAGATCGACCAGGTAATCGGCATCTACCGCGCGCTTGCAGAGAAGCGGAATGTCCCCGTGGAATTCAACGAGAACCTGGCTTCTTCAGCCGCGGTTTCCCAGCACAACTGAGGTAGCTACGGGTCCCCATGAACGATGAATTCCAAAACGCGAAGTCCCCAGTCGAAAGTCCATCCATGACTTTGGAAGCAGAGCTGCCTGCAGCTTCCGTACCAGAAGCGGAGGTTTCGGCGGCAAACGCCTCGGATGCGGGAGCGCCGCTGCGGCTGCTCTATCTTCTCAGCCGCTATCCGGCTGTCTCGCACACATTTTTTCTGAACGAAATTCGGGAACTGAGAAAACAGGGCTTCACTGTCGAGGTTGCTTCAATCAATCCCTCCGACCGATCAAACTCGTCGATGCCCGCGGACGAAGTGGAGGAGGCGAAGAAGACCTTTTACATCAAGTCCACGGGAGCCGCGCGGGCAGCAGCGATTGCGGCAAAAACGCTCCTGCTCAGGCCCGGCGTCTTTATCCGCGGGCTGGCAGCCGCTCTGCGGTTGGGGCGATGCGAACCGAACGCAACCCTCTTTGCGCTGTTTTACTTCGCTGAAGCTCTCATCCTGGGCGACTGGATGCGTTCGCGCGGTCATCGTCATCTGCACATCCACTTCTGCGGCCCGGTAGCGACAGTGGGCATGTTGACGTCGATGGCGTGGGGTTTCTCGTACTCCCTTACCGTCCATGGCCCGGATGAATTCTACGATGTGGAGAAGTTCTACCTTCCGCAGAAAATCGAACACGCGAAGTTCCTCCTGTGTATCAGCGATTTTTGCCGGAGCCAGCTTATGCGCATCGCGGCCCCGGAGCACTGGGACAAGATACATGTGGTGCGGCTGGGGATCGATCCGAATGTCTTTTTCCCGATGCGCGAACAGCCTGAGCCGGAGAAGCACACGCTGGAAGTTCTCTGCGTAGGCCGGCTGGTTCCGTCCAAGGGACAGCTCATCCTGTTGCGCGCCTGCGACCTCCTGCTCTCCCAGGGCTATTCGCTCCGGGTGCGTCTGGTGGGCGCGGGGCCCGACCGTGAACATCTGGAGATGTTCGCGCAGCAGAAGGCGATCACGGTTGTCTTTGAAGGAGCAAAGAGCCACGACGAGACGCGGCGGTTGCTTGGGCAAGCGGATATCTTCGTCCTCGCCAGTTTTGCCGAAGGCGTGCCAATCGCGTTGATGGAGGCAATGGCCATGGAAGTCCCCTGCGTGAGCACCCGCGTCGCCGGAATCCCCGAGCTGATTCGCGATGGTCTCGACGGCCTGCTGGTTCCTGCCTCTTCGGCCGAGGCGCTGGCCTCGACTCTCCAGCGGCTCGCCGATGATCCGCCGCTGCGGCGCAGCCTCGGGGAGGCGGGCCGCAAGCGCGTCCTTGGGCTCTACAATTTGCCGGAAAATGTAAGCTCGCTGGCGCGTGTGTTACGGGAGCACGCACCCAACAATCTCTAAGATATCTCCAGAGAATGTGGATTACAGCACGATACGCGGATTTTCACCGTTCACCCTTTGCTGAATACGCGAAGGTGGGGACACCCACATTCAAATAGCAGTGAAAAACTCCGAGGGCTATGCATATTCAGAGTGCCGTTTCATTCAAATTCGATGTCTCCATCGTGATCGTGTCCTTCAACACGCGCGATGTCCTGCGGGATTGCTTGCACTCGGCTTATCGCGAGCTGGGTTCGTTGCGCGTCCAGATTATTGTGGTCGATAATGCTTCGACGGACGGCTCTCCTGCCATGATCGAAAAGGAGTTTCCGCATGTTCTGTTGATGCGGAGTGAAGTCAACCTGGGCTTTGGTCCGGCAAACAATCTGGGCTTCCAGGCAGCGGACGGACGTTACATCGTTCTCCTTAATTCCGACGCATTCTTGACTGAAGGGTCTCTCGTGCGCGCGGTAGCCCACATGGACGCAACTCCTGGGGCAGGGCTTGGCGGTGGACGGCTGATCGGGCGCGATGGCTCGTGGCAGCCTTCGGCACGCATGTTCCCCTCGGTCCTCAGCGACTTGATTGTACTGTCCGGACTCGCGGCGCGCTTTCCGCATTCGCATCTCTTTGGGCGCGCTGACCGCACTTGGGCCAACTCCATGGAAGCAGCGGAAGTCGACTGGGTTCCCGGCGCGTTCGCCATCGTTCGTGCCGAGGCGCTTGCGGCCGTCGGCCCCTTCGACCCGCGCTTTTTTCTGTACTACGAGGAGGTCGACCTGTGCCTGCGCATCAAGCAGCAGCGATACTCGATCTGGTATTGGCCAGATATCGTCATTGTGCATATCGGCGGCGAGTCTTCGCGCCAGGTCCGGTCGCTCCAACTCTCGCGGACCGGAGCGCAGCTTACTCTCTGGCGCATGCGCAGTATGCTGCTCTACTATCGCAAGCATCATGGATTCTCCGCATGGTGCGCCATGGTGGTGGAGGCTGTCTGGTATTGGTTGCGGTCGCAGCGCAGACGGTGGAGCAAGCATCCGGATCGCCGCGCCGGCGCTGATGCCGATCTGTCCATGATCTCGATCATGAACCAGGCATGGCGCGATACGAGAGGCGGACGCTTTTCTCCGGAGCAGCCATGGTAAGGGGCATCGCCGGGAAGGCGAACAGCAATTCACAGGCAAACTCCATGCGCCGCAAGCTTAAGTCGTCGCTTACTGCGCTCCTATCATGGGCCTACCGGGTAACGTCCGGCCTGCGCCGTAACCTGCGCCGGATTCGTAGTCACGCAGCGCTTTCATCCAGCCTTGCGGTGCCGCTCCATGCGTCCGTGGTGGTGCTGGGACCGCCGGAAGTGCATGGCACGGGCATAATCCATTTTGGACGAAATGTGCTCTTGTATCCCGCTCTCTATCTGGAAACAGAGGAGAGTGGATCGATCGAGATCGGCGACGGAGTCGTGATTTCGCGCGGGGTTCACCTTGTCTCGCGTGTCGGAATCCAGATCGGCGATGGCACGATGATTGGCGAGTACTCAAGCATCCGCGACGCAAATCATGCCCGCATACCGGGTTTGGCGATTCGCGATTCCGGCTACATTGCGCGGCCCATCGTAATCGGCAACGAGGTGTGGATCGGCCGCGGCGTGACCGTGCTGGGCGGCGTCACCATCGGAGACGGAGCGACAGTAGGCGCTAATGCTGTCGTCACGCGCGATGTACCCGCGGGAGTCACGGTAGTGGGAGTTCCCGCGCGGGCGGTTGGCGCAACCCGGAAACGATAACTGCAATCGAGCAAAACCTGAGCAACCGTGCCTTGATTGGGGGACTTCGAGGGATTACTTTCTTGAGAAAATGGCCGCTTGTGGGATTGCCTCCGGGTATGGTTTTACCGGCCTTGCCACAGCTACGAAGGGATAGATCATGCTCACCCATGAAGACAGGACCGAAGTCGCGCCTGACTGGATGAACCACCCGAGGCTTGCAGAGCAACGCAACGCGATGCGTTTTCCCTTGTTCCTGGGAGTCTTCGCGGCCATCTACAGCCTTTCCTGGCCGATCGTATTCTCGCTGGATCTTTGGATATTGAAGGATCGCGGCAGCTTTCTGAATCTGGATTACCTGATGGATCAGCATCTCCGTCTGGGAGTCGACACCTTCTATTCGTACGGCCTGCTTCCGGTTTTCATCCAGCACTGGCTCTTCGTCCTGTTTGGCAGAGGCTATTGGCCGCTAATCGGGTGCGCCGTCGCTACGATGGTCCTGATGGCCCTCTTCTGCGCTCGCTTTCTGCGCTATCTCCCCAGGGAGTCGACTTGGCTCGTGGCACTCCTGGTGATGAGCCGGATCGTTAACCCGGTCAATCCCAATCTCCCCTATTCGCTCGTCCAGCTATCTCTTCTGTTTGCGCTGCTCTTTGTGCTGCTGGGGAGGATGGATATCGGTCTGGCCATCTCTGCGATTGGTTGTTGGAGCGTGCCGTCGTTGCCTTTGGTAATGACGGCGCTGTTGGCGGCATTCCTGTTCCTCGACTGGCTCATCAAGCCGCCCCGTTCCGTTTGGAGCCTGCTTCGCGCGTTTGCGCCGGGAGTATCGATCTATTTGGCGCTGGGAGTTCTGCTGTCCACCCAGTTTGGATGGAGTTCGGTCTTCGCGACGGCAACACCTCTGGCGGGGCTGAAATTCTATAAGCAGGTCAACTATGGATCAGGCCAGGGGTTGATGGAGTTTCTCCACCCCTGGGGCTACCATTCGTTTCGATATATTGCCTATATTCTGTTGAACCCGGTGTGCTGGTGGGTAATGAGCATAATCTGCCTCACAGTCTTCGCCATACTGGCAGCGCGAAGAATGGCGATCCGGCGAGCGTTGGACCCCAGAGAAATAGCAATCATTCTCTGCGCGACGATCCAGGGCGTCTTCGTGTGCGTAGCTTACGGAGCGCCACATCAACACTATGTCTTCGACCCGGTCCTGGTGGTGGGAATGTTACTGGGGTTATCGGCATGGCCTAAGGGCGTCACGCGCAATCTCCTCATGACCCTATTTCTAGGACTTGGGATCGCGGGTCAGGCAGCCCTCGCACGCGCCGACTGGCAGGCCTGGAAAGAAATCAAGTCTGCCTCGGCGACCGCCAATCTATATGCCGATAAGGGCTGGGTGGCCGAATGGCAGAAGATATTGGAGTTATCCACGCGGCATAACCTGCTGCTTTTGTCCTATAGCACCGGAGCTCACCACTATTTTCCAACCGTTCACTCGCCGGAGATATGGACACTCCAGGAAGGACAGCTCCTTGCCACCGACAAGGCGCGCGTGATGGGGCAGATCGATAATGCCGATGTTGTAGTGCTGGACTTGACCAGTCCGACGACCGTCGTGGATGTGGATGTCGATTTCAAGAGGCATCTGCATTCACTCTGCCTAACCCAATCCACAGCCAACTTTCAGCTCTGGTGGCGGAATTCATCGAAGCCCGCAAACTTGCAGTGCCTTGCCGATCCGCGAAGATAGAATATCGGCAGACCATGAGGTTAAATTTGTTCGAGAACATCCGCGAGGACTGGCGTACGCACGACCGGCAACTCTCCCGTCAGGGCTTGTGGGCCTTGGCTGTGTACCGCTATGGGCGCTGGCGCTACACCATTCGCTGGCGCTGGCTGCGAATGCCCTTCTCCTTTCTCTATAAAGTGCTGAAGCCTGTTTCTGAGGTACTGACAGGCATCGAACTCCCCTGCGAAGTGACGCTGGGGCGACGATTTCGAATCGATCATTTCGGCGGAATTGTCATCAGCGGCGACGCCGTGTTTGGCGATGACTGCGTGATTCGCAACGGGGTCACTGTAGGACTGAAGCATACGGGCCGTCGCGGAGCGCCGGTTCTTGGAAACCGCGTGGATATCGGCGCCGGCGCCAAGATTCTGGGTGCGATCCGGATCGGGGACGACGTGCAGATCGGAGCCAATGCAGTGGTGCTCGCAGACGTCCCTTCCAACTCCATTGCGGTCGGGGTTCCGGCCCGAGTGCTCCGGCGGAAAACGCCGATGGCGGCAGAGCGCGACGAACTGATGAGCGTCGAGGCGGTGCAAGACTGGGGTATGCATGCAAACATTCCCTGAGAGCAGCCCATGCACCGATGAGAACGTTCTTCTGCCGACACTTTCGATTGTCGTGATCGGACGCAACGAGGGGCAGCAGTTGGCCAGGTGCCTCGAGTCCATCGGGCAAGTTAGCGGCGTAGCTGTGAGTGAAGTGATCTACGTCGACTCCGCCTCGACCGATGGGAGCCCGCAATTAGCTTCCCGGTTTGGCGCCACCGTGATCGTGGTTCGCTCGGAACACCCAACCGCCGCGATCGGACGCAACGCAGGCTGGCAGCGCGCGACGTCTGACCTGGTTCTCTTCCTGGACGGAGATACTGTGCTGCACCCGGACTTTGCCCTGGCGGCCTGTCGCGAAATGTTGCGGGAGTCTTCAATTGCGGCCGTGTGGGGGCATCGCCGCGAAATTCATCCCGAGGCATCGGTATATAACCGCGTCCTGGACCTCGACTGGGTCTATCCGCCGGGGCTTGTGGAATTCTGCGGCGGCGACGTGCTGATGCGGCGCAAGGTTCTGCTTGATGCGGGAGGCTTCGATGAAAGGCTGATCGCGGGCGAAGAGCCCGAGCTTTGCCGGCGCATCAGAGCCCAAGGGTACGGGATTCTGCACATCGACTGCCCCATGACAGGACACGATTTGCAGATCGCGCACTGGAGCCAGTACTGGAAGCGCGCTACAAGGGCCGGCCATGCCTATGCCGAAGTATCCAGCCGCTTTCGCAATACCGAGGATCCCTTCTGGGTCTCCGAGCGCAGACGAAACCTGGTGCGCGGAAGCGGCTGGATCGCCTCGCTGGCTGCCGCGATTGCGTGCAGCGTGTTCTTTGGAGTTCTCCCCATGGCGCTTTGGCTCGCCTTGCTGATGCTCTTGTCTGTCCGCTCGGCGTGGAAGGCGCGCTGGAAGAAAGCCGCGCCTGCCGTCCTGCTGCTCTATGGATTTCACTCTCACCTGCAACAGGTGCCCATCTTCGTGGGACAACTGCAATATGAATTGGGCAAGAAGCGAAAAAGGGCGCCGAAGCTGATCGAGTATAAGGAGAGGCGCGCCGACTGAATCCGGCTGAAACAGATACATGAGCTGGAACCAGTGATCTCTGGCTCTCTGACCGCCTGTAACATCCAACGAATCCCAGGAAAGGCCCGGATCCAACATGGACAGGAGAGCCCTTGCAGATAAGATATTTCGCGGCACATGCTGCTTCGTGCTGTTTTTTATAGCCGCGTCCGCCTCATTTAGTGGTTACTACCATAAGTGGCATTTCCGCGAGCCAGGTGTATTCGCGGGCGCAAATTCTGACAATGGCCCCAAGACCAGATTCGGTATTGCAGATATGCTCGATGGCGCCGCTGCGCGTCCGTTTGTGTATAGGCAGCTAACTCCTGCGATAGCCAATTGGCTCGATTCGGTTACGCCCAAAAGGATTCAGGTCGCTTTATGGGTGCGCCTCGGTATGTATCGACTAGACTCACCCCTGGTCTTCGATCCGGCGTACGCCTACCGCTATACAATCGTTTATATTGTCACCTTTCTCTTTGCGTGGCTCGCGGTCATAGCCATGTATCTGGTGTGCCGAAGCCTGGAGATGCCTCCAGCCACGCAGATATTTGCTCCTGTCGTCATGATTCTTTTAATCCCCTATTTTCTAAGTGTCGGCGGATATTTCTATGACTATCCGGAACTGGCGTTTTTGGCGCTCGCCGTGTGGATGGGGATGAAATTCGACTGGTGGTGGATGCTGCCGTTAGTCGCGCTCGCCACATGGAACAAGGAATCGTTTCTCTTAGTGACTCTGACACTCTATCCCATTCTGCGAAGCCGCCATTCTCGGATGAGCGCCCTGGTTGGAACTGGGCTCTTGGCCTCGACCTGCGCCGCGGTCTATTTAGCGATCAAATCACGGTTCTCGCAGAATCTGGGGGGAGCGTTGATTGTGCAATGGCGAGCACAACTGGATTTCCTGTCCCATCCCTTGCGCCTCATCAGGATGGAAATCACCTATGGCATAACGACCTTCCGGGCCTTTTCGATTTTGCCGTTGGCCTTGCTCGCATGGATCGTGTGGCGAGGATGGAGACTGCTGCCGCAGGAGATCCGGCGCCATGGCCAGATAGCTGCTGCCATCAATATCCCTCTGTTTTTCCTTTTCTGCATGCCAGGCGAGACGCGCGACTTCAGTATGCTCTACATCGTATTCATGTCTTTGCTGGCTGTGACTTTTACAGACGGGACCAAAGAATTGAGCCCCTCCACGCGGGTCGGTTCTGCTCGAACAATCATTGATCCCGCATGAATGCAATGCGACTGGATGCCCTGTCCTTTCCGTACCTAGTGCGGGAAGCGTGGGAAATTACGATGAATTCAATTCATCCGATCGATAAAAGGCTGTTACTACTTCACTCGGTTCGATTGCCAAAGTTAAGAGGGTTCGTTCATCTCTGTCCTCGCATGTGCTTTGCGCCGTCGCCTCACCTGCCGTACCCCCCTCGCCTCAGGCGGGAAATCCTTCATTGCGAGCGTCTATGCCCAAGCTTGAAACCACTGATCGCCAGCGTACATACCTGCCTTCTCTGGAAGGCCTGCGAGCATATGCATTCCTGCCCGTATTCTTAGCCCACTATTTCCCTGTGTCCCTGTTCCCATACCACAGCAGCCTGTGGCTGCTTCCCATGTCGCTTGCGATGGATACTGCATGGTTGGCGGTGCCCATCTTCTTTGTTCTGTCCGGCTATCTCATCGGCGGCATCCTTTACGACACCCGGGACAGAGTAGGGTATTTCAAGGTCTTTTATAGCCGCCGCATTCTGCGCGTCTTTCCGGTCTACTACATAACTCTTCTGGTAGTTGCCTATATCGATCTCATCCACGGCGTCCCTCTGAATTACAACTATTGGTCGCACTTCCTGTATATCCAGAATCTGCTGCCCGGATATACGGGGCATCTGATCGAGGCGCCCTCCGTCCAGACAATTCATTTCTGGTCCCTCGCAGTGGAAGAGCAGTTTTATCTAACCTGGCCACTGGTCGTATGGCTGTGCCGCGACCGGCGTACTCTTCTTAGGGTTACCGCCCTGCTCATCGTCCTCTGCTGTGTTGTTCGTCTCTTATCCCCTTGGATGCATCTGTCCACTACCCGCTGCTACTTTCTTACACCCACCCGCGTTGATGCCATTCTGCTGGGAGTTGTGCTGGCTCTGGTTCGCCACGGCACGATCTATAAGAGGCTGGAGCCATTTGCCAAATTCGTTGCTCTCGCCGGGGTCTCTGTAATGATAATAACGGCAATCTGGACGGGCCACACCATGCCGGGTACATATCTCCGCGTTGCCTTGCAGATTCCCTGTGTGAATCTCACGGCAGCCGCAATAATCATCGCTGTAATGGAGAGAGGCAGCCTCTTCTGCAGAATTTGTAGCGCCCGCTGGGCCTGCTGGCTCGGAAGCCTTAGTTATGGGCTTTATGTCTTTCACCTTACTTACGCCGGGTGGTTTCTTAAGTCGTTTGAGCCTCGCCTGGCTGTGTATATGCCGCGTCCCTGGGCTTTCATCGCGTCTGCGGCCGTCGCATTTTGTCTCACCCTGGCTCTGGCTGTTCTGAGCTATCGCTTTGTGGAGCAGCCGGCTATGAACCTTAAGAAGCGCTTGAAATACGGCCCCGTCAGGAATCAGAAGCCTCTCGATGCAACTGAGCCATCCCTCGCCAATTGCGAAGTTTAAGCAGTTTGTAGCCCAGAATGCTGATCGGTTGTACCGTTCGCGTAATCGTCAGTTCAGCCTCAGGTCACCGATCGCCGACTCCGTCTGCTCAGAAATCAGGATGCATTTCCCTTGGCATCGGAGGTCTGCTCGACTTCCCATCCATTCTTCTGAAATGCGGCGGGCATGCGGCTGTCCAAAAAAATGGCGGGCGGCCATCGGAAACAATGGCCACCCGCCGGTGTAGTGGATCTGTTCGCCGGTCTTGTTATTGGGCCGAATAGGTCCAACTCGTGATCTGCTGGACTGAGGTGAAGCCTCCCGTGCTTCCCGTGAAACCTGCGTAGGCTGTGGTGCTGCCGACAACGCTGGGAATGTTCACAGTGTATTGGTTGGTAACGGTGGCTCCGGTCTTCGTGTCTGTCAATGTCACAGTCAGCGTCGTTCCGTTATACACCAGATGTGCATGTATCAGGTCGCCGCTCGACAGAATAACTCCACTCGAACTCAGATCTGTTGCTGGCATCGTCGGTGCCGCGCCATCGGTGTACACTCCGATGGAATCCGTGCCTTCACCGGCATCGCTGTAGATGTCGAACTTCACGGCCACGCTGTTCTGAATGCTCTGGTAGCCAAGTCCGCTGCCGCCATCCCCGAGAGCCCAGATACCCTTCGGATCGTTCTCAATCGTGAAAGTAAATCCGTCGGCGGCCCCATTCAGTATCTGGAATGTGAAATCTGTCGTAAAGGTGCTTACTGGAACCGCCTTGTTAAACCAGGCGCTGCGGCTTTCCCCGGTTCCTCCGTCGGCCAGTTGCAGCACCCCGCCCGTCACTGTCGGTCCATTGTTCAGCGACAGGCTGGTGGCCGTGAATCCACTCGACGGATAGTTGATGTAGGTAGGATCTGCAATGACGATGGTGTAGGCCACCGTTGCTGCAGAACTGCTGGTATAGCCCGTCTCAACCGCGATGGCTTCAAGCGTCTCCGTCGCGCTCACTGTGATTGGACCGCTGTACAAGGTCGATGACGTGGTAGGTGTGGTGCCGTTGGTGGTGTAGTAGATGGTGCTCCCAGCGGTCGCATCGCTGATCGTCACCGTCTGTGCCGCGCTGTAGCTTCCAGCAGCAAGCGAGAACGTGGGCGCAGGCAGCACAGGAGCGATGGTATAGGCTGTTGCCGTTGCCGGACTGTTGGTATAGCCCGTCTCGGCAGCGATGGCCTCCAGCGTCTCCGACGCGCTCACCGTGATTGCTCCCGTGTACTGGGTCGATGACGTGGTCGGAGTTGTGCCGTTGGTGGTGTAGTAGATCGTCGTTCCGGCTGTCGCGTCGCTGATCGTCACCGTCTGCGAGGTGGTGTAAGTTCCAGCCGCAAGCGAAAACGTGGGCGAGGGAAGAACCGGAGCGATGGTGTAGGCTGCCGTCGCAACAGAACTGTTGGTGTAACCAGTCTCGATCGCAATGGCCTCCAGCGTCTCCGTCGCACTCACCGTGACCGGACCGCTATACACGGTCGAAGACGACGTAGGCGTGGTGCCGTTGGTGGTGTAGTGGATGGTTGTGCCCGCCGTCGCATCCGTGATGGTCACCGTCTGCGAGGTGGTGTAAGTCCCCGCCGTAAGCGAGAACGTGGGCGTAGGCAGCACCGGAGCGATGGTATAAGCCGCCGTTCCGACCGGGCTATTGGTGTAGCCAGTCTCGACCGCAATGGCTTCCAGCGTCTCCGTCGCGCTCACTGTGATTGGACCGCTGTACACGGTCGAGGACGTGGTGGGCGTGGCGCCGTTGGTGGTGTAGTAGATCGTCGTTCCGGCTGTCGCGTCGCTGATCGTCACCGTCTGCGAGGTGGTGTAAGTCCCCGCCGCAAGCGAGAACGCGGGCGAGGGCAGCACAGGAGCGATGGTGTAGGCTGCTGTCGCAACCGAGCTGTTGGTGTAGCCAGTCTCGACCGCAATGGCTTCCAGCGTCTCCGTCGCACTCACTGTGACCGGACCGCTATACACGGTCGAGGACGACGTAGGCGTGGTGCCGTTGGTGGTGTAGTGGATGGTTGTGCCCGCCGTGGTGTCGCTGATCGTCACCGTCTGCGAGGTGGCGTACGTCCCAGCAGCAAGCGAGAACGCGGGCGCGGGCAGCACAGGAGCGATGGTGTAGGCTGCTGTCGCAACCGAGCTATTGGTATAGCCAGTCTCGACTGCAATGGCCTCCAGCGTCTCCGTCGCACTCACCGTGACCGGACCGCTATACACGGTCGAGGACGACGTAGGCGTGGTGCCGTTGGTGGTGTAGTGGATGGTTGTGCCCGCCGTGGTGTCGCTGATCGTCACCGTCTGCGAGGTGGTGTAAGTCCCAGCCGCAAGCGAGAATGTGGGCGCTGGCAACGCAGCCGCGATGGTGTAGGTCGCCGTTGCAGCCGGACTGTTGCAATAGCCCGATTCGACCGCAATGGCCTCCAGTGTCTCTGTCGCGCTTACGCTGATCGCCCCCGTGTACTTGGTGGACGAGGACGTAGGCGTGGTGCCGTTGGTGGTGTAGTAGATCGCCGCGCCGGCCGTCGAATCGCTGATCGTCACCGACTGCGACGTGGTGTAACTTCCGGCCGCAAGCGACAACGTGGGCGCCGGAAGCATCGGAGCAATGGTGTACAGCATCGAACTCATTGGGCTGTTGGTGTAGCCGGATTCGACCGCGATAGCCTCGATGGTTTCCGTCTGGCTGACCGTTATTGGACCCGTATACAACGTCGACGAGGTCGTCGGCGTGGTGCCGTTCGTGGTGTAGTAGAATGTGGTGCCCGCTTGCGTGTCGCTGATGGTTACCGATTGCGGCGTGGTAAAGGTGGCCCAGGAGGCACCTCCGCCTATCGGGCTGAACGTGGGTGCAGGAAGCACAGGTGCGATGGTGTAAGCCGCAGTCGTTACCGAGCTGTTGGTGTAGCCCGTCTCCACCGCGATGGCCTTCAGCGTCTGTGTCGAAGTCTGCCAGATCGCGCCCATGTACTGAGTCGATGACGTGGTAGGCGTCGTGCCGTTGGTGGTGTAGTAGATCGTTGCGCCCGCCGTCGCATCGCTGATCGTCACTGACTGTGGCGAGGTGTAGGTGGTCGGCGCTGGTGAAAATACGGGTGCAGACAGCCCCGCAGCGATGGTGTAAACCGCAGTCGTGACCGGACTGTTGGTGTAGCCCGTCTCCACCGCGATAGCCTCCAGCGTCTCCGTCGCGCTCACCGTGATCGCTCCCGTGTACTTGGTCGACGATGTGGTGGGAGTCGCGCCGTTGGTGGTGTAGTAGATCGTCGCGCCCGCCGTTGCGTCGCTGATCGTCACCGTCTGCGCGGTGGTGTAACTGCCGGCCGCAACCGAGAACGTGGGTGCAGGCAGCACTGGAGCAATGGTATAAACCGCCGTCGCAACCGGACT
>Ga0181520_10002026_pt1 | contig 39406 bp, 38 predicted proteins | sample PEATcosm2014_Bin_29_FD_132451 | JGI IMG/M metagenome (GOLD analysis project Ga0181520, IMG submission 132451) | Peatland microbial communities from MTU Mesocosm Facility, Houghton, MI, USA - PEATcosm2014_Bin02_30_metaG | ecosystem: Environmental > Terrestrial > Soil > Wetlands > Peat | place... | reverse complement strand
GATGAAGCTATGGCAAAAGTCGAGGTCGCCGTAGTTGAAGTGGCAATAATATTTCCGACCGTAGCCGTACCACTGACAACCAGCGCCGTCGATGGCGTCGAAGAACCTATGCCGACGTTGCCGTTAGACAATATAGCGAGCACGCTCTGCAAAGCAGAGCCAAAGAACTCAGCGATCTTGCCGGCACCGCTCTGAGTAACAGAGAGCGATGTGGTGGCGCTAGATGTGGCGTTGGCGATATCGTTGCGGAAGAATTGCCCTGGCGTGATGTTTTGCAAGGTTTGAGCCGACAAAGCATTCGTCGAAGTGCCAGCCGAAGTGGCATAAGTAGAAGTTGCAGCGTTCGTAGCATAGGTTGAGGTAGCGGCATTCACGGCATATGTAGAAGTTCCTGCATAAAAAGCCGCCGGTACGGCGCCGATTATTTTACGCGGCGTCATCTCTGTATCGCTCGCCACTGTCACCCCTAGATACAGCGTCTGGTTAAAATTGACTCCGGTCAATGGCGTGGTCGAGCCGAGCATCACACTGAACAATCCGCTCTTGGTCGTCACCTGATTTGTGCCATACTCCTGTTCCGTCCATATCGCCGAGCCGCCGGTCGCCGTCGTATAGATGCTGAAAGAGATCGGGTATTGCCCGTCAGCCACCGCCATATTCGTCGCGGCGCTGGTCAGCTTGCCCTGATAATTTACTTCCGGATTATAAGCGGCAAAAGTAGTCGAAGGTCGAGAACTAAAAGTCAAAAGCGTTGAAACGGTGATGATAGCGAGAATAAAAAGAGAAGATGAAGAAAAGCTCGAAGGACGTCTCGGATCGAGCGAAGGCGATTCAGCAGAATCGTGCCTGGCCGAGAGAGAGCCGGACGCATCGCTAGCAGACGATAACGGCGTGTCTCGAGAGACTTCTTCCTCTCCTATTTTTCTTTTTTCTTCATCCTTCTTATTTTCTTTTATGCTTTTCCTCCAGATAGCAAAGATGATCAGCAAAACTATCAAAATAACGAGCCCTATCCAGAACCACAGCTGGCCATAATTTTGTGCTACGGGAACCGCACCAGCGACCGATGCCGCGAGCTCGCCGCTCAATTGCTTTAATCCCTGATTCTGATAATCGAGGATAGTTATGGTCAAAGGGAAAATTCCGGTACGACCGAGCGGGCCTATGGACGCCTCATAATATGTATCGTTGGAATTCGCTCGCAGGAGAAAGATGAATGCTTTCGAATGATCTGTCGGATCATTCAACGTCACAGCGATCGTTTTCAGGACTTGAGGGACTTTGTTATACGACAAACGGATAGTCAAATCCTCCATGCCATTGATATCGATCTTATTGTTACTCGTAGGAAGCTCTTTATCCCCTTGTATGAATTCAAAATCAGATATGACCAGACCATCGATCATCGGGCTGGTAGTCGATGTAAAAGTTATCCCTGCAAACGGATTTGTCGAACTTGCAAAAGTCACGGCTTCTCCCGGCAAAGAAATACGGGCATTAGTCAAGACACCTGAGGAAAAGAGACCGTTCGCCCCTTCGGAGAATATGCCGTAATAATATGTCTTGCCGGCAACAACGGATGTGTCGCGGAAGTCTTTGCCCGATCCTTCATAGACCGGTACGCCATCGAATTGATCGCTCGGATAGAAAATGGTCGATCGAACGATACGCACTTCCGTTGCTCGAGGGTCAGTCGTGTCCGTCCAAGACAGATTGATAGCGCCTGGATACACGTTTGCACCGGTCGGCACAGCTGAAAAATTTGAAGGATTCGGCAATGGAGATCCAGGAAGACCAGCGGTAGTGAATTCGGTATTGAAAGACGATTGAGCGCCATCAACGGCATTTACAGTGATCCGCACATAATAATGCGTTTCCGGCTCTAGATTAGACAAAATGAATTGATGCGAAGTATCGGAGAGAACGTTTGATATCGAACCGCCTTCATAATCTGGCGATAATCCCCAGGAAACCGTCGATTGTGCCGGCAAGATGGTAGAGAAAGAAACATCTGCATTGCCGCTGTCGACCGTAACGTTAACATTATAGATCAGAGAGGAGCCCGAGCTTGAGCCGCCTTCTACTTGCCCTGCGGTTGACGGAGTCGATGTCGGTGTCGGTGGGATTATCGGAACAGGAAAAGTAGAAGTAGAGACAGGATCGGACGAGGATGAGTAATTATACGAAGTATCAAAAGCTTGGATGGCATAGGTATAGGTGGTCGAGGCGATCAAAAGAGTGTCCGCAAAATTTGTCGAAGTCGTCGTAGCGATCGCACTGTTGTCTCTCCAAATGACATATCCTCCGACAGCCATGTTATCAGTCGAAGGGTTCCAAGATAGATCGATCTCTGATTGCGAAACTGGCATGGCCTTTAGATTGGTCGGCACGGACGGCGGCGTTGTGTCAACACCAGTCGTTGTCACTGATTCAGTGAATTGGCTAGATACAGATTGAGCATGGACAACGCCGATGCAAAAGGCAAAGATCAAAACGCAATGCGCAAGTCCAAGGGCTACCCTTGGACTACATAGGGCTACCCTTGTATTTGTATTTGTGTTTTGAATTTGTTTCATCTTATTTTAGTCCAAGGGCTACCCTTGGATTTCTCCTGTTCGTCACAGTGGTAACACCGTCAGCGTCGTCGTCGCCACATACGTACCGCTCACTTGGATATGACTGGGACCGCTGTATGCACGAAACCACAAAGTCGTCTGCGTTCCAGCCGGTTGATTATCCGTCGTCCTGTCTGCCACGTTCTTTGGCGACGTAGACAATCCGTCCCAACAAGTCTGCGCCGTCGAATTCGATCCTGTGTTGCAAGCCGAGCTGTTGTTGAGAAACCGCTGGTCTGCATCAGTCCCTTGAGAGGAAAAACCGAAAATGGACGTCGTTGAAGTGGTCAAGAAAGTAAAATCAGGAGCAGAACCGCTAGGCGAATAATCAGCAAAGGCATTAGTCGTCGACGACGTATCGACCAAAGCGGGCGAGCTAGACGCTTGGATAGTCGCCTGATATCCGGCCGCGTCGTCGGTCGTGATGATCATGGTCGTAGAACCATTGCCTGTGCCGCCGCTGACTCCGCCGATGTCAGGCGACATGACCACAGGAGCCGGCGGTACCACCGACATGGCCACCGTCTGCATCTGCTGGTAGCCGGCGCTCAAAATATAATTTGTGCTCGAAGAAAATCCCGTAGCCGTTTCGCCAGTCGTGTCTTGCATTTGATAGCTGGCCGAAGAAGAATAATTTCCACCATTGTTGATGCTGTCCTCCTGGATGCCATAGTTAGCCGAAAGCATCTCATCAGCCGGTCCGCCGATTGCTTGGTATTGGTATAGCTGTTGAACATCGGCTGCAGATAGTGCACGGTTGTATATGCGGACATCGTCGATCATACCAGCGAATTGCTCTCCGGTTGGATATTCCCCAATATACACAGCCGCTCCTGTTCCAGATTGAGGTGAAACAGTGTTTTGATTTATTTGTTGTCCATCAAGATAGAGAGTACTGCTTGCACCATTCCATGTAAAAGTAGCCATATGCCAAGTATTTGCATTAAATGTAATGGATGTGCTCGCTATTGTATCTCCGCCACCCCATTGGCTCACATCAAGATAATTATTCACCTGACGCAATTGGTTCGCCAAAGATGGAGAAGATGTGCTATTTACAAACGTGATAATGTCGTGACTACCGGAGACGCTAGTCGCATCAAACCATGCAGATAGAGTCTGGGCTCCGTTAATATTTGGCAGATTATGCGTAGAAGTAGCAGCGACATATTGATTGCTCCCATTGAACTTCAATGCCCCATTTATCTTTCCCGTCGCCCACGTCGGCGAATTTACGAGAGTGCCTGTATTGCCATTGCCGCTCGAATCTGTGGTCGTTGCACCCGAGCCCTCATCCATCCTCCACCAACCAACGAGACCTGTCGTGATATCGGCATGAGCTTTGTGAGTGCAAAAGGCAAAGATCAAAACGCAAAGCGCAAGTCCAAGGGCTACCCTTGTACTTTTCATCTTGGATTTTGTGTTTAATTTTTTCATTTGATTTTGTCCAAGGGCTACCCTTGTACTAATTATTCGTAGTCGATGCCGTTTTGACCGGCACCAACATGTATAGGAAATCATGACCTTGCGCATTTCGAAATTCCGGCGTAATCACCCCAGTCGTGCCATTCGTTCCAGGCGTGACCGTCACATTGTCCGAAAAAGAGTTTGTGACCGCCTGAACCAATTTTGCATTAGTCGAAGAACCCTGCGACGGCACCACCACCAATCCGGCATGTGGTTCGGAAAGATCAGCGGCGCTCTCGGTCGGTTCTACGTTTGTAACGTCAGATAAACTGTTAGAGCTCACAGACAAAATCGATGGCGAGCGTTCAGAAAAAACTCCTGCGACGCTCGACCAAAGAAATCCTAAAAAGCTTTTTGATGAGGAATCATTTACAGCGGCAACCTCATGCGACGATGATCCTATTGAAATCGACCTCGATCCATTCAAAAAATAAATCATGGAGACAATTGTGCCGAGCGCTAAAACCAGAGCAAAGACAGATCCTATTGTAAAAATCCTTCGTGGAAAAATAGCATGTAAATTTTGATAATTATTTTTGCTTCCATCATCTGTCTCGTTTCCACTTGCCATTCTGTCTTTACTTGCTCCAATTGCTTCACTTGAAAAAACATTTTTGTTTGCTGTTTCAACTCCGACTAAATTTTCAAACGAATTTTCAATCGACCTCTTAGCCATGTACATCGGAATGCCAGTAGCCGTTTTCTCGGTGATAACTGGATCGGTCGGCTTAGTCAAAGGATCGATCTGGGATGATTGAGCAATGCTAGACGATTGCACTGAACGAGCCGACTGAATAGGACTCGGCTGAGAAGAGATATTTCGAACTAATGCCGAATCATCGATCGATCGGAAAGAAGTATGATTCGATTTCACTGTCTCCGCGGCATGTTTGCGGATCGAGCTTTCATCCACCCACCAGAGCCGATTCACCCGCCGACAAACGAGCTTGCCCTCGCGACATAGCTGACCTACATAATCCTTTGAATATACGGCAATCTCGGAAGCTCGGCGAGATGAAATGTACGTTTTTCCGTCTATGATCAAAGAATCTTTTTTCATGTCATCATTATACGGACGAAGACCCTAAAATTGACCCTTACATGTGGATAAGATCAGCATGTTTTTTATGACCTATGAATCGATTTAATACGGCTTAAAATAAAATGGAAAACAGAATTTAAAAATAAAAAAATTCAATTAGAATTTGTCAAAAACTCTATTGCTAATTCATTAAACTAGTGTTCTTGTCAGCAGTTTCTTCTTTAAGAAAGATCCTATGATAAAAATATATAAACATTAATAAAAATGTGGATAACTTATATAGCTTTATTAATGTTTATAGATGTATAATATAGATATGACTGAGAGCTCAAAAAAATTCATTACAGTAAAAGAGGCCGCTAACATGTTAGGCGTCACTCCTCTCACCTTGCGCAACTGGGATAAAAGTGGCAAGCTAAATGCAGGCCGGCATCCATTTAACAACTATCGCGTTTATGCCCGCGAAGACATTGACAAGCTCTTGACAGAAATTGCCACAAACAAAGAATCCCATCCGACTCGTTCTGCCAAGAATAAAATACGAAAGCTAGAGGTTATGCATTTATAACTATGATGGTTGTCGTTCTTTAATTACCATTCCACTTTTTTATATTATAAACAGGTTATCCACATATATAGTGTTGTATGTAATTTATGGAAATCAATGTGATATAATCTCTACGTTTAGCAGTCAACTAATGCTTGTGGTTATTTCGAACCAAAACAATTTTATAAATCAAGTTACATAAAAATCATGATCAAAAAAGTCATCACATTATTACGCCAGAGCACGATCGGAACGCTCATCATTGGAATCGCTTTCATAACCGTCGAACCCGCTGTGAGTCATGCCATCACTACCACAGTTCCGGATACTTTCACGGTTACTCAGGCCGTTGATTCCGAAGTCGGCTTTGCCACATTGGCATCAAATGTCACAATGTCCCCTGATATTGGAGGTATCACCGGCGGTTCGTCTAATGGTGCTGTTTCTGTGTCCGTCAGAACGAACGATTTGCTTGGATACAAAATGACATTGCAAGCGAGCAACTCATTGGGTATGCAGGATGTCTCCAGCACCACAAATTATATTCCGGCATATACGACATCTGGCGCTGGCGTTCCAGATTATACTTTCAACACAGCGGCAAACGGTTTTGGCTATAATGTAAATGCATCTACGACCACCGATGTTCCCCTGCCATTCCGCTGGACTGGTACGTCTTGTGGCGGTGCCGGAACTACTGTCGATAGTACGCACTGCTGGATGGGCGCTACCTCTACCGCGGTTACGATCATAAACCGATCCACTCCAACTGGTTTTGGTGGAGCTACTACCACATTGTCTTTTGAAGCAAATCTCATCGCAAACTCTATGCTTCCAAACGGAAATTATGTCTCCACAACGACACTGACAGCAACAGTCAATTAATAAACAATAAAATGAAGAAGCAGCTTATCCGAGCGAATAGACTTTATTACCTCACCTTGCTTTTCGCCGCACTGATCGCTGGAGTGGCTTTTGGCAGTCCTGTCGCCGCCGCTACCTCATATACTCTAGAACAGCTTCCTAACACCATCGACTATCACGACTTTGTCGTAGGACCAGGCAAATTAGAGTTGCAACTGTCTCCAGGTCAATCGCAAACGATCGACTTGACTGTCGCAAACCGTCTCGGTTCAGACAAGATTTTTTCCATTACAGAGGAAGACTTTACTGGATCGAATGATCCAGACCAACCGGTCGTTCTTCTCGGCTCTGATCGTGGCCCGTATTCACTAAAGGATGACATCTATATTCCATCCGAGACTGTTCCTATCCCCTTTGGCGACAAAGCCCATATTCCAATAACAATCACCGTTCCGGCAGATTCACAACCAGGCGCGCTATATGGCAGTGTCCTAGTTTCTGTGGTCAGCGCTACCGGTACGACTACTTCTAATAACATAAGCGCTTCGAACCCGATCATCACCCGCATCGGCACTCTGTTCTTTGTCCGTATACCTGGTCCAGTCAATGCCGAAGGTCAATTGAACGGATTTTCTCTATCGAATGGCAGTGTAATTTGGTCTAGCTCACTGTCAAAGGTTTCTCCGATCCTCTTTAACGTGCTTTTCAAAAATACAGGCGACGTTTATTTGGCTCCTTATGGAATTATCTCTGTGACAAACATGCTCGGTTCGACTGTAGCTAATATTTCAGTCGATCCTTGGTTCGCTATGCCGCAATCCCTGCGCTTCCGCCAGGTAGAATGGGATCCCGCTTTCCTCCTTGGTCGTTATGTCGCCCATATCGCTGTCAATCGTGGCTATGTTTCCACCTCTACTGCCACTGATACCGCCGATGTCGTATTCTGGGTCATCCCTTGGGGAATCATACTGCTAGTATTTGTTGGGCTTGTCATTGTCATAGCATTCATCCGCTGGATATTCTCTAAATTTACGATAGTTACAAAGAAATAGTGCCTGTCCAAGGGCTACCCTTGGACAAAAGCGCGTTTTCTGGTCTTTTTTCGCCTAAATAATCTATGAAACTCGAATATCTATAGTTCTTGCAATATTCGATAGCATCATCACGAAGTTCTCGCCTTGCTTCTTTTATGAGGTCAGGTTTGTCTATGCAAAATGGATTTAAATGGATATATTCTATAAGGTATTGAAGATATTCTTGATCACCAACATGTCTGAACTTATATTGTCCTTGCAATAAGGTTCCGGAATGCTGGTATTTCTTGTTATAATACATGGAATATGCAGTGCACAATTTCTCCATGAATTTTGCGACCCCATGTTCTTTTTTTTCTATTATTCCAATATGGAAATGATTTGGCATAAGGCAATATACAAATATATCAACAAGAGTATCAGGTCTTTCAATTGAAAAAACATTCTCTGGAAGCAGTTTGAAAATAAGCCTTTTTGAAGTGTTCGCTATATACAACAAAGCCATAAAACGATCGAAATCGCTCGGGTCGGTGAAAATAGGTGCTTTGTGAGCACCGCGATTATAGATATGATAATATTCGCCGATTATTTGCATATCAGTCCAAGGGTAGCCCTTGGACTGATAATTATAAAGAAAAGCTATTAAGAAAAGTTAAAAAAATTATAAAGAAAAGCTAAAGTCATACTAGACCTCGCGAGGTTAGTCCAAGGGTAGCCCTATAGTACAATACAAGGGTAGCCCTTGGACTTACTTCAATTCCTTCAAGAAAACCTCTTTCAAAACCGCTGGATTTGCCGAACCCTTCGATAACTTCATTCCCTGCCCTATCAAAAATTGCAATGCCACCGTTTTGCCAGCTTTGTAATCAGCTATGACTGATGGATTTTTTGCGATAATCTCCCTCGCCATAGATTCTAGCTCGCCAGCATCGCTTTTTTGAAGAAGTCCTTTTTCCTCGGCTATGAGCGCCGGCTCGCGTTTATCGCCTTTGTACATTAGAACGAGAAGGTCTTTGGCACCGCGCGATGACACTTTGTTTTCAGATATCATTTTTATAAGATTGGTAAACTTGGTTGGTTCAATAGAATTTATAAACCTTTCATAATCTTCTCCATGGTCTTTTTTTATAAGACCCAGATAGTCAGATAATATGTAGTTGATAGCTAATTTTGTACAAGGCGAATTAGCAAATTCGTGCCTGGCGTAGCCATTAGATTGACCTGCTTTGTCCAAGGGTAGCCCTTGGACAGTCTCAAAATAAGCGCCTATCGCTGGAGATTCGACAAAGACCGACGCCTCCTTTGTCGTCATTCCAAAGTCGTTGACAAAGCGCGCCCTTTTATTCCAAGGCAGTTCGCGCATGCCTTTTTTGATATGATCGGCAGAAAACTCGGGTATCTCTGAAATGACCAGCTTTGGCAAGTCTGGATCCGGAAAGTACCTATAGTCATGTGAGCTCTCCTTTTTTCTTTGTGAAAAAGTCTTGCCAGCATTCTCGTCCCAACCACGGGTTTCTTGGATGACATAGTCTCCGTTTTCAATCAGCTCGATCTGCCTCTTCGTCTCGAAATCTATGGCACGCTCGACAGAACGGAATGAATTCAGATTCTTGACTTCTGTCTTTATGCCAAATCTTTTTGCGGCTGTGTCTTCTTCGCTCGCGACTGATACGTTCGCTTCTACACGCATCTCCCCTTTTTCCATATTCGCCTCTGCGACACCGAGAGAGCGCAGAAGCAATTGGAATTCGCGTGCAAAAATTCCTGCAGTTCCGGCATCATGAATGACTGGTTCGGTCACAAGCTCCAAAAGAGGCACACCGGCACGATTGAAATCGACGAGACTTTCCTCGGCATTCTTGCCCTGACCATGGGTCGATTTAGCCGTGTCTTCTTCTAGATGAATGCGAGTGATGGCGATCTGATTTGTCCAAGGGTAGCCCTTGGATTGATTTTGTCCAAGGGTAGCCCTTGGATTGATTTTGTCCAAGGGTAGCCCTTGGATTTGGATTTGAATTTGGACAGGAATAGCCCCGCCACTGACGAGCGGATATTTATATTGGCTGATCTGATAGCCCTTTGGAATGTCGGGATAAAAATAATTCTTACGATCCCATTCGGTATAATCGGCAATTTGACCGCCGACAGCATGGCCGACCAAAAGCACATGCTTGATTGCCTGCTTGTTCAAGACAGGCAAGGTGCCTGGATGCCCCATACAAACCGGACAGATGTTGACGTTCGGTCGATTTTCGTCCGGAATATTGGCGCAAGAACAAAACATCTTTGACGATGTCTTCAATTCCGCATGTATTTCCAGACCTATTGTTGGGATATATTTCATTTGTTTAAAAAGGTTACGTTTCAATATAGTCTTGCAATTTATAGCTCAAATCATATATGTGCACATTATAACAATATCGTCCGAATGTAGTCGAATCAACAGACAACTCGATAGACAAACCAATATACCCATCCAGAGACTCTTGTTTCTGACTTTGACTTGAATTGGGTGCAGGAAAGACTACCTGTTCATAACTATTTTAACTTTTCTTAATAACCGATCCGTATACTGGCAAAGTCGGCATTACAAACCAAAAACAGCTAGACCTATCAATAATATCATTATGCAGGATTATTACCATATATTCAATCGCGGCACCGACGATTCGCCGTTATTCCGCGACAATGACGATTTCGAGCGATTTCTGATCATTCTATATATAGCGAACAATGCGGGTCATTTTATAATAAAGGATTCTCGACCGCAGGATATATTTGCCGCCGGCCGCATTGGAGCACTGGTCGACATAGCATGCTATTGCCTTCTGCCGAATCGTTATGATCTGATCTTGCGAGATCACGGACAAAACGGCGCACAGCGTTTCATCCACAAGGTCGCCACCGCTTATTGCATGTATTACAATCGCAAATACAAGCATCGCGGCACGATTTTTGCCGGAACTTATAGATTGCAGCCGATATCAGACGAAAATCGTCTGTACGAGCTGATCCGCCGAGTGCATCTGTACCCTTTTTCAATCAAAGAGGAAGACGATAGTAAAAATCGTCTCGAAGAAAATAAGAAAAAAATAGGAAAATTTGAAGGTGGGAACACAGCTGAGAGAGCCATCGATATTGCCAGCCGCTATGAATATTCGAGCATGCGCGATTACCTGGGAGAAGACCGTCCACAAAAAGCGATCTTAAAGCACATTGTCCAAGGGTAGCCCTTGGACAAAAAAGCCCACCTACAAGAGGCGAGCTTTTGAAGAAACTGTATTATCATTCAGTAACGCGGGACTCGACTGCACTTGACGTTGACTATGACTTGGAAATCTGGGAAAAACTTGCTCATGTCTATGTCAGCGATCTCTTGCAATTTGTCGCGAAGCTTGGAAGCGTGACGGTTGGCTTTTTGCAACTCGCCGGCGCGGATCCTCTCTTTGCTTAAATAATCCTTGTAAAGCACCCAGCGTTTGTCCTTTGATGCTTTGATCACCGGAGGTGGCAGAAGCTTGCCGGGATTTTTCAAATTCCAATCCGTGATTTTTTTCTGCAACCTTCTCCCAAAATCGATGATGCATGCGCATACCCCGCAGATACTACACCCACAAAACTCGCATTCTTCGACAAGTGCCATAATTTTTCCTTTTGGTTGATTGTTAAGTTTCTCTGAAAACAAGATACAATGAGCATCGCCCTTGTGTCAAGTAAAATTAAAGAGTACAATAGCGGCAAGTTCTGCTGGCTTTTTGTCCGCTTACCAATTTTTTATAATACAAATTAAATATGAATCCAGACGCTCCAAAGAATCCATCGATCGAACAGCCAAAAAAGGAGCATTTTATGTGGGATTTGGTCAAATTCACCGTCGGCGCGCTGATCATCGTCTTTGTCATCCGCACTTTCATCGCCCAACCGTTCATCGTCTCGGGATTGTCTATGTACCCAACTTTTGACAACGCCAATTATCTGGTCATCGACGAATTGTCATACCATTTCATAGCGCCGGCGCGCGGCGATGTGCTCGTCTTCCGTTACCCTGGAGATCCCTCGATATTCTATATAAAGAGGATCATCGGCCTGCCGGGAGAAAAGCTGGTCTCAAATAATGGCGTCATCACTGTCTATCCAAACGCCAGTTCGACCAGCGGGACAGTTTTGAACGAGCCATACATAGAATCAGACCACAAGAGCTTTGACTCGTGGAGCGTGACTCTGGGGGCCACGCAATATTGGATGATGGGCGACAACCGAAATGAGAGCTCCGACTCGCGCGTCTGGGGACCGCTCGACAGGAGCTTCTTCATCGGTCGACCGGTCCTACGGCTATTCCCTTTCAATTCGATCGGCATCTTTCCAGGAAAAAATAGCCAGTGATTATAAATAATATGAATAATCGAAAGTCAATGTGAACATTTTTGATTTTATGGCTTTCGACCCGAGAATTTCGACTTTAAAATTTAACCAACATGTCAGAAAAAAAACCGCAAACTTCTTCGATCCCTTATGACAATCTCGACAAGATCGGTGAAATCGCCCTCTACTATGGATTTTTTCCTCGACAGAGCCCGATCATCGCAAAGATAGATCTCGAAAACGCGAAATCTCTCATAGATAGCGACACCATAGACAATGATGAAAACGACAAAAGCCGCTTGCCTCTGCATGTAGAAGAGAAAGCGGCCCTTTTGCGCATGTATGAAGAGCAAAATATGCAAAACATGCCGCAACCAGTGATGTTCTATTTCAAAGAACCGTTCAAGGGCTCGGCCCAAAAGAGCTCTTGCCCGAGATATTGCGATCTGGAGATAATCGGAACATCCGGCTCTATCGCCGAAGCCGCCCTCATCCAGTCGGCTAGAGTCATCTTGGCCGAAGAGGGCTATACAAATATAAAAGTCGAGATAAATTCCATAGGAGACGAGGATTCCATCGCCCGGTTCACCCACGATCTGATCGCATATTATAGAAAGAATATAAATGACATGCACCCCGATTGCCGCCAGTTGTTCAAGCGCGATCCATTCGAGCTGTTGTCTTCGCGAGATGAGAAATGCCGAGCCCTGAACGAGCATGCGCCAAAAGCCATGGATTTCCTATCAGAAAAAAGCCGCTCGCATTTTCAAGAAGTCTTGGAATACTTGGAGGCGTTGAATATCCCTTACGAGATAAACAACAATCTCATCGGCAACCGCAAATATTGCACCGAGACGATCTTCTCTATCGCTGATGCAGATTATCCGGCTAATTCCAGCGAAAGAAGCAGAGACCTCGTACCGGCTGGCAAACATGTGAAAAATAAAAATCACAAAGTGCTGGCTATCGGCGTGAGATATGACGGTTTAGCGAAAAAGATCGGCATACGCCACGAAATCCAAGGAGTCGGCATTTCCCTTTTGATAAACGGAAGCCATGCTGAATTGCGCAAAAATGTAAAGCGGGCAAAGCGGCCTTTTGCTTCTTTTGTCCAACTGTGCTTTGAATCAAAATTGCTGGCTCTGCCGATAATAGAGGCGTTGCGGCAAGTCAAGATCCCTCTCTACCTTTCCCTTGCCAAAGACCGCCTCGGCGCGCAGGTTTCGTCGGTGGAAAAATTCCACATGCCATATTCGGTCATCATCGGCAAAAAAGAAGCCGTCGAGAAGACCGCTATCGTCCGCGATAATTCATCCCACGCTCAAGAAATCGTGCCGATCGAGGAATTGCCTAAATATATGAAGAGAGCGGAGGCAAAGCTGAAGAAATGACTTGCATCCGTACCATCCTTGTGCTAAATTGTTAACCACATGACCAACGTAGAAATAAAACGAAATCTAAACGAGAACGCCGTGAACACCATTCGCCGATTCACAAAAAAGGTGCAGGGTTCCGGTGTCTTGCCTCGCGTCCGTGGCACTCGGTATTCAAAGCGCATCATGTCTCCATACAAGGTCAAAAAGCATGCCTTGAAGGTCCTCGCTCGCCGCGCCGAAGTGGAAAAGATGATCAAAATGGGCAAAGCGCCAGATCGCTTGTCGAGATAATGCCGGTGGCAAAGGCGATGTCCGCAAGCTTTGAATTCTCCAATGACACAAAAGCCAAGATCTCGCGCTTGGCTTTTTTGCGCATAAAAGAGGCCGTTCTTGGCAAGAAATACCTGCTTTCGATCGCTATCGTAAAACCAGCCAAGATCCACGAGCTGAATCGGCGTTGGCGCGACAAAGACGCGCCGACCGACATCCTGTCCTTCCCCTTGTCAGAAAACGAAGGCGAAATATATATTTGCCCAGCCGAAGCCAAAAAAGAGGCCAAAAAGTTCGATCGCGGCTATGACAATTTTATCCTCTTTTTACTTATCCACGGACTTGTACATTTGAAAGGATGCGATCATGGGGTTATAATGGAGAGCATAGAGAAGAAGTTCAGGAAGCGATTCGGAATTTAGAAGCACAAAGTGAAAAGCAGAAAGGAAATACGGTCGTACCCACTTTATACTTTTCATTTTATACCTCCTACTCATATTTATATAAATGGCCAAAAACATAGTCACAGGAATCGATATAGGCACCTATTATGTAAAGGTAGTGATTGCCGATGGCGATGTCCGAAATGAAAAAGGATTTCCAAAAGTGATCGGTGCGGCTATGGTCGAGACGCGCGGCTTGCGCCACGGGTATGTAGTCAATGTAAAGGACGTCTCAGCCAGCATCCGCTCCGCCGTATCCGAAGCAGAAAAGCGCGCAGGAGTAAAAGTCAAGGGCGCTTTTGTGGGCGTGGGCGGCATCGGGCTAGGCAGTTCTATTTCGACTTCTTCTGTCATAATCTCGAAGGCCGATATGGAGATAACGCCGCTCGATATATCTCGCGTCCTAGAACAATGCGAAAAAGAACTGTCGACTTCGATCGTTCTCAACCGAAAGGTCATCCATTCGGTTCCACTCGGCTACAAAGTAGACGGCCAGCCGGTTTTAGGCGCTACGCCAGAAGACATGAAGGGAGGCAAGTTAGAGGTGCGGATGCTCTTCATCACCTGTCTAGAGCATCATCTGAATGATATCCTAGAAGCAGTCGAAGGGGCAGGCATCCGCGTCGAAGACGTCATGGCTGCGCCTGTGGCGGCATCGCTCGTCACCCTCACCAAATCGCAAAAGATCGCCGGAGTCGTTCTAGCTAATATCGGCGCAGAGACTGTTTCGATCGCCGTCTTTGAAAACAATGTGCCAGTGTCTCTCGAGATCTTTCCGATCGGTTCGACCGATATAACAAACGACATCGCGCTTGGTTTGAAAGTCCCATTAGAAGAGGCCGAGGAGATCAAGATCGGCGCCGTAACCGGGAATTCTTATCCTCGCAAAAAGCTAGAAGATATAATTTCGGCACGACTGTCCGATATATTTGAATTGATCGATGCCCATTTGAAGAAGATTGGCCGGAACGGTTTACTGCCGGCAGGCATCGTCATAACGGGCGGCGGCTCCGGTTTGAACAATATAGAAGAGATCGCACGGATAGCATTGCGTTTGCCTTCACGCATCGGCTCGTCGAATCTGGCTGTCGAGGGCAAGCAGAGCTTCCGAGACGCCACATGGGCAGTTGCCTATGGTCTGTGCATCTTTGGTTTGAACGCCGACGACGGTCTCGGTCTCACGCCTTCTAATGATTCCATCAGCAAAGCCGGCAAATCTATCGTCCGTTGGGTCAAACAGTTTTTGCCGTAATTTTTAATATAAATAGCCGACCAGATTTCGCCGGTCGGCTTTGATAGAATCGTCAGATTTATTTTTTGAACGGTCCTCCGAGCAGGAAGTCCGCAAACTGATTGGCCCACAAATCAAAGCTGCATCCGTCGACATCATGGATCACATGCCGTGCAGGTTTCGCTGCAAGCGGCTTCAACCAACGAAGCAGCTCTTTGCGATCAACTGAGGAGATTTCCAGTATAAGCGTTGCGTCTTCCTTGAAGGATATTGCTCCGTGCTTGCCAAATCTGAGCTTGGTTATCGAATCAGTCCTTATGACCCTAAGGTAGAATTGGCCTTGTTCATCCGACTTCCGAGAGAGCGCGATGAGCGTATGACCGCTAGTGAGAAAAGATTTCATTCGAAGTTTTCCTTTCGTTGTATTGTTTGAGGATAATAACCTTCCTCTGCAAGACTCTTGTCAATTAAAATTCTGAAGAACTGAATGCCTTCCTTATATCATATACGCTAAAAATATCAAGGATTTAGCCAACAGAATGAATTTATTGTTTATAAAATCTACTTCTTGGCGATGATCGTCTTCTTGTAAACATCCAAATGCTCCATGGCGATGCCGGTTCCCTTTGCCACACAGAAGATAGCATCCTCTGCCAAGACGGCCTTTACGCCAGTTCGGCGATAGACTAGCTCTGGAAAATTGCGGAGCATGGACGAGCCGCCGGTCATGATGATTCCGTGATCGATGATATCGGAAGCGAGCTCGGGCGGCGTGTCCTGTAGGACATCCTTCATGGCCTTTATCATATCGCGCAATTCCTTCACGATGGCTTTGGTGATCTCGTTCGTGCGCAATTCGATAGAACGAGGCAAACCGCTGATGAAATCGCGACCTTTGACGGTCATGACAAGCTCTTCGTCGAGCGGTACAGCCGAGCCGATCCGGATCTTTATATCTTCGGCCATCTGATCGCCGATACCTAGATTGTGCGTTTTCTTTATATAGTCTGCGATAGCCGCGTCGATCTTGTTTCCAGCGACTTTGACAGACGTCGACGAGACGATGCCGCCGAGAGAGATGACAGCCACGTCAGTCGTGCCGCCGCCGATATCGACGACCATGTGACCGCGAGCTTCATGGATTGGAATTCCTGCGCCGATCGCCGCAAGAATCGGTTCCTTGACCACGTATGCATTGCGCGCACCAGCACGCAGGGCCGCCTCGACGACAGCGCGGCGCTCGGTCGAAGTGATAGAAGCAGGCACAGAAACGATGACATCCGGCTTCCAGATGTTCCACTTGCCGAGCGCCTTGTCGATGAAATAGCGCAGCATGGCCTCTGTCACGCGATAATCGGCGATGACACCATCGCGCATCGGCTTGTAGGCCACGATCGTGTCAGGCGTGCGGCCGACCATTTCTTTTGCTTCAAGGCCTACAGCGAGGACTTTTTTGTCTATCTGCGAGATAGCCACAACAGACGGTTCATTTAGGACGATGCCCTTTCCAGGAACAAAAACAAGAGTATTAGCCGTGCCGAGGTCGATACCAAGCTGTTTATAGAAGAATGACATTGTAGTCGGATTGTATCATATTTTCGGCTTTAATCAAGAAAAACGAACGTAAAATTCGCGAACTCGAAGCTTTGCTAAAGCAGAACAGCAAGTATAATCAAGAATTGAAAATCGCAATCTTGGTCTTTAATTAGCCGTTTCCTCTCCATGCACCCGCCTCACGTCTGCGCCTAGCGCAGTGAGTGTCTTTTCCAGCGACTCATAGCCACGATCAATCAAACGAACATTTTTAATTACTGAATTCCCTTCTGCACACAGAGCGGCCAGAACGATTGCAAAGCCGGCACGGATGTCGTGAGCGGTCAATTCTTGACCAATCGGTAAGGTCTTGTACAAGGTGCTACCTTGTACCAAAATTTCGCGCGGATTCATGACCTTTATATTCGCGCCAAGCTTGGTCAGGTCATCGACATATTTGAACCTTCCCTCAAAGATAGTCTCAAAGATGACGCTTTCGCCATTGGCTTGGGACAAGTAGACAGCGGCGATCGGCTGGAGATCGGTGACAAAACCGGGGTATTCGTGAGTGCGGATATCCGCGCTTTCAAAAGAGGAATTTTTGAGCTTGCCATTTCCCTTTATATGGATGAAATCTTTTCCGATCTCGAGGGGAACGCCAGAAGCAGCGAGCAAATTCGTGGTCGCTTCGAGATTCCGCGGCTCGCACTTGGAGACAAGCAAATCATCAGCGCACAGAGCTCCGAGAAAAAGAAAGCTGGCCGCTTCTATGCGATCGGGAATCGAACGATATGGCTTTTTAAACCCTAGAGGACCGCCGCCTTTGATCACGATGGTCGTCGTACCGGCACCCTTTATGCTTGCCCCGCAATCATTCAGCCATTCTGCGACGCTCTCGATTTCCGGCTCCATGGCGCAGTTGCGCAAAATCGTCGTCCCCTTTGCCAAAACCGCGGCCATCATTATGGTTTCAGTGCCAGTGACGGTTTGTATCGGAAAGAATATGTCTGCGCCTTTTAGTCCCGGCCTTTTTCCTTTTTTTTGCGTCGTTATATGGAACATGCCGTCTTTTTCGACGACGCTCGCGCCCATTTTTTTATAAGCCGAGATGAATATATCCACCGGTCGCGCGCCGATGACGCAGCCGCCCGGCGATGGAAAAGATGCTTCGCCATAACGGGCGAGGATCGGACCAGTGGCGACGATGGATGAGCGCATGCTACGCGAGATATCAGCATCCAGGTCGGTTGAAGATAGATCGGAAGCATCTATAGAAAGTGAATCCTTGCCCTTTTCCGCTTTCGCGCCGAGCCCCACGAGCAGGTCAGACATGCTCTCGATGTCCGCCGTTTCAGAGACATTCTCTAGCTTGATCGCGCCATCGAACAAAATAGAGGCGACCATAGCTTTGAGAATGGCGTTTTTCGCGCCTTTTATGCGCACCTCGCCGCGCAGCGTTTTTTTGCCCGCGAGGCCTTTGACGACGAATGAGTCGGTTTGAGACATGATGATTATGCGGTTAATTCCCTCTTTTCTAGCAATTTCGTCATTTCATTTGACATGGAAATCTCATCTGCTATACTTATAGTACACCCACTGGCTTCGGCCTCCGAGAAAGCCCCGCAAGGGGTTTTCGTTTTTTGAAGAAAAAGAGCGGCGATTATCTTTTCAAATGTCTGAAAAGCTTCATCAGGGACCGTTCCGACCTTTCTAATTAGGCGTTTGCGATCGAAACTTCTCGTGTGCCAAACAAGCATATCATTCTGTATTCCATTCATGTAAAATCGAATACGAAACTGACCTGAGCGAACCTTGGTGGTCAGCGGGATGCCCCAAAATATTTTTTCTGTGAACCGTTTCGCTATAACAACCGGCCTGCTGAAGTCCTTTGAATATGAATCCTGTTCAGAACCAACGTTGACACCGACCGAGCATAACCAAATCTCGCGTTCGTGAAAATTAACCGGCTTTTCGGTCCGGTCGATCGCTTTTTTTGAGGTGTTCCATCGGTCGAATTCCTTTAACATTTCTTAATTGTATCACAAAATTTATTTTTTGGAAAAAGAAAAAGGCGACCGAACTCGTGAGAGCGCAGTCGCCATGAAAATTTTTACAGGGCTTGAAACCTGCTATTTCGCCACCGCTTCAGCATCGACAGCTTCGCATTCCTGTTTGAATCTGGCTTGTTCATCCTCGATCTGTTGATTCAATCAATCAAGAATGTGAGTATCCTTGGGAACCTTGTAAATAATGACGGCCTTAGTGCGCATGAAATAAGACAATACGAAACGAACATCACGCGCCTTTACCTCAAGACTCTCCAAAACTTCCTTGATCGAAAGGAAATCACCATATGTTTCACCCTCATCTACCAAAGTAGATTTCCTCTCAATTAGGGGACCAAAGAAAACGTATTTCTTCACTAAGCATTTTTCTTCGCGAATGAAGTCAACACGTAAACCATTCCCATCAATGAAATACACGGCTTCATTCCAGTATTCATTGCCGTCGAAGCCAACAGGTTCAGTAATTGATAAAGGATAGTAATCAAGTAATTTTGGAGTTATTCTAGAAACATATACTTGATTGATTTCTCTGTCGATTCCTTCTTGGTCTTTACAAAAACCTTTGACCCACGGGAATTCGGAAAAGAATGCCTTGATTTTTGTTGACGGCATCTTTATCTGTTCTTTCCCTTCATCCATAAGCCGTTTTTGTGTAATGCTCTCGTTCATGCTTATCTTTCATCTCAACCCACCCGACATCACCGACTGCCTATGCTCCGCGTCACGCGGGCTAGTACGGCCGTCCTGTATGGAATCCTTGGTCCGCGTCACGCAGCAGGAATGCGACATTTCAATGAGCGGATACGCCAAGATATTATAACAAGTATCAACAAAAGTCAAACTCCCAAAATCTGCTATACTAGCATCATCCGCAAAGATCGCGCTCGTGCAAAAAACATGAACATCATCGAGATAATCCCCATTTCAAGGTCGACGAAGACCGAGACGCTGTCCTATTTCACCAGCGAAAATCCGCCGGTTGGCGCAATTGTAGATGTCCCCCTCCGCTCGAAAATCGTCCACGGCATCGTGGCAAGCGTAAGACCGGCGGTCGAGATGAAGGCAGACTTGAAGACCTCCCCGTTTTCCTTGAAAAAAATAGAAAAAGTAAAAGCAAGGAATTTTTTGTCTCCGGCGATGATCGCCGCCGCGCGCGAAGAGGCAGATTATGCAGGCGCTTCGCTCGGCGCGACGCTAAAGACCATGGTGCACGATAGCATATTCGCAGAATCAGATAAGCTAGAAGTAGTCGAGGGTTCCCTGCTCGCCGCCTGCCTGCCAACAGACATGGACAATCATGACGAGTCGAAAGTCAAAAGTCAGAAGGAACAAGACTCTGGACGCAAGCCGAGCGTTCACGTCCTACAGGGCGACGATGAAGAACGCTACGGCGTCTATCGGAGCATGGTTCGCCAGGAATTTGCGCAAAAAAAATCACTGCTTTTCCTTGCGCCGACCATCGAAGAATCAGAATATCTGAAAAGCGTCCTTCTAAAAGGCATTGAAAAATACATTTTCATTATCCATCAGGGAATGACGGCAAAAAAAATCAGAGACGCTTGGAACAAGGCGATAGAAGAAAAACATCCGATAGTGATGATCGCCACCGGGAATTTTATGATCTTTTCTAGGCCGGATCTAGACACGCTGGTCATCGAGCGAGAAAATATGCGCGGCTGGAAAACCCAGCGCAGACCATATATCGACCTGCGCCATGCAATAGAGCTCTATTCAAAGAAAGCCAAACTCAATCTATTTATCGGCGACCTGGCTCTGCGGCTAGAGACATCCCGCCGCCAGGATCAAGGAGAGATCGAAGCCGGTTCCCTCTTCAAAGCGCGTTCGATATCGACGGCTCACGATACGGTCATCGATATGAGACAATACAAAGGCGGGATCTCTTTTCGAATACTCTCAGAATCAACTCAGGATCTGATCAGAAAAACCAGGGAGGAAAACGCGAATATGATCGTCATAGCCGCGCGCAAAGGCCTCGCCCCATCGACAGTTTGCGGGGATTGCCAGTCGATCGTGACTTGCAACGCTTGCGGAGCTCCTGTCGTTCTGCATGAATCAAAAAGCTCAAGGAATGCCAATGGAGAAGAGAGCTCATCGGACGTCAGGACTTATTTCCTTTGCCATCATTGCGGCGAGAAACGGAGCACAGAAGAATATTGCAAAAATTGCGGCTCGTGGAAGCTCGGCACGGTCGGCATAGGCATAGATCTGGTGAGAAAAAAGGTCGCCGATCTATTCCCTGGCATAAAGATTTTCCAGATCGATTCCGATTCCGTTCCAACTCCAAAAAAAATCCGGGAAACGATAGAAAAATTCAAGGGAAACCCAGGATCGATCCTCCTCGGCACGGAATTGTTGGCAAACTATTTTCACGACAAAATCCCCTATGCGGCCGTCGTCACTCTCGATTCGCTCCTATCGTTGCCGGATTTTCGCATCAGCGAGCGCATCTTTTATATGCTCTTGCGTTTGCGTGCTCTGTGCGAACGAGAGCTAGTCATTCAGACGAGAAAACCGGAGGAAAGAACATTTGAATTTGCCGCCAAGGGCAATATAACCGATTTCGTCCGTTATTCTCTCGGGGAACGGAAGCAATTCGACTGGCCGCCATATTCTACTTTGATAAAGCTTTCAGTCGAAGGAAAACGCGATGCGATCGCCGCTGAAATGGAAAACATAAAAGCGTTGATCGCCCCAATCGAGATCGACATATTTCCCTCTTTCACCGCCGGCATTCGCGGCAATTCTATGCTGCACGGGATCATCAGGATGCCGACCTGCGCCTGGCCTAACGACGAACTGATCGCCAAATTGCGCTCCTTGCCTCCGTCAGTCTCTATAAACGTGGATCCAGAGAGTTTGCTATAACACAATGGCACCCTCGTACATGCGCTTCACTGTTGAGCTAACACCTATCACCTCTAGATGTTAACTCAACATTCACTTGGAAAATGGCCTATTTTCCTTTATACTCTCCTCATGAAACCCGACAAAGCAACAAAAGAAATAACCATCGTCCAAGCCAATGATCCTATACTACGCAAAAAGGCCGTGGCTGTAAGGCAGGAAGACATAACTTCTCCGCGCATACAAAAGGTCATCGCCGACATGAAAACAGCTGTGGACAGCCAAAAAGACGGCATTGCCATCGCCGCGCCGCAGATCGGCCAGTCTCTGTCCATCTTTGTCGTATCAGGCAAGATAATGCGCGAAGCCGATCCAAAATACAAAGGAAAAGAAGATCATTTGGTTTTCATCAACCCAAAGATACTGAAATTGTCCCGAAAGATGCAAGATGCCGAGGAGGGCTGCCTATCGGTGCGCTGGAAATACGGTTACGTCAAGCGAGCGATAAAAGCGGCCATCAGCGCACTGGACGAGAACGGCAAGCCGTTCGAACGAGGCGCCTCCGGCATCCTTGCCCAGGTCTTTCAGCATGAAACGGACCATCTCGAAGGCAAGCTCTTTATCGATGCCGCCCGCGATATCCGCGATCTGCCTCCGGAGGAAGTCGAAAAGTAAGCAAAATTTATAATTAATCTGATTTTTAATAAAATTTCAAATCTTAGGCAACCAATCTAGCGCTTCCTCGGATCGATCAGATAACTAGAAATTAGGTCGATTGTGATGTAATATAACTGCATGATCAAATTCGCTTTTTTCGGCAGTTCTGACTTCTCCATATATGTTCTTGACGCTCTCAAAAAACAGAGCATCCTGCCTGCTTTGATCATAACGACGCCCGACAAACAAAAGGGTCGCGGTCTCGTTCTGACGCCGACACCAGTGAAGATCTGGGCGCAAAAAAACAGTATCCCCGTTCTTGACCCGATCAAATTGGACGATGCTTTTATAGATCAGTGCAAGGGCTTTCCTTGTACAGATCTATCCGTCGTGGCTTCATATGGCAAGATCATTCCGGAACAAATCATAAACATGCCGACATACAATACTCTGAACGTCCACCCTTCTCTCCTGCCAAAGTATCGCGGCGCATCGCCAATCCAAAACGTTATGATCGACGACACAAAGAATACCGGCGTGACAATAATCCGTCTCGACAAAGAAATGGATCACGGACCGATCGTAGCGACAAAAAATATGCATTTCGATGAATGGCCAGTCTATGAAAAGATCGAAGAAAAGCTGGGCACGGCCGGCGGCGATCTCCTGGCAGAGATCATGCCTGATTGGATCGCTGGAAAGATAAAAGCAGTCGATCAAGACCATTCACAGGCGACTTTTACAAAAAAAATAACAAAAATTGATGGTCTGCTTGACCCAGGCGATTTCCGAGCCGATGTTCCGCCAGAGCGGGCTTATACGGCTTTTCGAAAAATCCAGGCATATCACCTATGGCCAGGCACGTATTTTTTTCTTGAAAAGAAATCCTCTGGATCTACAGCCGATAAAAAGATAAGAGTGAAGATCACTTCGGCCTCATGGCAAAATAACAGGATCATCATCGAGAAAGTAATACCTGAGGGCAAGAGAGAGATGCTTTACAAAGATTTTTCTGGAAACATCTCTTGAGATAAAAGACCTGCCGCATATTTGCCTATATGAATTTCATTTCAATTCGGAGATCTGCGTCCTTGTGTTTATGACGTTTCCGAACGCTTCGGTCTGATGCACAAAATAGTACAAACACGTCCAAAACGCCATTGCGGCTATCAAGGCGATGCATAGATAGCTATTGACCTTTTGTTTCAAGAAGCTGCCGATCATGGATTTTGTCTATGATCGCATTAGGATGACTTGCGGCCTCTCCACAACCCCTTTACCATGTCTTTGACGATGATCCCGCCGCGGCGTATGCTGGAGATCCTCTTTATCTTGTCCGATGAAATCCTGCGCATTACCTCATCTCGCACTGCATCTATGGCGACATACAAATCGCTCTGCTCGCTCTCGGAATATATATCTCGTTTTGCGGCCACTATGTGCGCCTCGGCTCGAAAGACGTCGCCGCTCTTGTGATGTTGAGTAGTCTTGCCGACTTCGAAATTACATGTTGCAGAAGGATCGTTCTCAAATAATTTTTTCACCGGCTCCATCTTTTTATCTATATAATCGCTGATCGATGGCGTCAAACTGATGGCAGTGGTCTTTATGTTTATATTCATAAGTATGTTTGGAAGAATGACTTTATAATTATGGTGGAAGTATACATTATTCCCATTATGATATCCACTGTTTCGACGAGCCATCGGTATCGGCCTTTATTTGATGGCAAGATTCTCCATGTTTCCTTGTCCGCTTGTTTCATATTTGTTGATCAGGTAGGTCAAGCGAGCTTCACTTTTCCCAATAGATTTGCTAGTATTAAAAAGTCCTTTTGAAAGGAAAACATTCCGCGATAGCTCAGTTGGTAGAGCGCCTCGCTGTTAACGAGGATGTCCCAGGTTCGAGCCCTGGTCGCGGAGCAAAAATTCACGTTCTCATTCTTTATCTGTTTCCAAATCCAGACAAACCGAGTTCATACAGTATCTCTTGCCGGTCGCAGTTGGACCGTCGTCAAAAACATGCCCTAAATGCGAGCCGCACCTCGCGCATACGATCTCGGTGCGGTGCATGCCAAGCTCGTCATCGGAAATTTCTTTCACCGCGCCTGGCAACGCCTGGTCAAAGCTCGGCCAGCCGGTGCCGCTTTCAAACTTTGCAGTCGAAGAAAAAAGCGCTGTTCCGCATACTTTACATGCGTACATGCCGGAGCGTTTTTCATACAAAAGCTTTCCGCTAAACGGCGCTTCAGTCCCCTTTTCGCGCATAACATGGTATTCCTCTGGGGTGAGTTTCTTTTTAAGCTCATCTTCGTTCATATATCGATTTTTTATTCACTTCAAAAGCTCCGCGAACCTCTTTTGCAATTTCTCGATTTTCGGAGCTATGACGAGCCGACAATAGGGTTGGCTCTCATTCTTCTTGTAATATTCATGATGGTAATCTTCGGCTTCAAAGAATCTGGTTAGGGCAATGGCTTGCGTGACGACTGGTTTGTCATAAGCTTTGCTTTCGTTCAACTCTTTTATAAACGCTTCGGCTTTCTTCTTCTCCTCTTCATTTCCATAAAAAATAGAAAAAATCGCTTCTGTGCACCAAAAACAGCCGTTAGCGAACACTGCTGTATTTATATTTTCATTCCTTGCCATTGTGATGATAGATTTAAGCATGTTATCCAAACGTAAAAGTATACGCCTGTACGCCGGGTTTATTAAAGATGATATCTATTCGATGTTGACCTATTATTGAATCTGAGAAAAGATTATAAAGACGTGAACCGGTTATGGTCAGGATGCCGTTCTTTACATCGCTTCCCTGCCATTGTTGCGAGATAGGTGCGCCATCGATGAGAATATCGGCTGTAACCGGCTGGCCATCTGCAGAAGCGGCAACCATGTACATCTTGCTTGCGTCAAAAACATATGATATCGAAGATGAAGAGGAAGTATTTTGCGCATATTCTTGCTCGATATTCCATGTGCCGCCAAGGTAAAAAGTGTTCGGTGAAAGTTGTGTAGCAACAGTCGGCTTGTTGTAGATTTGCGTACCAGAAACGCCGGGTTGGCCGTTTCCAAAATATTCATTGCGCATAGCCCCAAAATACGTTTCAGGGCTGTTGGCATTCACTTGTACCACGCTTGGCAGAGAAGAAATCGCTTCGATGACATCCTCTGGCTCGCCCAGCTTTTGGTGCAAGATATTCAATTGCTTTACTATTTCCGCTTCGGTATCTGGATATCCGCCCTCGCCGATATGGTCATAAACTATATTTCCGTTCACATCAATCAGATATTTGTGCGGCCAATATTCGTTCTGGTATGCGTTCCATGTCTCGTAGTCATTGTCAAGGACGATCGGGAACGTCAGATTGAATTGTTTTGCGGCGGCAGTGACGTTATTTATATCTTTTTCAAAAGCAAATTCCGGTGTATGAATGGCTATGATTTCAAGTCCATCTGCTTGATACTTGGTCCACCAATCCTCAAGATATGGGAACGTCCGCTCGCAATTGATGCAGGAATAATCGATGAAGTCTATCAAAATAACTTTCTTGCCGATAAATTGGCCTATGGTTATCGGCGCGCCGTTCGGCGTATTGACAAAGCCGGAAGGATCGGCGATTTCGATATATTTGCCTTCGTTGCGCTCGTCAGGAATTTGCTTGCTTCCGCCAAACAGATTTTGCAAGAATGAACCGCCGCTGGAGCTTCCGCTTTGATTTTCATTTGAATCAGTTGAAGTGGAGACGGTTGTGGGCATTGCCATAGTCGGCGAAGCGCTCGTACCTGCTTCATTATTGATCGTTAGGATTCGATCATTTGGTCCAACTCTTCCTTGCAAAATCTCCGTGATCGCTTGCTCAACCCTTGTCACATCAAAAAATCCGCTATCCAAGATATCTGCTTCAACTTTCTTGTCAAAGCCAATGGCGATCACCACGGACAAAAGTATAAAAATGACCCCGAGCGTCTTTCGAAACCAACCATACGGGTTCGCCGCCCATTCGAGCTTGTTGACCAGCTTTTGACCGATCCAAGAGATAAGAAGCAGAACAAGAGCAAGGCCGATTATATATGCAGCAAGATCTGCTAATCCCCTGGCCAATGATTGCGGCAAGACTGTGGCAAGAATGACAAAGAAGGTCGGCGAACAGGTTGTAAATACCGGACCAAGCGCTGCACCGACGGCAATATCGGCCCACCAGTTTCCGCGCGACTGATATCCTCTGCCGAGCCACTTGTCTGGATTCGCGTGTCCTGGGATCTTCAATATCATCTTTGCCCATGCGTCTGGGAATATTAGAGTCAAACCAAAAAGGACAAGTATCGTCGCCGACACATAGCTCCAAAAAGACGGCGAAGCAGTGATGAGAGCTGTCGATCCTTTCAAGATAAGTGTAAAGACGAAAACGGAGATCGACAGCGCGCCGATGATCACGAACGGCCGCTTCTTGTTCCCTGATTCAGCCACGCTTGATCCTAGTATCACTGGCAAAAGCGGCAACACGCATGGAGCGAGTATCGTCAGCATGCCTGCGGTAAATGAAATAATGAAGAAAATCACGTGACAGAAGTATATCATTAACTTTTTAAAACGAAAAACGGCTAAAGATGCTTGATCTGTCTATATCGTACAAATATGTTGACATCTATGTAATACATGTTAAATTATAATCAAAGCAATAGAACATCGACAAAACATAAACAGTTAAAGAATGAAAACGACATTAGTCTCTCTATTCACGTTGGTGGCCATCAACATCCACGCGAGTCTTTCGATTGGATCGAAAGGCACTGTGGTCTTATACCAGAATACGAGCCAGTATTCTGGACAGAACGGAGAAGGGGCGTTCATGATGTATTCTCCGCAGATCAATGGCGGAGCGGGCACCCTCACGCTCTGCGTTCAACCGGACGTAGGATTTATGCCAGGATCAGGCAACCAATACTCCTTCATTGTCAACAGCGGATCAGTCGGGAGTACGGTCGGTGTGGACACAAAAGACCCATTCACTGGCGCACCGATGAACAGTCTGACCATAGGCACTGCCTATCTATTCAGCCAATTCTCAGCCGGGACTCTAGCCGGTTTCGACTATACCTATGGCCGTGGATTTACCCAGAGCGCCACAGACCTAGAGGATGCCATCAATTCTCTCCAGGGTTATGGTCCAGCTACTGGCGGTGGAGTTTATTTTGTAGATCTGGCGGAACAAAAGCTGGATCTCAACGCCGCCGGCGTTATGAAAAATGCCAATGGCGCTTACGACGTCGGAGTGCTCAACTTGTATTACCCAGACGGCGACGTGGCACAAAACCAGTTAGTCATGATGACGCCCGTATCGGAAGCATCGACTTGGATATGGGGATGTCTGACTCTGGCAGTCGTCGGCGGCGGTATCGCCAAGAATAGGATGAAAAATGGACAAGATCTATGATTTATCCTTTCGATTCATCAACCCCGCTCAAGAAATTGAGCGGGTTTTTTATTATATTTAAAGCCAAGTTCTAACGTCATCAGACATACAAAACATGGACAAATACGCCTGTTTTTCTGCTAAAATGATACTTGTCATGAAAAAACGATCTGGAGTAATCATCATAACGACTTTGGCTATGCTGTTTTTGATGACATCCTTATTTTTCGCTCCCAAGATACTTGAATGGAAAGTAGAACAAGAGCAGACTTCTGCCGATCAGACATTCCAATATTTTCCCGTCACAGTCGATCCTGCGGACAAGACCATAACCGAAAACGATCAAGTTAATGCTTTCCTGGCGGATCAGCATTCTCTTTTGGGAGCAGTGATGTCATCAAGTGCCGGAGACCATCTTTGGAACATGCTTGAATCTGTTGCTATAGCTATAGACAATGCTCCGTGGTATCAAAATATCGCCAGTGTGAGCGGTCAGTTCGTGAATATCACGCCTGGCATGCGAAAAGAACAAATAGCGGCCGCTTTTGGGACAGCGCTGAAGTGGGATGATAAAGAGAAACAGGCATTTATAACACCGATCGGCAAAGCATCGCTTCCGTTGTCGGAAGGATCTTTCTCTCCTGGCTTATATCAAGTATATTCCGGCATGACGCCAGAAGAGGCGCAAACCATGGTAAATGAGCGTTTTGACAGTGATGTCATGTCTCATTACGGGACTTCGACACAAGAAATAGTGCCGCTATATGAGACACTGACTATAGCTTCGATCATCCAGAGAGAAACCGTGAGCACAGACGGCATGAGACTATTATCCGGGATAATATGGAATCGGCTTTTCAAGGGCATGGATCTGCAGATCGATTCGACTCTCCAATATGCAAAAGCAAACGAATCAAGCAGACAGAGCTGGTGGCCGCCCGTCACATCCAGCGATAAATACATCAAGTCCCCTTTCAATACCTATATGCATAGCGGCTTGCCACCAGCGCCTATATCAAATCCATCAGTCAATGCTATTTTAGCAGCTCTAAATCCTATAAATACTCCATGCCTTTATTATTTGAACGACAAGCAAGGCGTTTTTCATTGTTCCGCCACTTATGCCGAGCATCTATCGCTTGTAAAAAAATATTACGGCAATTGACGGCACCATTAATATTGCTTGCCCAAAATAGACAACATCTTTGAATACAGCGTAGAGAAAAATCCATATCGATTTTTCCAGCCAGTTAGAGTGATCTCTTTTGATCTGGAAAGATAGTCCGCAAATATGCTGTCGAGGGAATTTGCGAGGACCGGATCAGTTATGCCAACAAGATTTTCAGCGTTCAACGCCTCAGAACGATTGTCTACATTTGCAGATCCGATGAGAGACCATATATCGTCCGCGACAATGAATTTCGAATGGATCATCGATGGCTGGTATTCATATATCTTTACGCCTGCTTGCAACAGCTGACCATAATCGAGATGCCATACGGTCCGCAAGATCGGCGCGACTGTGTTTTCTCCCGGCGAGATGATGCGGACGTCTACACCTTCCTTGGCCTTGTCTTCTAGCACATTCAACAATTCTTGGTCAGGGATTATATACGATGCCGCTATATATAGCTTCTTTTGAGCCGACATAGCAGTCAGTAGGAATGCGTCGCGTACCGGCTCATAATCTCCGGAGGGAATGCTCGTTATGCCTATGAAAGTGTTTTTGGCTGATATGTCCTGAATCTGCGGATAAAATAGCGGACCTGAAATAACTTCTCCTGTAGTGTCATTCCAGATTTGAGCGAATGATCCTTGGAGACTCTGAGCCATGGAACCTTTGAATTCGAACATCATGTCTTCGAATGTATCGTCCGGAGCGCTACCGAACCATTCGCTGGTTATGCCCATACCACCGGTAAATCCGATCCTGCCGTCTATGACTATAGATCGGATGTGATCGCGGCTATTGTATTGCAGCGGGTTGAGCGGATGAAATTGATGATATTCTCCTATCTTTCCTCCTGCGTCCTCTAGATCGTTTATATAGCTTTTTGAAAGACTATGCGAACCAAAAGCGTCGAGCAATAGCCGTACTTGCACTCCCCTATGAGCGGCTCTGATGAGAGCGGCAAAGACCTGATCATTGAATGTGCCATCCGCCCACGGAAATGTAGTGAAATTTATGGATGATGACGCAGCATCCAAAGCGTTCAAGAGGATGGGCAAAAACTCGGCGCCGCTGTCTATCGGTATCACTGCATCGCCCTGTCCGACGGGGGTATTCGTGAGCTGAGAAAGCGTCTGGATAAACTGCTGTGAGCCGGCCGGAGCGACATCGGTGACGGTGAATGTCTTGTGATCGCCGGTCGGAAAAATTATGACCGATATGAAAATAAAGATCAAGGCAGATATGAAGACGCCTGCGATCAGCCGTACCTTTGAATAAGGGCTCTCAGATTCCTTTACGCTCAATAGATAATAAAAGACCTCTTGTGGCGTGCCTGAAACGACCCACGCAAAAAATATTAGTATCGGTATGGATGCGATTTTCAAGAAGATGTTTACGCCGTCTGTCCCATCGGTAAAGATCACCGCGTACATTAAAAACACAGTGGAATAGCAAAAAACTACGAATATGATATTCATGACTTTCAGCACCTTGTACCATGTCATGCTGTTCAAATACTCGATCGTTTTATGTTTTTCCATGGTTTCTATATAAAAACAATAAGAATTATGATCGCTATCTGAAAAGGAATGCCTATAAACGGCTTGTCATTGAAATCTTGCTCGGCGTGAATCCATATATGGAACCTCTGCAATGAGACCAGTGGCTGGTGCCGCCATTTGAAATATGCGAATTGAAGGGCGTCTGGAAGGACTGCCCCGAGAGCGCCTATCATAGGTATCAAAAATAGATGCGGACCATGCAAGGTAAAGAGAAGCAAGGCCAATACAATTCCACACGACATATCTGCTCCGATCTTCAACAGATCGACAAAGAAGCTCTTGTCTATGGTCATATCATCATCCAAGCTGTTTACGTTGTCTGTTTTCCTGGAAGACAGCGGATAATCCCAATGCGGTATGGCATCGAGTATGAAATGGCTGGCAAATGCGAGAGTGAATCCTAGGATCGGATGATTTGGGATGCTACTGGCTATTGCGGCGCCTACTACGGCATGTGCGGTGAGAGTCATGGATAGGATAAGGATACAACACCCCGAGTACGGAATAAACTTGAAATATAGCCACCTTTGTGGTATTATGCAACAGTGATCGATAATCTGGAAACCTTGAATTTATCTCCTGCATCGACAGCCGTTTTTGTGCAGTATTACAATAAAAACATTCCTGACGCTTTCCCACGCGCCACCCTCAAGGCGCTCGAGACCTTCCAAATATCCCATCCTTCCCTTTTCAAAGAAAGCAAGAAATGGATCATCGACAAGCACCGCAAAAAGCTCATGGATTGGCTATTGTCTTACAAGGAGAAGATATAGTTCGGTAAATGTACAGTAAAATTAGACATAGTGTCCAATCAATGATATAATCCATCGCAGTTGGTCCTTTTAAACTAAGAAACTTTCAACAAACAAACCGGAGGTAAAAATGAAACTTGAATTGAAACGGCCTTTAAACAATGATTGGCCACTCGTGCGATTTATCGCGCCAAAATATCCTGAGGTAAACATATTCTCCGCGAGCAAAATAACGCCGCTTGGGCTTATAAACGTAGCCACATCGGCCAGCATGATGTGGGGATACAGGACGGAGATCGTCGATGAAAATAATTACAACGGCCCGTGCGATCGGGACAGCATGCCTGATCATAAAAAACTGCAGGAAGAAAATCCTGCCAGCGTGGTCTGTTTCTACTGCGGGCTCACTTCTACCATGGATCGAGTCTATGAATTGTCGAAATTCTACTCTGATCAAGGTTGCATAAACATGGCCGGAGGATGGCACGCTCATTACTGTCCTGACGAGGTTTTGGGAAACAACTTTGACATCGTCATACACGGAGACGGAGAGCTGGTCACCAGGGACATTCTATCCGCGATAATGGACGGCAGAGAGATCTCTAGCATCAACGGGATCTCGTTTTGGCGAGGATGCGAACGGAAGACAAATCCGCCGAACATGCTCGAGCTGGAGGATATGAGCAGTTTGCCCTATCCGGACTTTGGTCTGATAAGGCACGCGAAAAAAGTGAAGATATATCCGATCGGCAGGACTCGCGGATGTTCCAAGCATTGCGAATTCTGCAGTGTAAAGGGGGCGCCGCGCTGGGCAGATCCGCAATATACGTTCAATGTTGTGAAGTGGCTCGTCGAGACTAGAAAAGCCAAGCGCTTTTTTATCGTCGACGATCGGTTGGATGGAGACCGCGATGGGCTCCTCCGATTTCTGAACATGGTCAGTGAAAAATTCGGCAGCCGTTTGCGGTTCACTGTCCAGATCAGATTGGAAACAGCAAAGGACACAGAACTCCTTCTGGCCATGAGGAATGCCGGTGTACGGGTCGTCTGCATCGGCTATGAATCGCCGATAGCCGAAGACTTGAAAGCCATGCACAAGGGGCTATCGCCCAAAAACATGATCGAATGGACGTTGATCCTGCGCAAATATTTTTGGGTGCACGGGATGTTCATCTTTGGCTATCCGAGCATCGAACCGTCCAGACTGTCGGTTGACGAATCGATAAAACGATACAAGTCGTTCATTCGAAAATCGAAGATAAGCAGCATTCAAATCCTGCATCCGGTGCCATTGGTAGGCACAGAGCTCCGCGCGAGACTCCAAAGCAATGACCGGATCTTTCCGCTAGAGCTCGTGCCGTGGAAAATGTATGACGGCAATTACGCATGTTTTCAGCCGGATAACATGACCATAACGGAGCTTCAAAACACTCCGATCGAGCTGATGAGATGGTTCTACAGCTATTGGAGCTTCTGGAGGATTCCATTCAGGACTCTCCTGTTTCCGGTTCATTACCTCGTCGCTGGCTGGCAAAATTGGCATTATAGCTGGCTCCAAGACCTGGTAAAGTGTGGCGGCCATCGTATCCTCGCAAAGTGGTTCAAAAACCGCACAGGCAAAAACCTAGTCGCGAGGTTGAAAGAGCACATAAAAAGCCGCAATTGTCGCGCTCTGGGAGACGACAAAATCGCCTTATGACATTGGTTCACCGCCGTATTGGTTCGTTTCTTACGAATCAATGCGGCTTTTTATTTCGACAAGCTATCGGGCCATCTTTTGTTTATGAGAAAAAATAACTAATACAATTATGGCAATAATGGATGCCGTCACGACACTCCATTCTCCGACGCTCAAACCATTCACTGACATTGCCGCTGTGGCGGCGGCGATGCTCGGTATCATCCATGGAAAATAGTATGCCTGAACAAAAGCTATGGAACATATGATCAGCACCAAACCAATGCTATGTAAAATGGTGAATCTGAACAATCGCCCTTCTTGGCCAGTCAGTTTTGCGGAAGCGGTGGCCACAGCGATGCTTTGAGGAGAGATCATTTTTGCCGCAACTCCGCCGCTAGAGTTAGATGCGACGGTCAGAACAGGATTTATTCCGAGGGAACGAGCGGTTTGCGATTGTATAGTGCTGAAAAGAGCGTTCGAGGATGTATCACTGCCGGTTATAAATACTCCGAACCAGCCCAGTAACGGTGCGAGGAATGGGAAAAATCTGCCTGTCAGTGTCAGAGCATTGCCTATGGCAATGGACATGCCGGAATAATTCGCTATATAGGCAAATCCGACGATCGAGCCGATGGTGATGAGCGGTTTGTATAATTCTTTCAAGGTTTCCAACGCTGTTCCCAAAAATACTTTCCACGATAGATGCAATAATATTGCCGACGCTATAGCAGCAAAGAGGATAGAGGTACCAGCGGCGCCAAGCCATTGAAAAGAATAGCTTACGGGAAGCAGTGTACCGTTGCTCATTATAGAACCATTTAAAATCCCAAAAGGGATCGTAATGGTCGATTTGTTCAAGATAGCTTGGATACCGGTAACGCCCCAATTGCCGACAAATATAACGAGCAGTATAAATGGCGTCCATGCACGGATCAATTCCTTCCAGCTATGCTTCTGCCTTATCGGCTCTACTGCTACTGCGTTGATCCGTTCTTTTGGAAAACGCCAAACCTCTTTTGGATGCCAAAATTTAAGAAACCCAATGAGACATAGGATCGAAAATATAGATGAAAGGATGTCTGGCAGAGTAGGTCCTAGAAAACTTGCCACTAAAAACATCATCAAAGCATACGAACCGCCTGTCACCATTATAGCCGGCCAAATTTGTTTTGTTCCCTTCCAACCAGCAACGATAAGCACGAGCCAGAGAGGAACAATGAGAGCAATGAAAGGAAGCTGATGCGCGATCATACGGCTCAAGATGTTTGGGTCGATTCCGGTCAGATGACCGGCAGTGATGACTGCAATGCCGATGCCGCCAAAAGCCACCGGGGCTGTATTGGCAATGAGACAGATTCCAGCCGCATATAACGCATCAAAACCGAGCCCCACCAGCATGGCCGCGGTTATGGCGACAGGAGCTCCAAAACCAGCCGCACCCTCTAAAAAAGCGCCAAAACAAAAGGCGATGAGGAGCGCCTGCAGTCGTCGGTCTTCTGTGACAGACTCGATGCTATCGCGCACTATGCTAAAACTGCCGCTTTTAACGCTGATATTGTATAAAAAAACAGCATTGAGCACTATCCAACCTATTGGAAACAAGCCATTCAGAATCCCATAAAAAGCCGACATACCAGCCAAACCAGCCGGCATGCCATAAAGCATTATTGCAACGACAAACCCTATAATGAGAGTCGATATCGTGGCAATGTGACCGGCAACCTTGCGGCTGAGAAGAAGCACAAAAAGAATGACTATAGGTACGATCGCTACTGCCGCCGAAAGAATCGCATTGTGCAACGGATCTATCGCTTGGTACCACATAAATACAATGTTATCATCTATGCAATGTCGCGCAAAACACTGGTGTGGATATGCTTAGGCATCGGCTCCACGGTCGGATCTATTATTCCGATGTTATGGGGCGGCTCTGCCATCATGTCTTTTTCTTCCATTTTTCTATCCGGCATCGGAGGCATTCTAGGTATTTGGGCCGGTTGGAAGGCGTCTGCTTATTTCTGATTCTTTATTTGAGCTGCTTTTTTGGCGTATTTTACGGCGAGACGCTTCTTTGTCTTCTTTGAACGCGATGAGTGCGCTTGGGATGATGCTCGTTTTGGCATGTGATTGAAAAATTAATTTATTTATAAGTCAGCAGCAGTATATCGCATTCGTTAATAAATTGCGAATTCTCGTCCAAGATCGGATCTTGGACAGAGATCAATTCCCTGAAATCAATCCCAGAACTTTACCTACGAGGATACTCGAGTCGACTTGACGTTCAGCAAGATCGGAATGAAGCACGACTATAGCGATGGGAATGTTCGCTCCGTTTTTTGCAGTCAGATCGAATAATGACAGCATAGTGTCTCCCGCTACGGCCGTATTCCCTGTCTTTCCGCCGATATAATGCGGATCATAGACGAACGGATTTATATTGACGAAATTGTGGCTATTGTGTTCAGTGGTAGTGGCCAGATCAAGTTCCGGAATCTTCGTCATAGTCAGAATATCCGGATCGTTTGCATATAGATACCTCGCTAGCTTGAAAAGGTCATTTGCCGAAGAAACATTTCCCGAAGATAATCCGGACGGATCTTCAAATGATGTCCGATCCATACCGATCGACGAGGCCGACGCATTCATGAGAGACATGAAAGCCGCATAGCCGTAATCATTGGCAAAAGCCAAGGCGGCGTCATTGGAAGAGATGAGCAACATACCAGTCAAAAGGTCGCTGACAGAGAATGCTTCGTCTGGATTGACATCGCTATGTTGTTCGTATCCTGTGACAGATGAAGATGAAATGACAATCTCCTTGTTCGGATCGATGTTTTTTTGCACGATCATGGCAGTGACCAGCTTTGATATCGAAGCGATCGGCCGTATGGCCGTCGGATCTTTTTCAAAATATATCTTGCCCGTAGCCAGATTGCCGACGAGATATGAGTCTGCAGTTATCAGATTTGCCGGAATTTGGGCTTGTATATGAGGATTGGACGAAGACAATATGTTGGACGAAGGCGACAAACCAGGCGCAGACGCTTTGGTCTTTGTGTTTGAACCAAACGTCGACAGCTGGTTCAACGTTGATATCTGATGTGATGAGGTGGAAGAAGACAGGGATTGCGTATTAAAATTAAAAAAGGAAGAATCTATTCCAAGAAAGCTATTGCCGGCAGATGTCGCTGGCGTGCCGGTTTTAATTGTCGATTGTTCTCTCATCATGGCTGTATTAATAAATCCGATGACGAGCAAAAGGATGCAAACAGAAATCAGAATTTTCAAGCGTCTGCCGGTAGGCGGCTTTATCTTTGGATTCGACGGCGCAATCTGAATATCCGGCGGCGGTATCCGGTAATCCGGCACCATCGGTCGATCGTCTGGAGTCGTATTCTTGTATTCAGGAGGCATGATAATATTGTTTATTATAACAGAGTATGCTAGTAAAAATATTACGACAGTTTCCTTGGAATAAATAGTATATACTTAACCTGATTATATGAAAGAATACATCTTCCAACCAACGGGCATTTATTACCGGATAAACGAATTCCAAATACATCGCAGAACAATAATCTTCATCCATGGCTTGTCCGGTTGTTCTTCAGCATGGGAGCCATATGAAAGAGAATTCATGGACAAATACAACTTGCTCTGCATTGATCTAAGGGGGCATGGCTGCTCACGGAAATATCCGGAGGAAAAAGACTATATTGTGGAGCTCTTTGTCAAAGACATAGAGAGGATGGTCGCTCACCTTCAAATCAAAGAATTCATAGTTGTAAGCCATTCATTCGGGAGCATTGTTTCCACCGGTCTCATAAAAAATAACCCGTCAAAAATAAAAGGCGCGGTATTCCTAGCGCCCGTTTTCGAGCCAAAACATTCCGTCCGCACAGAGACCACGCTCTTCCTGTCGGGGGTCATATCCTCTCTTGCCAAGATATTTCCGATATCGACAAAACCAGGCAAGCGCATTGATTACTCTCGTTTCCTCCCCACAAGCGACTGGGACATGCAAAGGATATGGTTCGACATCGGCAATACCGGCGTTGCAATATACCTATTTTGCCTCAATACGCTCTATCGCTCGATGGATGATAATTTTTATAATAGACTGGATCTGCCCGTCATGATCATCCACGGCAAACGCGATTCGTACGTTTCTGTCGAGCATTCGATGCAAGCGGCGAAAAAGATACCCGGAGCAAAGTTCGTCTCGCTTCCGAACGCTGATCACATGCTGATATTCAATTATCCGCAGGAAATCTCGAAAACAATGGCAATATTTTTTGACTCATTCTATTGACAGCTTTTTGCTGCTTGAAAAAATAACCTTGATGAAATTGAAGAGATATTTTATTTGGATCTTCATAAAACCCTCTCTCTTGAACCGCCTCGCGGAAGTCGGTATGATCAGATTTGGGTCAAACACGACTCTGCCTAATTTAGAAAGATTTTTTGCTGTATCAGTATCATCGCCATAAAAAATGAATCTCGTATCAAACCCGCCGACAGCATTTATTGAAACAGCGCGCATGAAGCTGTTCCCCCCTATCATGACTGCGCCGATCCGGAATAATTGCAGGATAGAATTTGTCAGGCGATATATATATTTTTGAAAATAGAGAGAAAGATATCTGGAAAAACTGCCTCCGTCGAAATAATCGTATGGACCAGTCACAGCCACTGTTTTCTCGTCCAAAAAATGTACAGCCCCCATAGACAGCCAGTCTCTGTGAGGCACGCAATCAGCATCCATCCTCACTATTATCTCTCCATTGGCCTCTTTTAGTCCCCTTTCGCAAGCCCACATTGTTCCCCTTCGGCTTTCATGCAGGACTTTGACTTTTGCAAACGATCCTGCAATCTCCGAAGTCCGATCCGTGCTCCCATTGTCGACGACGATGACTTCAAAATCAGGATGATCTTGCGCCAAAATGGCTTCGAGGGTCTTGTCCAAATATTTTTCTTCATTAAAAGCCGGGATTATTACGGAAATTTTCATTTGTTTAGATAATTAGTGATAAAACGCTTGCCTAAATATTTGCCGAGGCCGAACATCAGCAAAAAAACTATCCCCGACATCGCTATAATCGACAATAGATCCAATTTTGCGCCTACGGCAGTATACAGGTTACCCAATCCAAAGCCAATCAAGAGCAAGCCGCCCGTCCAAAATATCTGACCAAAGCCATTTAGCGCCATATATCGGCGAAAAGGCACTTTTGAAAGGCCTGCAGTGAATAGAACGACTGGAGCAAAGCCGAGACCTGTGGTGAGTTTTGATACGAATAATATGGAATCATGATATTTGCTGAACACTTTTTGCACCGTCTCTACTTTTTTTATATTTATACTGAAATATCTTCCAAAACGGTTGATGAAAGAATAGCCCCAACGGCGACCGAGGAAATACCAAATGACATCGCCAGAAAGATCGCCTGTCATTACGCATAGATATGCCGGAATAAAATAAAGCGCTCCGGCCTTCAACAGAAAGCCGCAAATCAGAGATATTATAGGACCTTCCACCAAAGTCAAGATGAATATGAGACCATACACGAGCACGTCGTGATTCGTGGCTATAGAGATTATCCACAAAATAGGATCCATGGTCATCATTCTACACCAAATCATCCACAAAACCAGGCAAATGCAGATTCGCACTAGGTACAATCCACGACAAAATCGGCAAGCTGATGCCGATCTTGCAGTCAATCATATAAAGTTTTTAAAGTCATAAAGCCCGTAAATCCTACACAAATATTCTTGCGCCTGCTTTACGAACCTTACAGACTTTTGACCTTATGGATTATCTCTATCTCGTCACCGAAATAATCGCGTCATTGGGCAGTATTTCTCCATCGCCGAAAATAGTTATATGACCGCCAGTGTCTTTTGATACAAAATACCCTGTGTGATAACTTGACGTGCTCGTATATGAACCGTTCGTCGGATCATATGGCATTGACGATATATAATCTGGCACAAGACATGGTCCAAGATCGCCACCGTTGTTATTACCGCTCGAGATATCCGTAGTATTAGGATTAGGGCCATCGATAACATATGCACTGCCATTACAGGTGAATACACCCTTGTGCTCGGCAATATTTTGATCGATCGCATCCAATATGGTAGCTACATTGGCTGAACGCTGGGTATCGCGCGCCAAAGCGAATTGATGGGCAGGATTTACGGCGACTATGACTACAGCCGCCAATATGGCGATGATGCCGATGACCACTAGCAATTCGATCAAGGTAAAGCCGTTGGTAAATGACCTATATTGACGCCTACAAACAATGACAAAATGTTTCTCTTTCATATTGTTTAAATATTAAAGCCGAAAGAATTCCGTAGAATCATAAAATCTCGAGATCAAAAGGGTGGATCCATGATGTAGAATTTATGATCCAAGAAAAAACGTATCCCGCATTTTTCTT
>Ga0181520_10002025_pt1 | contig 39408 bp, 33 predicted proteins | sample PEATcosm2014_Bin_29_FD_132451 | JGI IMG/M metagenome (GOLD analysis project Ga0181520, IMG submission 132451) | Peatland microbial communities from MTU Mesocosm Facility, Houghton, MI, USA - PEATcosm2014_Bin02_30_metaG | ecosystem: Environmental > Terrestrial > Soil > Wetlands > Peat | place... | reverse complement strand
TCGACACGGGCATCCACGAAATCTCCGGCGTTCGTGCGGTCCCGAGACGTGGACCCCCGTGTCGAGCACGGGGGTGACGACTATTCTCGGGTCGAACCGGAATTAAACCGGACAGTCGTGGGCATGACCCGGGGATCTACGTGTATGGCCGGGTCAAGCCCCGGCCAAGACGATGGAGAGTGATCCAGTTTGATCGCAAAATGCTCTAATCGAACCAGCGATCCTGCCAGACCTCCCACCCCTTGTCAGTCAACCTGAGAGTCATGCGGCTGTCGCCTTCGAGCTGAAATCCCGCCGCCTTGAGAATGTCGAGGGTGAACCCGTCGGCCGGCTCCATGTGCCAATGATATTCGGCCTCCGTCGTGTTGTTGGTCGGTTCCAGCCAGGAACCGACCCGCTCGACGACGCGGTGACCGACGCACAGGCCATTCTGTTTGTCCCACGCCTCGGGCTTCTTGACGGTAACCACGAACATCAGCGTGGCCTCGCCCTGGGGCGATTGTCCGGTTTCCTTCGCCAGGCTGACCAGGCCGGCCGCCTGCGCGGCGATCAACTCCCGCTGAAAATCGCCGCCGACCGGGGGAAAGGTGTCGTTCGCCGCCACCCGTAGCGGCGTCGTGACGTCGACGGCATTGCCGGCGGTCAGCCCCCAACAGTCGGGGTGTCCGGCGAGGCGTTGATTGATCACCCGTCGAAAGTTCGACCCGGAAACCTGTTTGCCGGAATCGAAGCATCCGGACAAAAAAACGATTGCCGTCAGCAGGGACAGGGCCAGGCGAGATGCTTTCATCGAAGATACCTCATCACGAAGGACCTGTTCGGTCGTCGCCAGGAATAGGCGATCGCCGCCAAGCGAACCAGTCTAATCCCGATTCGATGAATGTTCGACTCGCCGAACGGTCATTGTGTCGCTCATTCGCGCGCAAATTGGCCGGCCATCTGGTAGATTCCGGTTGGGGAATGCGTTTGGTCGAGGAACCGATGGGAAACCGGCGAACCGGTCACGATTTGACATTTGACGAGGCCGTCGAGGGCTTCCTCGACATGAACGGCGAGATTACCTTTCTGCAGGTCGGCGGCTATGACGGCGTCAGCTACGATCCGTTGCGGCCCCATATCGTCGGGGGCGGGCTGTCCGGCGTGATCGTCGAGCCGCTGGCCGACAATTTCGCCAAGCTTCAGGCGCTTTACGGGCACTCGGATCGCATCCGAATCGAAAACTGCGCCATTGCCGAAAGCGATGGCGAACGCGATCTTTGGCGCTTTCAGCCGGAAGCTCTGCGGGACGGCAGGCTTGACGCCGAATTCGGCGGCGTCAGTTCGCTGATCATGCCCAAACTGCTCGACGAGGCGGGAAGTTTGGGGGGGCTGTTCAACGAGACCGATCGGACGACGCTGCGTTCGCTGATCGTCCAGACCCGCGTTCAATGCCGCACCTTCAAGCAGATCATCGTCAAACATGACCTGCGGCAAATCGATCTGCTGCTGATCGACACCGAAGGCTACGATTTCGAGCTGCTGAAATGCTTCGATCTGGTGAAATTCCGCCCCGCCATCGTCCATTTCGAAAGCATGCATCTGTCGCCCGACGACCGGCGGGCAGCCGAGGACCTGCTGATCTCCTTGGGCTATCTGGTCAACAGCACACGAGAGGATAGCCTCGCCATTCGCGGCCTATTCGGGAAGACCCGTCCGCCGCCGGCGGCGCCGTTATTGTCCGTCGCGGCCAGGCTGCTGGCGGAAACCCGGTGGACTGAGGCGCTGGCCCTCTACGATCACCTTCTCGCCCTCGACCCCGCCAACGGCGAAGCGCTGGGCGGTTCGGCCACGGCGCTCCGCGTCCTCGGCCATGTCAACGACTCGCTGCGGCGGCTGATCATTCTGAAGGAGAAGACCGACGACCTGAGCACAATTCTGCCCATCATCAAGGAGGGCGTCGTCCAAGCCATCGTCGCCATGAACGCCTTGCTGAACCAGGGCAGGATTGTCGAGGCGGCGGCAATCGCCGACGCCATCGTCACCCTGGTGCCCCGCGAACCCGATTTTCTCACGACGGCGATGCGAATCGCCCGGCACATCGGAAGATGGGAGCAGGTTGTCCGTCATGCGGCGTCCCTGCTGACGATCGACCCAACCTGTCAGGCCGCGCTTGACGCCATCGCCGAGGCGGCCCCTCGGGCCCGCGGCGGAGATTGAGATGGCCGGCGGCGCTCGCGATAGCGGTTGCCAAAGGTCGAAACGTTCGGAAACCGGTTACGCGGTGGGGTCGGCTTGGGCGAACGCCGAGGACGGCCCCATCAACCCCATGAACAGCTCGGCGATTTCGGCGTAAATCGCGTCGGTACGCCGACTGAGATCGCGCAGACTTGGTGGAAACGACGTGACCGGCGGCGCCGCTTCGTCGAGTCCGTCGTCGTCGGCGGGACCAATCGCGCCAATCCAGCCATCCGGCGCCATGGTCTGGGCGACGAGCTCGCGCAGGCAGCGGATCATCCCCATCATGTCATTGATTTTCGACGCGACGCTGAGAAATTCGCGGCTTGCCTTGACGTCGTCGTCGCCCACGTCGTCCCCCAGCCTGCCGCTGACATGGTCGCGATAGCGGACGGCTTCGGCGATCAGGCCCACCGCCTTGCCGCCAAGACGATCTAGAGCAATTTCAACAATCTCCATAATCAATACCAAACTTGTAAAGGTGTGGCGAGGATACGGAGGACGGGTCCGCGTGAGATCGAAAATGTTACCACGATTAATATCGATGTGATAGGCCATCTCCACTCCCATGACGGATGAATGAATTCGGCATAGATAAAGACATCGCGATTTATTCCGCAACGCACGAATAATTTAATTTTGATGACAGGCGCACTTATTGCTAATCACATAACAATTATTGTTACACGATTTAGAATATTCGCCGACCGCCCTGACAAGAATAAGGCGGATTATGACTGATTCTGGGCGTTCGGGGATGGTGCTGTTGCGCGGAATTGAACCGCGGACCCCGTCCTTACCAAGGACGTGCTCTACCCCTGAGCTACAACAGCGAATCCGGGCGGGAAGAGGCGCACTACATGCCACAGCCGGGGCGGCGTTGCAAGTCCTACCACCAGCTTGACCGCAGGCGGCGGCGAGAGGCAGAATCGGGGCATGACCGACGACGGCGAAAAGAGCAAATCCGCCAGCGACCGGCGGCCGCAGGAGCAGGCCGCCGCCGACCGCCGCCTGCGTTCGGCCGAGGCGTTGCGCGCCAATCTGCGCAAACGCCGCGGCCAAAGCCAGGCGCGCCAGGCCTCGGACAAAAAGGACGATGCCCAGCCTTGAGGGGCGGACGTCGCTGCGCTACAAGAACATCCTCCTGCCAGAAATCGAGATCCGCCCGTGCCCGCGCCCTTTTTCGTTTCCGCCTGACCGACCATGGACCGCATTCGCATTCAAGGTGGCGTCCCCCTGGAAGGAACCATCGTCATCGGCGGGGCGAAGAACGCCGCGCTGGCGCTGATGCCGGCCTGCCTGCTGACCGCGGAAACGCTGAGCCTGTCCAACCTGCCGCATCTGGTGGACATCACCACCATGGCGCATTTGCTGGCCCAGCACGGGGTCGATATCGGCCTGAACGGCCGATCGCCGGATGGCGGCAGCATCGGCCGCGTCATGGAACTGACCGCCAGGACGATCACCAACACCACGGCGCCCTATGATCTGGTGCGCAAGATGCGCGCCTCCATCCTGGTGCTCGGCCCGCTGGTGGCGCGCCACGGCCAGGCCAAGGTGTCGTTGCCCGGCGGCTGCGCCATCGGTACGCGGCCGGTCGATCTGCACCTCAAGGCGCTGGAACAGATGGGCGCCGTCATCACCGTCGAGGGCGGCTATATTCTGGCCGAGGTCCCCGGGGGCAAACGGTTGCACGGCGCCAACGTGGTGTTCCCGCAAGTCACCGTCGGCGGCACCGAGAACGCGCTGATGGCCGCCTCCCTGGCCGACGGCGAAACGGTGATCGCCAACGCCGCGCGCGAGCCGGAGGTCTGCGACCTGGCCAATTGTCTGGTCGCCATGGGCGCCAGGATCAGCGGAATCGGGACCGGAACGATGCGCGTCACCGGCGTCGAGGCGCTGCACGGCATCGAGTACGCCGTGCTGCCCGACCGCATCGAGACCGGCACCTATGCGGTCGCCGCCGCCATCACCCGCGGCGACATCGAGCTGGTCGGCGCGCGGCTCGACCTCATGGAATCGGTGCACAAGGTATTGCACGAGTGCGGCATCGAGGTGACGCCGACCAAACGCGGCATGCGGGTCAAGGCCAACGGCCATCGCATCGACGGGGTCGACATCATGACCGAGCCCTATCCCGGCTTTCCCACCGACATGCAGGCGCAGTTGATGGCGCTGATGGCCACCGCCAACGGCGCCAGCATGATCACCGAGACGATCTTCGAGAACCGATTCATGCACGTGCCCGAGCTGGCCCGCATGGGCGCCAAGGTCAATGTGCACGGCGCCTCGGCCATCGTGCGGGGAGTCGCCAAATTGTCCGGCGCACCGGTCATGGCGACCGACTTGCGGGCGTCGGTTTCCCTCATCCTCGCCGGTTTGGCGGCGGAGGGGGAGACCGTGGTCAGCCGCGTCTACCATCTCGACCGCGGTTACGAGCGTCTTGAGGAGAAATTGGGGGCCTGTGGCGCCCGCATCGATCGCATCAAGGACTCCGCCGCCGAGTAAACACTTTGCGGCGCACCCGATATTTCCGATAAGGTTTGTCGACAACATGGCGGATGAAGTGGTGGAACGTTCCGACACCCTGGTGCTCGCCCTGCCCAAGGGCCGCATTCTTGACGAGGCGATGCCGCTGGTGCGCGCCGCCGGGATAGAGCCGGAGGCCGACTTCGACAATCCCGAGTCGCGCGCCCTGCGCTTTCGCACCAACCATCCCTCGGTCGACATCATCCGCGTGCGCGCCTTCGACGTCGCCACCTTCGTCGCCTTTGGCGCCGCTCACATCGGCATCGCCGGCAACGATGTGCTGATGGAGTTCGACTATCCCGACATCTACGCGCCGCTCGACCTCAAGATCGGCCGCTGCCGCATCGCGGTGGCCGAACCGGCCGATTTCGCCGGCATCGACGATCCGGCCCAATGGAGCCATGTGCGCGTCGCCACCAAATACCCCAACATCGCCGCCCGCCATTTCGCCCGTCGCGGCGTCCAGGCCGAGTGCGTCCACTTGAACGGCGCCATCGAACTCGCCCCCAGCCTGGGCTTGTGCCGGCGCATCGTCGATCTGGTGTCGTCCGGCTCGACGCTGAGGGCCAACGGCCTGGTGGAGATCGAGCGGATCGCCGACATCACCTCCCGCCTGATCGTCAACCGCGCCGCGCTTAAGACGCGACCGGCCGAATTGGGCGCCTGGATCGAACGCTTTCGGGAGACGGCCAATGGCGCGTGAACTGACCTTCGGCACGGCCGGGTTCGACGCGGCCTTCGCCCAATTGCTCGACGACAAGCGGGAAACCTCGGAAGAGGTCGACCAGACGGTCGCCGCCATCATCGACGATGTCCGGACGCGGGGCGATGCCGCCCTGCTCGACTACACCCGCCGCTTCGACCGGCTGACCATCGAAGCCGACCGCCTGGCCATCACCGCCGGCGAAATCGAGTCGGCGGTCGCCGCTTGTCCGCAAGCGACCATCGCCGCTCTGGAAGGCGCGGCGCGGCGCATCGACGATTTTCACCGGCGGCAACTGCCCGACGACTTGTCCTATACCGACGAAGCCGGCGTGCGGCTCGGCTATCGGTGGACGGCGCTGGCCTCGGCTGGCCTGTACGTTCCGGGCGGCACCGCCGCCTATCCGTCGTCGGTGTTGATGAATGCGCTGCCGGCGCGGGTCGCCGGCGTTGGGCGGCTGGTCATGGTGGTGCCGACGCCGGACGGACGGCTCAATCCGTTGGTGCTGGCCGCCGCCCGCATCGCTGGGGTGACCGAAATCTACCGCGTCGGCGGCGCCCAGGCGGTCGCCGCGCTGGCCTTCGGGACAGACACCATCGCCCCGGTCGACAAGATTGTCGGGCCGGGCAACGCCTATGTCGCCGCCGCCAAGCGCCGGGTCTTCGGCACGGTGGGCATCGACATGATCGCCGGCCCCTCGGAGATCCTGGTGGTGGCCGACGCCGCCAACAATCCCGCCTGGATCGCCGCCGATCTGTTGAGCCAGGCCGAGCACGACGGCGCCGCCCAGTCGATCCTCGTCACCGACGACGCCGTCTTCGCCCGCTCCGTCGTCGCGGCGGTCGAGGACTGCCTGACCCGCCTGCCGCGTGCCGCCATCGCCGGGGAAAGCTGGAAGAACCACGGGGCGGTCATCGTCGTGCAGAACCTCGACCAGGCGGTCGCGCTCATCGACCGGGTCGCCCCCGAGCATCTCGAACTGGCGGTGGCCGAGCCCGAGATCCTGGCGGGCAAGGTCCATCACGCCGGCGCCATTTTTCTCGGCCGGCACACGCCGGAGGCGGTGGGCGACTATGTCGGCGGCCCCAACCACGTGCTGCCGACGGCGCGCAGCGCGCGGTTCTCCTCGGCGTTGAGCGTGTTCGATTTCATGAAACGGACAACCCTGTTGGGCTGCGACCGAACCTCGCTGGCCGCCATCGGGCCAATGGCGGTTACGCTTGCCCAGGCGGAAGGTCTCGACGCGCATGCGTTGAGCATCGCGCTAAGGCTGGAGGCCATGTGAACGAAATCGACCCGCGCCAGCGTCTGGTCAGCGTGCAGCTCGACGAAAAGACGTTCGTCCGCCGCAAGCCCGAGGTCGAACACGAACGAGCCACCGCCATCTACGACTTGCTTGACGACAATTATTTCCGCCCCCTCGACGGCGGGGTCGGTCCCTATTCCTTGTGCCTCAGTCTGGCCGACAACCGCCTGGTGTTCGACATCCTCGGCACGGACGGCCACGTGGTGAAAGACGTCGTGCTCGGAATCATCCCGTTCCGCGCCATTGTCCGCGATTATTTCCTGATCTGCGAAAGCTATTACGCCTCCATCCGCCGCTCGCTTCCCTCGCAGATCGAGGCGATCGACATGGCGCGGCGCGGGCTGCACAACGAAGGCGCCCGTTTGCTGAAGGAGCGCCTGAGCGACAAGGTCGAAGTCGATATGGGGACGGCGCGCCGGCTGTTCACCCTGGTCTGTGTGCTTCACATTCGCGGATGAGCGGAATTTCGGCGCTGAAGCGCCCCTCCGCCATCCTCTTCGCCTGCACGATGAACGCCGTGCGGTCGCCGATGGCCGAGGCGTTGATGCGCCATTTTCACGGCCGCAACACCTGGGTGCGGTCGGTCGGCGTGCACAAGGGCGAGCAGGACGCCTTCGCCATCCAGGTGATGGAGGAGATCGGCCTCGATATCTCGCACCATCGTCCGACAACCTTCGAGGCGCTCGAAGACACCTATTTCGACGTGATCATTTCCCTGTCGCCGGAGGCGCATCACAACGCGCTGGAATTGACCCGCACCATGGCCTGCCCCGTCGAATATTGGCCGACGCTCGATCCGGCGGTGGTGGAGGGCAGCCGCGAAATCCGCCTGGACGCCTATCGAGCGGTGCGCGACAAGCTGCAATCGCGCGTTCTCAAACGCTTTCCGCTCACCGTGGCCCATGATTGAGCAGGAAATTTCCTTGACCGATGCGCCAACAGCGCTCACTTACCAACCCCGGCGAGATTACCTTCAGGTTCGAGCACGTTGGCCAATTCCCCGCAGTCGCTGATCCTTGCCTCCGCCTCGCCGCGCCGTCTCGACTTGCTGGCGCAGATCGGCGTTCGCCCGACCGCGGTCGACCCCGCCGATATCGATGAGGCGCCGCTGGCCGGCGAGCTGCCCGCCGCTCATGCCAAACGGCTGGCCTTGGCCAAAGCCCGCGCCGTGGCGGTTCGCCATTCGGGGGCCTTTGTCCTCGCCGCCGATACGGTGGTCGCCTGCGGACGGCGCATTCTGCCCAAGGCCGAGCTGGCGGGGGAGGCGCGCGCGTGTCTGGCCCTGTTGTCGGGACGCCGCCATCGCGTGCTCGGCGGCATTGCCGCCATCGCCCCCGACGGCCGCACGGCGCAACGCCTGGTGACCACCATTGTCACCTTCAAGCGGCTGAGCGGCGCCGAAATCGACCGCTATGTCGCCTCGCTCGAATGGCAGGGGAAGGCCGGTGGCTATGCCATCCAGGGGCGCGCCGGCGCTTTCGTCCGCCAGATCCAGGGGTCCTATACCAATGTCGTCGGTCTCGGTCTGTTCGAGACCTGCGCCCTGCTGCGCGGCCTCGGCTATGACGTCGATTGACGAGATCGTCTTCTCGGCCACGCCCGGCGAATCCCGGCTGGCCCTGTTCAGTGGCGGGGTGATCCGCGAATTGATCGTCGATCGCGGCGGTGTCGCCGCCGGCGACATCATCCTCGGCCGGATCAAAGGGGTGAACCGCGCCAGCGGAGCGGCCTTCGTCGATATCGGCGAAGCCGAACTCGGCGTCCTTGCCGCGGCGGGCCGGTTCAACGAGGGACAGGCGCTGATCGTCCAGGTGGCCTCCGCCGCCCGCCCCGGCAAGGGCGCCCAGCTTGCCCACGAGGTGTGGCTGACCGGGCCCCTGCTGGCCTACGCGCCCGACCGTGGTCATCGCAATCCGCCGGTGGCCGCGCCTCCCGGCTTGACCGACTGGGTCCCACCGGCGCTGGACCCCGGCGAAGCCGTGGTGCCGCGCCTGGCGGCGAGCGCCGAACAGTGGGAGGACGCGCTGGCAAGCTTGCGGCGCCAATGGCTGGACATCGCGGCGGCGGCCAAGACGGCGACGGCGCCGGCGCGCCTGTTCGCGCCGACGCCTCTGGCCCGGGCGCTTGCCGAGAATCCGCGCGTGGCCCGGGTGACGGTGGCCGAGATCAGGTCGTTGCCGGAGGCCAACCGCCTGTTTGCCGGCGCGACCTGCCAGGCCGGGGCTTTCGACAGGTCCGGCGCCGCCGAGACCCTCGACCAGGCGGTGGAAGCGAGGGTGGCCCTGCCCGGCGGCGGCACGCTGACCATCGAGGAAACCGCCGCCTTCACCACCATCGATGTCGATGGCGGCGGCCGGGCCGCGTCCGAGGCCAATCTGGCCGCCGTTTCGGTCATCGCCAGTCAAATTCGCCTGCGCGGCCTGGCCGGGCACATCCTGGTCGATTTCATCCCGACGAAGAAGCGTTTGGCCAAGGCGCGCCTGCTCAACGCCTTTCGCCAGGCCCTGTCCGACGACCCGACACCGACCCGGGTGACCGGCATGACGCCGCTCGGCCTGGTGGAAGTGGTGCGCGACCGGCGCCGTCCAAGTCTCGGCGAAACCATGCTCGCCGAACGTCAAAGCCGCCTATCGGCGGAGACGATCGGTCTGGCCGGCTTGCGCGCGCTGCTGCGCGCCGTCGAAACCGACCCGACGTGGCGTCCGGTTCTGGTGGCCGCCCCGCCGGTCATCGCCGCCTTGCGTTGCCGCCCGGCGGTCCTCGCCGATGCCGCCGAACGCCTTGGCTGCCCGGCGATCTTGCGCGAGAAGCCAGGTGTCGAGCACTATGAAATCATTCTGGAGAAACCCTGAGATGACGACGACCGGCACCTGCCCCAATTGCGGCAAACCCACCGACACCCAGTTCCGCCCGTTCTGCTCCAAACGGTGCGCGGAGGTCGATCTCGGCCGGTGGCTGAAAGAGGTCTACCGCGTCCCCGGCGAAGCGATCGATCCCGCCTTCAACGACAATGAGCCGGACCCCGCCTGAGGCATCGGTCGCGCCGCCCAGGATGGCGTGTCATTGCCGCGCGAGGCGGCGGCCGTCTGTGGCGAGCGGCGTTCGCACCATTCGGTGAATTGGCGCGCCGGCAGGGGCTTGCTGTACAGATAGCCTTGCGCCAGGTGGCAGCCGGCGGCGATCAAATGGTCGGCCTCGGCCCGCGTCTCGACCCCTTCGGCGACGGTGCCGAAGCCCAGCGCCTTGCCGATGCCGATGATCGCCGCAACCATTGCCGCTTTCGCCTGGTCGGTGTCCACCGCGCTGACAAAGCTGCGGTCGATTTTGATGATGTCGACCGGCAGCTTGGTCAGGTAGCCGAGACTCGAATAGCCGGTGCCGAAATCGTCCACCGAGACTTTGATCCCCATGCAGCGCAAAAGCTGGATCTGCCGGCTGGTGAAGTCCGGGTCGGTGATGATCGTCGATTCGGTGATCTCGATCTCCAGCTCCCTGGTCGAGACGCCGTAGGCGGCGACCAGCTCGCGGACCCGTTCGACAAACCCCGCATCCGTCAACTGCCGGGCCGACACGTTGACGGCGACGCTGGTGCGGAAGACGCCGCGCCGGCGCCATTCGGTCAGTTGACGGCAAACCTCCTCGAGACACCAGTCGCCGATGGCGCAGATGAGGCCGGTTTCCTCCGCCAGCGGAATGAATTCGCCAGGCGGCACCAATTGACCGTCGGGCAGACGCCAGCGAACCAGCGCTTCGGCGCCGACGATGGCGCCGCTGTCGAGATTGACCTTCGGTTGGTAGTGGAGTTCGAACTCTTTGGCGTCGACCGCCCGGCGCAGCGCCGCATCGAGGCGCAGCCGTTCGAACGCGTGATCCTCCATGCTGTCGTTCCAGAAGCGGACGCAATTCCGGCCGGCCAACTTGGCCTGGTCCATGGCGATATCGGCGGTCCGCATCAGGGCTGCGACGTCGGACCCGTCCTTGGGGAAAAGGGCGATACCGACGCTGGCGGCGATGGCCAGATCGTGGTCCTGAAGGCGGGTCGGCGCCGCCACCCGGGCGATGATGCCCTCCGCCAGCGCCTTCGACACCACGGCGGCGGCATCGCGCGGAACGACGATGACGAACTCGTCGCCCCCCAGCCGGGCCAGGATGTCCTGGTCGGTCAAGCCGGCACGCAAGCGTTCGGCGACGATCCTGAGCAGCGCGTCGCCCACCTCGAATCCCAGATTGTCGTTGACCAGTTTGAAGTGATCGAGGTCGATGAGCAGAATGGCGACCTCGCCATTCGCTTCGGCAGCGGCGTCCAGTATCTTTTGCAGCCGGTCGTGCAGCCAGGTGCGGTTGGGCAAACCGGTCAGCGGGTCGTACAATTCCTGGTAACGGATATGCGCGTCCTTCCGCCGCAATTCGTTCTCACGCCGCTTGAGTTGGCCGATCAGCAGTCGCGCCGATGCCGCCACCAGGCCGATGCAGCCCAAAGCGCCAAGCGAAATCGCCGTCGCCGTTTTACGCCAGGCGCCGAGAACGCGGTCCTTCGACACGATAACCCCGACGACCAGTGGAAAGCTGTCGACCTTGCGCGCCGCACCCAACCGGGTTTCGCCGTCTGGTCCGCTCAGAAATCGGGGTTCACCGCCGCCTCCGGCCAGAATGGCGGAAACATCGCCCTCGGCGGGCGTCTCCGCCATGGCGGGCGATTCCGGATAGCGGGCGAGTTGGACGAGATCGCTGCGCAACAGGACCAGCGTGATGCCAGGGCCGAGTTTCATGTCGCCAAAGAAATTGGCATAGAAATGGCTTGAAATCCCCAGCATGACTTCGCCGATGAACGCGCCGTCCCGGCCCAGCAACCGCCGACTTAAGTAAAAGGTCCAGCCCCCGTTGCCGGCGTTGAATTCGGGCCGGCTGACCATGTTGTCCGGCGCGGCGTCGTCCTTTTGCGCCACGAAAAAATCGCGGTCGGAAAAATCGATCGCCGGCGTGGGATAGCTGCGGCTGTGGGCAATGACCTTCCCGTCGTCGCCGACCACCGCCGCCAGATTGATTTGCGGCAGCGATTCCACGCTGTCTTGCAGCATGTGATAGACGGCGCGCGTCGACATCTGGTCGCGCAGCGTGGCGGCGTCGACGATCCGCCTCGCCCCGATGTGGTCGACCACGTTGTCCAGAGCGAGATAGCCGGAATTCACCGTCTGCTCGGTGAACTTGGACAGCATCAGCGCGTAGTTCGCCGTCGTTTCGCGCCAATGGACGATGGCCCGGTCGCGCGACAGCCACACGGTGCCGCCCGCCGCCACGGCGATCAGGCAGGCAAAAACAATCGACACGACAAGGACGACGCGCGCGACCTGGTCGCCGGTGAAGGCATGGCTGTTCAAGGACGCGTCCGGGCGGACCGACCAGGGGTCGGTCTGTGGTCGAGGAGGCGGGAACTCGATCATTCGACCGCCGTGGGCCGCGTCTAAGCAAGATCGCTCGGTCATCATTCCCTTGTATGTTGCGGCGCAGCATGATGGTTTTGCGCCCCGACATTGTCAAAGGACAATGGTGTGACGGTGCCCGGGGCCTATGGACAGGCCGGGGCTTTTTGTCTATAAGCGGCGTCCTTAAACGGACATGCCATGCCCAGGTAGCTCAGTTGGTAGAGCACGTGACTGAAAATCACGGTGTCGGTGGTTCAATTCCGCCCCTGGGCACCATTTCCTCAACCCCTGAAAGGTCCGGCCTTTCGGGGGTTTTCCGTTTCCGGCCAAACGACATCGGCAACCCGATCGGCCGGCTGGGACGAACGCGTTCATGTGGCGCGGCAACAGGCGCCGCCAAATGGTCGACTCTGCGCATTCATGTTGGCACTCGATGACATTGCCCCTAAAGTTCCTCGGGAAGATTGACCAAACGCACGCCAAACAAAAAAGGGGATTCGTGATGCGGTTGAGATGGGCGGTAACCGTGCTGGCCGGGGTGGCACTGGTTCTGTCGGTAACGAATGGGGTCTTCGGCCGATTGAACACCAAATTGATGGCCACGGTCACCGGACAGCAGCATTTCCTCAGCGACACGGCGACGATCAGGCGGATCGACGAGGCATTGATCCGCAGCCTTGCCGACGGCGCGGCCAAGGGTGATACCAAACTGAAAGACGTCCTGGCCGCAAGCGGGATCAGGGTTGTCGGCGCCAGTGGAGATTCCGCAACCGGCGCCTCTGAGACGGGAGGAAGCAATGTCAGACCAGGAAAATAGCCGCAATTCCGAATTTTCGTGGGGTTGGGCGATTCTGCTGACGGTTCTCGCCGTCCTTGTCGGCGAGGCCTTCCAAACCACGGAAACGGTGAATGACTGGTTTCGTCTGAAATCGGCGATCCAGGGCCAGGACCAGGCCGTCGCCCAGGCGACCAAGATACGCTCGCAATTCACCGAAATTGTTCAAAACACCGCCGCCCAGGCGGCCGGAGGCGACCAGATCGCCCAGGGGCTCATCGAAGAGCTTCGCCGGCAGGGAATTAACGTCGCGCCGAGCGGCCCGGCGAAGTAGAGACGCTATGCCGCCGGACCGCGCCACAATCCGGCGATGGCGGCGGCCAGGCTCGCCGGACTGAAGGGTTTGCTGACGAAGCCGTCCATGCCGGCGGCTTGACAGCGGGTCATGTCGGCGTCGGTTGCGCTGGCGGTGATGGCGAGGATGGGGATGGCGGCTTCCGGACCGGGCAAGCCGCGGATGCGCAGTGTCGCCTGCACCCCATCCAGACGCGGCATTTGCAGGTCCATCAGAACCAAGTCGAACCTGCTCTCGATCAGGGCTTCGACGGCGGCCAAGCCGTCGGCGACGGCGACCACCTCATGACCCTGGCGCGCCAGCATGGCGATTGCCACCTTCTGGTTTACCAGATTGTCCTCGGCCAGGAGGATGCGCAACGGCCGACGGGCGGTCGTCGGCACCAGCGGCGAGTCCGGCTGGGTCGGGCGCGTTGCCACCGTCAACGGAATTTCGAACCAGAATCGGCTTCCCTTGCCGGGTTCGCTGTCGACGTCGATGTGTCCGCCCATCAGGGTAACCAGGCGCCGGCAAATCGACAGGCCGAGGCCGGTCCCGCCGAACGTCCGCGCGATCGACTCGTCGGCCTGGACGTAATCGGCGAACAGGTTGGCCTGCGTCTCCTCGCCGATGCCGATGCCGGTGTCGCTCACCGAAAAGCGAAGAAGGGGACGATTTGCCGTCCCTCCCACCCGGTCGACCTGCACGGCGACACTGCCGCGGTCGGTGAATTTGATGGCGTTGGACATCAGGTTGACCAGTATCTGGTGCAGGCGCACCGGGTCGCCAGCAAAGCAATCCGGAACATCGTCGGCGATGTCGCACGAAATCTGCAGTGCCCTGGCCTGCGACGACATGAGTTCGATCAGGCGCTGGACCAGGCGGCGCAGGTCGAACGACACCGCGCCAAGTTCGCTGTGGCCGGCTTCGATCTTCGATTGCCCGAGCACATCGGACAGCATGGAAACCAGCGCGGTGCCCGAATAATGGATGGTCTCGACGCAATCGCGCTGGTCCTTGTCCAATTTCGTGTCGAGCAGCAACTGGGCCATGCCGAGAATGCCGTTCATCGGCGTCCTTACCTCGTGGCTCATCTGGGCGACGAGATCGGTGCGCGCTTGCGCCTCGGATTGCGCCTGGAGCGAGGCCCGCACGGCTTCATCGGTCTGGCGCTGCAATTCGCTCTTGGCCTCGCTCAACCGCCCGTTGCGATCGCGCAAATGGGCGATCAGCGCGCACATCAGCAGCAACTCGCCGGTGGCGATGATGGTCGGCGCCAGGAAGGCGATCACCCAACAAACCGTCGGCACCTCGCCGATCATCAGCGTGCTGACCACCGCCGTAATGGTCTCGGACAGCACGATGGCGCCGACCAGCGACAGGCCGAACAACCAGGGAAGCGGAATCGGCAGCAACTTTTCCGTGATGAACCAGTCCACCGACCAGGCCGCCATGTCCTTTCCGTTTTCGCGGCGAGACGACGTTTTCCCGGAGGCGGCGCGCATTGATGTGGCCATGTGGTCGATCATGAAACCCTGAGCCAATCGGTGTTCGCCTGGGCCCCATCGGGGGGACGCGCCGATCGCGGAGGAACGGGTTCACAGGGTAGCGCGCCCGGCATGAAATATAAACGTACTTTGGAAGTTCGCGCTTCGGTTACGCTCCGCCGGTCGATAATCGACGGGTCTTGAAATATTGGGTTACACGGTGGTTATCCGGTGGACACGGAGTCATGGCAATGATCGGCTCTTCCAGCCCTCATCGCTATTCGGCTGGGGGCAAAGGAGCGGGGTTTGGTCGGGAGCATTCTGTCATCGGTCGCGCGCCGATGGGTCTATTGGGCGCCGGCAATCGTCTTGTTGGCGGCGGGTATCGGCGGCGGCGTGTGGTGGCACCGTCAGGCCAATGAGCGTTCCTATGCGACCGCCGCGGTGACGCGCGGCGATATCCAGCTGACCATCAACATGACCGGAGCGATCAACCCGGTGGTCACCGTCCAGGTTGGTTCCTATGTATCCGGCATCGTCAAATGGCTGGGGTGCGACTTCAACACCGAGGTCAAGGTCGGCCAGGTTTGCGCCAGGCTCGACCCGCAACCATTCCAGATGGTGGTCGACCAGGACCGCGCCGACGTGGCCAGCGGGGAAGCGCAACTCGCCAAGGACCGCGCCGCGTTGGCCTACATCCGGCTCAATTTCCAGCGCGACTCCAAGTTGCTGGAAAGCGGCGTGGTCGCCCAGGACACCGTGGACAGCGACCGCAGCAATTTCGAACAGGCCACCGCCCAGGTCGCCCTCGACGAGGCGTCGATCGCCCAGCGCCGGGCCAATCTGAAAGCGGCGGAAGTCAATCTCGGCTACACCGCGATCGTCGCGCCGGTCGACGGCACCGTCATTACGCGCAATGTCGATGTCGGCCAGACGGTGGTCACCAGCCTGGAAAGCTCCACCCTGTTTTTGATCGCCAAGGACCTGACCCGGATGCAAGTGGACACCAATGTCAGCGAGTCCGACATCAGCGCGGTGAAACCGGGGCAGAAGGTTTCGTTCACCGTGCAGGCCTACCCCGACCGCACCTTCCGGGGAACGGTCAGCCAGGTCCGCCAGGGTCCGATCACCGTGCAGAGCGTCGTCACCTACGATGTGGTGGTGTCCGTCGACAATCCGGACCGCGCCTTGCTGCCGGGCATGACGGCCGATACCCATATCATCACCGACGAGCGGACCGGCGTGCTGCGGGTGCCGTCCGCCGCCGTGCGATTCGTTCCGGCCGGGGTGGGGCGTTCGCGCCACCGGGCCGAGGAGGGCGACCATGCGCCGCGGCAGCAAGGCGAACGTGGGCATCGTCCACGAAGCCGGGTCTGGGTGATGAAGGACGGCCACCCGGTTCCGGTACCGGTCGTCACCGGCCTGGACGACCACACGCTCATCGAGATTTCCGGCGACGGCATCCAGCCCGGCGACGAGGTCATCGTCGGCGAGGAACGGACCGAACAGAGGCGCCCGGCGCCGGCGGAAAGCCAGCAGATTTTCCGCCGTCCGCGCTTCTGACGGGAAAGGAGAACCAGATGGGCGAGCCGGTGCTCGTCATTTCCGAGGTGACCCGCACCTACCGTCTTGGCGATGTCGACGTCCACGCCTTGAAAGGCGTCAGCCTGACCGTCGAGCGCGGCGAGTTCGTGGCGATCATGGGGTCATCGGGATCCGGCAAATCGACCCTGCTGAACATCCTGGGATGCCTCGACCACCCATCCTCGGGCGCCTACCGGCTGGAAGGCGTCGACACCGCGTCGCTGTCGGAGACGGCGCTCGCCCTCATCCGATCCCGGCGCATCGGCTTCGTCTTCCAGAACTTCAATCTCCTCGCCCGGACCTCGGCACTGGAGAATGTCGCATTGCCGATGATCTACGCCGGCCGCGTCGACGAAGCGGCGGACCGGGCGCGCCAATCACTTGCCCTGCTGGGCCTCGCCGACCGCGAGGAGAGCCAACCCAACCAGCTGTCGGGAGGCCAACAGCAGCGAACCGCGATGGCGCGCGCCCTGATCAACGATCCGGCCATCATTCTGGCCGACGAACCCACGGGCAATCTCGATTCGCAGACCTCCCACGAAATCATGGGCGTCATCGGCAAACTGAACCGCGAAAATGGCATCACCGTCGTGTTGGTCACCCACGAGCCGGAGATGGCGGCCTACGCCGATCGCATCGTCACCCTGCGCGACGGTCTGATCCTTTCCGACCAGCGGACCAGGGAAGCGGTGGTCCCCGCCCCACCCCCGATGCCGGCGGCGGCACCCGCGGCGGATCGCCCCTCCCCATGGCTGAACCGCGCTTGGCTGTGGCGCGGCATGGCGTTCGTCGCGGCGCTTCGCGCCATTCGCAAGAACAAGCTGCGCTCCGCGCTCACCGTGCTCGGCATCTTCATCGGGGTGGCGGCGCTCATCGCCATGGTGTCGATCGGCGAAGGCGCCAAGGCGGCGGTACACGCCCGCATGCAAAGCCTCGGCACCGATTTGCTGATCGCCTTGCCGGCCAGTTCGCACGCCGGCGGCGTCCGTGGCGGCCAGGGGAGCACGGCGTCGTTACGGGTGTCCGACGCCTTGGCCATTCTCGAAGAGGACGAGGCGGTGGCCGACGTCAGTTACGTCAACCGACAGAACGCGCAAGTGGTCGCCGGCGACGAGAACTGGAGCACGGCGGTGTTGGGGGTCACCCCGAGCTACCTTTCGATCCGCAGCTGGCCGATCGAGTCCGGCCGCGGGTTGGAGGACGCGGACGAGCACGATGCCAAGACGGTCTGCCTGCTGGGACAGACCGTCGCCGACAACCTGTTCGGTGACAATGTTGACCCGTTGGGGGCGACCATCCTGGTCAAGAACGTCCCCATGCAAGTAGTTGGAGTCTTGTCGGTCAAGGGGCATTCGGCCAACGGCCAGGACCAGGACGACGTGGTGCTGATCCCCTTCTCGACGTCGCAGCAGCGTATTCTGGGAGTTTCAACACCGACGACCGGGGCCACGGTGTCGACGGCGACCGTGAAGAAATTGGCGTTGTCCGCCCTGTCCGGCGCCACCCAACCCGGCGATTCGCCGCTGGCCACACCGGCGCCCAATCCGTTCGGCATCCAGCCCAAGCTGACCGGTTTCGTCAACAGCATCTACATCCAGGCGCGTGGCACCGACATGGTCAAGACCGCCCTCGACCAGGTGACGAAAACGCTTGAGCAACGCCACCGGATCAAGCCCGGACAAGACGACGATTTCAACGTGCACGATCTCACCGAGATCGCCGAGGTGGCCGAGCAGAATATGCGGGTGCTGGAACTTCTGCTGGCCGCCATCGCCTCGATTTCCCTGGTGGTCGGCGGCATCGGCATCATGAACATCATGCTTGTCTCGGTCACCGAGCGGACGCGCGAAATCGGCATCCGCATGGCCATCGGCGCGCGGCGCAACCACGTCCTTCTGCAGTTTCTGGTCGAGGCCATGCTGCTTAGCACCGCCGGCGGCGGAGCCGGCGTGCTGGCCGGGATCGTCGTCGCCAAGATCATTTCCGCCGTCGCCAATTGGCCGACCTTGCTCGATCCGGTGGTTTCAGCCGCCGCCTTCGTGTTTTCCGGCGCCGTCGGCATGTTCTTCGGGTTCTACCCGGCACGCCGGGCGTCTCGTCTCAACCCCATCGACGCTTTGCGTTTCGAATAGAACGGGAGGCGGTCGATGCGCCATGTGATGGTTACGTTGTTCGGGTTGTTGCCGCTGGCGGCCTGCGCCGTCGGACCGGATTTTGAACGGCCGGCGCCGCCGGAGCAAACCGCCTATGACGTGGCGGACATACCGGATCGGGAAAAAACCACGACTCCCGACCTCTATCTGTCGTATGGCGAGACCATTCCCGAGCAGTGGTGGCACCTGTTCAAGTGCGATGCCCTGGACCAGACGCTGCGAATGGCGATCGCCGAAAACCAGACGCTGGCGGCGGCGCGGGCGACGCTCGCCCAGGCGCGCGATTCGGTCGAGGTGGCGCGCGCCGCGTTCTTTCCGCAAATCGGCGTTGGGGCGACCGTCGAGCGCAACGGTTCGGGAGCGTTTCAGCCGACGGGCAGTGGATTTTCCTCCAATTCCTATTCGATCGGTCCGACGGTCAGCTACACCTTCGACCTGTTCGGCGCCACCCGGCGAACCGTTGAGCAGGACCAGGCCCTGGCCGAATACCAGAAAGACCAGCTCGGCGCCGCCTATCTGACCCTGACCGGCGGTGCCGTCACCGATTCCATCGCCATCGCCGCCGCGCGCCTGCAAATCGATACGGTCGACGCGTTGATCGACAGCGACAACCAGAATTTGGCCATGGTGCGTCGCGAATTCGACATGGGCAAGGCGGCGCGCGGCGACGTCCTGACCGCCGAGAGCCAATTGCTTGGCGATCGCGCGCAATTGTCCAGTCTGCGGCAGCAATTGAGCGTGGCGCGTCACGCCTTGGCCGTTCTGCTCAGTCGTTCGCCCGCCAGTTGGATGCCGCCCGAGTTCGACATCAAGGACTTCGCCCTGCCCACCGACCTGCCGGCCACGGTACCGTCGGACCTGGTGCGGCAGCGCCCCGACATCATGGCGGCCGAGGCCCAGCTCCACGCCGCCAGCGCCGCCATCGGCGTCGCCACGGCGCAGATGTTTCCGAGCCTGACCCTGTCCGGCGCCGTCACTCAGGAAAGTTCGACCTTCAACAAACTGTTCAGCGGCTCAAGCAATTTGTGGAGTATTGGGGCAAATCTGGCGCAACCGATCTATGAAGGCGGCGCCCTCGAAGCCCAGAAGCGGGAAGCCGTCGACGCCTATGCCGCGCAGTTGGCCAGTTATCGCCAAACCGTTATCGCCGCGCTGGGACAGGTCGCCGACGTTTTGCGGGCCCTCGACCACGACGTCGAGTTCCTGGCCAACGCCCGCCGCAGCCTCGATGTGGCACGGGCCTCGCTCGACTTGCAGCGCGAGAGCTACAAGGCCGGCAAAGCGAGTCTGCTGCAGTTGATCGTCGCCGAACGAACCTATGCGCAATCACGCCTGTCTTTCGCCACGGCGCAGATCCAACAGTTGCAGGACGCGGCGCAGTTGTTCGTCGCCTTGGGCGGAGGATGGTGGCGGAGCGCCGCGGCAACCGACGCGGCGCCGCCCTGACCCTACTTCACGGTAATGGTCACCACGCCGGAATCGGGAAACCGCCTGGATATCGCCCCTTCCCGGTCGAGCGCGGTCAAGCGCAGCTGATGCTGACCCGGCGGCAAGGCCAGCGACATTTGCATCTGGCCTTCCGGGAAGGTCACATGCTGGGCATCGGCCTGGAACGCCGAACCGGGCGCCGGCGCCGGCGCGTCGACAACCAGAATGAATTGCGGGCCATGACGGTGGCGCTCAGCGTCGCCGCGGGGCATGTCGTGGCCCGGCATGCCGACGGTCACGGTAACCGGGCTGCCCACCGACGAACCGTCGGCGGGGGCGACGATCGCCGGCGGCGTCCAATGACCGCGCTCCTGCTCCTGGGCGAAAACGGCGCCCGGCGCCACGGCGATGGCCGCCACCAAAACCCCGTACAACAAGGCTGTCTTGCCGATTTTTCGCCACACCATGTCTGGTCCTCCCGGCGTTGGGCCTCGGCGCGGGATCCCGGTTCCGAGGCGGTGGCGGCAATCATAAGCCAAACGTCTTCGCGGTTCTATTTCAAGGCGGTTGCATTCGTGTAACGGTAGTGCGTCAACCGCAAATCACGATTTGGCCGGTGCGCGGGAAATACGGTCGCCGCACCGATCTCGCCATAGGGCGATGGCCGCGTTGCCGCGTGGCGTCACGATAGCCGCACTGTTTCTGTTTGTCGCAACCATGACGGACGTCTTCGATGCTCATCATGGGGGACGGCGAATTGCATGTCCCGGCAAGAAACTATTGCGATGCAGCGTGAGCCATCCGCTATTAATTAAAAATTTCTTAAATAACGCTTCTAGTAGAAACAGCAGAACAGGCGATACGTGGTTGGAATTGTGAACACTTTCATGTATAATTTACCATTACGGCGTTCAGATGTGCGCCAAGCATACTTTGATTGGCCAGCAGGTAACGACGATGTTTGGAATGGGCAAGTCCGCGCCGACCCCGGACCCGAAACGCGAAGCGGAGATCGAACGGGCGAAAGACGAAATTCGCAAGCTCGTGCATGAGCTGCGCGACGCGACTGCCGACCAAGCCGAAAAACTGTCGCAACGTGTCAAGGACCGGTGCAGCGCCAACAAATATTTGCCGTTCGACTTCAAGACCAAGGCCTACAAGATGATCCGCGAGTTGGAATGCAATGCCAACATGCGGGCGGCCGATACGTTGATCCATCAGGCCGCGCGGTTGGCGGCGGAAGAGAATATGCGCGAGCGCACCTCAAAGATGGGCGAATCGCGGCGCTATTTCGGCAAGGCGTGCCTGCTTGGCGCCGACCAGGAATGGCGAAAGGCCTATCAGCGCCTGTCCGAGAACGTGATGATGACCGGCGGCGTGCATCGTCCGGGACCGACCCGGGCCAAACCGCTGGACACGGCGCCGAAGAACCCCAACCAGGCGAAAATGCCGGACGCCGTTCCCAAACCGACCAACCGCGCCAAATATTAGCGGGAGGGCGGGTGACGGCATCGCGCTGGCGAATCCCCGGCGGCGCCGTCAAAACCTCTATTTGAACCGCTCGAGGAAGCCGATCGACGGCGCGAAGAACGACGCGCCGGTCACCGCGCGGGTGAAGTCGAGCAACCGATCGTGATGGCCCTGCGCATCGGTCTTGATCATGTTTTCCAGCATGCGGCGGAACGGCGCGGCGCTTTTGCAATAGGCGATGAAATAGAGACCGCATTCCGATGTCGTGCCATAGGGCAGGCCGTGGCGCAGAATTTCGAGCTCATGGCCGTCCTCCTCGATGACCACCCTGGCGATGTGCGCGGTCGGCGGCTTCACGTGGGCGTCCAGCTCCTCGTCGGTGTCCTTGGTGCGGCCGATGATGGCCTCCTGCGCCTTGGGAATTTGCGTCGCCCAACGCGCCATGTCGTGGACATAGCGTTGGATGCTGACATGACTGCCGCCGGCGAAGTGCGGATCGGCGCCGCCGACCAGGGCGACGGCGCCGCGCTCGTCGCCCTGCGGATTCTCGGTGCCGTCGACGAAGCCGGTCAGGTCGCGCCCCTCCATGTGGCGGAACGCGTGAATCTCTTCGACCAGGGTGACCAGGCCGGACAGCCTGGCGATCAAGGCGCGCGCCAGGACGAAGTTGGCGTCGTGACTGGGCGAATGGATGTGCAGGAACAGATCGCCGGGCGTCGAGGGCGCCTTGCGCGGCCCATCGGCCACCGCCACGAAGGGCACCAACCCGACGGGACGCGGCAAGCCGAAGACGGCCTCCCACACCGAGCAGCCGACGGCAACCGCCGAAACCAAGTGCGGCTGTCCCAGATCGGCGGCGATGGCGGCGGACAGGGCGGGAAACCCGGCAAGCGCCAGACGCAAGGCGGCACCGGCGTCGTGGACCATGGTGCAGGTGATGAAGATGCCGAATGCGCCGGTGGCTGGGCAAATGGCGGATTGTGGACGCGACATGCGAGCGGCCCCCCGGATCCCGACGACAATTGCCAACCAGAATATCGCCCGGAAGGCGTTGCGGCAATGCGCCATACTCGACATTCGGCCGACCGGGTCGTTAAATCGACGCGTTGACACGGTGACAGCGATGACCGCCCAAACCCTTCTGTGGACGAGCCTGGCCGCTCTGGCGGCATTTCTCGTTGTTGCCGTCCGCTCGGCCGCGTATTGGCGCTACCAGCGGCCGCTTCGCCGGCTGGCGGTGATGCTCCGTTGCGTCGCGCAAGGCAAGCGCCAGGACGGCGGCGGCGCGGCGATCGTCGCCGCCTGCCCGCCGCTCAACGAGGCCGTCGCACTGGTCCTCGGCAAACTGGAAGCGGCCCGCCAGGGCCTGGATCGCTTGGTGGCGGCGGCGGTCGCCGAAGCCGAGATGGAGAAGGGCCGCCTCGCCGCCCTGGTCAACGATCTGCACGAGGGCGCGGTGGTGTGCAATGCCCAGGACCAGGCGGTGCTGTCCAATCAAGTCGCGCGCGGACTGCTCTGCCAGGCCGGCGAAATCGGTTTGGGGCGGCCGCTCTATGCCTTGCTGGTGATGGACCCGTTGCGCTTCGGACTCGATCTGTTGGTCCGCCAAGGCGATGCGGCGCCACCCAACATCCCGTTCATGACCACCACCAGCGATGGACGGTTGCTTTTGCACGGCCGGGTCGGCGTGGTTCGCTCGCACGGCATGACGGCGGGCTATGTCGTCACCTTGTCCGAGGTGACCTGGATGGTGGCGGCGCTCGCCCAACGCGACGTGCTGTTGCGCGACGTCATCGCCCTGTTGAAGAACCAGGCGGCGACCGCCCCTGACCTGGCGGCCAGCGCCGCCGCGGCGGAGGCGTGCTATCGCTCGCTGGCCAGCAGCTGGTGGCCGACAACGGAAATTCATTCGCCCGACCTGCTGGCGCCGGCCGTCGCGCGCCTCGCCGATGCCGGTATCACGGCGGCGATGACCGGACTGCCGGTGTGGCTGAGGGGCGACGGTCACGCGCTGGTTCTCGCCATCGAATTGCTCGCCGGCAAGATCGCCGAGCGAGCGGGCGTGCGCGACGTCGATCTGTGGGCGGAAGCCGACGGCCAAACCGCCGCCGTGGTCATCGGCTGGCGCGGCGAGGCGGTCGGCGCCGCCACGTTGCGCCAATGGGAACTGCATCCGCTTTCGTCGGTTCTGGGCGGCATGACGGTCAAGGATGTCCTGCTCCACCACGGCCAAGACGGCCTCATCGAGACGGCGGAGGCGGGAACGGCGACGCTCAGGCTGGGCCTGTTCGCCGGGCGGGATGGCCAAATTCGCCAGGCCGGCGCCCCCCTGCCGCCGCGTCCGGAATTCTTCGATTTCAACCTGCTCGCCCAGCCGCACGGCGGCAAGCTGGGCAAGACCTTGCTGCGCGACCTCGTCTATGTCGTCTTTGACACCGAGACCACCGGTCTCAGCCCGATGGGCGGCGACGCCATCGTCTCCCTTGCGGGCGTGCGCATCGTCAATCGCCGCATCCTCACCGGTGAGACGTTCGATCGTCTGGTCGACCCCGAACGGCCGATTCCCCCGGAATCGACCCGCTTCCATGGCATCACCGACGACATGGTGGCCGGTCGCCCGCCGCTCGCGGTGGTGTTGCCGCAATTCAAGGCGTTCGTCGCCGACGCCGTGCTAGTTGCCCACAATGCCGCCTTCGACCTCAAATTCCTGCGCCTGCACGAGACGAAAAGCGGTGTGGTCTTCGACAACCCGGTGCTCGACACCATGCTGCTCTCCTCCCACCTCGATGGCGAGGATGAGGATGAGTCGCTCGACGCCGCCCTCGACCGCCACGGCATCGTCATTGAAGGCCGCCACACCGCGCTCGGCGACGCCATGGCGACGGCGGCGCTGCTGTTGCGCCTGATCGACGGGCTGGAGGCGAAAGGCATCCGCACGCTGGACGACGCGCTGACCACGCTCGACATGACCCTGACGCTGCACATGCGGGCGCAGGCGGTGCATTAGAATGGCCATCCCCATCACCCAACGCATCGCCATCGACGAGGACGAAATCGAAATCGTCTTCGTGCGCGCCTCGGGCCCCGGCGGCCAGAACGTCAACAAGGTGTCGACGGCGGTGCAGTTGCGTTTCGACGTCCGCCAGTCGCCGTCGCTGCCCGACGCGGTGCGCGAGCGCCTGGAACGGCTGGCGGGCCGCCGTTTGACCCAGGACGGCGTGCTGGTCATCGCCGCCCAACGGTTCCGCACCCAGGAGCGCAACCGGCAGGACGCCATCGATCGTCTGGTCGTTTTGATTCGGGAGGCGGCGATCCTCCCCGTCACCCGCCGCCCGACCCGGCCGACTTTGGGATCGCGCCTTCGCCGGTTGGAGGCGAAAACGCGACGTTCGACGATCAAGGGCCTGCGCGGTCCGCCGGACGAATAGGCGGGCGCGGGCGGCGGCCGCCGGACCTACGCCGCCACCCCGGCAATCAGGGTTTTCAGCACGCGAATCCGCCGGATGGCGTCGGCGAGCCGGCGACGGGCCGGACGCGGCAGGCGGCGGACGTCGACCAACGTCGTTGCCGGTTTGCCGGCCGCCAGATCGACCAGTTGCTGATCGAGAATGGCGCTGAGAAAAGCCTCCAGGGCGTCGTTCAATTGCGCCAGATCGTCGGCGTGCAGGCGTTGGGCGGCGGTCAGCGCCGCATAACGCGCCGCCGTCCCGGTGGCCTCGATGCCGGCACGGATCGCCCGCGCGCGGGCCGCCGAGACCAGAGGCAGCAGGCCATATTTCTTGATGTCGAGGCGGCCCCGGCGAACGGAAAACCAGGTCAGCGGGGTTTCCATGCGCGAAACATGGGTGGCGAGAAATTGCAGGAAGAACGCCGACTGGCCAGCCGTTCGCAAGGCGGCGCGGCGCAATTCCTCGGCCAGGGCTTGGTCACCGAAGACCGGCTGGAAATCGAAGAAAATGTCGGCGTTCATCGTCGTTCGCACCGCCGGCTCATGGACCCAGCGGCGGATTTCCGCCTGCCAGCCTTCCAAGGTCCGCCGCCAGGCGCCGTTGCCCACCATGACGCCGCCCTTGCACAGCGGGATGCCGGCCGCGTCGAGCAATTCGTTCAGCCGTTGCCCGAACGCCTCGAACCACCGATCACTCGTTTCGCTCCCGGAATAAACCAGTGCGTTGTCCTGGTCGAAGGCGAGCAGGCTTTCGCCGCGCCCGGCCGATCCGAGGGCGAGCAGCGCCCACGGCGCCGGCGCCGCGCCCCAGCCGTCGGCGGCCATCGCCGCTTCGACCAGTTCGGCGGCGCGCGCGGTGATGTCGCACAGAACGGCGCCGATCACCGCGGCGACCTCGCGACCGCTCGTCCCGTCGGCGCGCAATCCGCGCGCCAGCGCCGGCAAGGCCTGGCGGGCACTGCCCAGATCGGCGGCGGAATTCGCCTCGGCCAGAGCGTCGCCGATCATCAGCGCGCGGCTGGCACGAGCCTGGAGCAAGGCGCGGCTGGTGACGATGCCGACCGGACGTCCGCCACGGTCGACCACCACCAGATGGCGCAGGGCGAGGCGCGTCATCCGGGCGATGGCGCGATAGAACAGGGCATCCGCCGGCAAGGTTTGCACCGGCGCCACCATCACCGTCGCCACGGCGACGTCGAGCACCGACGGGCCACGCTCGACCAGGCTGCGCAACACGTCGCGTTCGCTGACCAAGCCCTGGGCAAGACCATCGTCGCCGACCACCACCACCGAACTGACCCGCGAACGGGTCATCAACGCGGCGGCGGCGGCAACCGACATGCCGGGGCCGGCGGTGACCACGGGGAATGCCATCACCTCGGACAGGCGGTGGCGGAAAGGAAAACTTTCCAAACGCATCAAAGATGAGAGGTCACTTTTCATGACATACCGCGCGCCACACTTCTCCAACGCGTCCGTCGACTGATGATAGGTGCAATGCGGCATAGTACAAAATGGATTCTTTTAAGAAGAATGTAGCAGATTCACATTTTCTGGAACCGCTTTAGGGGGGTGCCGCCGCTTCGTTGACCGCAAGACTTTCTCATGATAGTAATGAGCGACTTATCTTTGACCAAACGTAGGGAGAACCCCCGCCGGGGGACGTACCAATAACAAAAACAGGCGTTCTTCGACGCGGATTCGGTTCTTGCAAGAAAGAATTTGATCGACGCTGGAGGAGACACGCGCGATGCCAAATACAATCGCTTCCGACAAGATAAGAAATAATCCAAAATATAAAGAATTGGTTGGCAAGAGGTCCCGGTTTGCCTGGACACTCTCAGCCATCGTTCTTGTGATTTACTATGGCTTTATTCTCGTCATCGCCTTCTCTCCGGCGACGCTCGGCATCCCGGTGAGCGAGGGCAGCGTCACGACGATCGGACTCCCCATCGGCGTCGGAGTCATCCTGGCGTCGATCATCCTGACCGGCATCTATGTCCGGCGCGCCAACGGCGCATTCGATGCCCTCACCAAAGATTTGATCGAAGGATCCAAATGATGCGCGCCTTCCGTGTTCCAGCGGCCTCTTTGGCCGCGCTCATGACGCTTTTGCCGACGCTCGCCCTGGCGGCGGACGCCGCGCCGGCGCCGCAGCCATCCACCAACTGGCACGCCGTCATCATGTTCGTCGCCTTCGTCGCGCTGACCCTGGCGATCACCTATTGGGCGGCCAAGCACACCCGCTCAGCCTCCGATTTCTACGCCGCCGGCGGCGGCATCACCGCCCTGCAGAACAGTTTGGCCATCGCCGGCGACTATATGTCGGCGGCATCGTTTCTCGGCATTTCGTCGCTGGTCTATTCGTCCGGGTTCGACGGGCTGATCTACTCGGTGGGCTTCCTGGTCGGCTGGCCGATCATCCTCTTCCTCATCGCCGAGCGGTTGCGCAATCTGGGCCGTTTCACCTTCGCCGACGTGGTGTCCTTCCGCCTGTCGCAGACGCCGGTGCGCACCTTCGCCGCCAGCGCCGCCCTCGTCGTCGTGCTGTTCTATCTGATCGCCCAGATGGTCGGCGCCGGCCAGTTGGTCAAGCTGCTGTTCGGCCTCGACTACCAGTATGCGGTGATCATCGTCGGCGTCCTGATGATCATCTATGTGACCTTCGGCGGCATGAAGGCGACCACCTGGGTGCAGATCATCAAGGCCTCGCTGCTGCTCGCTGGCGCCACCGTCCTGGCGATCCTGGTCCTCGTCGCCTATGGCTTCTCGTTCGAGGCGCTGTTCGCCAAGGCCGTCGAAATCCATCCGAAGCACGCCGCCATCATGGCGCCGGGCACCCTGGTCAAGGACCCGGTGGCCGCCATTTCACTGGGCATCGCCCTGATGTTCGGCACCGCCGGGTTGCCGCATATCCTGATGCGTTTCTTCACCGTTCCCGATGCCAAAGCGGCGCGCAAGTCAGTGTTCTATGCCACCGGATTCATCGGCTATTTCTACATCCTCACCTTCATCATCGGCTTCGGCGCCATCGTCTTTGTCAGCAGCAATCCCGACTATCTGGATGCGGCCGGCAAATTGCGCGGCGGCAACAACATGGCGGCGGTTCACCTGGCCCACGCCCTGGGCGGCGATCTGTTCTTCGGCTTCATTTCCGCCGTCGCCTTCGCCACCATCCTCGCCGTGGTGTCGGGCCTGACCCTGGCCGGCGCTTCGGCCATCTCGCACGACCTCTACGCCAACGTGCTGTTCCGCGGCAAAACCAATGAGACCACCGAGGTTCTGGTGTCGAAATGGTCGAGCCTGGGATTGGGGGTGATCGCCGTACTGCTTGGCATCGTCTTCGAAAAGCAGAATGTCGCCTTCATGGTCGGCCTGGCTTTCGCCGTCGCCGCATCGACCAACTTCCCGGTTCTGGTGCTGTCGATGTTCTGGCGCAAGCTGACCACGCGGGGCGCGGTTGTCGGCGGTTATCTCGGTCTCGCCTCGGCGGTGATCCTCACCGTGCTCGGTCCGACCGTGTGGGTGGACACGCTGAAGAACCCGGCGCCGATCTTCTGGCTGAAATATCCGGCGATCTTCTCGATGCCGCTGGCCTTCATCGGTGCCTGGCTGTTCTCGGTCACCGACCGGAGCGCCAGCGCCGCCAAGGAGCGCGACCTGTTCGATGCGCAGGAGGTGCGGTCCGAAACCGGCCTCGGCGCGGAGGGCGCCGCCGCCCACTAGAGCTGTCGCGAGAAGGTTGGATCCCCCCTCGCCGTCCCAGCAAGGGGGGGGATTCAATGCGATCGCGATTGCGCTCCAGGAAACGGAATTGGGGGGTGACTGCGGTCGCCAGGGGGCAACTCTGGCGGCCGCTTTCATGTCGCCGATCCGGCCTAGACGAATTCTTCCTCCAGACTCGGATAATCGACATAACCCGCCTCCCCCGGGGCGTAGAACAATTCCGGCCGCGGCGCATTCAGCGGAGCGCCCAGCGCGAACCGTCTCGGCAAATCGGGATTGGCGAGGAAATCCTTGCCGAAGGCCACGGCGTCCGCCTCGCCGGCGGCCAGAACCGCGTTTGCCGTGTCGCGGGTGAAGCCCTCATTGGCGATATAGATCCCGCCGAAAGCGGCCTTCAATTGCGGGCCGAGACGGTTGTCGCCGAGCGATTCGCGGGCGCACAGGAAGGCGATGCGCCGGCGGCCCATGGCGCGGGCGACATAGTCGAAGGTGGCGGCGGGATTTGAGTCTCCCATCGACTGGGCATCGCCGCGCGGAGCGAGATGAAGGCCGACCCGGTCGGCGCCCCACACCGCGATGGCGGCATCGACCACCTCGATCATCAGCCGGGCGCGATTTTCGATGGAGCCGCCATAGGCGTCGCCGCGTCGATTGGACCCGTCCTGCAGGAACTGGTCGAGCAGATAGCCGTTGGCGCCATGCACCTCGACACCGTCGAACCCGGCGCGCCGGGCATTCTCCGCCCCTTGGCGATAGGCGTCGACGATGCCGGGAATCTCGTCTGACGCCAAGGCGCGTGGTGTCACGTAAAGACGTTCGGGCCGGACCAGCCGGACATGGCCTTCCGGCGCGATGGCGCTTGGCGCCACCGGCAATGCGCCGTTCAGGAAGACCGGATCGGAAATGCGGCCGACATGCCAAAGCTGGCAGACGATGCGGCCACCCTTGGCGTGAACCGCCTGGGTAACCAGCCGCCACCCTTCGACCTGCGCCTCTGACCAGATGCCCGGCGTATCGGCATAGCCAACGCCCATCGGCGTCACCGCTGTCGCCTCGCTGATGATCAGGCCGGCGCCCGCCCGTTCGGCGTAATAGCGCGCCATCAGGGCGTTGGGGATGCGCTCGACGCCGGCCCGGGCACGGGTCAACGGCGCCATGACGATGCGGTTGGGCAATTCCAGAGAGCCGATCCTGATCGGGTCGAAAAGCGTTGGCATGGCGGAAATCTCCTAAAGGTCGCGCTGCAAGCAGGACAGCAGTTCGGCGATGCGGACTTCGTTGCGGCGATAGAAAATCCATTGCCCGACCTTCTGCGCGAGCACCAGTTCGGCCCGTTGCAGAACGGCGAGGTGGGCGGACACGGTCGACTGCGCCAGCCCCACTTTGCGCTCGATGCGGCCGGCGCACACGCCGACGGCGAACGGCAATTCCTGGCCGGCGAAATTCGCTTCCGGGTCCTTCAGCCAGCACAGGATCTGCCGGCGCACCGGGTTGGCCAGAGCCCGCATCGCTTCGTCGAGTTCGACCGGCGGCGTCGGGTCCGTGGCGGCGGCAATGAGATCATCTATCGTCATGGAGCGAACTATATATCGTCCGTCGACGATGTACACCCGCGTTGCCAACGGGGCCGGCATGCGGGCGGCGGATATTGAAAAAGCCGCACCCCGATCACGGGGTGCGGCTCAATGCGCAGCGACGCTGGTCTTCGCCTTACTTTTTGGCGACGGTCTTCTGCAGCGCCTCGACCTGCTTTTGCACGGGCTCGAACGCCGAGGTGAACACGGCGGCGGTCAGGTTGGCGATTTCGCGGCTGTCGGCAACGGCGGCGTCGACCGCTTCCTTGATCAGCTTCTGTTGCAGTTCGACGAACTCGGTCGGCGACTTCACCGACGACAGAGCCTGGATCGAGGAGGTCAACTTTTCGGCATTGCGGGTTGCCAAGGTCTGGTAAGCCTTCGCCAGTTCCTGAAAGCCGGCGATGACGGCGTTGCCGCTCTTCGTCAGAGCGTCGGCATTGGCTTTCGTGGCGGCGGTGATCTGATCAACAGTGGCGCTGGTCATGGTCGGATTTCCTTGAGAACGGGTTTAGCCACAGAGAAATGCTGCGGCGCAATATTTCGTCATAATAAGCATCTCAAACGAATATGCAAGCCAATGTGTTGCGCTGCAACATCGGGGGCGAATTTTCGATTTGACCAAAGGTCACGAAGCCGACCGGGCGTCGACGAGCGGCTTCGTCGAGAGGACCGATTCTGGTCGAAGGTCAGGCCCGATTACGGAGACGTTGGCGCGATGGCAAGCGCCACCAATTTGATCTCCTCCTTGTCGCCCAGCCCGATGAGCTCGGCGAGCGCCTGCCGCCAGGCTTCAAGGTCGCCGCCGGCCCCGACCACCCACACCGAACGCCGGTCTTTCAGCCAGGCCAGGGGAGGGACGGACTTTTCGGACTGTAGCGTTCGCAACGCGTCGGCGACGGCGACCGGGCCCACCAGGGACAGGCTGGCCAAACCGAAATCGACATCGTCCACCACCAGCAGATCGACCTCCCGCCAGGGCCACAGGACGCGACCATCGTCGTATTCGAGTACGCTCTGTGTCGGCTTCTCGTCGGCCAGTTGCAGCAGTTTGCTCAAGGTCAGATAACGCCCGATGCCGAGTTTGAAGGCGAATTCCGTGCCGATGCCAACCGCCAGCGACGTTTTTCCGGCGCCGATCGGTCCGGTGACGAGGAGGTGCCGACCGCCCTGGCGGTTGGGATCCGCCGATACGGCAAGAACCGCGTCGCGTCCGGCCTGGTCGATATCCGCGTGAAAATTGGCCAGCCGGTAGAGATAGGGCAACCCCGCCTGCTGAAAGGCGACCTTGCGCTTCAGCCACCAAAAGGCGACGAACAGATCGAACCCGATCAACACCACGAAACAGGCGATAAACGGCAGGAAACCGTAATTGGCGGCAAGCGCCGAGAGGATGCCGGTGGCGAAAAATATCAGCGCGGTCGCCACGTTCCACCACAGATCGGCCGCGTCAAAGGGAAAGATGAACGTGGCCTTGTGCTTGCTGTCCTGAAAATCCTGGACTTCCTTGACCACCCAATAGGCAAAGACCGCCGCGGCGAGCAGCGGCATGCCGATGTCGACGACGATCGGATGGGACGGCCAGACCATCCGCCACAGCCAGCACAGGATCAGCGCCGGAAAGGCGCCCAGCGCGATGTGGCCGAGTTGATCGGCCAGCCAGACATAGCTGGCGGTAATCGCGTCCTGGACATCCTTGGTACCGAACAGATCGTGCCGGGCAACCGCGAAAATTTCCCTCACATCGAAGGAATGCCGAGCTCCGACGAAGACTCGTTGCCGGCGCGAGTGGCCGGGCACCGTACTGTCGGCATCAGGCGCAACAACAGCATCAACAATTCCCATCATGGCTCTCCCCATGCCTCGTTTTGTGTCAATTGAAATGCCACTTCTTCAGAACAGTCTCTCTGAATATTATGGTATTTCATTAACTACGCCTAAACGCTTACTGTTAATACATTGCGCGAAATCAGAAACATTTGTCCTTTAACTTATTGATGTTCATTTAGTGCCATGATATTAAACTCAACTATATTCCATTGTCTTCCGTAGTTGTGATTATATTTGCAAGTCTAAAAGCTTTTACGCCCGTGGAGTGTGATGAAAGCGACAACGGTTCCCCCCGGATACCGAATTATCTCCACCCTGGCGGCAGGTCGCCAGTGCGCCGTCTTCAAAGCGGAACGCCGCGCGGACGGGAGCCGGGTGATTCTGAAATCGCTCAACACCGCCGATTTGCCGGCGTCGAGCGTCGCCGCGTTCCGCCGCGAATTCGCCGTGGCGCACCGCATTCAACACCCCGGCGTTTGCGACGTTGTTGACCTGGTCGCTCTCGCCGACAGCCTGATCATTGTCATCAAGGACATCGGCGGCACCGCGCTCGATCAGCTCGGTCGGGGGCGACCGATGGAAGTGGCGGACTTTCTTGATCTGGCGGCGGTGCTTGTCGATGCCGTCGCCGCCATCCATGGGGCCGGCATCGTCCACAAGAACATCACGCCGGCCAACATCGTCTGGAACCCGGCGACGCGTTGCGTCAACCTGATCGATTTTGGCATCGCTTCGGAACTGCTGCAGGAGGAAACGACGGCGGGGAGCGTCGATACCATCGAGGGAACGCTCGCCTTTATCGCGCCCGAACAAACCGGGCGAATGAATCGTTCGATCGACTATCGCGCCGATTTCTATGCCTTGGGCGCCACCTTTCATCAACTTCTGACCGGTCAGCCGCCCTTCGCCGCCACCGACCCCCTGGAGTTGGTGCACTGCCATCTGGCGCGGACTCCGGCGCCGGTCCATCGGATCAACGCCGCCGTGCCCGAGATGCTGTCGGCCATCGTCGCCCACCTGATGGCCAAGGATCCCGAAGACCGCTATCAGAGCGCCTTCGGCCTTAAGGCCGATCTCGATCGTTGCCGGGCCGACTGGCGCACGCAAGGCGCCATCTCGCCCTTTCTGGCGGGAGAGCGGGACCGCCGATCGGTATTGCACATGCCGCGCCGTCTCTATGGCCGCGAAACGCAGCAGGACCGGTTGATCGAGACCTTTGAAAAGGTCGCCAAGGGAAGCCATGGGGTCATGATGGTGTCGGGTTTTTCCGGCATCGGCAAGTCGTCTTTGGTCAATGAACTGCAGGGCCCGGTCACCCTGCATCGCGGGTTCTTCGTCGCCGGCAAATTCGATCTTTTGCGTCGCGATGACCCTTACGCGCCATTCCTTCACGCCTTCGACGAACTGGCCGCACGGATCGTCGCATCGGGCGAAGAGACGGCGGATTGGGCGTTTAGAATCAGGCAGGCGCTCGGCGACGAAGCGGCGGTGTTGACCGGGATCATGCCGGATCTCGAGCGCCTGATCGGGGCACAGCCGCCGGTTCCGATCACTGAGCCGACCGAGGCGCAAAACCGCCTGTTCTATGCCTTCCGTCGGCTGGTCGGGGCGTTCGGTGAAACGTCGCGACCTCTCGTTCTATTTCTCGACGACCTGCAATGGGCCGATCTGTCGTCGCTGAAATTGATGGCGGCGCTGGCCGGTGACCGCGGTCTCGGCCATTTTCTGCTGATCGGCGCCTTTCGCAGCAACGAAGTCGATGCGGCCCATCCGCTCGGCAACACCATCGAGACGATCGAGGCCAACGGAACGGCGGTGGAAACGCTGGTGTTGGAAGGACTGGCGGAAACCGCCGTGGGCCGGCTGCTGGCCGACACCCTGGCCGCCGAAGCGCGCTGGTTGCAGCCGCTGACCTCCCTGCTGTGGTCCAAGAGTTTCGGCAATCCGTTCTTCCTCGGACAGTTGCTGGCTGAATTCGAGCGGTTGAAGCTGCTCGCCTTTGACCATGTTTCGGGAAGCTGGTGGTGGGATGTGGCGGGCATCGAGCAGTGCGATATCGCCGACGACCTGGCCGAGTTGATGGTGAAGCGGTTGCGCGAACTGCCCGAGGATACCGTCGACATGCTGGGAACGGCATCGTGCATCGGGTCCGAATTCGCCCTGTCCCTGGTCGCCAGCGTGGCCTCGCGCGCGCCGGCGGAAACGGCGCGTCTGCTGTGGCCGGTGCTGCAGGCCGGCCTGATTGTTCCGATCGGCGAGGCTTACCGCTACGCCGATGATCCGGAGATGGCCGACAAGGTGGCCTATCGCTTCGTTCACGACCGCGTCGAGCAGGCCGCCTATTCGTTGCGGACCGAGACCGAAAAATGCGCGCTTCATCTGGCCATCGGCCTCGCCATGCAGGCGAGCGCCGGGTCCGACGACAAAAAGAAACTGTTCGACGTCGTCCATCAGCTCAACCGCGCCGCATCCATCCTTTCGCCGGAAGACCGACTGGCCTTGGCTCAGATGAATTTGCGTGCCGGCCGCCAGGCGCGGTCGGCGGCCGCCTTTGGACCGGCTTTGCGTTTTTTCGAGGCGGGTCTCGCCTTGTTGCCGGACGATGCCTGGGACAAGGCTTATGAACTGGCCCTGGCGCTCCACCTCGACGCCGCCGAACTGGCGGTGTGGGCCGAGGCCTTCGACACGGCGATCGTCCGGATCGACACGGTTCTCGCCCATTGTTCCGGCGTCCTCGAACAGGCCCGGGCGCTCGACATCCTCATCGAATTGCGCGTCGCCCAACATGCCCTGCAGGAGGGCCTGGCGGTCGGACGCCGGGCGGCCGCCCTGCTCGGCTGGCCGTTCCCCAAGCGGCTGAGAATACGCCACTCGCTTTGGGAACTGCTGCAGACCAAGATCGCGCTGATCGGCAAGGCGGACGACGACCTCGTCTCGGCGGCGCCGGCCAACAATCCGCGCGTGACGCAGTATTATCGTTCCCTGTCGGCGCTCGCCTACGCCACATATCGGGCCGAACCCAGCCTGATGGTGGTCGGTCCGTGCCGCATGGTGAGGCTCTATCTCAAATACGGGCGGCTTCCCAAATCCGATTACGCCTTTGCCGGCTTGGCCATGTCGCACGTGGTGATGGGTGATTTCAACGGTGCCACGCGTTTCGCGCGGGTGGCCATACGTCTCGCCGACCAGACCAGCAGCTGCTTCGCGCTCTACATCTACAAGGTCTTCATCGAGTCCTGGCATCGTCCGATGCGTGAGGTGGTGGCCGGCATCGCCGATTTGCACTATCTGGCCAATGCGCGCGGCGACTTTCAGACCGCCGAGGCCTGCATGGTCATGGTCGCCCGTGGCCGGCTGTTCTGCGGTGCACCGCTCGACGCGGCGATGAAGGAGCTGGTCGGGTACAAGGCCTCCGGCACCAGGAAGGCGCAGCAGGCCTTGGCCAGCTACCACCAGATGATGTCGATCCTGATCGGCGAAACGCCCTTTTCCGGGCGTTTCGATGGCCCCTATTTTCGCGAAGACACCGACATCCACCAATTGCGCAAAGACGGCGACGGGACCAGGGTCGCCTATATCTGCTCGGGATTTGCTCATCTTTGCCTGTTGTTCGGCCATCTCGACCGCGCCTGGGAATTCGCCGAGATGCATCGGGCCTTCAAGCAGATCGCCTGGGGCATGCAGACGGAATTGCGTGGCACGGTGTTGTGCGCGGTGGTCCGGTTCGCCCATTGGGATCATCTCGATGCCAAGGAGCGGCGTCGCGTCGACCGGGAAGCGCGCACCACGCTGCGGCGCCTGGCCAAGACCGAACGGTTCGGCTCCGCCAACATGTCGCATCTGGTCGCGTTGCTGTCCGCCGAGCGACACCGCGCTTTCGGACGAATCGCCAAAGCCGAACGTCGTTACCAACGGGCCGCCGCGATCGCCAAAGCCCAGGGGTTTCACCATGACGAGGGACTGGCGGCACTCCGTGCGGCGGATCTGGCGGCGACGAAAGGCCAGGGGGCGTTGGCCGAGGTCCTGCTGCGCCGGGCGGCGACCGCCTTCGAACAATGGGGTGCCAAGGCTCTGGTCGAACAACTGGCGACCCGCCTGGCCGAATCGTCCGGGCTGGCCCGCCCGGCCCACGCCATGGCGACGGGCGGCATGGCCACCCATACGCTGGATATCAGCACGGTGGTCCGGGCCTCGCACGCTCTGGCCGAAAAAATCAGGCTGGCCGATCTGCTTGCCTCGATGATGCATCTCGTCATCGCCAACGCCGGCGCCACCAAAGGCCATCTCCTGCTGGAGAGCGGCGGCGGCTGGCGGATCGAAGCAACCGCCACCTCGGACAAGGAGGCCGTGCAGGTGCTGAAGTCGTTGGCGCCGGACGGTGCCGAACATGCGGCGCTGCGCCATGCCGTGGCCGAAGTGGAACGAACCGGCAAACTGTCGCTGGGCGGATATGACGGAGGGGATTTGGTCGCGCCGCGCTCGCTGCTTTGTCTCCCGCTGATGACCCGGAGCCGCCTCACCGGCATACTTTATCTGGAAAACGACCTGGCGGACGGGGTTTTCAACGCCGAACGGGTGGAACTGCTCAACCTGTTGTCAACCCAGATCGCCATTTCCATCGAGAATGCGCGCCTCTATGACGGACTTGAAGCCCAGGTGGTGGAACGGACTCAGGAACTCGCCGCGGCACGCCAGGCCGCTGAGTTGGCGGCGCAGGCCAAGGCCGATTTCCTGGCCAATATGAGCCACGAAATCCGTACGCCGATGAACGCGATCGTCGGCTTCGCCCACCTGGTCGGCAAGACCGAGCTGGATGCGCACCAACAGGAATACCTGGCCCAGATCCAGCTTTCGGCCAAGCATCTCCTGGGGATCATCAACAACATCCTCGATTTTTCGAAGATCGAGGCCGGCAAGCTGACCGTCGAGTCGATCGATGCCCACCTCGACGAAATCCTGCAATCGGTGGGCACGCTGATCTCGGGCAAAGCCGCCGCCAAGGGCTTGGACCTGGTGTTCGACGTGGCGGACGACGTCCCCATCGACGTGCGGGGCGACCCCTGGCGCCTGGTGCAGATCCTCGCCAATTACGCCAACAACGCGGTCAAATTCACCGAAACCGGCGAAGTCGCCATCCTGGTCCGGCTGGTCGAAGATGACGGCGATTCGATCGTCTTGCGCTTTGCCGTTCGCGACACCGGCATCGGCTTGACCGGGGACCAGAAACGCATGTTGTTTCGGAGCTTTTCCCAGGCCGACAGCTCGACCACCCGCAAATATGGGGGGTCGGGGTTGGGATTGGCGATCTCCAAGCGGCTGGCGCAGCTCATGGGTGGCGCCGTCGGCGTCGACAGCGAACTGGGCAAGGGCTCGACCTTCTGGTTTACCGCCAAACTCGGCAAAGGTAGCCCACGCCCCTCGCTCGACGTCCGCCCTGAACTGCGGGCCAAGCGCGTCCTGGTGGTCGAGGACAACGACAACGCGCGAACGATGCTGGCCAGAATGCTGAGCGACATGACCTTCCACGTCGAGGTCGCGGACTCGGGAGATGCCGCCCTGGCGGCGATCGAGGCGGCCAATCTCGCCGGCGCCGCCATCGAGCTGGTCTTGTTCGACTGCCGCATGCCCGACATGGCGGGCCTGGAAACGGCGGCCCGGATGCGGACGACGTTTGCCGAGTCCTGCCCCCGCCTGGTTATGGTCGCCCCCTATGCGCATGAAAGCATGGTCACCCGGGCTGACCCCATTGGCATCGACGGAATCCTGATCAAGCCGGTCACCGCCTCATCCTTGTTCGATTGCATCATGCGGGTCTTCGGCGACTCGCGGGCGGAACGGACGCGTCGGGCCAAATCCTCCGACATGCCGGCGGACGACGTGATATCGGCCTTGCGCGGCGCCAAGATCCTGTTGGCCGAGGACAACCACCTCAATCAACGGGTCGCCTGCGAAATGTTGCAGGGCGTCGGTCTGGAGGTGGAAGTCGCCGAGAACGGCGCCATCGCCGTCGCCATGGCGCAAAGCGCCCGCTTCGATCTCATCCTCATGGACATGCAGATGCCGGTCCTGGACGGGGTGACCGCGACCCGGGAAATTCGCAATCTCGCCGTCCCCACGCCGATCGTCGCGATGACCGCCAACGCCTTTCAGAGCGACCGCGACACCTGCATTGCCGCCGGGATGAACGACTATCTGGCCAAGCCGATCAATCCCACGGCGCTGGTCGCCGTCCTGGCCAAGTGGGTCAAGCGGGGTGGCGCGACACCGCCGGCCGAGGCATACCCCGCCCAGTCTCTCGACTCGGCGACGTTGCGGATGGTCTCCAGCCGGCTGGGCATGTTCCTCTATGACCGGAGCGACCAGGCCAGGGACGTCTGGTCCAGCAACGCCAACCTGCTGAAGGCGGCATTTCCCGCGCATTTCGAGGAGATCGACCGCGCCATCGGCGAGGGCGATTACGAGCGCGCGCTGACGCTGCTCGATCGCGCCTTGGCGCCGCCTCGGCCGCCCGGTCTGCCGGACATCGATCCCGCCGTCTTCGACTTCGACCGGATCGGCCCGATCTATGGCTGGGATGTGGAGGCGCTGCACGATGCGTTGGACGGCTTTGTCGACGATGCCGACGGCAAACGGGCCGCCATTGAAACGGCGCTGGCCGGCGGGCAGGTCGAGCGGACGCGCGAAGTCGCCCATGCCCTCAAAGGCATCGCCGGGGTGACCGGCGCCACCCGCCTGGCCAAGTCGGCCAGCCAACTGGAAATCGCCGCGCGGACCGGTCGGATCGACGACGCGAACCGCCTCGCACCGGAAATCGGTCCCGCTGTGGCGGAGCTGCGCGAAGCCCTCGACCGATTTTTCTCGTGCCGTGCTGATGGAGAGACCGAATGCCTCAAAAGGACTTCGGGCAACTGAAGGTGCTGGTCGTTGACGACCAGAAATTCGTTCGCAACCACTTGCGGGTGATCCTTGGCAAACTGGGAATTGGCGAGGTCCTGGAAGCCATTGACGCGACGTCGGCGCAGATCGAGGTGCTGACCGCCGAGCCCGACGTGATCCTGTGCGACATCCACATGCCCCAGCTTGACGGTCTCGATTTCGTCTTCTGGCTGCGCAACCACGCCAGCCCGGTGGCGAAGACGCCGGTGGTGATGCTGACGACAGACTCGAGCGAAGAGAGCGTGCATGCCGCGCGCGGCATGAAGGTGAACGGCTATCTTCTCAAACCGGTGACGCCGTTGACCGTCTCGTGCGCCATCGAGCGCGCCCTGCGCTAGAGCATTTCGCGATCAAACTGGATCACGCTCCATCGTCTTGGCCGGGCTCTTGACCCGGCCACCCACGTGGATTCCCGGGTCAAGCCCACGGCTGTCCGGTTTAATTCCGGTGAAAGCGGAAAACACCAGCAATTCCTTGGTGTTTGATGG
>Ga0181520_10002024_pt1 | contig 39437 bp, 27 predicted proteins | sample PEATcosm2014_Bin_29_FD_132451 | JGI IMG/M metagenome (GOLD analysis project Ga0181520, IMG submission 132451) | Peatland microbial communities from MTU Mesocosm Facility, Houghton, MI, USA - PEATcosm2014_Bin02_30_metaG | ecosystem: Environmental > Terrestrial > Soil > Wetlands > Peat | place... | reverse complement strand
ATTTCGAGGGCCTCGCGGTAATCGGCGGCGTCATTGACCACCAGCACCCAGCGGTTGCGCGCCAGGTAAAGTTCCAGGGCGGGCCACCAGCGTTCGGCCTCCGGCTTCACCTCGATGAGCCGGCCCAGTTGCTCCACGCGATTGCCCAGCTTTTGCCGCAGGGCGGCGAACAGCGGAAACGCGCCGGGGGCCTGGCCTTTGGACAAATTCTCCAAGTCTTCGGCCAACTGCCGAAGCCGCTTTTCGGCGGTGGTGATTTCACTGCGCAACGGGTGCAGCAGCTTATCCACGCCAAGCCACAACTCGCTGAAACGCGCGGCCAGATTCTGCAGCGCGGCCAGGCGCTCGGCATCGGTGCCGGAGCGCAGGTCGGCCAGCCACCGGTCATCCACGACCAGAGCTTCGGTCAGACCTTCGAGTGGCAGCGCGGCGCCGTGCTTGAGCCAGTTCATCCAGCGATAGTGCCGGTCGTCGAGCTGTTTGCGCACCGTTTGCTGTGCCAGTCGCAGGGCGGTGACTTTCTCCTGCAATGCGGTCTTCGTGCTTTCGAGCCCGGCGATTTTGACCGCGTCGGGGTCCTTTTCAATTTCGAATCGCACCTGGCCTAGCAGGGTGCCGGCGCCGGCTTCTGTCTGGGTGGCTTCAGCCAATTGCTTGAGGTCGTCGGCATGGGCCTCTTCCTGCCGCTGCAAATTGGCGGCGAGACGTTCCCGGTGTTCCTCGGCCTGCAACAGTTTCAGCCCTTGCGTGGTATGCAACAGAATGGCTTCGGTGCGACGCGACGATTCATACAGGTCATGCTGTTCGCAGATGCGGCGAAGAAACGCGGCTTCGTCCTCCTGCTGCTCCAGGCGTTTGCGGGTGTCATCGTAAGCGCGCAGCGCGGTTTTCACATCGCGGACGTCGAGCGGGCTTTCTTCGAGAATAAAGTCGCGGATGAACTTTTCGACGTTTTCCTCCGGTTCAAAAGCGATCGCCTTGGGGAACGTGCGGTGAAAGGCCGCGCTGTCGAAGTTCAGGTGCCGGGGCGCGGCCATTTCCTCCAGGTAATCCCGCTGGCGGGCAAAGATGCTTTCATTCCCATATTCGCGCCGCAGCCAGGTGCGGAAGGCGTCGTCGGAAAGCAGTTCCTTGCCGTCGGGCGAAAGCGCGGCGTATTCGAGCCGGTCGGGAATGCAGAAATACGTGGGGCGCGGCGCCGCGTCGGCGCTCGAAAACTCCAGGCGGATGCCCCACGTCTCGCGCTGGGGCTCCTTGTGGCTGGGGTCGGCCGGCCGGGTGAATTCCAAGCCTACCAGCGACACGCCGCTCTGGCGGAGAAAATGCCGCTGGCCGTTGCGGATTTGATTCGTATCTCCGAGGCAATAGCCCACCAGGTCGCGCCCGCGGGCGTTGCCGGCGGCGGCGCGGTTGAATTGCCGTTCGCCGCCGAGCAGCACGTATTGGATGAGGTCGAGCAGGGCGGATTTGCCGGTGCCGAACGCGCCGGAAATGAGGACGTTGTCATCCACGTCAAAGATCTGCCGGAAGCCATACCAGTTGATGGCGACGACGCGCGTGAGGGAAATGCGCTGGCTCATGCCTCCTCCTCGGTGTGGGCGGGTTCGGGCGCGGCTTCGGCCGGCGCCTGATACAAATCCGCCTGCTGCTGCCAGGCGGCGGCGTTCTCGAAGGGAATCACGCGCGGCAGCGTGTGCAGGATTTCCACTTGCGATTCCCCGAAGCTGGCCGGGTCTTCATGCCATTGCACGCGCACGAGCCGGCGGCTGCGCAGTTTGCCCAGCATCTCCCGAAGCTGGGCCTCGGTGGGCGGCGCAATGTTTTCAAAATAAAGCCGGAGCCGCTCCCAGATCTCATTGGTGGTGACGACCACGCTGGCCACGACGTTGTCCATCCGGGCGTCGTGGTACATGCGCCACAGGGTCAACACGAGCAGGGTTTCGGCCTTGTTGAACCGCGCCATCAGCGCGCAATCGCCCGGCACCGGGCGCAGTTGAAAAATGGGGCGGTCGGCATCGGGCAGCAGTTCGAGTTGCAGCGGCGCCAGGTATTCGGCCAGCTCGCGCTGATATTCGCGGGCGAGCAGGTATAACTCGCGATCCCGGCCGGTGTCGCCGATGAGCGCCCCGTGGGCGAGCAGTTCGCCCAGAATCTCGGACAGCGCGGCGCGATCGGGTTCCTGGATGCGGTTCCAAGTCGTAAAGGTGGGCCAGGGGAGTGACATATCAGGCAATGCGTTCGATGGTAAAGCGTTCGACGAGGCGGTCCGCCTCGGGGTCGCGCGGGATGCGGTCGGGTTCGGTTCCAAAGTCCGCGCGCATGGGGTGCAGCCGCCAGCGCACAATGTGGTGCGACCCGTTGGCGCGGCCCCGATCAAAGGCCAGGGCGGCCAGCAGGTCGAGCAAGTCGTCTTCGAGGTGCACGTGAAGCTGGTCGGTGGAGATACGGGCGCCCTTGGCCGGCAGGTGTTTTTCGATGAACCGCACGGCCCGTTGCGGCGTGAGCACACTCAAGTTGCGCCGGCGAATTTCCTCGCGGGCGGCGTCGGGATCATTCGCGGAATCGCGCTGCTCGAAACTCAGGTCCACCGCCGGCCGCGGGCGGCGGGGGCGGGACAGCGAGTCGGCGCCAAAGAAAACTTCGACCACCGGCGAGAGGAGGTTCATGCCAGGTTCGCCGGCGAGATCGGAAAAAGACCGGCCGGCATGCACGCGGGCGGCTTCGTCGAGATACGCCTTCACCTGCTCGGGCCGCGCTCCCCGCATCTCGGTTTGATAGGAATAGCGCGCTGCGGACAGGCGGCTGAACTCCGCCATGCGCCCGTCAATGAGCCGCTGCTTGACCGGAATGGCCGCGAGCTGACGGTCCAGGCGGACGAGCCAGCGCTCGGCTTCTTCAAAGGCGGCGGTGGCACCGAGATTGAGGTGCTTTGCCAGGCCTTCGGCCAGTCGTTGTTTGGTGAACGGATCGTAAAGCGCGTCTTGGGCGACGGTGCGGGCTTGATTCAGGCGCGGCAGCAGACCGGCCTCCTGCAAGGCGTCGTAGCAGACCATGTGTTCGCCCAGGTGGAAATCCACCAGAAAGCGTTGCAGCGTCTGTTGGGCGGAAAGGCTCGTGCGTTGCGCGGTGGCGTGCTGGAGCACGAGCGTCTCCACCGCGTGCATCTGGTCCCCGGCGCGCCCCGTGCGTTCCAGCAGATCCTTGATGGTTTGGCGCATTTCCTCCGGGCCCAGTTGGGCCGGATCGAGCGCCTTTTCGGTCAGCAAATCGCGGCAGAGCGAGCGCAGGGTGGCTGCGAAATCCTTGAGTTCGGCGGGGCGGTTTTCCGCCAGTTCGCGCAGCAGGCGCAGCAGTTGCCGGAGGGCCGGAACGATCAGCACGTAATATTCGTCCAGGCTGACCCGGCGCGGCTCCAGCCAGTGAACTTCGATGAGCTTGTTAAAAAACTGGCTGGCCCGCTGGTTCAGATCGCGAAACTGCCCGCCCTCGTCCGCGTCCAGTTCAAGGTCCGGATGCTGCGACAACACCTCCCGGATCAGCGCCCGGGCCTCGGCGTGGGGGATCTGCCCGCCCTCATCCGCCGCCTCGGCCAGCCGGTCGGCGCAGTCAATGTAGATGGCGGCCGTTGGGCGCGACAAGGGACGGAAAAATCCTCCGTCCAAGATGGAAACCAGCCTTTCGCCCAGAGCTTTTGGCTCCCGGCCGGCTGGCAAAGCTGCGCTTTCGTCGCCCATGACATTCAAGGATATGAGTATGGGCTGAATTGATGGAAAATGTCACGATTGGAGCATGGCTGAATGCGCGAATCTTTCGGCCTTGAATCGAGCCGTGCATCGTTGTGGCTACCGTGGCGGGTGAAGAAAAGCGAACCCTGGGAACCTCGGCGCATCACCTTGCGGATGCGTGCATTTGCATACGGCGCCGCTTGAAATCAAACCCTGCCACGCATCGGAGCAGAGCGCAGCAATGTCTTCTGGGAAGCGATTTGCCACATCCCGTCGAATCCCTGACCACCAACGGCACGCCCTGCAATATGGCGCCAGTTACCGAGCCACGGGGTTAAACTGCCAGGTCAGTAATGATGAAACATGCTGGCCAGCAGGAGCAGTTCGGGGTGGGCCGCCGATAGTTTGGGCAACACCACCCGGATGCGCGAGCGATAGGCGGCAAGCTTTTCAGTCAACGGCCGGAGATCTTCCGCCTTGTCCCAGTGCAGCTTGTGCAAATCGAGCACCAGCCGGTTCTTGCTCCGGGCCAGGGAATCGCGCAGCCGCACGCCGAGGTGTTCCGCGTCCGACGAAGATAGACCGCCTTCCAGGCGCATCCAGACTTGCTGCTTGGCGTGTTGCAACTCGACCTGAATGGAAAAATTCCGGGCGGAATGCTTCTTTTGGAATTGTTCCCACAGCTCAAAGGCGCTCCAACCCTTTTCCGGCAGGCGGTAGGTCGTCCGCTGCAATTTGGGATGCTGCAAGAAATCGAATCGCAAAGTGACTCCCGTCCAGATCGCCGCCCCCACGGCCAGGACGGATTTTAATCGCTGGGCGAGGCTCGGTTGCCCCAGTTCCGCGCGGATGCGCCGCTCCAGATCGCCGATCCATTTGCGCACGGCGGCATTCGGTCCCAGCAGCCGGCCGGCGAGAAACACCGGATACGCGAAGCGCAATTCCCGGGCATAGTATTCGGCCTTCTGCCGCAAAACCGGATTGGAGGAATCCTTGAGTTTCAGGTAGCCGAGGAAACGTGTTTCCAGCACCCGGTAGATGCTGGGGCCGAGCCGTTGAAAATCCTGCTCAAAACACCAGGTCTGGAGCTGCTCAATCTCCGCCGGCGAGAGCGTGGGATGTTTGATCATGGTGTGGAAGCCGTCCGCGCGCCGATAAAACAGATCCTTGTCGCTGGTGTAAACGTCCTGCAGCAAATTCTCCTTGATGACGCGTTCGTAAAACGGCGTGCCGGGCACCGGGCCGTATATCAAGAACTGGGCGAGGTCGGGCTTGAGCTTCATCAGCCCGTCCAGTTCCTGCGCGACGACTTCCGGCGTCTGGTAATCAAAGCCGACGATCATCGAGGTCAGCACAGTGATGCCGTGCGCGCGGAATTCGGCGAGGATGTCCTCCACCGGCCGGCCTTGTTGCTTGGCATAATTCGACCGCGTGCCTTCGTAGCCGATCCAAAAGCCGTCAATGCCCATCTCCAGGATTTCCTCAACGGTGTATTGGCTGATGGCCTTGATGCTGGAGAAGGCGAAGATCGAGGGCTTCTTGGCGCCCTGCAAAACGCACTCGCGAAATTCCATGGCGCGTTTTTTGTTGAGCAGGAAGTCCTCGTCCAGAATCAGGAAGACCAGGCTGGGATCCAGATCGAAATAGCGTTGCACCACGTTGTAAATATCGCGCCCGCTGGGCAGCAGCTTGATGTGCTTGCGCGAAAAGAAATGCGAGGTGCAGCAGAAGTCGCAGCCGTTGGGGCAGCCGAGTCCGGCAAAGATTTTGCCCGTGCCGGACACTTTCCAGCCGAACACTTTCAGGTAGCTGACCATCAATGGGTGCCGGTAGGGCATGGGAATTTCCGGCTCGCCCAGCAGGCGGCGAAAATAGGCCACGCCCTCCTCGCGGCAGATGAAGTCGGCATACGGCTTGAGCACGTCATCCTTCAAGACCGTCCCGTAGCCGCCCAGGACGATCTTGCTGTTGGGCGCGTATTGGCGGATCAGGGCGACGATCTCCTTCATCTTGTGCATCAGCGCCATCATGAAGCTGATGCCCACGTAATCGTAGCCCTGCTTGAGTTCCTTGATGAGTTCGCGCTTGGACGGGTATTGCAGCACCACCGCCGGGGTGTCGAGATTCTCGGCAATGTAGTCCAGACCAAAATGGACGTTCACCGTGCGCGGGCTGAAAATTCCCTGGGCCCGGGTGACTTGGCGGTAAAGCAGTTCGTAGCCCACGGAAGCCGCATCCCCTTGATGCGGACCCATGGGACGACAGACGCTGGTCAACAATACTTTTTTGCTCATAGACTTTGCCTGGACACTCTCTTGAGGCGGAATGGAATCGCGGCTCGGAAACTCGAAATGAGGCGAGATAAGACGGTTGCAAATCAGCCAAGAATAATAGATACCCTGCGCGAGACCTTGTCAAGAATTGTTGGATTTCTGCCTAGCCATTGCTTGGCCTCTTGATGGCAATATTTGTGTGCTAGACATTGGGCCAATAAAGATTGGGTGGAGCCGCGGCCGCAAAAGGGGGGATTGAGGATACAGGATTCGGGTTTCACCCCATGGCATTCGCAGTCCCGCCAGCGGATGCTCTGCGGTCGGAACGAGAGGAAACCCCCGCATGCCATCCCGGGAAGGCCTCTTGAAGTTGCCGTTAAACGAAATTCAACTTATAATTCGTAGTGGCCAAGCGAGACCCGATCCAAATATAGACAATGCACTCCGTCCTGATCATCAATGGCGGATCCTCGAGCATCAAGTTCGCGCTCTATGAGGCGGCCGAACCGCCCCGGCGCGGGCTGCATGGGAATTTGGACCGCATCGGGTTGAGCGGGACAAACCTCACCTTTAATGAGGCGGCGAAGCCGCAGGCCGAGAGCCTCAGTCTGGCCGCCGCCGATCACCGATCCGCGGCGAATTTCCTGATCGATTGGCTCGAAGGCCGGCCCGATTTCGCTTCGGTCAAGGCGATTGGACACCGGGTGGTCCACGGGATGAAACACATTCAGCCCGAAGTGGTGACCCAGGATTTGCTGGATGAACTTCACCGCCTCCGCCCCTACGACCCGGACCATCTGCCGCGCGAGATTGAACTGATCGAGGTGTTCCGTCAGCGGCATTCGAAACTGCCGCAGGTGGCGTGCTTTGACACGGCTTTTCACCAGAGCATGCCGCGGGTGGCCAAGCTGCTGCCCCTGCCCCGCCGGTTCGACGCCAAGGGCGTCCAGCGCTACGGTTTTCACGGCTTGTCCTATGCCTATCTGATGGCGGAGCTCGCGCGCCTGGGCGACCCGGCGGCCACCACCGGCCGCATCATCCTGGCGCATCTCGGCAACGGCGCGAGCCTGGCGGCGGTGCGCGACGGCAAAAGCATGGATACCAGCATGGGCTTCACGCCGACAGCCGGAATGGTGATGAGCACCCGCACGGGCGATTTGGATCCCGGCCTCGCGCCGTATCTCGCGCGAACGGAGCAAATGACCAACCAACAATTTTATCACATGGTCAACCACGAGTCGGGACTGCTGGGGGTTTCGGAAACCAGCTCCGACATGCGCGATCTGCTGGCGCAGGAATCCAAGGACGTGCGGGCGGCGGAAGCGGTGGCCCTGTTTTGTTATCAGACGAAGAAGTGGATTGGCGCATTCGCCGCCGCGCTCGGCGGCGTGGACACGCTGGTTTTCTCCGCCGGCATTGGGGAAAACTGTCCGCCCATTCGCGCCCGCATCTGTGACGGGCTTGGCTTTCTGGGCATTGAACTGAACGGGCCGCGGAACGCGGAAAACGCGGCGGTGATTTCGGCCGACACCAGCCGGGTGAAGGTTCGCGTCATTCGTACCGACGAAGAGCTGATGATTGCCCGGGCAACTTTGCCTCATGGTGCAACCTGAAAAGTAATCCTCTCTCCAACCAAATTGACTTATGAAAACCAACACGCTGACCCCGGAGCTGCTGCAAAAGATGGACGCCTATTGGCGCGCCGCCAATTATCTGTCAGTCGGCCAGATTTATCTTTACGACAATCCGCTGTTGAAGCGGCCGCTGGCGCTGGCGGACGTGAAGCACATGCTGCTGGGGCATTGGGGCACCACGCCCGGGCAGAATTTCATTTACGCCCACCTGAACCGGGTCATCAAAGAATATGACCTCGACATGATTTACGTTTCCGGTCCCGGCCACGGCGGCCCGGCCGTGGTGGGCAATACGTATCTCGAAGGCACTTACAGCGAAATCTATCCCGACATCAGCCAGGACGAAGCCGGGCTGCGGAAGCTCTTTATCCAATTTTCGTTTCCCGGCGGCATTCCCAGCCATGCGTCGCCGGAATGTCCGGGCTCGATTCACGAAGGCGGCGAGCTGGGCTACTCGCTGAGTCATTCGTTCGGGGCGGTCTTCGACAACCCGGAGCTCGTCGTGGCCTGCGTGGTGGGCGATGGCGAGGCGGAAACCGGGCCGCTGGCGACGGCGTGGCATTCCAACAAATTTCTCGATCCGGTCACCGACGGCGCGGTGCTGCCCATCCTGCATCTCAACGGCTACAAGATTTCCAACCCCACCGTGCTCGCCCGGATCACCCGCGAGGAATTGGAGCAATTATTGCGCGGCTACGGCTGGACGCCTTACTTCGTGGAAGGCCACGAACCGGCGCTGATGCACGAGGCCATGGCCGCGACCCTGGATGCGGCGGTGGAGGAGATCAAAAGAATCCAGCACGATGCCCGCGTGAACGGCAACCCGACGCGCCCGCGCTGGCCGATGATCGTGCTCAATTCGCCCAAGGGCTGGACGGGGCCGAAGGTCGTGGACGGCCTGCAAGTGGAAGGCACCTTCCGGGCGCACCAAGTGCCGCTCTCCGACCCGGCCACCCATCCCGAACATCTCAAATTATTGGAGGATTGGCTGAAAAGCTACCGGCCGGAAGAACTTTTTGAAGATTCAGGCCGGTTGAAGCCAGAGCTGGCTGAACTGGCGCCAACCGGCGACCGGCGCATGGGCGCGAATCCGCATGCCAACGGCGGCAGGTTGCTCCGGGATCTGCGCATGCCGGATTTCCGCGATTACGCGGAAGCCGTGCCGGCGCCGGGGGCTCGCGGCATCGGCGACACGCATGTGCTTGGCCCCTTTTTGCGCGATGTGGCCAAGTTGAATCAAAGCCAGCGGAACTTCCGGGTCTTTGGCCCGGACGAAACCCTCTCCAATGGCCTGGAAGCTTTGTTTGAAGTCACCAAACGACAATGGGACGCCGCGACCGTGCCCAACGATGAATTTCTTGCGCCGGCCGGACGCGTGATGGAGATGCTGAGCGAACATCAATGCGAAGGCTGGTTGGAAGGTTATCTCCTCACCGGCCGGCATGGCTTGTTCAACTGTTATGAAGCGTTCATCCACATCGTGGACTCGATGTTCAACCAGCACGCCAAGTGGCTCAAGATCACCTCGCATCTGCCTTGGCGGCAAAAGATCGCTTCGCTGAACTATCTGCTGGCCTCGCACGTCTGGCGCCAGGACCACAACGGTTTCACGCATCAGGACCCCGGTTTCATTGATCATGTCGTGAACAAAAAGGCCTCGGTCGTCCGGGTCTATCTGCCACCGGATGCGAACTGCCTGCTGTCAGTCATGGATCATTGCCTGCGCAGCCGCCATTACGTCAACGTCGTCATCGCGGGCAAACATCCGTCGCCGCAATGGCTGACGATGGACGCCGCGGTGAAGCACTGCACCGAGGGCATTGGCATCTGGCAATGGGCCAGCAATGACCAGAATGTCACGCCGGACGTGGTCATGGCCTGCTGCGGCGATGTGCCCACGCTGGAAACGCTCGCGGCCGTCGCCATCCTGCGCGAACACCTGCCCAGCCTGAAAATCCGGGTGGTCAACGTGGTGGATCTGATGCGGCTGCAACCGCAATCCGAACACCCGCATGGTCTGAGTGATCTCGATTTCGACGAGCTTTTCACCAAAGACAAGCCGGTCATCTTCGCCTTCCACGCCTACCCGTGGCTGATCCACCAGCTGACGTACCGCCGCACCAACCACGACAACATCCACGTTCGCGGCTACAAGGAGGAAGGCACGATCACCACGCCATTCGACATGACCGTGCTGAACGATCTCGATCGTTTTCATTTGGTGATGGATGCCGTTGACCGCCTGCCGCAGACCGGCGACGCGGGCATCTACCTGAAGCAACAACTCCGGGACAAGTTGATCGAGCACAAGCAATACATTGATAAACACGGGGAAGACATGCCGGAAATCCGCGACTGGAAATGGAGCGTTCCAAAATAGAGGTTTGGCATTGAGGGACACGGCGCCAGGTTGGTTGGCGGCAGCCAAGGCCGGCCGGAGCTTCGCTTCCAGCCGCCACCGAGTGTCCGGTGGAATTTTTCCGCCAATCAGTCTTGGACACCGGTGATTTCCGGGCTTAGGTTGGACCATCAGAAACAACGCCTCCTCCGTTCCGGACCAGGGGCAGCCAAAAGAAAACGCGATGGCCTGCGTGGGGATAAACATCGGCGCGCTCACCGTGAAAGTGGTGATGTTGCGCGGTGACGACCCGGTGGCCCAAGTCCGGCCGCATCTGGGCCGGCCGTTGGAGGTTCTCAAAACCATGCTCGCGGAAGCCGGCTTCCGGGGCGGCCATTTCTTTGGCGTGTCCGGGCATCTGGGGCACCTTTCGGAAGTGGCGGCCATTCAACGGGCGTTGCGCGAGCTCCCTGAAAATTTCGACGCCGTGGTTTCGTTGGGCGGAGAGTCGTTCCTGGTTTACCTGATCACCAATAAGAGAATCAGCAATGTGATTTCCCACAACAAATGCGCCGCCGGCAGCGGCGAGTTTTTTGTGCAGCAGATTGGCCGGATGGGACTGAGCCTGGAGGAGGCGATCCGGCGTTCGTTTGCGGGCCGGGTGGTGCCGCTGGCGTCCCGCTGCTCGGTGCACTGCAAATCCGACATCACCCACAAGCTCAACCGGAAGGAGGCCACGCCGGAAGATATTTTGCATACGCTGCACGACAGCATGGCCGGCAAGGTGATCGCGCTTTTGGAGAAAGGCCAGCGCGATTGCAAGCGGGTGCTGTTAATCGGCGGCATGACCCGCAATGCGGCCATGCTGGCGGCGTTGCGCCGGCAGCAGCCCGGCACGGAGTTCGTGGTGCGGCCGGAAAGCCCCTGGTTTGAGGCGTGGGGCAGCGCCTGGTTGACGCGGGATCAGCCGCTTTATCAGACGCCCCGGCTTTCGGTTCAGCCGGGACTTGGTCAACTTCCGCCGCTCAGTACCCACGCCGGGCTCGTGCAAGTCATCGCCGCGCCGCCCCGGCCGGCGGCGCCGGCCGGGGCGCTGGCGCTGGGTTTGGATGCGGGATCCACCACCACCAAGGCGGTGCTGCTCGACCCGGCGACCCGCGTGGTGGTGGCCGCGCATTACACGCGCACACAGGGCGATCCCGTGGCGGCGGCGCGCGAGTGTCTCCACGCCCTGGTGAAGCAAGCGGGCAACCGGCGGGTGGGTCTGGCCGCCACCACGGGTTCCGCGCGGGAGTTGGTGGGCGCCTATCTGGGCACGGAATACGTCTTTAACGAAATCTCGGCGCAGGCCGCCGGGGCCAGCCATTTCGCCCCCGACGTGGACACGATTTTTGAGATTGGCGGCCAAGACGCAAAATACATTCGTCTCCGCAACGGCGTGCCGATTGACTACGCCATGAACAACGCGTGTTCCGCCGGCACCGGCTCGTTTCTGGAAGAAAGCGCGCTGGGCGATCTGGGCATCGCCGTCACGGACATTGCGGACATCGCCTTGACGGCACCGGCCCCCGTGCAATTCAAAGCGACGTGCGCGGCCTTCATCAACTCGGATATTCGCCTGGCCCAGCAGGAAGGTCATTCCCGGGAAAACATTGTCGCCGGGCTGGTTTATGCCATCGCCGCCAATTATCTCACCAAGGTCAAAGGACAACGGCCGGTGGGCAAAAAGGTTTTCCTGCAAGGCGGGGTGGCGCTGAACCGCGCGCTCGGCCATGCCTTTGCCCATTATGCGGGCCGGCCGGTCGTCATTCCGCCGCATCCGGAATTGCTCGGCGCGCTGGGGGCGGCGTTGCTGGCGCTCGACCGGACGAAGCTGCCATCGGGGCCGGCTGCGACCCCGTCGAGCGCGATGGAGTTGCTGAATCTGGCGGCGCCGGAAATGAAGCTCGTCAGCCGGTTCACCTGCCGGGCGTGCAAGCTGTATTGCAGCATTGACCGGTTCGAGGTTGCGGGCCGGCGATTCCCGTTTGGCGGCCGCTGCAGCTTGTACGAGAATGTGTGGAAACGAAAGGCCCGCACGGCGGCCGCGGCCGATCTGGTGGAGCGGCGGGCCGGGTTGCTCTTCGATGGCGCCCAGGACAAACCCAATGGCGGCCGGCGGCGCATCGGCCTGCCCCGGGCGCTGACCACGCACTCGCTGCACCCGCTGTATGCGACGTTCTTTGACGGACTAGGCCTGGACTTGGTGTTGTCCGAAGTGGACCCGCGGGGCGAATTGAAATCGAACTCCGGCTTTTGCTTTCCGGCGCAAATTGCGCACGGCGCGGTCATGGATCTGGCCCGGCGCGGCTTGGATCTGGTTTTTCTGCCGCATGTCACGCGGATGCCGCAGGCCGGCGAATGCCGGGATTCCTATTTGTGTCCGATCACCCAGGCTGGCCCGTATTTTCTGGCGAAGGCGTTTCCGCAAATCCGTTTCTTGTCTCCGGTGCTGGATTTCACCCGCGGCTACGCGCCCTGTCTGGCGCTGGTCGAGATGGCCGTGCGGGATTTGGGAACGCCGCGTGTGCTTGCGGAACAGGCGTGGGCGGCGGCGGTGCGCGCCCAGACGGAAGTGGAAAGCGCGCTGCGTCAGTTGGGCCAGGCGGCCTTGGCGCAAGCCATCGCGGAGGGAAAACCGGCGATCCTGCTCGCCGGCCACAGCTACAATGCGTTCACCCCGGAGGCGTCGCAATCGGTTGGCAGAAAACTTTCCAGCATGGGCATCACGGTGATTCCCGCGGACTGCCTGGCACCCGTGGGGAAAGGGCCGACTGCGTGGCATTTTGCAAATCAGATTCTCAATGCCACCGCCCTCGCCCGCGAATACCCCAACCTCTTCCTGCTGTGCGTGAGCAATTTTAGCTGCACCATTGACGCCTTTACCCAGGCGAGGCTGAGTTCCGAGCTGGGCTCGAAACCCCATCTGATTCTGGAGATTGACGCCCACACGGCCGACGCGGGCGTGCAGACGCGCTTGGAGGCGTTTCTCGACATTATCCGGAATCATCAGGCCGGAGAAACGACGCGGGCCCGGTCCTTTATTCCGTGCCGGCTGGCCTCCGGCGGCTACGTCGTCCGGTCGAGCGGCGAAACGGTGGCGATCACCGATCCGCGCGTGCGCATTGTCATTCCCAACTTTTCGCAGATTCACACGCAGGCTTTGGCGATGGTGGCGCGCTGGCTGGGGTTGCATCCGGCGGAGGTGATGCCATTGGAGCGCAGCCAGATTGATCGCGGTCTGCAACACACTTCGGGCCGCGAGTGCCTGCCCCTGCCGATCTGCCTGGGGCAATTGCTACAAGCCATTGATCGCCGCCAGCCCGGCGAGATCCTGGGGTTTTTCATGGTGCGGGGCGGCGCGCCTTGCGTGGTGGATTCCTACATGGACTACTTTGAACGATTCATTACCGAGCACCAGTTGCCGGACGTTTTCATGTTTGATCTGCGGGAGGACAACGCCTATTGCGGCTTCGGCCTGCCCGACTTGACGCGGAATTTGTCCGCGGCGGTGCCCGTGGCGGACATGCTCGTGGAAATCGAGCACGTCCTCCGCGTCGTGGGTGTCAATGGCAGCGGCAAGCATCTGGTGCGGGCGTGGGAGCAATTGGCGGCCACCACGGGCACCTATGGCCAGTTTCAGGCGCAACTTCCGGCATTCATTGATCAATTGACGGCGCTGCCGCGCACGCGAGATCCGCTGGGCTGCCCGCGGGTGGCGGTCACGGGGGATTTTTTCACGCGGTTCAGTCCGTTTTTCATGGAAGGCATCACGGAGCTTTACGCCCAGCGCGGGATCATTCTCAAACCGGTGGACGTGAGCGATCTGCTGCTGTACGCGGCCTATCAAGGGGTGGCTGGCGCCGCCCATGACTGGGGGATGAAACCCGGAGCCGGGGCCTTTGCCAAGGCTTGCACCCGGATGTTCCAGCCAGACGGAAAGGAGTATTTGCAGCACTGGTTGAGTTACCAGGCGGAAAGCAAGGCGGACGTCTATTACCGCAATCTTTTCCGCAAAACCGGCCTGCTGGTGGGCGACACCAACCAGATTCCTTTGCAATTTGAAAAGGCTTCCGAACATGTCTCGCCGGCGCTTTACGGTGAAGTGATTCCGACCATCGGCAAGGGACTGGAGGCCGCCGACCAGGGTTACGAAGGACTGATCGTCATTGGGCCCTTCAATTGTCTGCCCTACCGCATCTCCGAAGCCGTGCTCAAGCCGCTCAGCATCCAGCAAGGCATGCCCATCCTGACCTACGAGAGTGACGGTTACGCGGTTGGGCCGTCGTTCATCACACAGGTGGAGGTGCATATCCAACAGATTCTGGATCGGGCCGCCCAACGCCGGGTGAAGCCTCCGGCCGCCCTGGGCGGGCTGGCGGGACTATTCCGAGCGGCCCGGGGCAAACCGTCGTGACCGCCGGGCCGCCATGCCTGCGCGACGGAACCACCGTCGCCACGACCATGCAGCCCGCCGGATGGATTGATGGTGGGCGCACATCTGGGCTCGCCCGCGCGGGGTATCCGCTTGGCGCTCCAGTGCGAACACGGCCTGATAACTTGCGCCGTCACGCTCCGGGCGGGAAGTCCGTCGAAGCGGCGAGTTCAGTCTGGGCTTCGAAGCCGGCGATCCGTTTGCGCAGAGTCGCCAGGGTGCCCTCCAGCGCCTGTGAGCCGAGCACCATGCGCAGCGGCGCAGGCTCGACGTCAACGCTCTCGATAATGCGCGCCGCCATTCGGGCCGGGTCACCGGGAGCCAGTCCGTTTTTGGGATCCAACATCCGCAAGAAACCATGGGCGGGAGTCTGGTCGTAGGTGGACGTGAGTTTCGCGACCTGTGCGCTGCCGTAGCGGAACTCGGTGCGCGCGCCGCCGGGCTCGACGATGGTCATGCCGATGCCGAAAGCCGCGACTTCCTGCGCGATGGATTCCACGAACCCTTCAATGCCCCATTTGGAGGCGTGGTAAAGCGAGTTTCCCGGGAAGGCGACCTGCCCGCCGTAGGAGGAAATCTGAATGACCCGTCCGCCGCCCTGGGCGCGCAGGTGCGGCAGCGCCGCGCGGATGAAGTGGATGGGGCCGACCAGATTGGTGGCCACGAGGTGTTCGACTTGCTCGTCGGTGAGTTCCTCGGCCGCGCCGAACAAGCCGTAACCGGCGTTGCTGATGAGCACGTCAATCCGCCCGTGCTGCGCGAACGAGCGTTCGACCACCGCATGAATTGCCGCCGGGTCGGTCATTTCAAGCAGTTCCGCGTGGAAAGTCTGCGGATAACGCTCGATCAAATCGGTGATTTTCTTGGTGTCGCGAACGGTGCCGATTACGCGGTCGCCGCGATGCAAGAGTTGCTCGGTGAGTTGACGGCCAAAGCCGCTGCTGACTCCGGTGATAAACCAGGTGCGTTGTTTCATAGTGGGTTTTTTTGTTTTAATGGTCGGTGCGCGGCACTGGCCGGGTTCTTGGCCGGGACGACTTCATCTATGACCCGCAGCGCGTTGAGTGTGCGAGGATAGCCAATGTATGGCAGCAATTGGGTGACAACGTCAATCAACCGTGCGCGGTCGTTGCCAACCTTGAGATTGCCGGTCACATGGCCCTTGACCTGCGGCTCGCAGCCGCCGAGCGAGATCAGCATGGCAAACGTCAGCAGTTCCCGCGTTTTGAGATCAATCCCGTTGCGAGTGTAATAATCGCCAAAGCAGTTGGCTGCGAGAAAGTCCTGGATATGCAACTGGTCCTGGGGTGCCTGCTGCCGCATCTTATCAATTGCCTCGCCAAAGATTGCCTTCTGCGCCGCGACTCCCTTCTCAAAGCGTGTCTCGGGCGTGGTGGTGGACTGGCCTTCCAGGGGAAGTCCAATTCCCTTTTCTTGGAAGACAGCGTTGGTGGCGTGCAAGAAGTCGAAAACCTTCGCCACGCCGACGTAGGGCGCGGACTGATACAGAATCTCTTTGATCACCACCGGCGTCAGGCCGACGTTGAGCGCCGCGCCGACCATGACCTTGTATTCGCCGAGCGCCTGCGAAGCGATGGTTGACGCCAGAATCATCATCACCCGGGTTTTGGTGTCCAACCGGCTCTGGCGGATGACTTCGTCGAACGCCCAGTTGTCGAACAGCGCGATGAATTCCGGGTCCGTCTTTTGCAGTTTGGATTCGTAATTTGGGAACAGCTCCTCGTGGTTCCTGACGGCGTTCTTGGTGAGGTGAATTGTTTTCATGATGTTTGGCGTTTACTGAGGGTAAGAGATGTTCCCTATGAAACCGATCAGAGACAGTGCTTCTCCAAATGCCGCTTGTAATCTTCCAGTGCACGCGGGACGTCCGGGTTCTTGAAAATATCGAAAATCCCAAAAGCCGGCAGAATGTCGTAGCCGCAGAATTTGTAGTTGGAAGTGATGTGGAGGAACAGGTCGGCCGTCCCCTTGCCACCGTATAATTTGCCGTTGGGGTTATCGAAAGCTTCTCTCGGCGCATTCCAGGTCGCGGAGATCATGAATTTCCTCCCCTGCATTTTCCCGCCCGTGCCATACTGCCGGCTGGGATCCTTGCGCGTGCGACCATCGCCTTCGAGCAGGATCTTTGTGGACAGGCCGACATTGAAGACCTCGTCCACGTATTTTTTGTAAATCCAGGGTGCAGAGAACCAGTTCACTGGCGTCTGGAGGATGACCATGTCGGCGGCAAGGTGTTTGTTCACCTCTTCTTCTGGTTTATAGCCCCGCTCGATAAAAGTCTCGGCGACCTGGTGCCCGCGTTTCACGAAAAACGCCTTCGCAAGCTCCATGAAGGCAAGGTTCAGTTTGCCCTCAGACCATCCGGGATACGTGAGGTGAGCGTTGATAATTAGTATTTTCATTTAGTTCGACAGTTTAAAGCAAGGAAAGCCTGCGCGAAAGGCGGCGAAGGCACCGCTCAAGCGCCGTATTGTTCGTCCGTGACCTTTTTCATCCAGTCCACGGCCTTGCCGTCGAGCAACTCCGCAATGGCGATGTGCGTCATGGCCGTGGTGGGGGCGGCGCCATGCCAATGTTTTTCGCCGGGCGGAAACCAGACAATATCTCCGGGATGAATTGATTCAATTGGTCCGCCTGCGCGCTGCACGCGTCCACAGCCGGCGGTCACGATGAGCGTTTGCCCCAGCGGATGCGTGTGCCACGCGGTGCGGGCACCGGGTTCAAAGGTGACGATTGCGCCGCTGACCCGCGCGGCATCGCTCCCCTTGAACGGTGAGTCAACACGCACCGTGCCGGTGAACCAGTCAGCCGGGCCTTTTTGGGATGGCTGTGAGCCATTTCGTTTTATTTCCATAATTTAGTCGTTTTGATTGGTGAATTTATTCCTGTGCGCCTCGGCTGATTGCCTCAAGGTGTTTTGTGCACGCCCAAACTGCTCCGGATTTCGAGCCCCGGTGTCGTCGCCAGTTTGACGACAAGATCGGCCACGCTCTTGCGCGAAACCACCTCGGCAGCGTTTTTGAATGGCTCGCCTTTTCGGGTTGTCCCGTAGGCGATTTCGTCCAAGTTATTCAGCCATGCGGGCCGCAGGATGGTGTAGTCGAGCCCGGATGCCTCGACGATGCTGGCTGACTTGCAGTAGGGTTCAAGAATGCTGCCATGCCGTTCCCCTGGAATCTCGTCATAAATGCCCATCGAGCTGATGAAGATCAGACGCTTGAGGCCGGCTTTCTTCATCGCCGTCACGATACACCGGGCCTGTTGCTCCAACTGACCGGCAAGGTTGGCATACACGACATCCTGGCCGGCCATGGCCGATTCCAGCGTTTTCGCGTCCAGGACATCGCCTTCCACCACGCGCACGCGGTCGGCGCGGCCCGTTAACTTGAGCCGCCGGGCATGGCGCAGGTAAAGCGTCAGCCGCGCGTCGGTGTGCTTCAAGAACAGGCCGGTGGCCACGCGGGCAATCTGGCCGTGGGCGCCGAGAATGAGGATGTTGGTCATCGTACGCTCGTCCGGTTTCGGTCTCAGCGGCCGGTGGTGGCCAGCACCTGCGGGGTGTAGCGCTCGCCCTCCACCTTTATCCCGGCCGCTGCGCGCTTGATTTCGGCGAGGTCTTGCGCCGTCAACTTGAGGTTCGCCGCGCCGAGGTTTTCCTCCAGCCGAGGCAGCTTGGTGGTGCCGGGGATCGGCACAATCCACGGCTTCTGCGCGAGCAGCCAGGCGAGTGCAATCTGCGCCGGCGTCGCCTTCTTTTTATCGGCGATGCGCTTGAGCAACTCAATGAGCGCTTGATTTTTCTCCATCGCTTCCGGGGTGAAGCGCGGGAGATTCTTGCGAAAATCGCTGTCGCCGAATTTGGTGTCCTTGGTCATGGCCCCGGTGAGATAGCCTTTGCCCAGCGGGCTGTAGCATACCAAGCCGATGCCGAGTTCCTCGCACGCGTCGAGGATGCCGTTCGTCTCCGGCCCGCGCGTCCACAACGAATACTCATTCTGCAACGCCGTGATGGGTTGCACCGCATGGGCGCGGCGGACGGTTTGTGCGCCGGGCTCCGACAGCCCGAAATGCTTGACCTTGCCCTCGGCGATGAGCGCTTTGACTGCGCCCGCCACGTCCTCGATCGGCACATTGAGATCAACGCGATGTTGGTAGAACAGATCAATGACCTCGACGCCGAGCCGCTTCAACGAAGCGTCGCACACCTCCCGGATGTGCTGGGGCCGGCTGTCCATGGTGGTATGTTTTCCGGTCTTGGGATCAATCACGAAGCCGAATTTGGTGGCGATCACCACCTGGTCACGCACGGGCTTCAACGCTTCGCCGACAATTTCTTCGTTGGTGAAGGGCCCGTAAATCTCGGCCGTGTCGAAGAAGGTGACGCCCAGTTCCACCGCCTGGCGGATCAACTTGATGCTCTCCTGCTTGCTGAGTGAGTGGTCGTAACTGAAGTTCAAGCCCATGCAGCCGAAGCCGATGGCGGAGACTTCCAGATTACTTTTCCCGAGTTTGCGTTTTTGCATGTTATTCTTTGATTTTCTAAGTTTAGTTTGCCTTACAACCCTGTCATTTTCAGCGCACTTTCAGGAAGCCGGGCTCCCCGTAGCGTGATTTTTGAAGCCGCCGCGTCAATTTCTTTAAGGTCGCCAGCGGTGAGTTCGACGGCAACCGCTCCCAGGTTCTCTTCCAGACGATGCAGCTTCGTGGTGCCTGGAATGGGCACGATCCATGGTTGCTGAGCCAGCAGCCAGGCGAGAGCAATCTGGGCCGGGGTGGCGCCCTTGCGTGCCGCCACATGGCGAACGAGCTCGACGAGCGCCAGGTTTGCCTTCAGCGCTTCCGGGGCAAAGCGGGGCACCTTGGTCCTGAAATCCGAGCTGTCGAATTTGGTGTTTTCATCAATCTTGCCCGTGAGAAAGCCCGCCCCCAACGGACTGAAGCAAACAAAGCCAATGCCCAGCTCTTCCAAGGTCGGCAGTATCTCGCTTTCCGGACCTCGCCACCACAGCGAATATTCGCTCTGAACCGCCGTGACGGGCTGCACGGCGTGAGCGCGGCGAATCGTCTGTGCCCCGGCTTCCGAAAGCCCGAAGTGCTTGACCTTGCCTTCCTTGATCAACTCCTTGACCGTGCCAGCGACGTCCTCAATCGGCACAGCGGGGTCAACCCGATGCTGATAGAACAGGTCAATAGCATCGACACCCAAGCGTCTTAACGACGCCTCCGCGACCAGCTTAATATGCTTGGGCTGGCTGTTCACGCCGCTTCCACGCTCACCCGTCTTTAGATTGATGTCGAAGCCGAACTTGGTAGCGATCACCACATGGTCTCTGTAGGGCGCGAGCGCCTCACCGACCAGTTTTTCGTTTGTAAAAGGGCCATAGGCCTCGGCCGTGTCGAAAAAGGTCACGCCACGGTCTGCGGCTCCCCGGATTAGGGTGATCATCTCCCGATGGTCGGCAGCCGGGCCGTAACCAGAACTCATTCCCATGCAGCCCAGCCCGATGGCGGAGACTTCCAGGTTGCTTTTCCCTAATCGGCGTATTTGCATGATGCAATTTCTTGGCTGTGTGTTTTCTTCGTCAAGTATGCCGTCCGTTACTCCGACTTGAGCGAAGCCATATCAATCGAGAACCGGTATTTCACATCGCCCTTGGCCATGCGGTCGTAGGCTTCATTGACCTGCTGGATCGGGATGACTTCGACGTCCGCCGTGATATTGTGCTGGGAACAGAAATCGAGCATCTCCTGCGTCTCGGCGATGCCGCCGATGGGCGAACCCGACAGGCTGCGGCGGCCCATGATCAGCGAAAAAGCGGAGATGGCGTGAGGCTTCTCCGGTGCGCCGACGAGGGTGAGGTTGCCGTCCACTTTCAACAGATTCAGATAGGCGTTCACGTCGTGCGTGGCGGCGACGGCATCGAGGATGAAGTCGAAACTGCCGGCGTGCTTGTTCATCTCTTCCGCATTGCGCGAGAGCACGACTTCGTGCGCGCCGAGGCGGAGGGCGTCATCTTTCTTGGCGGGCGAAGTCGTGAAAACCACGACGTGCGCTCCAAACGCGCGGGCGAATTTAACCCCCATGTGCCCCAGACCGCCGAGGCCGACGATGCCGGCTTTCTGGCCGGGGCCAACTTTCCAATGGCGCAACGGGGAACACGTCGTGATGCCGGCGCAGAGCAGCGGGGCGACTCCGGCCAGCGGGAGATTCTTCGGCGCACGGAGGACGAAGTGCTCGTCCACGACGATGCTTTCCGAATAGCCGCCGTAAGTGGGCAGGCCAAGGTGTTTGTCAGTCCCGCCATACGTCCAGACCTGGGTGGGTGAAAACTGCTCGTTGCCCGCGCGGCAGTGCGGGCAGGACAGGTCGGCATCCACCAGACAGCCGACGCCGGCCAGATCGCCGGGTTTGAATTTGGTCACGGCTGAGCCGACCTTGGTGACCCGGCCAACGATCTCATGGCCCGGCACGCACGGGTAAACGGTCTGCATCACGCTGCTCCACTCGTTGCGGGCGTAATGGAGGTCGGAGTGACAGATGCCACAGTAAAGGATGTCAATCTGCACGTCGCGCGGAGTCGGCTCGCGGCGCGGGATTGTGGCGGAGGCCAGCGGTGAAGTGGCGCTCTGCGCGGCGTAGGCTTTGGTTTTGATTCTGTTCATAATTTCAATCTTTGCATTCAAATGTTGAAACGACTCTACGCCACGATGGCCCGGCTGTCGCACACGGGGTTGCTCCACCTGTTCTGATATTGCTCAAAAGTGTGGCCCGGCGAAAACCTGATCATTCATGCTTTGGATGATATCAGGCGGGTTGTGTGAAGATATACGGTGTTACCCCCCAAGTTCCGGAATGGCATTTCCAAACCGTTTCACGGCCAAATCCCCGCGCGGCGGCGTCAACGCTGCTGGCGATAATCGCTGGGAGCCAGGCCGGTTTCGCGGCGGAAGAACCGGGCGAAGTGGCTGGGATTGGCGTAGCCGACATCCAGGGCGATGTCCACCACGCTCCGTTTTGTTTCACGGAGCAGGCGTTTGGCTTCGTCCATCCGCAAGGTCAGCAGGTGGCGTGAGGGCGACACGCCCATGGCATTCTTGAACAGGCGGGTGAAGTAAAACTTGCTGACCCCCGCCTGGGCCGCCAGTTGCTCCAGGCTGAAGTCTTCGGCCAGGTGTTCCGCCATCCAGTTGGATATTTGCTGGAGCTTGAAACCTGGCAGGGACGGGCTGCCGCTGGGCGACTCCTTGGCCGTTTCGGCATAGTTGCGCGCCAGATGGATGGCGATGGCTTGCGCGATGCCTTCCAGAAAAAGTGGACTGGCGTGCCGGCGCAGCAACTCCTCGCGCAGCCGCTCCATCCAGGAATTCAACGCCACATCGGTGAACCCGGAGATATTCCGCAGCCGGGCGTGATCCGCGGCTTCCCCGAAAACTTCCGCCAAGGCGCGCTGAACCAGCGGCAGCGCGATGAAGACCGCCATGGATTCAAAGGGCTCGGCGGTCACCGCTTTCCAGCGGCAATCATAGGGAGCGCCTCCCGTCGTGAGAAAGAAAGAACCCTTCGTAATCCGCCGCGTCATCCAAGGCCCGTGGTCTTCCCGTTCCTGGAATTCCACCTCACCCGAAATGGTCCAGGCGAGAAACGGTTCGCTGACGGAGGGAAGGTGCAAGACATCGGCGACGCGCGGCAGGGCGACGGTCCACGCCTTGATGTCCCGCCAGGCTTCGCCGCGGCCCACCCGCAGACATTTTCCGCCCACATAACGCTCGAAGGCCTCGGCAGACGTTGTCTCAGGAACCGGCACGTGGACAGAATCACCGATGGCGCCAGAAAAAACGAGGCCTTTTAGAAGCCTCCGGAAAGCCATGTCCCAGGATTTAGTCCGCCAAGGCATGGCCATTTTTCGCTCGGCACTGCCTGGAGTCGCAGTATATTCGCCAGCGTGTCGCACGCATTGGCGCTGTCACCAGCCGGACATTTATTCCTCGAACCCGACGACCAGGCGGAGCCGAAACTCAGCGCCGCGGCCGGCGCGCGGCTCAACGAGGCTTTTGCTGTCTCGACGGCGCGCGGCTTGGAAACGCTGGCGTCGGATTTCCTGCGGGAACCGCTGCCACCGACCTTCGGGTTCTGGCGCGGGTTTGCCCAGCGGCTGTTCACGGCACTCTGCCACCATCCGGATCTCAATGGTGCGTCCCACCTGACGATTGCCAAACCCACGGAGACGGATTTTGCGGCGCTGGCCGAATCGGCGCCGCCGATGAAGGGGCTCGATCATTTAAACGGCCCCACCCTGGCGCGATTGTGGGATGAATTGGACGCTCAGGTTCATGCCGCCATCGCCCGAACGTCCGGTGGGACGGCGGCTTACCTCAAAAGTTGCAATCCGCTCTGGAACTCGGTGGGGCGGGTGACGTTTCATCTGGCGGAAAACAAGCGCAATCCGGCCCATCCGTTCGCGTTTTTGGCCACCTATACCAATCGGGTTTCCGAGCAAGGCAAGGTGCAGCATCTGCCGCTGGGCCGGGCGTTGGAGGAATATGCCGGGGCCAAAAACCGGGCGGCGCTGGCGGCCTTGCTCTCGCCGGTTCAACGCGCCGCCGAAACGAGCAAAGTCGCCCGCCAAATGCTGGATTCCCGCGCCATTTTTCATCCGCAGGTGTGGCGGCCGGACCAGGCCTTCGCTTTTTTGAAGGAGATTCCGCTGTTCGAGCAAAGCGGTTTGGTGGTTCGCATTCCCGATTGGTGGAAGGCGGGCCGTCCGCCCCGCCCGCAGGTGAGCGTGCGCATTGGCGAAGCCAAGGGAAATCTTCTGGGCAAGGACAGTCTGTTGGACTTCCAAGTGGGTATTTCGCTGGAGGGCGAACCGCTGACGGAATCGGAATTGCGGGCGATCCTGCAATCCACCAGCGGTCTGACGTTGCTCAAGGGCAAATGGGTGGAAGTGGACCGGGACAAACTCCAACAGGTCCTGGAACACTGGAAAAAAGTCCAAGCCGCCGCCGGGCCGGCCGGCTTGCCGTTGTTGGACGGATTGCGGCTGCTGTCTGGTTTTCAACCCGGCCAGGGAGTCGAGCCGGAAGCGGAAGCGGCGCGGGCCGATTGGTCGAGCGTCATCGCGGGCCGCCAATTAAAAACCTTGCTCGAGGAAATGCAGCAACCGGAAGCCTCCGCCGAATCCGATCCGGGAAGCGATTTACACGCGACGTTGCGTCCGTACCAACGGCAGGGCCTGCACTGGCTCTGGTTCATGAACCAGCTCGGTCTCGGCGCGTGTCTGGCCGATGACATGGGTTTGGGCAAAACGATTCAAGTGATCGCGCTGCTGCTCGCCCTCAGGCGCCGGCGGAGCGCCGCGAAAAACGCCGATGAGTCCCGGCCGAGTTTGCTGATTGTGCCGGCATCGCTCATCGCCAACTGGAAAGCCGAAATTCAAAAGTTTTCGCCGTCGTTGTCGGTCCGCTACGCGCATCCGGCGGAAACCTCCACGGAACAGCTGGCGGCGGTCTCCCGAAATCCGGCCCTGGCCCTGGCCGGCAGCGAACTGGTGATTACCAGCTATGCGATGGCCGTGCGCCTGGCCTGGCTCAAGGAGATGACTTGGAACCTGGTCATCCTGGATGAAGCCCAGGCCATCAAAAATGCCGGGGCGCGCCAGAGCCGCGCGGTCAAGGAACTGCGTTGCCGGCACCGCATCGCGCTCAGTGGCACGCCGATCGAAAACCGGCTTTCGGATTTGTGGTCGCTCTTCGACTTCCTTTGTCCCGGGCTGCTGGGCGGCGCCAAAGAGTTCGCGGCGTTTTTGAAAAGCCGCGCCCAGGGGGACCAGAACCAATTTGCCCCGTTGCGCCGATTGGTGCGGCCCTACATTTTGCGCCGGCTCAAAACGGACAAACGCATCATCAGCGATCTGCCGGAAAAGACCGAGGTGACCGCCTTTTGCCCGCTGACCCGCCGCCAAGCCGCGCTCTATCAGCAATCCGTGGAGGAACTGGCCGAGCGGCTGGGGGCGCCGGAAACCGAGGGCATCCAGCGGCGGGGCATCATCCTGGCCTTCCTGACCCGCTTCAAACAGATTTGCAATCATCCATCGCAATGGCTCGGCGATGGGGCCTATGCCCCGGCAGACAGCGGCAAATTCCATCGGCTGCGGGAACTGTGCGAAGAGATCGCCTCCAAGCAGGAGAAGGTTTTGGTGTTCACCCAATACCGGGAAGTCACGGACCCGTTGGCGCGCTATTTGGAATCCGTCTTTGGCCAACCCGGGGTGGTGCTCCACGGCGGAATACCGGTGGCCAAGCGCAAGGAACTGGTGGATGCCTTTCAGCGCGATGGCGGTCCGCCTTTTTTTGTCCTCTCGCTCAAAGCCGGCGGCACCGGCCTCAACCTGACCGCCGCCTCGCACGTGATTCATTTCGACCGCTGGTGGAATCCGGCCGTCGAAAACCAAGCCACCGACCGCGCCTTCCGGATCGGCCAAAAGCGCAATGTCATGGTCCACAAATTCACCTGCCGCGGCACGCTGGAAGAACGCATTCACGACATCCTTGCCGGCAAAAGCGCGCTGGCCGAGGACATCTTGGGTGAAGGCGCGGAACGCTTGATGACGGAAATGAACAATTCCGAATTGCTTCGTTTTGTGGCGTTGGATATAAAAGCTGCCGCCGAAGATTAGAAATTCCGGCGAATGCGGATGACCCTTTTCCAGGAGAAACCATGAGTTGGGGCTTTGAATGGCGGCCGTATGTGCCGGTGGCGGAACGCCGCGCCCGGGCCGCGCGTGAACTGGCCAAGCTGGCCAAAAAGACCGGCGCGGTTGCCTCGCCGGTCCGCTTGGAGAGCCGCAAGATTGCCAGCACTTTTTGGGGCAAGGCGTGGTGCGATAATTTGGAGGCATACAGCGATTATGCCAACCGCCTGCCCCGCGGCCGCACCTATGTCCGCAACGGCTCGGTGGTGGATCTCCAGATCAGCCGGGGCAAAGTAGTCGCCCAAGTTTCCGGCTCGGAGCTGTACCAGATCGAAATCAAAATCAAGCCGCTGGCGGCCAGCCTCTGGAAATCCATCCAGACCGAATGCGCCGGGAAAATTGATTCCCTCATGGAATTGCTCCAGGGCAAACTCTCCTCGTCGGTGATGCAAATAGTGACCCGCCCCGCGGGCGGGCTTTTTCCGACCCCCAAAGAAATTGACTTGGATTGCTCCTGCCCCGATTGGGCCGATTTGTGCAAACACGTCGCCGCTTCGTTGTATGGTGTGGGCGCGCGGCTGGATCAAAGTCCCGAACTGCTTTTTCTGCTGCGCGGCGTGGATCCCGCCGACCTGATCAGTCAAGCTTCCGCCGCCGAAGCCGTCCGCCAAACGGCGGGGACCGACGGCGCACCGGCATTGACGGACAAGGAGTTGACGGATGTTTTCGGCATTGAATTGGCTGACGCACAAGTCCCGGTCCAGCCGGCTGCGAAAATGACAAAACCGGCGGAGTCGCCAAAACCGCTGGCCCCGCCGGCAGCCGTTCCAACGCCAACAGCCAAGCCGGCGAAAAAGCCCAAGCGCCGGATCAGTGCAGCGGCCAGGGCAAAGATGGCGGCAGCCGCGCGGGCGCGTTGGGCCAAAGCCACGAAACCGGCGGCGCGACGTCAGCCGGCCAAGCGGAAAATGAGCCCTGCCGCGATGGCCAGAATCGCCGCGGCGGCGAAAGTCCGCAGGGCAAGCCATGAAACAACCGGCGGAAAGTAAAGAGCGGGAAGACCGCCGCCCAAACCGCACCCTGCCGCTCAAAATAGAAGAGCAAGCCAAACGGAAAGACTTCCACGAATGGGATCATTCGACCGTTGGCCGCATCTGGCAGGTGGCGGACATCAATTTCGGAAGCAGTCGCTCTTTCGATGATTTCGAGTTTTGACACCCGAAGCCACTGATAAAGCACTTCCCAATCGTGTTGGGTCAACGTGGTGGCGAGTTCCTCAGCCAGGCGCAGGGACTCCGGATCTTTTTCTTATTTGACAATGAAGCCCATTTTGATCGCGATGAACTGTGAAGATTGGAGCGGGTGATGGGAATCGGACCCACGTATGCAGCTTGGAAGGCTGCCGTTCTACCATTGAACTACACCCGCAACTGCGCCGGTCCCTCGTTGCGCAGCGCCGCGCAAAATCATAGCCGCCGCGCCCGCCTTGTCAATCTGACATAAAAACTTTGACTGTTCGCGACTGCAGAAGAATCTTATCGTCGCTTTGTTGGTACGAAACTTCCAGTTTCGATTTCGTAATCAGTGCCGGACGTTGCTCGTTCTCGCATTGTGGGGCACTTTCATTTGCTCGGCAGGCGCCCGTCCCTACGGCCTGACTGCCCGCCCGCCTGTCGGGGCCTTTCTCAACAATACCCTGCCCGAAGTCGCTCCCTCCATTTCCGGCAACTGGTCGGCCGTCGTGGCCTTCACCAATCTGCTCTTCACTAATTCCGTGGGCCTCACGGCCGTCCCGGGCACCGGTCAATTGTGCGTCTGGGAGCGTGAAGGCCGCGTCTGGATGTTCCAGAATTCCCCGGGCGCCGCGCAAAAAAAGCTCGTGCTCGACGTCAGCAACCAGTGCCAGGGCTGGGATGATTCCGGCCTGCTCGGCATCGCCTTTCCCCCCGGCTTTGCCACCAACCATTTCCTGTTCGTATATTATACTTGGGTCAAGCCCGGCGGCGTCACCGGTTCGCCCACCGCCCGCCCCGTGCCGAATCTCCCGGACACCTACCATGACCGCCTGGAACGCTACACGCTCGACGCCAACGGCGTGGCCCTTCCCGCTTCGGTGAAGGTCTTCGTGGACCTCACCAACCAGACCGTCTGGCACCACGGCGGCGGCATGTTCTTCCATCCCACCAACGGCTTTCTCTACTGGACCGATGGCGATAATTCCATGGGCGACAACGCTCAGATCATCACCAAAAGCCTCTACTCCGGCGTCTTTCGCGTGGACGTGGATTGCCGTGGCGGCAGCGTAAGCCATCCGCCGCCCCGCCAGCCCACCGGCGGGTTCACCGCCAATTATTTCATCCCCAACGACAACCCGTTCGTGGGCCAGTCCAATGTCCTGGAGGAATTCTTCTGCCTCGGCCTGCGCAATCCCCATCGCATGACCTTTGACGGGCCGAGCGGCCGGATTTTCATCGGCGACGTCGGCGAAAGTTCGCGCGAGGAGATTGATGTCATCGAGCCGGGCGAATCTGGCCTGAATTTCCAATGGAACCGCTGCGAGGGCAACCTGGGCACCATGCAGCCGCCCTACATCGGCATCAGCCGCGGCCCGCTGCTGGATTATCCGCACACGGATGGCCGGGCGGTGATCGGCGGCTATCTCTATCGCGGCCGCGAATTCGCGCGGGACCTCGGCGGCAAATATATATTCGGCGATAACGTCTTCCGCATCGTCTGGGCGCTCGATGAGTCCGCCACGCCCATCAACAAGACCCTCCTCTGCGTCATGCCCAAGGGCACCGGCCCCAACGCGGGCACCGATTACACCGGCCTCTCGTCGTTCGGCACGGATGCGGAGGGTGAAATCTATTTCTGCCAGATGAGCAGCATTGGCGGGCGCATTTTCAAGCTCCGGCGCGGCGGCCCGCCGCCCCCCGCCAAGACCCTGCCGCTGCACCTGTCCCAGACGGGCCTCTTCAAGAGCCTGCCCGATTTGCAGCCGGCGGATTTTCTCCTGCCGTACACCGTGAATTCCCCACTCTGGTCGGACGGCGCCGCCAAAACCCGCTGGTTCGCCGTGCCCACGGGCCAAACGATCAGCTTTGCCGCGACCGGCGAATGGACCTTCCCCGCGGGCAGCGTCTTTGTGAAAAATTTCGCGCTGCCCGAGGACGACACAAATCCGCAGGCGCTCCGCCGGCTCGAAACCCGCCTGCTCGTCCGCGACACCAACGGCTACGTGTATGGCGCCACCTACAAATGGCGGACCGATAATTCCGACGCCGACCTCGTCACCAACGGTTTCATCGAGGACATCCCCATCCGCACGGCCGACGGCACGCGCATGCAACACTGGTTTTACCCGGGCCGGCAGGATTGTCTCACGTGCCACACGTTTGCGTCCGGCGGCGTGCTCGGCATCAAGACCCGCCAACTCAATGGCGATTTCACCTATCCCGACGGCGTCACCGCCAACCAGCTCCGGACGCTCGGCCACATCGGGGTTTTTGACGCCGCGTTCGATGCGCGGCAGCTTTCGCGTTACCCGCATCTCGTCAACGTGACCAATGCCGGCGCGGCGCTCGAATTGCGCGCCCGCTCCTACCTCGATGCGAACTGTTCCATGTGCCATCGCCCCGGCGCCGCCAGCGTCTTCTTCGATGCCCGCTTCGACACGCCCCTCGCCCGGCAAAACCTTGTCAACGGCGCCGTCGCGAACCAGTTGGGCATTCCCGGCGCGCGGGTGATCACGCCCGGCGACCTCATCCACTCCCTCATTTTCCACCGCCTCAGCATCACTGGCGAGAACCAGATGCCGCCGCTCGCCCGGAGTCTGGTGGATACCAACGCCGTCGCCGCCATCGGCGAATGGATCCTGTCGCTGCCGGTCCGCCCGCCCGAGCTGCCCAAGGGCTGGAGCAGCGCCGATATTGGCAAGGTGGGCGTGGCCGGCGAGGCTGATTTTCTCAACGGCCGTTTCAATTTGCTCGCCTCCGGCGGCGATATCTGGGAGACCGCCGATTCATTCCACTTCGCCAGCCGCCCGCTTTCCGGCGACGGCGCCATCGTGGCGCGCGTCGTTTCCATCCAGTACACCGACCCGTGGGCCAAGGCCGGCGTGATGCTGCGCGAATCGGACGCTCCCGGCGCGAAATATGTTTTCTTCGGCCTCACCGGCAACGGCGGTTCCGTGCTGCAATCCCGCGCCGCCACCGGCGCTTCCACCGCCAGCGCCGACGGTCCGGAAACCAAGCCCCCGCATTGGCTCAAGCTCACGCGCGCCGGCAACCTTTTCCGCGGCTACCTGTCCGCCGACGGTGCCAACTGGACCGCCGCCGGCAGTGTGACCGTTGACCTCAACAAAAAAATATCCGCCGGCCTCGCCCTCACCGCGCACAATAACAGCCTGTTAAATTCCACGCTCTTCGAAAACGTCTCGGTGACCACCGGCAGGCAGTAAATCGTTGAACGGCAGTTGAACCACTAATCTCCGGTTGTGCCTTCGGTTTGAGTTGGGTCGCGAAGCGACAGCGGATATTAGCCACGAAGTGGCTGGTCTCGCGCCAAACGAATTCATGCGTCCTGAACGCGCAGTTTGCCAGACTCCACCTGCCGTGTTCCCGCCTCGACAATCCGCCGTGTTTTCTTACCTTATTTCCAATGTCGTCTGTCAGTCATCCTCTGGTCATCGCAGGGAGAACTTTCCGGTCGCGCCTCATTCTGGGCACCGGCAAATTCTCCGCGCCCGAAACCATGCGCGACGCCCTGGCCGCCAGCGGCGCCGAACTCGTCACTGTCGCCCTGCGCCGCGCCGATTTGAGCGGCAAAAAAGATCCTTTCGCGAACATCCTCGAATTCATTGACCCGCAAAAATACCTGCTGCTGCCCAATACCAGCGGCGCCATCAACGCCGAGGAAGCCGTCCGCTTGGCGCGCCTGGCCGCCGCCGCCGGCCTGCCCAAGTGGATCAAGCTCGAGATCCATCCCGACCCCCGCTATTTGCTCCCCGATCCCATCGAGACCTTTCGCGCCGCGGAAATCCTCATCAAGGAAGGCTTCACGGTGCTGCCCTACATCAATGCCGACCCCGTCCTGGCCAAGCGCTTGCAGGACGCCGGTTGCGCCACCGTCATGCCGCTGGGCTCGCCCATCGGCTCCAATCGCGGCATCCAGACCCGCGACCAGATCCGCCTCATCATCGAACAGGCCACCGTGCCGGTCGTGGTGGACGCCGGGCTTGGTGCCCCCAGCCACGCCGCCGAAGCCATGGAAATGGGTGCCGACGCCGTGCTCGTCAACACCGCCATCGCCGTCGCCTCCGACCCCAGCAAGATGGCCGTGGCGTTCAAGACCGCCGTCGAAGCCGGCCGCGCCGCCTTTGAATGCGGCCTCGCCGCTCCCGGCGACACCGCCAGCGCCACCAGCCCCTTGACCGGGTTCCTGGATTGACCGGTTTCCGCCGGGTTGACTTCCCAGGCGACTGCTGACATTTTCTGGCCATGACTCTGGCCGATGATTTAGAAGGAAATCCGGGCGCCGCAGGGGAATGTTAACGCCGCTCTGCCTTTTGTCATCCGTTTGCCCCGGGTCAAAATATGAACGCTAAAAAACTTTCCGCCGCCCGTGTCCGTCAGATCCTGTCCGCCGCGCAAAAAACCCGAGTGCTCGTGGTGGGCGACGTCATGCTCGACCAGTTCATCTGGGGCAGCGTCTCGCGCATCTCGCCCGAGGCCCCCGTGCCGGTCCTGGATTTTACGCGCGAGAGCTTCATGCCCGGCGGCGCCGCCAACGTCGCCCGCAATCTCGTCTCGCTGGACACCCCCGCCGAATTGTTCGGCGTCATCGGCCAGGACGATGCCGCCCGCCGGCTCCTGGGGTTGCTGTCCGAACAAAACATCGGCTGCGACGGCCTCGTAAAAAATTCCGCCCGCCACACCAGCGTCAAAACCCGCATCGTCGCCCACCAGCAGCAGGTCGTCCGCGTGGACCGCGAAACCCGCGGCGGCTTGGATGGCAAGACCACCGCCGCCTTGCTCGCGGAATTCCAGAAAAAAATCACCCGCGCGGACGCCGTCATCGTCGGCGACTACGGCAAGGGCGTGGTGGTGCAGCCGCTGCTGGATGAGATCAAACAGACCTGCCACGAGCGCGGCATCTGGCTGAGCGTGGACCCCAAGCCGGTGCATCGTTTGAACCTGGCCGGCCTTTCGCTCATCACGCCCAACCGCAAGGAGGCCTTTGAGCTGGCCAACCTGCCCGACGACACGAAGAATGCCGATCCGCTCGCGGACAAGAATCTCCTGCTCGTGGCCGAGCGGCTGCTCAGCGAATTGCATCCCGCCCTGCTGCTCGTCACCCTCGGCGAGCTGGGCATGCTGCTCTGCCAGCGCGGCCAGGCGCCGTTTCATATTCCCACCGTGGCCCAGGAAGTGTTCGATGTCTCCGGCGCGGGCGACACCGTCATTGCCACCTTTACGCTGGCGATTGCCGCCGGCGCGTCGTCCATGGAGGCCGCCATTCTGTCCAACCACGCCGCCGGCATCGTCGTCGGCAAGGTCGGCACCGCCATCACCACGCCGGCCGAATTGCTCGCCAGCTTCGCATCCTGACGGCGAGCGGCCGGGCGCGCCTGTCAATCGTGGCATTCCCGGAACACCGCCGCCGTGGCAGTGGCCCGGTCAAACACGGCGTACAGGCTGCCGCGCTCATGTTCCTCGCCCGGCTTGAAGACGCGCCGGTAACACAGCAACTCGTCGGGTGACGGAAAGCTCCGCAGCAACTTGCTGTTTTTGAGCGACGACCGCTCGATCACGGTTTTGAATTCAAAGGCGTCGGCTGGCACCAGTTCCGCCTGGGCGACCAGTGTTTGAAATTCTGTTGGCCCCACGTTGAACACCGCCAGCCATTCTTCGTTGAGGAAAGTGGAATAGCCGGCCACCCGCACCTGGCTGGGCGCCGCCGGCGCGTGCCCGTGGCAAATGTAGGCCAGCCGGCGCTCCGGCGATTGGCCGGCGGCCAGCAGCACAAATACCAGAAACACAACCAGCCCCGGCCCCAGCAACAACGCCCGCGCCGCGGCCGCCGGCAACGAGCGCTTCTCGATCCTCACCCGGGTCAGGATGAAGACGGTGCTGCCGCCGCCGCCCACTAGCACGAGGGCCGGGATGAATGGCAGCAACGCCATCAGGCATGCCACCCCGAAGAATTCCCAGGTGCCATATTGCGTCGCCAGCCAGCCCAGCATCCCGGCGCTCACCAGCACGGCATTAAACAGCCAGAGGCGCCAATAATTCACCACCGGCGGTTTCCCGTTCATTTTGTTTTCCGCTGCATTCACGGCCGCACCAAGAAAGCCTCCGGTTTCACAAAAGCAAGGTTTTATCGTCACAAATTGGACAACCTGGGTGGCTTGGGTCCAGATTCCTGCGGATACGCTCGTCGCTTCCGCCCCGCCGGCGTCAAGAATCCTTGCCGCTAATGATCAGGAATACCATGACAAGAATTGATCCCTTTTGTTAACCTTCCCTCACTCGTGGTAAAAATGAATGCTCAAAAAGTCACTGTCGCCGAAATCCGCGCCATGAAAACCCGGGGCGAAAAAATCCCCGCCCTCACCGCATACGATTACCCCATGGCCCGGCTGCTGGACGAATGCGGCGTGCCCCTCCTGTTGGTGGGCGATTCCGTCGGCATGGTCGTGCTCGGCTATCCGGATACCACCCAGGTGACGCTGGCGGAAATGATCCATCACACGCGCGCCGCCGCCCGCGCCAAGCCCCGCGCCCTGCTCGGCGCCGACTTGCCCTTCAAAACCTATGACACGCCGGACGCCGCCCTGGCCAATGCCCGCCAGCTCGCCGCCGCCGGCGCCGAATTCATCAAGGCCGAGGGCGGACGCGACATCCTGCCCCAAGTGCAAGCCATCGTTGCCGCCGGCATCCCCTTCTGCGGTCACTTGGGCATGCTGCCCCAGCGCGTGCTGGAAGAAGGCGGCTACCACATCAAGGGCAAAATAGAGGCCGAACAACAGGCCCTGATCGAGGACGCCCAGGCCCTCGCCGCGGCCGGCGCCTTTGCCATCGTGCTGGAGCTGGTGAGCCCGCCGGTCGCCCGGGAAATTTCGCGACAAATCTCCGTTCCCACCATCGGCATCGGCAGCGGACCCGACTGCGACGGCCAGATTCTGGTGACGCCCGATTTGATCGGCTCATTCCCCTGGTTCACGCCGCGTTTTGTGAAGCCCCGCGCCAACTGTGCGGCGGAAATCCGCTCCGCCGTTGCCGGTTGGAAAAATTCCCTGGGTGTGGCAACTTTCAAGCCTGAGTAGTGTTGACTAACCCAGTGGACCAACCATGGATCTCGAATCGTTAATCAGCGCCGCCTCCGCCGCCGGCGCCAGCGACCTGCACTTGGAATCGCGCCTGCCCGCGGCCACCCGCGTCCGCGGCGCCTTGCGCATCGCCGGTGAGCCGGTGCCGGCGCCGGACATTGCGCAAATGGCCCGTTCCCTCCTGGGCGAAGACCAATGGGCGGTTTTTCTAGAGCGGCGTTCCTTTGACCTGTCCAAAACCATCCAGGGCGTGCGTTGCCGGATCAATGTCCTGCAAACCTCGCGCGGCATCGGCCTGGCCATCCGGTTGCTCTCCGCCTTTCAAGCCACGGTGGACAAGCTCAACCTGCACCCCGACCTCAAGAAACTCACCAAGCACACCAACGGCCTGATTCTCGTCTGCGGCCCCACCGGCAGCGGCAAGTCCTCCACGCTGGCCGCCTTGATTCAGGAGATCAATCTCGCGGAAGCCCGCCATATCATCACCATCGAAAGCCCCATTGAGTACTCCTTCCAGCCGCGCCGCTCCTACATCCGCCAGCGCGAGGTGGGCCGCGACACCCCCGGCTTCGAGCAGGCCCTGCTCGACGCCCTGCGGGAAGATCCGGATGTGCTCATGATCGGCGAAATGCGCGAGCCCGAGACCATGCGCCTGACGCTGAACGCCGCCGAAACCGGCCACCTGGTCCTGGCCACCGTCCACTCTTCCACCTGCGCCGAAGCCTTGCAGCGCATCGTGTCCTCCTTCCCCGCGGAAATTCAGGGCGGCATCAGCGCCCAGTTGGCCGACTGCCTGGTCGGGGTCGTTTCGCAGCGCCTCCGCTTCCGTCCGGAATTGAACATCCGCGTGCCGGAATGCGAAATTCTGCTGCCCACGCACGCTGTGAAAAATTTTATTCGCACCCGCGAATTCTTCAAAATCGTCTCCGCCCTGGAAACCGGCGCCGACCACGACATGTGGACCTTCCAGCGATACACCCGCTGGCTGGACGCCCGCACGCAATGGTTCATCCCCGGCCAGAACGCCGAACCGCCGGACACCGAGGCGGCCGAGCCTCCCGCCTATCCCGCGCCCCTGCTGGTGCACTCCGTCGCCAAACCCCGTCGCTCCGCCGCCAGCCCCAAAGCCGCCGAAGCGCCCCAGCCCGGCCAACCCCTCGAGATCGAGGCCGTTGAAGGCGGCTTGGAAGACATCCTCAAGAAATTAAAATAAAAACGCCGGCGCCGGGAACCGCATTCGCGTCCCGGCGCCGGCGGAGGTGGAATTCGTTCAGGGATTCGAGGATCCCGCGTAATGCACCAGGATGCGCAGGCGCTTGGTCTGGTAGCTGCCGGCGTTGCCCGCAAAGGTCCAGTCCGGGTTGCCCGTGGGCGCGTTGCCAATGCCGATATCCGCATGGCTGCCTTCGCGCCAGTGGTTGATGGCGAACAGGGTCTGCCGGGCGTCGTGGTTGTGGACCTGCATGGAGCCGTAGCCGTCGGCCGGGTCGTTCGGCTGGTCGCCGAAGTCAAACGTGGACGACGAGGCGTTCGGCACTTTGGCCGAGTTTTCCGGCCCGTAATTGTTCGGCCAGAACTCGATGTTGCCGCCCGCCAGATGGGTGCCGGTGACGATCCCCTTGACGTCGGAAATCACCGTCAGGTTCGTCACATTTTGTTGAAAGTGCGCGCCCGATTGGAATGTCGGCACGCCGATCTTATCCGGCGAATCCGTGAAGGCGTCCATCGAAACATACACTGCGTGGCAGGCGCCGTTCGCATCGCCCAGCTCCAGGCAATAGGCCACGCGGTCGAACGCCCCGTGAATCTGGCTGCGATTGTCCACCTGCCAGTGGATGTCCGCGCCCAGTTGGTTCAGGTCGAGGTCGTACACCAGTTGGTAACCCTGCGCTTCCGGCACGTGATTTTTGAGAAAATCGTGCGCGGGCAAGGTGCCGGCGCGGAAGGCGCTGGTGGGCAGGCCGGCCGCGTTTATCAGGTTGGGTTCAGCCAGTTGATTCCACGCAAACCGCATCGCCACCGGATGCTCCACGCCGGGGGCCGACAACACCACCGACGAGCCTTCGATCTGGGCATCGGCCTTCACGAATCCGCCGTCCGTGGCATCAATGATTTCAAAATTCGTCAGCGGCTTGCCGTCGCGGCTGGCCAACCCGTCCGCATGATCGAAATTGACGCGCAGCTTGCCGGCTTCAAGTGCCAGATCCTTGAAGGTGGGCCCGCTGTAAACCAGGTTGGTCTGCCCGTAGGTTTGGGCCAGGGCGAGCAAGGCGAGCCGCCGGCCCACCTCCTGCTTGTTCGTGGGATGAATGTTCGTCAGGTTGCCGATGTCATTGATCACCGCCATGCCGCAGTTGGGAATCTCCCTGGCCGCGGCGGCCTGCGCCTCCCAGAGCTCGGGCTCCGCCTGCGGATGGTCCCCGTAATTAAACGGCGCGATTTGCACGAAATAGAACGGGAACGCGCCTTCGTTCCAAACTTGCCGCCAGCCGCCCACCAGCGCCTTCATCCGCGTGTCGTACAGCATGCCCTCGCCCAGGTTCGCTTCGCCCTGATACCAGATGGCGCCGCGGATGCCAAACGGATGCACCGGGAAAACCATGCCGTTGTACAGCGCCGTGGCATTTTGCAGGTCGTGCGGCGGCAGCAACTCGGAGGGATACGCCGGCATCTGGGGCACGAGCGTCTGGTTGGTCAAAGCCGTGCGCGCCGCCTCCAGCCATTCCGCCGTCTGCCCGAGAAACAGCGCCAGCCGCTGCTGGTGCACCGCCGTGTGGGCGTTGCCGAGCTCCACCAACTCATAATCGTGCTTCAACGCCGGCTCGGCGGCAAAACCCTCCGGCGGCGTCCATGATTCGATGCGCGTGCCGCCCCAATCCGGCTCGATCAACCCCACCGGCACGCCCAGCTTGGCATGAAGTTCCCGGCCGAAGTAATAGGCCGCCGCGGAAAAACCATTCCAGCCGCCTTCCGCCACCGTTTTGGGAGAACACACCTTCCAATTTCCGTCCATGTTCGTTTGCGGCTCCGGCGTCCAGCGGTTGGGCACCATCAACAGGCGGATTTCGGGATGGCCGGCATGCGCGATTTCATCGGCGCCGTTCGCCGCCATGCCGATGCCCATTTCCATGTTCGACTGGCCCGAGCACAGCCAAACCTCGCCAATCAGCACGTCCTGGACTTCGCGCGTCGTCGTGCCGGCCACGGTGAGCGTCTGGGCGGCGGCGTTGGCCGGTTGCGGATCCAGGCTCACCTGCCATTTGCCGTCCTCGCCCGCCGTGGTGTCATAGCTCTTGCCCGCGAAGGTCACCGTGATCTTGGTGCCAGGATTGTCCCAGCCCCAGATCGGGTTGGCCTGTTGCTGCTGCAAGACCATGTGGTCGGCGATGACGTTCGGCAGCTTCAGTTCCGCCTGCGCCGCGGGCAGCAGCGCCAGGCTGAGCGCGAGCACCGCCGCGCGCCACGGCAGGGTGGAGAGTTTTCCAAAATGAATTTTGACGCGGCGGGTTGCCGGGTCAATGTTCGAGGGTGTGTGTGGGTTCATTGCCCGTTGAATTTAGCAAATCCGGTCCCGGCCGCCACGTCATTTGCAAAAATTGGCCCATCGTCAAATTCACCGTTTCGCCGTCGCGTCAAGCTGAAGCCGGTAGGCGGCACTCCCCATGCGCGACGCATAAAGCAGGTTCGCGTTTGGATCCCACGCGATGCCCAGGAACTGCCCCGGCAGCTTCGGCACCAATCCTCCCGCGAATGGCGGCAACGGCGCGAGGCGCCGCCAGGTCTGGCCGCCGTCGGCGCTTTGCAGGAAGCCCTGGAAGTCCGCCACCACGATGTGCTGCGCATCCTTGCCAAAGAGCGGTCCCCAGCCGGCGTCCACCGGTGCCCCGAGCGTTTGCCAGGTCGCGCCCTTGTCCCGGCTGACAATGAGTCCCTCGGCCGCCAGCCAGTAAGTCGCCCCGTTGAAATAAACGGCCAGCCGGCCCGCGGGATGGAGCGCGGAAATATTGGTCCAGGTCTCGCCGGCGTCCGTGCTGCGCAAAATGCCGGACGCGGTGCCGGCCACCAGCGTGCGGGCGTCAAAAATTCCCAGCGAGGTGAACTCCGGATGCTTGCCGATGAACCGCCAGGACGCTCCCGCGTCGGCGGACACGTAGGTCTCGCCGTCGCTTTCATGGCGGGCGGCAAAGATGGCGCGCGCCCGGGGATCGGACCAGTCCACCGCGCCATAATCCCAATTGCGGCCCATGGGAGCGAAGGGCTGCCAGGTCAGGCCGCCGTCCAAGGTCAGGCCGCCTTTGCCGTCGAGCAGCAGGCAGGCCAGGCGCCCGCCGGCGGGATCACAGTTGAGCGCGCAGCCGAACTCGCAGCGTCCGCTGATTTGCCCCGGCGCCACGCGTTGAAAAGTTTGGCCATGATCGGCGCTTTGCCACAGGCCCACGTTGCAGACATCCACGTACAGCGTGCCGCGGGTGCGATCCACGGCCACGCCGGCGGTGTTGCCCGGCCAGGGAATGGCCGGGCCGTCTTTGGCCACGGCCGCGACGAGCGGATCGGAGATGTTCACCCAGTCCGCCGCGCCGGCCAACCGGATGGCCCCCGCGAGGAGGGCGCCGGCCGTAAATAATTTCATGCTCATGCAGGTAGCTTGGTTTCGTGTGTTGCTTCGGCCGGGAGTGTACCGCCCGGCGCGGGGAGACTCAAACATCCGCCGCGCGCGCGGGAACGATTTGCCGGGCTGTGGCGATTCTGGCAAACTCCGCCCATGGTCAAAGTCAAAGTCGCCGTGCTGGGCACCGGTTCGCTCGGCCAGCATCACGCCCGCATTTATTCCGAACTTCAAGCCGCCGGGCAGGTGGAACTGACCGGCATATTCGACGCCAACGCCGAAACCGCCCGCAAGATTGCCGAGAAGCACAAGCTGAAGGTGTTCGCCTCGATCGCCGAAGCCGCCGCCGCCAGCGACGCCTTGAACATCGCCACGCCCACGTCCACGCACTTTGAGATCGCCCGCGGGCTGCTGGCCCAAGGCAAGCACATCCTGCTGGAGAAGCCGATGACCGACGATTCGGAGCAGGCGGCCGAGCTGTGCGAACTGGCGCAGCGGAACCATTGCTTGTTGCAGGTGGGCCACGTGGAGCGCTTCAACCCGATTTTGAAATATCTCGAAAAGGCGGCCACCGAGCCCAAGTTCATCGAGTGCCACCGGCTGTCGCCCTTTCCGGCCCGCTCCACGGACATTGGCGTGGTGCTGGACCTGATGATCCACGATCTCGACGTGGTGCTGGCGCTGGTGAAGTCGCCGGTCATCAGCGTGGAAGGGGTGGGCATTCCGGTGCTGAGCAAGAGCGCGGACATCGCCAACGCGCGCCTCCATTTCGCCAACGGCTGCATCGCCAACCTCACCGCCAGCCGCATCAGCCCCGAGCGGATGCGGAAAATCCGCGTGTTCAGCGGCCCCACGAATCCGTGCTACATCTCGCTGGATTACCGGGCGCAGGAAGGGTTCATCACCCGCATCGCCCGCGACAGCGAGCCGGCCACGCCGCTGTTGAAGAAGATCCTCGCCGCCAAGCTGGGCGTGGGCAAGGACTCGGCCATCGTGACCGAGTTCATGGGCAAGAAGATCGTGCGGGAACCGGTGCCCATCGCCAAGGACGAGCCGCTCAAGCTGGAATTGCAGAGCTTTGTGGAATGCGTCCGGGAACGGCAGGTGCCCATCGTCAGCGGCGAGTCCGCCCGGCGCGCGCTGGACCTGGCCTTTGAAATCACGCGGCAGGTGCAGAACCAGAAAGCGTGAGGCGCGGGCCGGACCGCGGAAGAGCCGTGCCGGCGCGCAACTGCCGCCGGCACAGGACGAAAGGCGAGAGCGACCGGCGGGCCCGATTAAATTTTCTGAATCTTCCCATCGGTTTCCGTTACCTGTTCGTAACGCATAATTAACCTGGCCGACTT
>Ga0181520_10002023_pt1 | contig 39446 bp, 31 predicted proteins | sample PEATcosm2014_Bin_29_FD_132451 | JGI IMG/M metagenome (GOLD analysis project Ga0181520, IMG submission 132451) | Peatland microbial communities from MTU Mesocosm Facility, Houghton, MI, USA - PEATcosm2014_Bin02_30_metaG | ecosystem: Environmental > Terrestrial > Soil > Wetlands > Peat | place... | reverse complement strand
GAAGAAGAACGTGACGTGGGGGAATTTCTCCGTTTCGGCACAGCGGAACTGCGTCACGCCGAGCCTCGAGACATAATCGCCCAGGATGTTGGTCATTTTCGGCGGCTTGGGATAGGCGACGTGAACGGGAAGCCCCTGCTCGTAGGCGGTCATGGTCGCGTAATTGAGATCGAGTTTCTTGCCGCGATCGAAGCCGTCGAAATTGTCGAGTACAAACGCCTTGGTGATCTCGCGCGGGCGATCGCCGCGGTAGTTGTAGAAGATCACGCTGTCGCCGTCGCGCACCGTCGCGATGGGCGTCTTGCCGTCGTCGCTGATGATTCGCGGCGTGACGAACTCATCGCCCTTCAGGCCGGGATCGCTGGGGTGATCGTAATAATCCTGCATCGCCGTGTGGGCGGTTTTGAATTTCGGTCCCGCGCCCGCCACCAGGGCGCGATAGGCCGGCTCGACGCGGTTCCAGCGCAGATCGCGGTCCATCGCATAATACCGGCCACTGATCGTGGCGATCCGGCCGACGCCCAGGGCCTTCATCTTGTCTTCGATCTGCTGGATGTAGTTGATTCCCGACGATGGCGGCGTATCGCGGCCGTCGGTGAAGGCGTGCAGAAACACGCGATTCAGGCCGCGTTTACGGCACAATTCCAGGCAGCCGTAGAGATGCTCGAGCATCGCATGCACGCCGGCGTCGGAAACCAGGCCGAACAGATGCACCGCGCCCTTGTTCGCCTTGGCGCGATCGACGGCCGCCACCAGTACCGGGTTGCTGAAGAACTCGCCGGAGCGAATCTGCTTGGTGATGGCAACGGATTCCTGATCGACGATCCGGCCGGCGCCGATGTTCTGGTGACCGACTTCGCTGTTGCCCATGGTTCCTTCGGGGAGTCCGACATCGAAGCCGCTGGTGTGGATGAGCGTGGTGGGATACTGGGCCATGATGCGATCGGCCACGGGATGTTTGGCCAGATAGACGGCGTTGGCGTGGTTCCACTGTGGGAACGGATTCTTTCCCCACCCATCACGAACGATCAAAAGCACGGGACGAATTGCCTGAGCAGCCATGAAATTCCTTTCACAAAAGCGTCGCGCACCATGATACGTGCCGTCGGCGTCGTCACAAGCGCGCGGATGGCTCGACGAAGAAATCGGCGCAATGCGGCAAAAAAGCGTTGACGTTATTTTTCGCAGCCCGTATTGTGTGACATCAGAAAGGAGGTGTGCGCCATGGCCAAGAAGGCTCCTGTCAAGAAGTCGTCCAAGAAGACGACCAAGAAAACGACCAAGAAAGCCAAGTAAAGCTTGCCTAAACCGGTGCGGCGCGTGGCTCCTTTTTGTAACGCCCGCCGGTCGGTTGGTCGATTCGTTTCAAATTCTTTTTCCCGCCCGCTGGCTCCAATCCGTGGGCAGGAACACCCGAGAAAGCTTCCCTGCCACGGCGGAAGTTTTCTTGTTTTATGGGGTGTCGCGCATGTCCGGTCGGGCGCGCCCGGCCTTGTAATGCCGGCTTGGGCGGGGATAATCGGGCCGATGGATCGGGAACCGGCACGGATGCGACACAGCCCACGGAGGCGGCCATGCGAATCATCGCGATGATGAACCAAAAGGGCGGGGTCGGAAAAACAACAACGACGGTGAACCTGGGCGCGGCGCTGGCCGAGGCGGGACAGCGTGTCTGCCTTGTCGATATGGACCCGCAGGCGCACCTGACGATCAACTACGGCATCGAGCCGCGCGGCGAGCATTGCTCGCTCTACGATGTGCTGGTTGACGGCAAGGGATTCCTGGAAGCCGTGCAGAACGTCGGACGGGGGATCGCCGTCGTGCCCAGCAGCATCGATCTGGCGGCGGCCGAAGTGGAGCTTGTGGCCGTGCTCGGGCGGGAGATGATTCTGAAGCGACGGCTGGATGTGACGGTTCACGATTTTGATTACATGCTGCTGGATTGCCCGCCGAGCCTGGGGTTGCTGACGATCAACGCCCTGGCGGTGGCCGATGACGTGATCATTCCCATGCAGCCGCATTTCCTTGCTCTTCAGGGCGTGGGGAAATTGCTGGAGACGGTGGCATTGGTGAACCGGCGGATGAATCCGCGACTGAAGGTGTCGGGGATTGCGCTGACGATGTTCGATTCGCAGACCAAGCTCAGTGGCGAAGTCGTGGAGGATTTGTGCAAGTTCATTGACTCGGCCAATGGACAGGATCTGCCCTGGTCGGGGGCGAAAGTGTTCAAGACGCGAATCCGCCGCAATATCAAGCTCGCCGAATGCCCCAGCTTCGGCAAGACGATTTTTCAGTATGAGCCGACGAGCAACGGCGCCACGGATTACCGGGCGCTGGCCCGCGAGGTGATGGGCGAGCCGGACATGCCGCCGGCCGCGGCCGTGACGGCGCCCGCGGTTGCGACGGTCCCGTCCATGGCGCCGCCAGCGGCGGTGCGCGTGACGGTGAACCCCGTGGATCCATTGCGGCTGGCGGTGCGCCTGGGGGCGACGCTCAAGGAGAAGCCGCGCAGCGCGGCGCGGGCATCATGAGCCAGTCGCTGAGCGCGCCCTGGCGGATGGACTACATCCGCTCGATCGACAGACACGCCTCCGGCCCGTGCTTTCTGTGCGCGGCGGCCGCGGCGGCAGGCCTTTCCCAGCGGCGCGAGGGCCTGGTGCTCTGGGACAGCCCCTTGTCCGTCGTGTTGATGAATCGATTTCCCTACGCCAACGGCCACCTGCTGATCGCCAGCAAAGCCCACAAGCCCGATCCCACGGACCTCACTGATGACGAAGCCGCCGACCTGACCCGGCAAACGTTCCGTGCGGTCCAGTTGCTGCGGCGCGCGGTTTCGGCGCAGGGGTTTAACATCGGCATGAACGTCGGGCGCGTGGCCGGGGCGGGAGTTCCCGGCCACATCCATCAGCACGTGGTTCCGCGCTGGGGCGGTGACGTGAATTTCATGCAGGTGGTCGGCGAGGTCCGCGTGATCCCCGAGGCGATCACGACGCTGTACGATGAACTGCTTCGCGTCATTGCGGAATTGCCGCCTGTCGTTGCGATCAATGCAGGTAATCCTTCCCCGTGAACAGATTGGGGTTTTCCTCCAGGAGGACGTTGTTGTATCGCAACAGCGTTCCCTTGGCCTTCTCCAGTTGCTCGATCGCGATGTTGTAGGAAGCGGTGGCGCGATCCTCCTCCTGTTCGGCCGACGCCAGACGGTCCTGAATATCCAGCTTGGTATTGACGAATTCCGGCGTGAGCGGCACGCCTGAATCCTGGCGGGCCTGGTAGGCGTCCAGGGCTTTTTGAGCCTGATCCCGAGCGAGGCGCGTCGAGACCATCTGCTCCCAGGCGCTGGTGATCTGCCGGCTGGCGGTCATCACATCGGCCGTGACCTGATCGATGGCGCCTCTGTATGTTTCGATCGCCTGCATGCGGGCCAGCAGTGTGCGCTTCCAGATCGCGCGGGCTTCGCGGTTGCCCAGGAAATAGTCGAATTTAATGCCCAGGCCGTAATCCACGTCGCGGAAAATGGCCTGACGCCCGATGGCGTCGCCTTCGTTGGCGCCCAGGCCCTCGCTGCCGACCTGGCCAACGAAATCGAGTTCCGGAAGCAGGTTGTTCTCGGCGACCTTGGCGGTGACGGCCGCGATGTCGATTTTGTCAAGCTGCTCGGTCAGTTCCAGCCGGTTGTCCAGCGCGGAATCGATCTGTTCCTGCACGTTGAATTCGATGGGCTCCGTTGTGGGTTTGTCGGCCGGGATGATCAGAATATCCTTGGATACCGGCAGTGAGGGATCGGCCATCAACTGCCGGAGCGTATCGCTGAAGCTGCGGGCTCTTTGCTTGGCATCGATGAGCGTGGTGCGGCGAAGTTCCAGCGAGGTCTGCGCCTGGGCGAGTTCCAGATCCGTCACGTCCACGTGGTTGAGAAAGCGCTGGTAAAGCACGTTCCAGGTTTGTTGAGTGATGTCCAGGAGCTGTTCCTGATACTTGACATCGGCCTGGGATTGCACGAGTTGCCAGTACGCCTTCTCGATCTTGTCCAGCGTGTCCTCTATCTGTTTGCGGAAGTCGAGAGTGCTGATCTTCTGATTGTCGCGGGCAATGACGGTGCGGGCCTCGTTGACCTCGACGCCGAAGTCCTTGAGCAACGGCTGGGTCACTTGCAGAGTGAGCTGGTTCTCGAAGAAGGGATCCAGGGTGTAAAGGCGGGGATAGTTGTAGTTGAAAGAGTCTTTGTCATCCAGTTGAAGCTGCGTGCCCGACGGAGTGGTTTGCTTGATGCCGATATCAGTAGTCATGGTATCCGAGGCCGTGAAATTCGACCGAATCAGCGCCTGCGTGATGGGATCGGTGAACAGTTCGCCGGCGTCGGGTTCGTGCTTGTGTTCCCAGTCGACATCGCTGAAGAGTTCGGGATCGAAATGGGCTTCAGCCTCGACGACACGCGCGGCGTCGATGGCGGGCTGGTAACCGGCGGCGCGGATGTCGTGGTTGTTGACGATAGCCCGGTGGATGATGTCCTGAAGCGACAGCGTGATCGTCGATTCCGAGCCCAGCGACGGCCCGGTGGTCGGAGCCGGTTGGGTGGCGGCTTCGGCGGCGGTTACGTCGCTCGGATAGGCCGGCTCACGACCGGTGGGCAGCGGGCGCAGCGGTTCGGTTTGATCGTTCTGCGCGCCGGCGCGGTAGGGCGATTGCAGTAGATTGGGATCGAACGTCCCGGGTTCCTCCAGACCGCACCCGGCGATCCAGAAGACGAGCGTACACAGACTGATGGCAACTGAGACTCGCAGCATGTTGGGGATCCTTCCAGTCAAACCGAACAAAGATCACGTTTCCGGCGGTGGGCCAGTGTACCGGCCGCCGACGGCGGGGAACAGTATAGGGACGAAATGTGTGAAGTCGATTTGCCTTGACGCAAATTGCCGAGTCGCCAACCGTCGCCGCATACGCCGCAAGAGCGCACGCGGATCTCCCTTTCCCTGGGACATGGACCCTTCCTTTGGGGACGAACGCACGGGCCGGATATGGCCCATGTTGCCGGCGGGCGATTTCCGTCGCGTACGGCGGCCTATTCAATGGTCAGCAGGATGACCGAATCCGCGTCGCGGACATAGACGCTATTTCCGGTGATGATCGGATGCGCGTAGGTCGGCGTGGCAGCCACCTTGATCGCCGCAACCTGCTCGAATTTCTCGCCCGGCTTGAACGCCACCATGCTGGAATTGCCGCACAGGGCCAGCATCACGCTCCCGGCGTCAAGGATCACGCCGAAATTCCCGCCACGGCCGGTGGTGTCCGCCCAGACGGATTCGCCGGTGTCGGCCTTGAGGCAGAAGAACGTGCCCTTGTCGCTCAGGCCGTAAAGGAGGTTGTCCTTGATGACCGGGGTGTTGAATTGAGTCGCGGTCGTCGCGTTCTTCCAAAGCTGTTTGGGGGCGAATGTGTCGCCCTGTTTTTCGATCTTGACGGCCGTGATGCCGCGGTTTTGCGCGGTGAAGATGACGCTGGTGCCATTGACGATGGGGCTGGGTGCGTTGAAGGTGGTGCCGGCGAAGGGGATTTGCCAGAGGAGTTTGCCGTCGGCCTGTGCGAGTCCGATGATGCTCTTTTCGGTTTCGACGACGATCTGCTTGGTGCCCTCGACGGTCAGCAGCGACGGCGAGGCATAACCCGGCCCTTCGCCCGACCATTTCCATTTCTGCTCGCCGGTGGCCAGGTCGTATGCGAAGATGCCGCCGCTCTTGGGCGAGCCGAGATGGGCGACAACCATTCCCTCGGTGACGATGGGGGACATGCTGCCAAACACTGGTGGCGTGAGTTTGAAGAATTCATCCTTGCGCCAGATGATCTTGCCCGTGGCGGCGTCGTAACAGGTCAGCATTCCGCTGGCGCCCAGAACGACGAGTTTTCCATCGGCGACGGCCGGCGTGCCGCGCGGGCCGGGGTGGTTCTTGTCCGGACCGGTCGGCGCCGGAGCGGCATACGCGTCGCGCCAGATTTCCTTGCCGGTGGCCGCATCGAGGCACAGCGTGACTTCATCGGTATTGATGCGTCCGGCCGTGAAAATCTTGTCGGCCGCCAGAATCGGCGAGGAATCGCCCGAGCCGACGGTCACTTTCCATTTCTGGGTCAGTTCCTTGGGCCACGCGGCAGGGGCTTTGAAATCGGCGACCTTGTCATCCCGACCGGGCCCGCGCCATTGCGGCCAGTCACCGCCCAATGCCGTCGAGCCAACAACAACCGCCAGCAGGGGAATCAAGAGTTTCGATTTTGCGTTCACGGTACCTCTCCGTAAAATGCCCATGAAATGAACCTAACGGCGGCATCCTATTCGGAACACCGTCCGCGGGTCAACCGCGCCGACCGGGCGATTGACCCCTTCTTCCCCCTCGCCCCGTACTCTGGGAGAGGGTTGGGGTGAGGGTCTTGACTGAGTACAGGGTGCCTCAGTGCCGTCACATCGTCCCCGGCCAGAACGACCTCACCGTGCCGTTCGATTTGAAAGACCTGCCGCTGCCATGATTGGCGATGTCGCAAGGTTCGTCGCCAGGGTATAATGGATCGGATTGACCAGGAGCTGTATGGTTCACATCGCCACCGATGAGGCTCGCGCCCAGCTTGCGGAACTGGTTCTCCGCGCCAGTCGCGGTGAGACCATTCTAATCACAGAAAGCGGCCGGCCGATGGCGAAGCTGATTCCCGCCGGCGAATCGCAGCAAGGCGATATGTCGCTGGAACAAGTGCTGGTGACGCTGCACGATATTCGTTCCCGCACCCAATTGGAGCCTGGCCACGCGCTCAAGGAACTGATTGACGAAGGTAGAAAATATTGAGAATTGTCATCGACGCGTCTGTCGCCTTGCCATGGTTCTTCGCTGACGAGAGGTGCGGCGAAGCTGATCAAATCTTGACTGAAACCTACCGTGATGGCGCGACTGTCCCAGTCCTTTGGCCGATTGAGGTTGGCAACGCGCTGATGGTGGGTTTCCGTCGGCGCCGAATCAGTGAATTCGACTGGCACAAGAGTCTTGCCACACTTGAACGCATTCCAATTATAATCGAACCACTGAACCACCGGCGTGCTCTGACCAACGTGCCGCCGCTTGCGCAAAAATATGGTCTGACCTTCTACGACGCGATGTATCTTGACTTGGCAATACGCCTGTCGCTCCCTTTGGCCACCTTTGACACGAAATTGCAACAAGCTGCGAGGGCGGCGAGCGTGTCGGTTTGGAGCGGCACCTGAGTAGAATCGAGCGGATCGTTTTCCGGTTGGCGGAACAAACTCTAAACGTGCCTCGCCCGAAAGAACCCGTTGCCCTCCTGACGCTCCTCGCCTACACTCTTTGCAGTTCGCTAGGGGTGAGCGGCCGAGTGTTGGCCTGGCTCTGAGAACACACCCTTGGCACCTGATCCGGTTGATACCGGCGTAGGGAAGCGAACGGCCTGCCGGTTGCGCTTCCCCTCAGATTGTTGAGAAGAATTTAGCCACAGAGGTCACAGAGAACACCGAGGGAATCAATGCCGGCAACTCTGTGGACTCTGTGTGCTCTGTGGCTAAATCTCCTGATTTCTGAGTCGAATGAAACCATCGCCGGTTTTTCCGGGTTTGCTCGTGGCTGTTGATTGACGTAAGGAGTTGCCATGTCCACCGCTGCCGATCGTTCGTATCAGCTTCCGCCGTTGGGGGATAATCCATCATCCGATGGGCAGGGGACGACGCCGGGATCGTTTGCCAAACCCGGGCAGGTGGGGACGCCATGGACCTTCGCCAGTCCGGATACGCCGGGGATGCCGGAGGTTTCGCCTCGGACGGCACATGATTTTGCATCTGCCCGCGATGCTTCCGGGATCACGCAGCTTGAAATCGCTCGCAGCGGGCGCATCTCGCCGGAGGCGCGTAAGGTGGCGCTGCGGGAGAAACATCTCACGGCCGAACAAATCCGCGCGGAAGTGGCGGCGGGGCGGATGATTATTCCGGCCAATACGGTGCATCTGAAATACAAACTCATGCCCATGTGCATCGGCCGGGCCGGCCTGACCAAGATCAACGCGAACATGGGCGCATCGCCGGTGTCCAGCGGCACCGACGAGGAAGTCGAAAAACTCCGCTGGGCCGAGAAGTGGGGGGCGGACACCGTCATGGACCTCTCCACCGGCGGCGATCTGGACGAATGCCGCACCGCCATCATCCAGAACAGCACTGTGCCCATCGGGACTGTCCCGATTTATTCGATGATCATCGGCCGGAGCATCGAAGACCTGACCTACGACATTATCCTCAAGGAACTGGAAAAGCAGGCCCGGCAGGGCGTGGACTATTTCACCATCCACGCGGGAGTGCTGAAAGAGCATCTGCCATTTGTGCGCCGGCGGCTGATCGGGATCGTCTCGCGCGGCGGATCGCTTCTGGCCAAGTGGATGATCCATCACAACAAGCAGAATCCGATGTACGAGATTTTCGACGATATCTGCGAAATCATGCGGCAATACGATGTAGCCTTCAGCCTCGGCGACGGACTGCGCCCCGGCGGCTTGGCCGATGCCAGCGATGAGGCACAGTTGCGCGAATTGCAGACGCTGGGTGAATTGACCGAGCGCGCGTGGGCCAAGGGCGTGCAGGTGATGGTGGAAGGGCCGGGCCATGTGCCGTTCGATCAGATCGAATACAACATGAAGCTCCAGCGGCGGCTGTGTCACGGGGCGCCGTTTTATGTGTTGGGGCCGCTGGTGACGGATATCTTTCCCGGCTACGACCACATCACAAGCTGCATCGGCGCCACTGCGGCCGGTTATCACGGGGCGGCCATGTTGTGTTACGTCACACCCAAGGAACATCTCGGCTTGCCCAAGAAGGATGATGTCAAGCAGGGATGTATTGCGTACAAGATCGCCGCGCACGCGGCCGACGTGGCGCTGGGGATTCCCGGCTCGCGCGACCGGGATGATGAACTGACCAAGGCTCGCGCCGCGCTGAACTGGCAGCGGCATTTCGATCTGAGTTTCGATCCCGACCTGGCCCGAGCCTATCACGATGAAGATTTGAACGTGGACACCGATTTCTGCGCCATGTGCGGCCACGACTGGTGTTCGGTGAGAATCAGCAAGGAGATCACCGATTTCTACAGCGGCAAGGCCGAGGAGGCCCAGCCGGCCAAGGCGGCGCTGGCGTCCCCCGGCGTAAACGACATCGGCGCGGCCGTGCTGTCGCAACGCGGCAATCTGACGCCCGAGCAGATTCACGCCCTTGCCCACAAGGGGAAGAAGGCGGCGTGCCATACGGATAATGTGACGGATGCGGACAGTGCGAAAGTGGTGCAGTTGAACACGCTCAAGGCGCACGGGCTGGCTGTGAATGAATCGGTTGTATGATGCGAATCGCCCATGACCGAGCAGACGCCCCAGCAGTCGTTTGATCTGGCCGTTCAGCATCAGAAGGCTGGGCGGTTGCAGGAGGCGGTGCGGGCTTACCGGCAGGTTCTGGTCCGGCAGCCACGGCATGCCGATGCGCTGCATATGCTGGGCGTGGTCCTCTGCCAAATGGGACAGCATGATGCCGGGCTGGATCTGATTCGCCAGGCGATCGCCGTCAAGGGTGACTACCCCGAGGCCTGTTACAATCTGGCCAACGCCTTGCGAGATCGGGGCCAGTTGGATCAGGCGGCCGTTGCGTATCGTCGGGCCATCGACCTCAAACCCGGGTTCTGGGAGGCGTACGGCAATCTCGGCACGGTCTTGTGCAAGCTGGGTCAACTCGACGATGCTATTGCCGCCCTAAAGCGGGCCGTGGCGATCAAGTATGACAATGCCAATGGCCACTTCAGCCTGGGTGTTGCATTGCATCAGAGTGGCCGTCTGGACCAGGCGGCCGACGCCTTTGGCCGGGCGATCGGTATCAATGGCAATTTTCCTGTCGCCTGCTTCTGCCTGGGCTGCGTGCTGAAAGACCAGGGCAAGCCGGACGAGGCCGCGGCCGCATTCCGGCGGGCCATCGCGCTGAAGCCGGACTATCAGGAAGCCTACTGCAAGCTCGCCGGTATCCTGCACGGCGGGGCGTTCATCGACGAGGGGATAGCGGCCGCTCGTCAGGCCATTGCCCTGAATCCCAACTGTCCCGAATCCCATTACAACCTGGGCTGCGCGCTAAAGATCAAGGGGAACGTCGAAGAAGCCATTGCTTCGTATCGCCGTTCGATTGCCCTGAATCCGCGTGCGTGGCCGGCCTATGAGGCATTGGGCGAAGCACTGGAATGCCAGGAGAAGATCCCCGAGGCGATTGAGGCATTCCGAACCGCGCACGATCTGGCGCCGTTGGAGCCCAGCACCGGATATCACCTTGCGGCCATGGGCGCCCGGCAGGCGCCGTCCGCTCCGCCGCGGGAGTATGTGGCCCGGCTTTTCGATTCCTACGCGGGATATTTCGACGAGCACCTTGTTGGCGGCCTCAATTACCATGCCCCGCAATTGCTCCACGAGGCCGTCACCGCCGCGGCCCCGCCGCTGCCGATGGACATTCTCGACCTGGGTTGCGGTACGGGATTGTGCGGCGTGCTTTTCCGGCCGATGGCCCGGCGGCTGACCGGCGTTGACCTGTCGCCGGGGATGCTTCAGAAGTCGCGGCAACGCGGCGTCTATGACGAACTGATCGAAGACGACGCGGCCAGCGCTCTGCGCACCCGGCCGCAAAGCGCCGATCTCATCCTCGCCGCCGACGTGTTCATCTACGTGGGCGCTCTGGACGATGTATTCGCCGCCGCCGCGCAGGCCCTGCGGCCGGGCGGATTATTTGCGTTCACTATCGAAAGCCTCGAAACCGGCGATTACATCCTGCGCCGCACGCGGCGCTACGCGCAGTCGATCGCCTACGTCCGCCGTCTGGCGCAAGGTTGCCGCTTTACAGAAGTGAGCGCTCGTCCGGTCGTGCTGCGTAAAGACCAGGGCCAGCCGGTGGAGGGCATGGTGGTCGTGTTGCGCGCAGCGCAGTCGGGTGAACAGTAGTAGCCAGCCAGCAGTCCGTTTTCACGCAAGACTTCACCCTCGATGTCTTCGCGCGAGCGCGATGGCGAGGCTGAGAAAGAGGCCGATCGCGACAGCGATGGCCATGGTGACCGGAGGCGTGGGTTTGCGGGGGCTGTCCGGCTTGTCGGGCGTGACGGGCAGGCGGGCCCACCTCACGCCGCTGGCGTACTTGGTTTGCAGGATGTTGTTGATCTGGTCGAGTTGCCTGTTGGCGCTGTCGATGAGGTCGGTGTACCCGGCTTCGGTCTTTTTGTTGGTGAGATATTTGGTCATTTCGAGCGAGAGATCCGTCTGCTGGTTCTGCTTGTCCCTCATCTCCGCGGCAATGCTGGACAGGGATCGCTGAATCTGATTGATCTGAATCTTCAGGGTGCCGAGCAACTCGGCGCGGGCCTCGTTCTTGGCGCGGGCCGTGTCGTCGTCGAGCATCTGCTGTACGGCCTTGATGCGGGCCTGCAAATTACTCGCGGCGTCGGCCGGTTCGCTGGCAGGCGGGGCGGAGAGTTCGTCGAGCTTGAGTTCGTTGAGGGTTTTCAGATCCATCAAGACCCGGGGATCGGCGTCGGCCTGCTTGACAACCTGAATGGGATCGACGCCGTCACTGATCTGGCCGGTGAGGTCATCCTGCTGGACCTGGGCGTTGTTGAGGGCGATCTGCAAATCGGTCTGCACCCTGGTGAGATTGGCCAGATCGTTGTCGATGGCCGTTATCTTGGCGGATGATCCGTCGGCGTTGATATTGAGCTTGGCCGCCGACGCAAGGACCATCGCGCTAATCTCGGATTTTTGTGCCGAGTAGTTCTTCTTGGCATTGTTGAGCACCGTGGTCCGTTCGTTCCGCTCGGTTCGGTTGGCTTCATCCTGATCGATCATGTGCTGAGTGGCGACGGCTTCGGCAATGGTCCTGGCGTCCTTGGGATCGTTGCAGGTCATGGCGACGGTGATGAGGCTGGTGCCGGGCAGCGATTTGACGGTGACATTCTCGGCGAGATCGGCAGCGGCGGCGGCGGCCTGGCCGGGGGGACCATCCTTGAATTGCTGATACCAAGTGGTCTTCTGCACCTCGTCGCGCTTGATGACGTTGGCAAAGAGCGTGGCGTTCTTGAGAAGGCCGGCGGTGGTCCGTTGCTCCAGCGCCAATGCGCCAAGATCCTCCGTTGCCGGACCACCCATTACCGGATTGATGATGGTGGGCGCCTCGACCTGCACCCAGCCGGTGGCGGTGTAGCGGGGGCGATACGTTTCACGCCACCAGTTCACGCCATATCCGCCGGCGATGGAGAGGATGAGTATGACGATGACGATCCAGGCGTTTGATATTGCATTGCGCATGATGACTCCCAAAGTCGACTGTGAGACCGATGCGGGCGCGATCGTGGCCGGGCTCCCGCTCTGGGCATTGCCCGCGGCGGTTCCTCGCAAGGCCAACAGGACGAGCACCAGAAAGCCGCCGGCAAGCGCCGCCCAAAGCAGCCATCGGATGTGAAGGTGACGTGTGGCGATTGGCCCGGCGGTGAGCATATTTGGGGCGGCTTGTGCGTCGATGACGCCGGAGACCGCGGGATTGTCGAAATCGATGCTACCGGAATCGGATAGAGCCGAGCCCCAACCGAATTGACCGCCGGTAGCATTCGCCAGCAGGATCGGCGACGCATTGCCCCACGCGGAAGGGGGGATGTCGATCACGAAGTTGGCAGACGAATTGGGTGTGTAATTGTCGAAGCCGTCTTGGATTGATTGCGTGAGGGTAATCGTCCCCGGCGCGATAGGGGTGAGCTCGGGCTCCAGGACGAGCGGCTGGCTGGCGTGTGTTACCGGTGGCGGTGCGGCGGCGGACCTGACGGCGACAGACAGAACCAGCAAAAGAATGACGAACCAAGCCTTCGACAATGGCATTGAAAGCGATGCGCCAATAACCTCATCCCCGTTGCGTCGGCCCCTCACGACTGGCTCGGCGGCCACGATATCGGGAATCGCCGCCGGATTTGTGGGGTTCATGCCACATATCATATCATCTTGTTGCAACGGATGATCAACGCCGTTGTGCGGTTCGAGGCGGAAATTGCGCGGCATAGACCGGAACCTGCGCTCTGAAAAGCTCGTCCGAACCCGAATCCGGCCACGTGCTCGACAATCCGAAATTCTCGTAACTTGTTGATACAAATAGCTTTGCAGCCACAATTGGCCGCATCGGATTTCCCTGCCATCGCATTGGCCCGCCTCTTGCTAACGGCTCCGGTTGAAGGGGAGAGAGTCGGTCTGTGAACAGGAGGTTCTTGCGATGGTGCAGGTCAAGGATGATCTGGGGCAGCGAATCGTACAGGCTGTGCGCCTGGCCGTGGCGCTGCACACCGGCGCGGCAGATGCAAGAGACGATCTTGGGCAGCGAGTCAGGACCGGCGGAGCCGGCCCTTGCCTGGTCATGGATGACACGCTGCCTGTTCTGGCCCGCATCGGGTTTCCCGGGCCGGCCACCGCCGAAGGAGCGGCCGCATGATATACGGGCTGTACCTCTCGGCCACGGGCGTCCTGACGAGCACCTATCGTCAGGACGTCATTGCCAACAACCTGGCCAACTCCGAAACGGTTGGCTTCAAAAAGGATCTGGCCTTGTTCCAGGAACGGCCCGTCGCCAGTCAGGAAACCGCCCACGCCGGCGATTCGTCCAACGATCTTCTGGACAACATCGGCGGCGGCCTGCTGGCCATGCCGTCGCAGATCGATATGACCCAGGGCGAACTGGTCAACACCGGCAGTAATTTCGACGTGGCCGTTCAGGGGCCGGGGCTCTTCGAGGTCCAATCGGGATCGAATGTCCGGCTCACCCGCAACGGCCAGTTCCAGATCGACAGCCAGGGCAATCTCATCCTGTCCAACGATCACGGCCAGCAGGTACTGGACGTCGACTCCAAGCCGATCCAGATCGATCCGTCCCAGCCGATCCAGATCAGCCCAACCGGCCAGATTGAGCAGGGCGGAAAGAACGTGGCTCAGGTCGGGTTGTTCGACGTGCCCAAGCCGGGTGATCTCCGCAAGGACGGCAACGGGCTGTACTCGTACGGCAATCTCAAGGCGCTGACGCCGTCCACCAGCACGATTCGCAGTCAGACACTCGAGCAATCGAACGTGGATCCGACGACAGAGATGACCAACCTGATGGATGCCGAGCGGCAACTGGAAGCCAACATGAACATGATCCGTTACCAGGACGCGACGCTCGCGGCCCTGGTAAACACGGTCGGAAAGGTGTCTTAGCGCATTTGCGCCGGGACGAGGGATAGGGCATGGCCATAACCGCACTGGGATCAGCGGCGTCGGGGCTGAGGGCGTTGTCCACCAGCATCGACGTCATTTCCAACAACCTCTCCAACGCAGAAACCACCGCCTTCAAGGGCAGCCGGGTCAATTTCGAAGACCTCATGTACCAGACCTACCGCGCACCCGGCACCGTCAGCTCCAGCGGCGATATCTCGCCCAACGGCATCTTCGTCGGCCTTGGCACCAAGATCAGCGGCACGGAATTGAACATGTCCCAGGGCTCGCTGTCGAACACCAACAATCCGCTGGATCTGGGAATCCAGGGCAACGGATTCTTCCGCGTGAAGATTCTCAGCACTCTGGGCGACGGAACCGCCTATACCCGCGCCGGTAACTTCAACATCAACAGTAACGGCATGCTCGTCCTGGGACTGGGCGATGGATACCAACTGATTCCGCCGATCACCATCCCGACCGGCGTCACGCAGATCACGATCAGCCAGAGCGGCAACGTCAGCGTGATCAAGCCCGGCGCCAGTGCCCAGTCGAGCGTGGGGCAGATCAAGCTGACACAGTTCGTGAATCCCCAGGGTCTTAATCTCCTGGGAGGTAGCCTTTATCAGGAAACGCAGTCGTCCGGCGCCCCGATCGACAGCCTGCCCGGCGTGAACGGAGCCGGCACCATCCTCCAGAACTACCTGGAAGCCAGCAACGTCGATCCGGTCACGGAAATGGTCAGCCTCATCAAGGTGCAGCGATCGTTTGAACTCAACAGCCAGTCGATCCAATCGGCCGACCAGGCGTTGCAGACGATCTCAAACCTGAGGCGTTCGTAGTTGGAAGCCGACCCGGCCAATTGAGCCGGACGGCGCGACAGGGAGGTCGCCATGAACAACAACCCGCGTCCGCTGAGCCGCCGGGAGACCATCCGCCTGCTGGTCATCGTACTGGTCATGGTGATGGTCGCGCAGATGTTCATGCACCGGCGGGCATTCGGTCAAAGCGTCAATGTCGCCATGGCGGCAAGCGACGCCCTGGCCGCCGACGCACTGTCCAACGTTCCGCAAGCCAGCCAGAAGTTCATGCCCTCTCCGGCAGCGGTGGCGGCCGGGACGCTGGAATTGAGATCGGAAGCCACGATCGTGGGCACGGAGGTCAAGCTGCGCGCGGTGTGCCGCTGGTCAAGCGCCGACGCCGCGGCGTTCGAGCCGCTGGGCGATCTGACCCTGCTGCGGCTTTCCAGTTCGCATCCCTATCGATCGATCACGGTGGAAGAAATCCGTCAAATGCTCCGCGACGCCGGCGTGAACGTGGCGATGATCAATTTTGCCGGCTCGGAAACCTGCGCAGTTTCCACCAGCGCTGTCAATATGGACAGCCGTGCCGCTCTGGAGCAGTGGCTCGCCAGCCGCGACCCCTCACTGTCGCGGCCCGCGGCATCGGATGCGACGACCGCGGCACCGCCGACCGAACCGCGTCCCGCCGGAACTTCGATCGCATCCAGTGCCGGGACTGAATCATCCAGATCGTCGGCGACACTGGCCGCCGCACTTCCGTCTGCCGATCGGCCGGCGTTGCACACGCTGGGGCAGCTTCTGGAGCAGGACTGCGCCACCCGACTGGGCATACCACTGGATTCCCTGCAGATCACATTCAACCCGGCCGACGAGAAGATCATCAACTTGGTCGAGCCGCAGTTCCGGTTCAGTATCGACGCCGTTCGCGTGCGCGATCTCGGTAACGTGGAATGGCAGGTTGTGATTGTCGCCGGCGACGCTCAGAAGACGGTCGATATCACCGCCACCGCGCGGCAGTGGCAGAACCAGTTGATCGTCGCCAGGAGCATTTCGGCCCGCCAGGTCATTCGCGATTCCGACATCATCGAGCATCGCACGCTGGTGGATCATCTTCCCGACGATCCGCTGCTGACCAAGCCCCAGTCCGTCGGGCAGGAGGCGGCCCGCGATCTGAAACCCGGCACGATTCTCACCGCCCGCCTGGTCGATCCCGTGCCGCTGTGCAAGAGCGATGACCTGATCACCGTGACGGTGCGGCGAGGAAATGTCGAACTCAAGACCGTCGCCCGCGCCATGGAAGCCGGCGGCTATGGCCAGACCGTCCGCGTGCGCGACCAGCAGACCAGCGATACCTATGACGTTGTGCTGACCGGCCCGCAGGAAGGGCGAGTGGGCGCTGTGCCGGAAGTCAGCGCCGCCGCGGCATCGGCCTCGGCGCGGCTTCCGTAACGAGGTGAATCGTATGTCAAAGGAGTGCCCGATGTGGCGATGGACATTATGTGCGGTGATGGCGGGCGGTCTTGCGGCTCAATCCGCGCGCGGCCAGGCCGCTTCGGCCCTTGCGCCCGGATCCAGCGGCAGTCCGCTCACCGGCGCCGCCTCGGCCGACGCGATCGCGGCGCAAATGAGCCGCAACGGCGGGTCTTTGTATCTGGCCACGATGGCGGCCCCGCGCGGTCCCGAGGCCGCCAGCAGCGGCGCGGTCAGCTTCTTCGCCGTTCCCGAACCGCTGCCGCGCACGCTCAAGAAACATGACCTGGTCACCGTTGTGGTTCGTGAAAACAGCGCCTTCAGTTCGCAGGGAAGTTCCGATCTCTCCAAGACCAGCGACTATGACACCAAGCTCAACGATTTTATCACCGCCCATCTTTCCAAGTTGAAGATCGAGGGCGTCAACCCGTCCACCCCGCCGGAATTGAATTTGCAGAACAGCCGCGATTTCACCGGCAGCGCCACCGTTGACCGCACCGATACCCTCACCGCCCAGATCACCGCCGAGATCATCGACGTCAAGCCCAACGGAACGCTGACGCTTCAGGGCCTCAAGACCATCAAGACCGACGACGAGGTTCAGCAGTTCGTCCTGACCGGAGTCTGCCGCGCCGAGGATGTCGGCGCTGACAACACGATCCTCAGCACCCAACTGTACAACCTGGAACTCCAGAAGAATCACATGGGCACGGTGCACGACACCACCCAGCGAGGCTTTATTCCCAAGTTGATCGACACGATCAATCCGTTCTAAGGAGCGTTTCGCGAATGACCGTCCGCCGCAAATACCAGACCGGCATCGTCAAACGCCCCGCCGTCGCGGTCGCCGCGATCGTCGCGCTGGCGCTTCTGGCGGCGCGGCCGCCATGCGCCCTGGCGGTGAAGATCGCCGACATCACGCGCATCGGCGGCCAGCAGACCAACATCCTCACCGGGTTGGGACTGGTCTACGGGCTCAAGGGCACCGGCGACGGCGGCGAATTCTCCGCCGCCATCAATCCCCTTCGCGAAATGCTCTCGAAATTCAACGACCCGGTCACGGTCAAGGAACTGTCCACGGCGTCCAACGTTGCGGTGGTGGCGTTGTTGGCGACGGTCCCGGCCAACGGTGTTCACGCCGGCGATCACCTGGACGTCAACGTCATGAGCCTCGGCGCCGCCACCAGCCTCAAGGGCGGACGACTCTTCGTCTCGCCGATGCGCACCGCGCTGCCCAACAGTTCGCCCCTGGCCCTGGCCGAAGGTCCGCTTACCATCGAAGACCCCAGCACACCCACCGGCGGCGTCATCCGCGCATCGGCCGGCGGGGCGGTCATGGAAATCGAACTCCAGGCCCCGGTCATCGACAGCACCGGGCGATTTGCGCTCATCCTGGATGAGCCGTCGGCCAACTGGACCACCGCCAGCACCATCGCCAACATCATCAACGATTCGGAATCGGATTCCGGCCAGACCCTGGCGGTGGCCGTCAGCGCCACGGAAATACAGGTCACCATTCCGAAAAACGAGCGTGTCCACCCCGACAGCTTCATCAGCCGCATCCAGAGACTTCCGGTTCCGATGCTGCCCACCGAAGCCCGCGTTCAGATCGATACCAAGACCAACACGATCATCATCACCGGCGACGTCGAGATCAGCCCGGTGGTCATCACCCACAAGGGGCTTTCCATCTCGACCATCAATCCCGCTCCGCTGGCCACCCCGCAGAATCCCGTCGTCACCACCCACGACGTCGTCTCCGTTGGTACCGGCGGCTCCGACGGCGGCAATCTCCAGGATCTGATCTCGGCGATGGAAATGCTCAAGGTCTCGGCCGAGGATCGCGTGGAGATCATCAGCGAACTCTACAAGACCGGAAAGCTCCACGCGAAGCTCATCATGGAATAATACGAATATATTAAAAACAAAAAATGGCGACGGTGACACTCAATTCGACGGCCGGACACGCGGGAGCAGGCAGCGCCCACGAGGCCCTGGTCCGCCAGACGCAGAAATGGGTCGGCATGACCTTCTACGGCACGCTGCTCAAGCAGGTCCGCAACGAGCCGTTCCGCAACGACACGCTGGACGGCGGGCAGGGCGGCAAGATGTTCGGCTCGATGCTCGATCAGCAGATCTCGACGCGCATGTGCCGCGGCGGCGGGGACAAGCTCGTCAATGCCATCGTCAATCGCATCGAGAAGAACTCCGGCCTTGCCCGCCGCAGCGCCGCCGCCGCGTATGGAACACAGGCAAAGACCGCATCGCCCGCTGGTTCGGCAACCCGCCCGGCGGCCAACAACGTGAGGATCTATGTCGCTCCCGGTTTCGGAACTTGAAGGCGTCCTGGCGGCGCTGATCATCGAGCATCGCCGGCTGCTGCGGCAGGTGATCGCGCAGCATGAAGCCATGAAGGCGCTGGATCTCAAGTCGATCGATGCCGCCACCGCCCAGCAGGAGGCTTTGCGCCTCCGCATCGCGACGCTCGAAGTCCGCCGCCAGACCGTCACGACGCAACTGGCCACGCCGCTGCGGCTGACGCCGCCGATCACGTTGTCGCGACTGCTGGAAGCAATTCCGAGGGCCCAGCAGCCGACCCTCCGCCGCCAGCGCGATGAGCTGCGCAACGTCATGCAGGAAATTGCCCGCCAGGCTGGAAACGGCGGCCGCCTTGCCGGCGCTGTGCTCGGATATCTCAACACCGCCGTGCGACTGCTCAACGGCGCCATCCAGCGCAGCGGCGTGTATACCCGGCAGGGATTGTCGCGCAACGCGCCGAGGCTGGGCGTCATGGATGCGGTCGGCTGAAAAACGGATGAAACAGGGGCCGGCTCCCGGCGAGCCGCTCCCCTTTGGTGAACGTTTATGTCGTTGTTCGCAGCGCTCAACATCGGTCAAAACGCCCTGGCGACGCAGCAAGCGGCGCTGCAGGTGACCGGCAACAACATCTCCAACGCCGGCGATCCCAATTACGCCCGCGAAACCGTTGATCAGTCGCCGGCTCCGGATCAGCAGCTCACCACCCAGATTTCCGTCGGCACCGGCGTTGTTCTGGACAGCATCCAGCGCCAGGTCGATGAGGCCCTCAACAGCCGGCTCAACAACGCCGTCAGCGACCAGCAGGGCGCCAGCACCACCGCCACCTGGGCCGGACAGGTTCAGTCGGCTTTCAACGAGCTCAACGGCCAGGGGCTGTCAACCACACTCGATTCGTTCTTCACAAGCTGGAGCAATCTGGCCAACACACCCACGGATGCGGGCCTTCGCCAGGACGTGGTCGACGCCGGCTCGACGCTTGCCAATCAGTTCAATTCGCTTTCGGGACAACTGACCGGCCTGGAAACCAGCAGCCTCACCCAGGTCGACGACCTGATCAGCAACGCCAACCAGCTCACCTCGCAGATTGCGACCCTCAACCAGCAGGTGGTCACCGCGCAAGCCAGCGGCGGCACGCCCAACAGTCTCCTGGATCAGCGCGACGCGGCCGTCGCCTCCCTCGCCAAGCTCGCCAACATCACCACCGTTCCTCAGTCCGACGGCACCGTCAGCGTGTTCCTCGGTTCGCAGTCCCTGGTCAGCGGATTCAACAGCCGCACCCTGGTCGACAACCAGCAGGCGATGAACAATACCATCGTCTCGAACATCCAGTTTGCGGACAACAGCGCCCAGGCGACGGTCACCGGCGGACAGATCGGCGGTTTGCTCACCGCGCAAAACCAGATCAACCAGGTTTCCGGCCAGGTCGATTCAATCGCCGCCGCCGTCATCCAGGGCGTCAATACGGTCTACAGCTCCGGCCAGGGCCAGAGCGGTTATACCACCGTTACGGGGACCAATCCGGTCGGATCTTCCTCAGCGATACTCAGCAGTTCGGCCGCGGGGCTCCAGTTCCCGCCCACCAACGGCAGCTTCGTCGTCACCGTCACCAACACCGGCACGGGCCAGCAATCCAGCACGCTGATTCCCGTCACGCTCAATGGCGCCAGCACCGGTCAGACCACGCTCAGCAGCCTGGTCAGCAGTCTCAACGACGTCAGCAATGTCTCGGCCAGCATCGTCGGGAACAGATTGCAGATTCAATCCGCGGCCGGCACCCAGATCACCTTCAGTCAGGACAACAGCGGCACGCTGGCCGCGCTGGGAATCAATACGTTCTTTAACGGCTACAGCGGCGGCACCATTGCCGTCAATTCCGCCGTGCAGAACAACCCCCAGCTCCTGGCCGCCGCTCAAAACGGCGAAGCGGGCGACAATCAAACGGCGCTGGCCATCGCGTCGCTGGGCACGACGGCGTCGGCGACCCTGAACGGCCAGAGCATCAACGGAAACTACCAGTCACTCATCAACCAGATTGGCGCCACCGCCCAGACGGCGCAGAACGAGGCGACCGCCACCGGCAGCATCGCCTCGACACTGCAAACCCAGCAGCAATCGCTCAGCGGCGTCAGCATTAACGAGGAGACCATCAACCTGTTGCAGCAGCAGCAATCCTTCCAGGCCGCGGCGCGCCTGGTTTCGACCGTCGATACCATGATGCAATCGTTGCTCGCCATCACCTGACCCCCAAGCCACCGAACCGTTATGGCCATCCTCCCACTGGAAATGGACCGAGTCAGCAACCTGCTCAGCAGCGGTGTTGCCACGCAGTCGATCGACTCGACCCAGCAGCAACTGCTCAGTGTCCAAAACGAGCTTTCCACCGGCAAGGCCGTCAACGAGCCGTCGGATAATCCCGGCGCCGCCGCAACCATCATTCAGCTTCAGCAAACCCTCGACCGCGGTACGGCCTACACGCAGAACATCAACCAGGCCAGCGCCAGCCTCAGCCAGGTGGGTTCCTCACTGTCCACGCTGACCAATGTGATTCAGCAGGCCATCAGCGCGGCGTCGGCCAATGTCGGCTCGGACGTGACCGACACCCAGCGACAGGACGCCGCCGCCGTCGTGCAGACCCTCTATTCCCAGGCACAGCAGATCGGCAATCAATCGCTGGGCGGGGTCTATCTGTTCGGTGGCACCAACGCCACCACCGCTCCCTTTGTCGCCGGCGCCAGCGGCATGCAATTCGTCGGCTCGACCACGCTGCTGCAGAATGCGATCAACGATGGAACCACCGTCCCCATCCAGGCCAACGGCGCTGCCGTCTTTGGCGGACTTTCCACGCGCACGCTCGGCGGAGCCAGTCTCAGCCCCGCCCTCACCGGCGTGCCGCGCCTCAGCGACATCGCCGGCGCCACCGGCGCCGGCTTCAAGTCCGGCTCCATCCAGATCAGCGACGGCACCGTCACCAAGACCGTCAATCTCTCCTCCGCCACCACCGTCGGCGATGTCGTCAATCTCATCAACTCCGCCGGCGTCGGAAGCATCACGGCCAGCATTGACAGCGACGGCCTGGTGCTTTCCGGTTCGCCGTCGGAAACTATTTCCGTCAACGAGGTCGGCAACAATGGAACGGCCGCATCGCTGGGCATTCTCCAGTCCACTGCTCTTCCCGCGGGAACACCCTTGATGGGGTCGAGTATCGGCGAGTTGATCACTCCGCTGACCGGCGTTTCCCAACTGCTGGACGGGACGGGGCTGGATTTGTCCGGCCTGACGCTCACCACCAATTCGAAAACCTACGCCGTGTCTTTTGCCGGCGCCACCGATGTTCAGGACGTGCTCAACGACATCAACAGCTCCGGCGCGGGCGTCACCGCGCAGATCGACGCCGCGCGCACCGGCATCCAGATCGTCGGCAATACGCAGGGACAGTCCGTGGCCGTCGGCGAAAACGGCGGCACCACCGCCGCCCAACTGGGCGTCGCCACATGCACCGGCTCGACATCGCTGGCCAGCCTCAACGGCGGCAAGGGCGTGGGACTGGTCGGCGGCAACGATCTGTCCATCACGCGCAGCGACGGCACCTCGTTCCAGGTCAATCTCGCCGGGGCGACCACCGTGCAGAACGTCATCGACGACATCAATGCCGCCGACGCCGGCGGCGGCGTCACCGCCAGCCTCTCGCCGACCACCGGCGGAATCGTCCTGACCGACACCGCCGGCGGCAGCGGCTCGCCCGTCGTCGCGTCGATCAACGGCTCGACCGCCGCGGCGGACCTGGGGCTTAACCAGCCGGCCAGCGGCAACGTCATCAACGGTTCGCCGCTGAATCCGCTGACCACCAATGGCGTGTTCAGCGACCTGGGCGACCTGATTTCGTCGCTGCAGACGAACAATCAGGCCGGCATCACCGCCGCCGGCGCGGCCCTGCAGAAGGATTTGAACAACGTGGTGCAGATCAACGGCCAGGTCGGCGCCCAGGTGCAGAACCTGCAGGCGCAGCAGAGCGACGTGGCGAACCAGACGACGGCGACGCAGACGCTGATCTCGAATCTGCAGGACGCCGACTACGCGGCGACCGTCACGCGGTTCCAGACATTGCAGACGACGCTGCAGGCCAGCCTGCAATCGACGGCGATTTCGCTCAGCATGACGCTCTTGAATTTTCTGGCCTAATCGGCACGGGCCTTGCTGACCGATATATGAGACGTAGAGTGTGATTGGATTAGATACAGTTAAGCGGGGGTGGAGGCGAAAGATGCCCGCCGGTCGCGCAAGGACGGCGCGACGGCGGGGAGTTCGGTGTACCAAAGGTCCGCGGCGGATGCCGCGGGGATGCGCGGCCCAGCCGCGCGGAAGGCAATGGAGATCGCAATGGAGATCCAGACGACACGTTTCGGGCGCCTGAACGTCGACGACCAGCGCATCATGACGTTCCCACGCGGCCTGCTCGGATTCCCCAACTGTACGCGACTGGCCCTCATTCAGGGCGGAGAAGGCAACTACTTCTTCTGGCTGCAATCGGTCGATGATGCGAACCTCGCGTTCGTCGTCACCGACCCCAGCATCTTCTTCAAGGACTACAACGTCCCGATCCGGCCCGAGACGGCGGCCGATCTGGAACTGGCCGACCCGGCCGGCGCCCAGGTCTTCGTCATCTGCAACAAGGTCGGCGACTGGCTCACCGGCAACCTGCTGGGTCCGATCGTGGTCAATCTGACCAATCACCTGGGACAGCAGGTCGTGCTGACGGAGAAGAAGTGGACAACGCGCCAGCCGCTGCTGCGGCTCAGTTCGGACGTTCCGCTGGCCAAGTCGGCCTAGAGCGGCCGGGGGCGGCGGCGGATCGAATGCATCGGCAGCCGTGATCCGGCCAGCGGGCCGGGCGGCGCCTCGCGACACGGATGTCGCGCAGGATGGTCTCACGAGGAAGCTAAGTCCTCAAAAGGGACCAAAGGTAGGCAAAAAGGCCTGCCGCAGGAAGGAGCCAGCCATGTTGGTTTTGTCGCGTCAGAGAGACGAGACGATCATGATCGGTGACGACATCGAAGTCACGATCGTGGATATTCGGGGCGACAAGGTGCGATTGGGAATCAACGCCCCCAAGGAAGTCAGCGTCCATCGCAAGGAAGTTTATGACGCCATCCGCCGCGAAAACCGCGCGGCGGCGCAGGTCAAGCCGGAAGACGTGCCGGGCCTGGGCAGCGTTGTCCCCGCCCCGCGCAGCGCGGAAGGCCAGGAGAAAAAATGAGGCGGCCACGCGGCCGCCCGGAACGGATCGGATTCGCCATTGAACACGGCGCCCCGCGACATCGGGGCCGCTGACAGGCGGGCCACGGACGGCTCTCCTGTACGCAATCACGGAGGATTGTATGTCCAGCATCAATACGAACGTCTCGGCCCTCATCGCCCAGAATTCGTTGCAGAAGTCGCAGTCGGCCCTGAACACCTCTCTGGAGCGACTGAGCACGGGGCTGAAGATCAACAGCGGCGCCGATGATCCCGCCGGCCTGATCGCCAGCGAGTCCCTCAAGAGCGAACTGGCCGGATTGAACCAGGCGGTCGACAACTCCAACCTCGCCAGCAACGTCATCTCGACGGCCGACGGCGCGTTGTCGGAAATCTCCTCGCTGTTGCAGAACATCAAGGGTCTGATCGTGGGGTCCGCCAACACCGGCGCGATGTCGACCTCCGAAATCCAGGCCAACCAGCTTGAGGTCGATTCCGCCGTCGAGAGCATCACGCGCATCGCCAACACCACGAATTTCGCGGGATTGCAGCTTCTGGACGGCAGCCTGAATTATATCACCAGCGGCGTCAACACCGCGGATATCAGCAGTCTCCAGGTCTCCCAGGCGAATCTGGGGACACAGGCGACCCTTCCCGTCAACGTCAATGTCCTGGCCAGCGCCAAGACCGCCGCCCTGGAATTCCGCACCAGCGCCATCACCACGAGCATCACTCTGGAAATCGCCGGCAACAACGGCACCGAAACCCTTTCCTTTACCAGCGGCACCACCGCCAGCGCCATCGCCTTCGCCGTCAACCGCATCAGCGACGGCACCGGCGTGGCGGCCTCGCTGCTCAACGCCGCCAACGCCCATTCCGGTATCGTCTTCAACAGCCTGGGATACGGTTCGTCCAGCTATGTCTCGGTGCAGGCGCAGACCGGCAGCTTCGACACCACCGACGCCAAGGGCGACGTCGAACAACGCGCCGCCGGCGCTGATGTCGAGGCCACCGTCAACGGGGCCCTGGCCGTCGGCAACGGCTTGTCCATCAACGTCAATACCTCCGGCCTCAACCTCGACCTGACGCTGAGCAAGGCCTTCGGCATCGGACAGACGACTTTTGCCATCACCGGCGGCGGAGCGCTGTTCCAACTCGGGGCGGCCGTCAACAGCAACCAGCAGGTGAGCATCGGCATCCAGTCCGTGGCTGCCGACAACCTGGGCGACTCGGTGAACGGATTCCTGAACCAGGTTGCCACGGGCGGCACGGCGACGCTGATCGGCGGGCAGACCGCGCAGGCCAGCCAGATCATCGACGAGGCGATCAACCAGGTCGCGGTTCTGCAGGGCCGGCTGGGCGCCTTCGAGACCAACACACTGACCACCAACGTGAACTCCCTCAGCGTCGCGGTGGAAAACGTCACCGCCGCCAACAGCCAGATCGAGGATGCCGATTTCGCGGCCGAAACCTCGAACCTCACCCGCGCTCAGATTCTGGTGCAGGCGGGCACCAGCGTTCTGGCCACGGCCAACTCGACGCCGCAGGATGTGCTGAGACTCTTGCAGTAAGAATTCGCTCCGGCAACGTCTGAATAACAAGCCACACACCGGACGATGGCGGACCGTGCGATCGGTTCGCCATCGTCCGTTTTTCCGCAGCCGCCGGCACGTCCGAGAAGGCCGGCCCTTTCTTACCACATGCGCCGTGCGGTCCCTCCCGTCGTTAGAAATTGCACAACTCCCCTAAAGTGCCACAGATTCATCGTCGATGGAGCAGGTGTTCCGCCGAGCGCGACAACGTGTGGTGGTCGCTGGACACGAGCGGACAGAGCCGGAACCAGTGGACGGCCGCAAAGAGCGGGCTGTTCGGGAGCATGAAATGGTATGAGTAGCGTCATCAACACAAACGTCGCCTCGCTGATCGCACAGCGGGCGCTGAGTCAGAACAACGCATCGCTGAACACGAGCCTTCAGCGACTGAGCACGGGCTTGAAGATCAACAGCGGTGCGGATGATCCCGCCGGTTTGATCGCCAGCCAGGCGCTGTTGGCCGAATCGACCGGCATTTCCACTGCCATCGACAACGCCAATCAGGCCAATAACGTCATCGGTACCGCTGAAGGCGGCCTCAGCGAGGTCAGCTCCCTGCTGGTCCAGCTTCAGGGCCTGGTCAGCCAGTCGGCTAACACCGGTGCGTTGTCCCCGCAGGAGACGGCGGCCGATCAGCTACAGGTCGACTCGATCCTGAACACCGTCAACCGCATTGCCAATAACACGTCGTTCCAGGGCACGCAGCTTCTCAACGGCGCGTTGGCCTACACCACCAGCGGCGTGTCCAATTCGGACATCGGCAGCCTCCAGGTCAATGGCGCTGTCGTTGCCCACGGCTCGACCATCGCCGTCAATGTTCAGGTTCTCGCCAGCGCCACCACCGGCAAGATCACCTACACCGGCGGCGCTGTCGGCCACGGCGGCGTCACTCTGGAAGTCGCCGGCAATCTCGGCACCCAATCGCTCTCCTTCGCCTCCGGCACGGCCATCAGCGCCATCGCCGCCTCGATCAATGGCGTCACCAACTCCACTGGCCTGTCCGCCGCCATCGTCAACAGCGACCTCCAGGTCAACAGCCAGGGCTTCGGTTCCACCCAGTTCGTCGCCATTCAGGCGATCGACGGCACGTTCAGCGGCCTCAGCTCCAACACCGCGACCGGCTCAGATGCCAAGGTCAACATCAACGGCAGCGCAGCCGAGGTTTCCGGCCTGAACGTCACCTTCCGAACCTCTTCCCTGGACGTCTCGCTGACCTTGAAGAGCGCTTTCAATACCGCTGGAAGCACGTCGTTCCATATCACCGGCGGCGGGGCGAACTTCGCGCTGGGCCAACAGGTGACCGCCAGCGGCCAGGCGTCGATCGGCATTTCGTCGGTCGCCACCACGAACCTGGGCGACAGCGTCAACGGCTATCTCGATTCGCTCGGCACCGGCGGCGCCAACTCGCTGAGCAGCGGAAATCTCAATACCGCCCAGACCATTCTGACCAATGCGATATCGCAGGTCAGTAATCTCCGTGGCCGGCTTGGCGCGTTCCAGGACTATACCATCGGGTCCACGATCAATAGTCTGAGCGTTGCGTATGAAAACGCCAGTGCGGCGACCAGCGCCATCGAGGACACGAACTTCGCGCAGGAAACATCCAACCTGACGCGGGCACAGATCCTGACCCAGGCGGCGTCCACCGTGCTGTCGCAGGCCAACTCACAGCCGGCCAACGTGCTGAAGCTGCTCGGCTGATGCACGCAGCCGGCCGCTCCTCCGGCTCGCTCCATCCATGATTCCTCTTCCCCCGGTCTCTTGACCGGGGGTTTCTGTTGGGTCGCAAAGGAGAGTTCGCCCGTGCCGGGCCGCCGGGCGCCGCGGCCATGAGCGGCCGATAATAATGTGCATAATTCACTAACGTAAATGGCCGTCCGCGAGCCTTCACAGACCCATAACCCGCAGAAAATGAAAGATGTTTTGGACCGCTATAGCCTGACGACCCGACGCGCCGATGTATGGGCGGTTTGAGAAAAGCGGACTTTGATCGCCGAGCCATCGCCTGACTCACGAAAGGAGGTGTCAGGTCGCACTCGAATCACCTCCCGGTTGAACGCGCTGGCCGCAGCCGGCCTTGACGGGCCTGCCTTTGGCCACGCTCGCCGGGAACGTACAGGACGCCGGCGATGTTTCCCTTTGCCGACGACCGGACGCATTCAAGGGATTGAAGCTCGGTGCCCCCGCGTTTTGGGCCCGGGATCCATCATACGGACCAAGCCCCCTCACGGGCCACCGTTCAACGTCACGGAAAGACACAGACTATGAGCGTCATCAACACCAACGTAGCCTCGTTGATTGCACAACGGGCTTTGCAGCAGAACAATCAGGCACTCAATACCAGCCTTCAACGCCTCAGCACCGGCCTGAAGATCAACAGCGGCGCTGATGATCCCGCCGGACTCATCGCCAGCCAGAACCTCAAGGCCGAGCAAACCGGCATCTCCACCGCCATCGACAACGCCAATCAGGCCAACAACGTCATCGGCACCGCCGAAGGCGGCCTCAGCGAAGTCAGCTCCCTGCTCGTGCAACTTCAGGGCCTGGTCAGCCAGGCGGCCAACACCGGCGGGCTCTCCGCCGCCGAAACCGGCGCTGACCAGCTCCAGGTCGACTCCATCCTCAACACCATCAACCGCATCGCCAACAGCACGACCTTCCAGGGCACGCAGCTTCTCAACGGCGCCCTGGCCTATACCACCAGCGGAATCTCCAACACCGCCGTCGCCAACGTCGAGGTCAACAGCGCCCTGGTCCCGTCCGGCGGCTCCGTCGCCGTCAATGTCCAGGTCGTCGCCAGCGCCGCGACGGGCCAGATCACCTACACCGGCGGCGCCGTCGGCCACGGTGGAGTCACACTGGAGGTCTCCGGGAATCTTGGCACGCAGCAACTCTCCTTCGCCTCCGGGACCGCCGTCAGCGCCATCGCCGCCGCCATCAATGGCATCTCGACATCCACCGGCCTGTCCGCCGCCATCGTCAACAGCGATTTGCAGGTCAACAGCACCTCCTTCGGTTCCGGTCAATTCGTTGCCATTCAGGCGATCACCGGCACCTTCAGCGGCCTCAGCTCCAACACCTCGTACGGCGCCGACGCCAAAGTCAACATCAACGGCGCCCAGGCCGAAGTCGCCGGTCTGGATGTGAACTACCGAACCGGCGCATTGGACGTGTCCCTTACGCTGCAAAAGACGTTCAACAAACCCGGCACGACCAGCTTCAATATCACCGGCGGCGGCGCCACCTTTGCCCTGGGCGACAAGGTCACCACCACCAACAAGGCCTCGATCGGCATCGGGTCCGTTGCCACCGGCAACCTCGGCGACTCGATCAACGGGTATCTCAATTCGCTTGGCACTGGCGGCGCTAACTCGCTCACCAGCGGCAACCTGCCGACGTCCCAGGTCATCCTCGCCAACTCGATTTCCCAGGTCAGCAATCTCCGCGGCCGGCTGGGCGCGTTCCAGGATTACACCATCGGGTCCACGATCAACGACCTGTCGGTCGCCTACGAAAACGCCTCTGCCGCCGATTCAAATATCGAGGACACGAACTTCGCGGCCGAAACCTCGAATCTCACTCGTGCCCAAATCCTGACCCAGGCCGCCAGCACCGTCCTGGCCCAGGCCAATACCACCCCGCAGCAGGCCCTCACTCTGCTCCGCGGCGGATAATTCCCCCGCGTAATCGCACCCCGGCCGCATGGATAAATCCATACGGCCGGGAAATTCTCCCGTCCATCGCGCCCCGGCCCACCCAATGGCCGGGGCGCTTTTGTTGGTTTTCCATCTGTGCCATTGACGGATCGCGCCCCAGCGCTGAGGCTAGGCACACCTATGAATTCAACCGGCCAGGCCCTCGGCTCTACCGCGCCCCAACCGAACAGTCCCATCAGCGCCGCCCGGCTCAGCCTCGGCCTTCTGCTTGCCATCAATCTCTTCAACTACGTCGATCGCCAGATCCTGGCCGCCGTCGAACCGGATGTACAGCAGCAGTTCCTTCCCAAAGACCTCAACGCCGAGTTCAAGATGGGCCTGCTGGCCACGGCGTTTCTCGTCGGCTACATGGTGACCGCGCCGCTGTTCGGCTGGCTCAGCAATCGCATGTCGCGCTGGGTTCTCATCGGAATCAGCGTCGCGCTCTGGAGTCTGGCCAGCGGCGCATCGGGCCTGGCCGGCGGGTTCACGGCCCTGCTCATCACGCGCCTTTTCGTCGGCATTGGCGAGGCCGGCTACGGGCCGGCAGCACCGGCCATTATTTCCGATCTCTATCCGGTCTCGCGCCGCGGTTCGGTGTTGGCGTGGTTCTACATGGCCATCCCCGTCGGCAGCGCCATCGGCTATGCCTTTGGCGGAAAAATGGCCGAGCGATTCGGCTGGCAATGGGCTTTCTATGCCGTTGTCCCGCCCGGGCTGCTCATCGCACTGGTCTGCATGTTCATGAAAGACCCGCCCCGCGGCGCGGTCGATGGGATCAGTCCCGCCGGCGCTGCGCTGGCCGCCAACGCCCATGCCCCGGCCCGCGCGCGGCTTGGCGATTATCTGCAGATCTTCCGCATCAAGTCCTTTACGCTCGACACCCTCGGCATGGCCGCCATGACCTTCGCCATCGGCGGAATTCAGTATTGGATTCCGCGCTATTTCCACAAGGAGCGCGGCCTGCCGTCCGGACACGCCAATCTCGTCTTCGGCGCGATTGTCGCCGCCGCCGGGCTGATCGCGACCTTCATCGGCGGATGGACCGGCGACCGTCTGCGGACGCGGTGGCCGGGTGCGTATTTCCTGGTCTCGGGGGTGGCGATTTTCATCTCCTGCCCGTGCGTGATCCTGATGGTCTACACGCTGGGAACATGGTCGTGGATCTGGCTGTTCGCGGCCGCTTTCTTCCTGTTCTTCAATACCGGCCCGAGCAACACGATTCTGGCCAACGTCACGGATCCGTCCATCCGCGCCGCCGCGTTCGGGCTCAACATCCTGGTCATTCACGCCCTGGGTGATCTGGTTTCGCCGCCATTGCTTGGCGCGATCATATCTCATCAAGGGTGGAACGCCGCATGGGGATTGGTCACGATCGTAATGGCCGTGGCCGGAGCCATCTGGATGCTCGGCGCCAGATACCTCCAGAGCGATACGCTGGCCGTCCTCCAGGGCCGGACAGCGCCCACAAGTGATTCACACCCCGGCGGGGCATGATCGAACCAGTTCGCTCAGATTTGTCGCCGGATCTTTGAACGCTTCCTCGTTCCCGTCGATGCGGGCGCGACTGCCGACCAGTTGCCGCAGCCATTGGTCGTCGCCGGCGTGTCCCACGGCCATAACCTGTGCCACGCGCCCATCGGCCGCGATTCCGATCTCGATGAAATCGGGCGAATCGACATTGGGCGTGCCCCGCATCAGCCGCCGATCCACCTGCCGGCCCTCGCCCCAGACACTGAGCGACAGATCGAATACATCGCTGAAGAAGTAGTTGACGGCATTGTATCTGGCCTCACCGCCGGCCATATTCGCGCCGGCGATCGTGCCCGTCACCGTCGCGTTGTCCCAGTGATCCAGAACGCGGTGCTTGCCGAAGAGCGGATCGAACACCGCCGCGCAGTCGCCCGCCGCATACACGGCCGGATCGCTGGTGCGGCAATGGTCATCCACGATGATTGCCTTGCCCGCGCCCAGCGGCGTGCCGCGGAGAAGATCCTTGTTGGCCGTTGCCCCGATGGCACCGATGACAAAATCGCACGGCAGGCTCGTCCCGGTTCCCAGTTGAACGCCCTGCGCCCGACCATCGCCCTCGATGCGCTGCGCCGGTTGGTCCGTGTGAACCACGACTCCGTGCTTTTCCAGGTATCGCGTCATGAACCGGCCGGTTGATTCGCCGGCGAATTTCGCCCACGGCCAATTTCGCGCGATCAGGTCGGTTTCCATCCCCATTTGCCGAAGCGATGCCGCCAGTTCGACGCCCAGCACGCCGCCTCCGATGATCACACAGACGCCTCGCGAGCCATCCAGCCGATGCGGCCGGCCCTCGCGCACCGCCTTGGCCACTGCCGTTTGCAACCGCTCGGCATCCTCAATCGTTCGCAGATAGAAAACGCCCGGCAACGCATGGCCGGCAATGCTCAACGGCTGTGGACTTGCCCCCGTCGCCAAGAGCACCTGGTCGAAGGAAATCTCCTCGCCGCTGTCCAGCGTCACCGTGTGCCGGCCATTGTCGAGGCGAACCGCCCGCCGTCCCGTGCGCAGCGCTACGTCATGGCCGGTCATCCAATCGGCAGCCAGCGTAAACAGCGACTCGCGCGAACTGGTCCGGCGGAGATACCCCTTGCTGAGGGGCGGCCGATGGTACGGCCGGCTGGATTCCTGGCCGATCATCATCACGGACCCGCGGGAATCGCGCTGACGAATGGCCCCAGCCGCGGCACTTGCGGCCAGCCCACCGCCGACGATCAGATAATGGACATGCGGCAAACTCATGGCACCACCATCATCGCCACCCAGAAATGATACTGTCTGGGCGGTCCGGTTGTTCGGCATAAGGATATGCCGTCAAGACGTTTGACGGAGTGGCAATCTTGGAGTATCATAAAATCCGGATTAACGGATGGAACAAACGACGGCGTCGCCAAGGGTGCTGATTGAGCGGTTGGATTCCTTGTCGGATCCCATCCGCCTTCGCCTATTGCTCCTGCTCGAACGCGACGAGCTGGGGGTGGCCGATCTTTGCGATATTCTCCAGCTTCCCCAATCTACTGTCAGCCGGCATCTTAAGATGCTGGCTGACATGCAGTGGCTCAAGAGCCGACGGCAGGGGACCAGCCATCTCTTCCGCATGAACGCCGACCAACTGCCGTCCGACGCCCGTCAACTCTGGGCCATCGCCCGCCAGCAAAGTGATCTCTGGCCCGTGAACCGTCTCGATCAGCAACGGCTGGCCGATCTGCATCGCCGCAAACAGCAAGCCCAGGCCGCCTTCTTCGCCGGCGCTGCCGGGCAATGGGACAAACTCCGCGGCGAACTCTACGGCCACTATTTCAGCCAGGCCGCCACGCTCTCGATCCTGTCACCCGACTGGGTCGTGGCCGATCTCGGATGCGGATCCGGCTCGATCGCCGCCGCCATCGCCCCCTTCGTCTCCCGCGTCATCTGTGTCGATCAATCCCCCGCCATGCTCGACGCCGCGGCGCGTCGAACCGCTTCACTTCCCAACATCGAACTTCGCCAGGCGACCCTCCCATCCCTTCCGCTGGATAGTCAATCCTGCGATGCCGCATTGCTCGTGCTTACTGTCACATACGTTGCCTCGCCTCCGGCCGTTCTGCTTGAAGCGTCGCGCATTCTCCGCACACGCGGCCGACTCGTCATCGTCGATCTGCTCGCCCACGATCGCGAAGACTTCCAGCAGCAGACCGGCCAGCAGCATCGCGGGTTTGACTCCACGCAGATCGTCGAGATGATGCAACAGGCCGGACTGGGCCAGATTCGCTTTCGCGAACTTCCCATAGAACCGGCCGCCAAAGGTCCGCCGCTTTTTGTCGCGTCAGGTTCCGCTGTCAACAACGTCAACAACCACAAGGAGATTCATTCATGACCGCCACCGCAACCCAGCCCACCAAGGGCCTGTCGTCTTTGGAATTCAAAGTTGCCGATCTTTCTCTGGCCGATTGGGGCCGAAAGGAAATCCTCCTCGCCGAGCAGGAAATGCCCGGCCTGATGACCGTCCGCGCCGAATTCGCGGCCCGCAAGCCGCTGGCCGGTCTGCGCATCATGGGATCGCTGCACATGACGATCCAGACGGCCGTGCTCATCGAGACTCTCGCCGCACTGGGCGCCAATGTGCGCTGGTGCTCCTGCAACATCTTCAGCACGCAGGATCATGCCGCCGCCGCCGTGGCCGTCGGGCCCACCGGCACGGCCGCTCATCCCGCCGGCGTCAGCGTCTTTGCCTGGAAGGGCGAGACCCTCGATGAATACTGGTGGTGTACCGAACGCGCCATCGACTTTGGCGATGGCCAGGGCCCCAACCAGATTGTCGATGACGGCGGCGACGCCACGCTTCTCATCCACAAGGGCGTCGAATACGAGACCGCCGGCAAGGTTCCCTCTCCCGACACCGCCAAGAGCGAGGAATTCAAGGTCATCCTCAAACTCCTGGCCGATCAGATGAAGAAATCGCCCCAGCGCTGGCACAAAGTCGCCGCGGCCGTCCAGGGCGTCAGCGAGGAAACCACCACCGGCGTGCATCGCCTTTACGAAATGCAGAAGGCCGGCACGCTGCTCTTCCCCGCCATCAACGTCAACGACTCGGTTACCAAGAGCAAGTTCGACAATCTCTACGGTTGCCGCCATTCGCTGGTGGACGGCCTGATGCGCGCCACCGACGTCATGCTCAGCGGCAAAGTCGCCGTCGTCTGCGGCTACGGCGATGTCGGCAAGGGCTGCTGCCAGTCGCTTCGCGGCCAGGGCGCCCGCGTCGTCGTCACCGAAATCGATCCCATTTGCGCCCTCCAGGCCGCCATGGAAGGTTACCAGGTCCTCACCCTCGAAGATGTCATCGGCACCGCCGACGTCTTCATCACCGCCACCGGCGACACCAGCATCATCACCGCCGAACACATGTCCATGATGAAGGACAAGGCAATCGTCGGGAACATCGGCCACTTCGACGATGAGATCGACATGGCCGGCCTCAAGCAGGTGCCGGGCATCAAGAAGACCAACATCAAACCGCAATATGACATGTGGACGTTCCCCGACGGCCACAGCGTCCTGATCCTCGCCGAAGGCCGCCTGCTCAACCTCGGCTGCGCCACCGGCCATCCGAGTTTCGTCATGTCCGCCAGCTTCACCAACCAGACCATCGCGCAGATCGAGCTGGCCATGAACAAAGGCAAATACGAAAAGAAGGTCTACGTTCTGCCCAAGCACCTTGACGAGAAGGTGGCCCGCCTCCACCTTGACAAGCTCGGGGTGAAACTCACCCGACTCACCCCCGCCCAATCCAACTACCTGGGCGTCAACCCCGACGGCCCGTTCAAGAGCGATCACTACCGTTATTGAGCAGACAAAATATCTCTCGCAAAGGCGCAGAGGAAGAATTCCCGCATCCAATGCCCCGGATTTCCTCTGCGCCTTTGCGCCTCTGCGAGGTGCATCTTCATATCTTGTTGTCCTGATGGCACTTACAAACCGGCCAAGAAAACGAAAAAGTCTGTGTTGCAAAATACAGGGCGGTTGGGTAATTTAGGGGAAGTTGTGAAGTGAGTGAAGCGATCTTGGTTTGCAATCGTTTCCGATAGGTGTCGTAACTGCTTAATGACGATGGTTTTGCGGCCGTAATGACTGAAGAATAAGTGCGCCCTCGGATGGGCGAATTCCCCGTATCCTACCACGATGCCGCAGCCGTACCTAGCCCGTCGGCTGCGGCATCTTTTTTGGCCGCCCCGTGCCCGGCCCCAGGATCGGAAATCTCGAACCTCGAATTTGCCGTCTCCCGCTGACTTGAACCCCTAACCCCTTACCATACAATCCCTTCCATGACACAAAGCGACGGCCAGTGGACGGTCCGCCGCATTCTTGAATGGACTGCCCCGTTTCTCGCCCGCAAGGCCGTCGATTCCCCGCGACTCTCCGCCGAAATGCTCCTCGCCCATGTCCTGGCCGTCCCGCGCATCCGCCTCTTTATGGAATACGACAGCCCGCTCCCCGACGCCGCCCTGGCCACCTACCGCGATCTCGTCCGCCGAGCCGCCGATCACGAACCCGTCGCCTATCTCACCGGCCGCGCCCCGTTCTTCAGCCTCGATTTTCACGTCACCCGCGATGTCCTGATCCCCCGCCCTGACACGGAAACGCTCGTCGAAGCCGCTCTGTCCCTCCTCCGCAAGCAGCCCGCCATTGAATCCCCGCGCATCCTCGACCTCTGCACCGGCAGCGGCTGCGTCGCCGCCGCCCTGGCCGCCAACTGCAAATCCGCCACCATCCTCGCGATCGACAACGCTCCGGCCGCGGCCGCCATCGCGGTCAAGAACATCGAACAACTGAAACTCTCCGACCGCGTGACAATCGCCATCGGCGATCTGTACTCTCCATTGGAAACAGCCGCCGACAAACGCCCCTTCGACATGGTCGTCGCCAACCCGCCATACATTCCCACCGCTCAAATCCCCACGCTCGACAAAAGCGTCCGCGACTACGAACCCCTCCCGGCCCTCGACGGCGGCCCCGACGGCTTGGCCATCCACCGCCGCATCCTCGCCGGCGCCGCCGCCCACCTATCCTCGGCCGGCCACATCCTTCTGGAGATCGCCTTCGACCAGGGTCCGCGCGCAAAGGAACTTGCGACCCAGTATCCTGACTTGAGTAACCCTCGCCTGCTCAAGGATCACGCCGGCCACGACCGCGTGCTGGCACTTTCCAAATCGTGAGAATCGGCCAGACCCTCACTTCCCGCAGCATTTCTTGTATTTCTTGCCGCTGCCGCACGGGCACGGATCGTTGCGGCCGATCTTCGGGGCGGCGTTGCGGATGGGTTTCACCGGTTCGGCATATTCGCTCGAAAAGTCGCCGGCCGGAAGCGGACTGTCCCACTTCCCTTGATCTCGGGTATCGTCGCCAGCCGGGAGGCTATTGCCGCTCTTGCCCAAGCCCTCTCCAATGCGGCCGAACAGCCCGCCAAAGTAGGCACGCCGCTCGGCCGCTCGATTGGCGCGAGCCTCGATCAGCTCTCGCCAGGCGGCTTCCTCGGGCAACGTCACTCCCGCCATGACGGCCGCGGCAATCAGACCTTGGCAGAAGTCCATTACCTCAGGATCCTTCGGGAACTTCGCGATAAGCGGGCGGGATTCGTCCAGCCCCGCCAGCGAACCCAGTTCGGTCAGGTCAACCAACAACGTGTCAATAAGGGGCTCACCCTCATCATGATGGTTGGGATCGGCCTCAATCGCTTTCTCCACATCCACCAACTTCAGCAGGGCGGCCTCGCATTCTGGAAGCTTAATGGCGGCCAAAGAATTGTGCGCATACAGCCGCACATGCCAGGGTTTGCCCGGATAGAAGCTGACGATGCGATCGACGACGCGGAGAGTGGCGATGCGCGGCAGCGAGCGATTCACTTCCTCCCGCAACACGTCGGTGTCGATCGCCAGCTTCTCCACAATTGCGTCAATGCCCGGTTCGTAACGCGCCCGACCCAGAACCTGCACGGCGAAGATGGACCGCCAACCGTTGTCGGCCGACTCATCGCCCAGCGTGGATATGGCCTGCTGGCAGACCGCCTCGCCGCCGCGCGCCGCCGCTTCGATGAGCGCATCGCTCAGGCTGACGTCAAACTTGCCGTTGTATCCATCGCCTACATCCCGCCCGTGCTGCATGAGGCGATCCCATGCTGCGGCGGCCGGCTCGTCGAGCAGACCGAGCCGCAATTTCAAATGCTCTTTGACTTTCGCCGGCAATTGCTGGCACGCCAGCAACTCATCCCGGTTACGCGCCACCAAAGCCAATTCCAAATCGCGGATTGCCTGCTGGTAATGAAATTCAAAATCCTTCTGAGCTTTCGACGCCAGCGCCTGCACAAGCCGGCGGAACGAACCCTCCGTCTGCGGAAGACGGCTCAACTCGGTGGCAAAGTTCAGCGTCTCTTCACTCTCTCCGAAGCGATCAAGGACGGCCCAGTAATGGTCCGCCGTCAGCGGTCCGAAGTTGAAACTATTGCGGAAATATCTCTGCGCGTGCTGGCGCACGATCGGATCATCGTGTTGCAGAAACGGCACAACCTGTTCCGGCATCAACATGCGAATTCCTCGAAAAATTCAACCATAACCGCTTGGCCGCCAAGAATGGAGTCCCCATTTTCGCATCGGCAAAGAAATCGCGGCGTCCAAAGAACGCCCGGCAACCGCGCCACAACCACCTGCGCAACCCGAGCGGATCAATTGCCCCCGATCGGCTGAATCGGAAAGCCCCGGCAGCGCCGCATTCGATTTTGCCGAAGGCGTCTGGCGGCGCTCAGACCCATCCATGGAAGCACCGTTGCCGCTCCAATCAGCCAAAGCGGAATCCTCACAGTGTATGTCGCCCCCCAATCGGGCCACGTGTCCTCAAGCAGGTCGAACCGCTCGTCGGCTCGGAGAAACATATATAGCGGATAGTCCCAGGAAAATCCCCATCGTTGTCGAGCGATGTCCGACACCAGCCGTAACTCGGAGGCCTCGCAATACATGAAGGGCCAATTGACGCTGCCCTCGAAGCGCGTGGCCTTCACCGCGATCACGTCGCCGCTGACGATGCCGAACTCCCATGTACCACTGCTGTAGCCGTCCATTGCCCAGAAACTGCGTCCCCACAACACGGCGATCGCGCCAGCCATCGTCAACAATATCAGCACCATGGCCGCACGCGCTCCGTGCGGCCGACGATCCGGCCGGCGCCATCCCCACAGAACCATCGCGGGAACCGCCAGCACCCACGCCGCCAGCGACGCCAGGCTCCATGCCCGGCCGCCCTCGGCCTCGAATCGCGCCCGTGGTGCAATCGGCCTTCCCCACGACTGTAGCGTCAGCATTGCCATCTCGCGCGTCACCTCGGACGCATCGCTGTCCGGCGGCAACTGCGCAGCGGCTTGCAGCAAGCGGGCGTTGGTATCCGATTTGAGGGATCGAAGAACGCGGACGCCGTCCCAGCGCAATTGCGGATCGGAAGACCCAATCCAACCCTGGGCCAGCTCTTCGCTGCGAGCGTCCACTGGAACGAAAAGAACGCTTTTCGACCAGCTCGCCGGCCGTCCGAATGTGCAAATCGCCTCGCCGACGACGGTACCGGCCGGCCGGACGCAATACGGCGCGATCGCCGCCAGCAATTCATCGCGGGTCTGGAAACTCCGCAAACTCATATTGGGAATGTCCGCCACGCCGGGCGCAGTCAGGTCCATCGGCAAGCCCACATCGTCCATGAACATGTTCCTGTCGAGCGTCAGCGGAACGTTCGCGCACAACGGCTCGGCTCTGGCATAGCGGCTTCCCTTGACCATGACAAAGAGCTGTTGAGCATCGCCGGCCGAAAAAGTGACCCAGCCATAATCGGCAACCCAAAAAACGGTGTTCGCTCCCCGCGCGCTCCCGACCAGCGATTCATCCACCCGCACAGTGACCTTCCACCAAAGTGGCGTATTCACCGGCGCCGACGGCGGCAACGCCTTGACCGTTTCCTGAATATGCCCAATCACGACGCAATCCGCGGCCGCCACCCGCAGTTCGATGCTTTGAGCCATCGACGGTGTTGCCCCAAGGGCCAAAGCCGGCCAATTCAGGAGAACGAGCAGAACGAAAATCCCCAGCCGGCGCATGCCGACCATGATACCAATTGTGGTTCATCCGCCAATCGCCGGCCATCATGTGTTACATGCCGGACCGCAGCGCATCGAGATGCCGGCCGAAATGCTCGTCGAGAATCTTCGTATACAGCGCCTTGTTCTCTGTTACGACTTGTCGGAACAGCGGCCCGAACGTCGCGTCCGTCAGCACCGATCCGAACGTGCAGTGGAGAATCTGCCGGCCGGGATCGGTCAGCCCCGCGCCGGCCGGTACATCCGACCACAGGCCCAGGTACATCTTCTCCAGCTTCCGCACATCCTTGACATCGCTGGCCGGCGGCGCTGAATCCAGCGTGGCCGACACGTGATACGTCGCCCGGTCCGTGTTGTACCGCCCGCGCGAGAAGTCGATCAGCCGCCGGAACAAATCGCCGTCCGTCTGCGCCACCACGCGCAGCGCTTCCAG
>Ga0181520_10002021_pt1 | contig 39467 bp, 42 predicted proteins | sample PEATcosm2014_Bin_29_FD_132451 | JGI IMG/M metagenome (GOLD analysis project Ga0181520, IMG submission 132451) | Peatland microbial communities from MTU Mesocosm Facility, Houghton, MI, USA - PEATcosm2014_Bin02_30_metaG | ecosystem: Environmental > Terrestrial > Soil > Wetlands > Peat | place... | reverse complement strand
GGACGACCTTGAAGCCGTCCTCGTCGACGCTCTCCATAACCTCGAAAACTCACCCTCAACTCTCCAATCTCTAACCTCTTTTGATTGGATTATTACTTCATTACAGATGGCAAGTTAGTATTAACGGCATATCTTCCCGCATGAAAATACAAAAAAACACTCCGGTGTATGCCGGAGTGTTTTTTTAATTTCATGCGGAACGCCTACTCGACCTTGATGACCTTTACGTCAGGCGTCACGCTGGCACTGTCGACATAGCCAAGCGCATTGGGAGTCGAGGCCACATAGTCTATCAGTTCTTTATCAGAACTGAAAGACTTCGGCTGCGCGGCTCTCCCAGTAAAGACCAGGCGGTTCCAATTGGAATTGAACTGATCTGAAGTCATGCCGGCGTAGGTACTCAGGACAGCGTCACCCACGGATCCCCCCTTGAGGGTTGCCAGGACGACATGGGAACCGCTGGGCCAGCTTTTAACGCGGCCCTTTAGTATCCCATCGACCGTATCTTTGGGTAGAGAGCTATCAGAGACGTTCTTATTGGCTACAAATACCGGCTCCGCGTAGGCAACCGCAGCAACCAGGAGAACTAGTAGTGTGATAAGGTGTTTCATATTAAAGTTCCTTTGTAGTTTAGAAGAATAAGGTTGTTTGAAGAACGCCCATCAGCCAGTAGCGGCTCGTATCGCTCCAGGGCTGGTTGTCGGTGACGTTGACCAAGTACGAGGTACCGTTAATGACGTGCCCTTCTGCCTTGACCAGCCACCAGGGCTTGATTTTGTAGCAGGCCGACAGTGCCAAATCCTTCGAGAAACCGTGATAGCTCTGATCCCCCGTGGCGGCAAGCGTCGCGCCGGTGCGATCACGCACGTTCGAGAAGGAGAGGCAGTAGTACGCGCCCAGATCAAGTTTGCTTGTGATCTGCCGGACAGCCGACAAATAGAAACCATCAGAGATGGTTCCCTTGTTCGTGTCCAGTCCAAAGGTGGTCGCGTATGGACTATTGACTGATGTAGACAAATCCTGCCACTGGCGCATATATTCAGCGGCAAAAGTCCATTTGTCCACTTGGTATTCGGCTCCCAAAGTCGCATTCCATGTGTCGGTAAGCTGCAATCTGCTATTGGCCCCGGTAAACAGGGGCGCGTAAGCAGCCAATCCATTGAGAGGCGGTATCAGCTCGGCAAGCTCGGCCTGATCCTTGAATAAACCCGTGCCGTCAATCCGATTCACATAGACGCATATCTCCTCCAGTTTTAAACCCTTGTAAGGTGTATTCCATATGACCTGTTCGTTCACGCAGTAGTTGTTGGACGAATGGTCGGTATTGAAAGGCAGAGACTGCATTGTGGACTCGGCGGCACCACCCTCATCTCCGATTCCCAACATACCCACCTCAATGCTATAGTCCAGTGAACCGAATTTGTGAACGGGGACATCTCCATACACACTACCGCCCCATACCGCGTTTTCTATCTCTCTATATAGAGGATTGTAATTGCTCATCGGCAGGAAGACAAAGGGACGCGTCATTTGCAGATCCAAAGTATCCCCATAGAGTCCAACGGACGCTTTGACCTTGCCAGCGCGGACCCCCAGCCAATCCTGCCAGCGATAGTCGACATACGCCCAGTCGATCATTGGCCTATTGAGAGCACCAAAGTCACCATCGCGATAAGTAAAGACCTGCGCTCCCACGCTGAGCTTGTCATTGATCTGCCGTCTGACATTGAAAGCGGCATCAGTCAGGTGAAAGGTACCATCCTTGGAATTGGCCAAGAAGTTGTTCTTATCAGTGGCAATATAGCCCTGATCGAGGAATCCGTGGAAGTCAAAGCCATCCCACGTGTAAGCCCAAGCGGACGCCGTTGTAAGCAGCATCGCAAGAGCCGTCCATAGCACTGTTTTGTTTCTCATAGGTGTACTTTTACCAAATCTTTTGTATAAGATGAGCACTCTTGGCCGCTCGGTGTCAATTAGAAATCCTGTTTTTTCCATTTAAAGATACAGGCATCTTGATATCTATTTTTCCGGGTTCGGAAGAGGATCCGGTGTTTTCCGCGGCGGCAACTCCACCTGATGATTTATGGACCAGATGGCCGATGGTCTCGACAACGGCACCCAGTTTTACCGCCTGCGCGGAGACATCTTCCGCCGCGGCCGCGCACTCTTCCGCGCTGCTGGCGTTCGTCTGCGTCACCGTTTCCATCTGGCTGACGGCCGCGCTGACCTGGTTGATGCCCTGGCTTTGCTCTTTGCTGGCTGTGGCGATCTGCGACACGTGTTCATCCACGCTCCCCGCCTTCTGCACGATTTCTTCCAGCCGCTTGCTTACCTCGGAGGACTTGGCCACCACGTCTTCCACCGCCACCGCGACCTTCTTGTTTGTTTCCACGCCCAGATCACTGCGGGTAACCGCCGTTTCTATCATCGTGGCAGTCTCTTTGGCGGCCTTGGCGGAACGGGCCGCCAGGTTGCGCACTTCATCGGCAACCACGGCGAACCCGGCACCGGCCTCACCTGCTCTGGCGGCTTCAACGGCGGCATTTAGCGCCAGAAGGTTCGTCTGGAAAGCGATCTCGTCGATCGTCTTTATGATATTTGAAATGTCGTTGCTTGCGGTCTTGATCGCGGTCATCGCGTCCCCCATCTCGTGACTGGCGTTCTGGATCGCTTTTATGCTGACTTCCATCGCGCGGGTATCTCCGGCACCCTGCTGCGCCGCTTCGCGTGTCTGCTGCGCTATGGTCTTTGTTTCAGCGGCGGACTGGGCGTTGCGCTCCGTCATGCTGGCTATCTCCGTGAGGGAGGCGCTGGTTTCCTCGATCGAGGCGGCCTGGGAGCTTGCCCCTTCCGCCAGGGACTTGCTGGCCGAGCTCATCTGCGATGAACCTCCCTTCAGCTGCGTGGTCATTGACTGCAGGTCATTGACGGTTCCTTTCAGCAGCTTCATGATGCTGCTGGAGACTCCATACAGGAAAATCATGCCCAGGACTGCCACTGGCAGAGAGACGGCTCCGAAACCCAATACTGTTTTGGATGAGGCTTCCAGCTGACCCACGGTCAAGCTCACGGCATCGGCAGTCTTGCCCATCATAAGCTCCTTCAGTTTGCCTATCTCTTCACGGGTCTTTGCGTAACAAGGAAGCGCCTCTTTGGAAAAGAGCTCTCCGGCCGAGAACATATCCTGTTTTTCCATCGCGGCCAGCAGCTTCTTGGTAATTTCTTTCATCTTCACAATGCCATCGCCAATCGAGGACTTGTATGAGGCTATCTCCGCTTCGGTCAGGTATCCTTGTGTAGTCCCCCATGACTCTATCATGTCCTCCTCTATGTTTTTAGCTTCGACTTTGAGGACATCGAGCTGCTTGGCGTCTTGGGCGAACATCAGCCTCAAGTTGACCGACTCGTAGCGCAGCACCGATTCATTGAGCAAATTAACGGCATTCGTGGACGGAATCTGGTGTTTGGCCAGGTCCTGCACTTGGGAGACTCCCTTGTTTGTGAGAGTAATAGAACCAATGGCCTGCGCCACAATCAGGAATGCCATCACGATAAAGACAATCCAAAGCACTCCAAATCGTTGTGTTAATGTCCCTTGTTTCGCACTCATGATACGTCCTTGAACGGCAAATTCAGAGCCAAGTTAACTGGTGTTACACATAGAGCCCCATATCAGTCCTTTACGCATTTTTTACAGATAAATTCCGCTGCCTATCAGCTCGTCTCCATTATGGAAGGCCACCAGTTGTCCGGAAGCCAGCGCTCTTTGGCGAACGTCAAAGATTATGGAGCCTTCCTGCCCCGCCATATTCAAAGTAGACTCCACTTTTGGGTCACGGTAGCGGGGACGTGCGAGCACCCTGCCCTCTCCCTCAAACGACGACTTGGGATTCACCCAATGAATATGATGCAGCCGCAGCTCCCTTTGATAAAGCTCCGGTGTTGCCGGATGATCGAAAGCGACCCGCAGGGTATTTGCAGAGAAGTCCTTCGCAATAACCACATAGTGTTCGTAATCGTGATTGGAAGGAATGCCGATTCCCTTGCGCTGTCCCAGAGTATAGTGATGCAGGCCCCTGTGCTCCCCCAGAACACGTCCACCGTTGTCAACGATGGGGCCGGGACTGTCGGGCAGATAGCGGCGGAGAAAATCATTTATTCTGACCTTCCCCAGAAAACAGATTCCCTGTGAGTCCTTCTTTTGGGAGTTGCGCAGGCCGTGCTTTCTGGCAATCTCGCGCACTTCCGGTTTGAGCAGCCCGCCTACCGGGAAGATCGCGCGGGAGAGCTGCTCCTGATCGAGTTGCGCGAGAAAGTACGATTGATCTTTATTGGGATCGACGCCTTCCAGCAGGGAGTAGCTGCGAACACCACCCACCCCTTCCCTTTTCCCAGTATCCCCTGCTGGGGGTATGGGGGCTAGCGCCCCCATATTATTAAGCCCCTCCCCGAGGGAGGGGTTGGGGTGGGCCTTCTGCCTTGTTCCCATGTTCTCCTCCACCCTCGCGTAGTGTCCCGTGGCCAGATGAGTAAAACCCTCCCCTATGGCATACCTCAAAAAAGCTCCAAACTTGATGAAACGATTGCAGGCTATGTCCGGGTTGGGAGTGATGCCACGCGCGTAGCCATCAACAAGCATCCGTACCACGTGCTTCTCGTATTCTCCCACCAGATTCACCACGCGGAATGGCACTCCCAGCTTTTCACAGACAGCAGTGGCGTCGGCAATATCCTCGCGCCACGGGCACTCGCCGATGGGATCCTCCTCGTGCATCCAGGTCTTGATGTAGGCAGCCTCCAAACGCGCGATCTCCCCGCGCGTGGCCATCTCCTCTTTCAGGAGCGCCAGGCTTGCAGAGGAGTCCACCCCTCCGGAAAGAGCCACCAAAATTTTCCTGTTATCAGACATCCAGCATATTAAACCATATTTCTATGCCGGAAGTGAAGTGGGTTTTTACAAGGGCCTACCTCCCGATTCTCTTAAAGAACGCCTCCCACACGCGAATGCCGTTCTCCAAGAGACGGATGTGCACATTCTCGTTGGGAGAGTGAATATGGCTCTCCTCCTGATAGAGCCCCAACGCCAGCGAGTCTGCGCCGAGTATCTCCTTAAAGGCGACCAGCACGGGAATACTGGCAGGATCCCTTTTGCTTGAGAGCGAATTACCGATAATTTGTTTGACGCACCCACTCATCGTTTCAACGGCTCTTGCATAGGCCGCGGAACTCTTCCTGCCGCTAAAGTAGGGAGCCATGTAGGCGGGAGTAGCTTTGTGATGAATTTCAATCCAACTTTCAAAGAGTCTGTGATCAACCCGCTCTTTGAGTGCGCCGATGACAGCCTGCTCCACCTGTCTGGGATCCTGCCCAGCCGCGATTCGGCAGGTGATCTTGGCTGAGGCCGTGGCTGGAATGATTGTTTTGCCTCCGACTCCCTGATAGCCGCCTGTAATACCGTTTATTTCCAGAGAGGGATAGAAACAGTTTATTTCGAAGGGATTGCCGCGGCAGTGCGGATAATACCCCCTGGCTCCGATCTTCCTGGCAAAGGGAGGGGTATTGCAGATCTTTTGGAGTTGGGCGATCTCCTTGGGAGAGCCTGCCTGCGCCCCTTTATAGAATCCCGGTATCGTCACCCACCCTTGAGAGTTGTATAGGTCTCCTATAACCCTTGAAAGCTCCCTGGCCGCGTTGGGAATCGGGCCGCCGTAGCCCGAGTGCAGATCACGGGGCAGACCCCTGACAAACAACTCAATGGACATGACTCCGCGGACGCCGGTTGTCAATGTGAGCTGGTCCGGAGAGATGCTGGTTGTGTCGGAGAGGGCCACAAAATCCACTTTGCCCATCTGTTTTTTGAGTTTTTTGATGCAGCCCGCCAAATGTGATTGCAGCCCCTCCTCCTCTCCCTCAAAGAGGCAGGTGATGTTCAGTGGCGCTTTTGTCTTGATGGCCGCGTGCAGTCCCCACAAAAGAGCCAAAACGGAGCTCTTATCGTCCGCCACACCACGGGCGAAAAGCAAATTGCCCTTCTGCGTCAGCTTGAAAGGCTCGCTCTTCCATAGCCCGAAAGGTTCGGCAGGCTGCACGTCATAGTGTCCATATAGAACAATATGCGGGGCCTTCTTGTCGGAAACATATCTTCCATAAACAAGAGGAGGTCCCTTGATCGGGATCATCTTCGATGAGACTCCCGCGCTTTTGAGTTTGTTGGAGAGCCATTTGGCGGCCTTAACGCAATCAGCTATGTGCTTTGGTTGCGCGGAGACGGAGGGGAACGACACAAATTCAGCGAGTTCTTTGAGGAAGGCTTTATCCATAGTTGAGTTAATTTAACGGCATATAGTACACCAACTCAATCCCTATAAAACTTCTACCCCTATGCGCCCTGCGCCTGCGAATGCCTTCCTCACTTTGGCTACTACAACCCCCCTTGTGGGTTGCCTTGTATAGCCCTGGGTTGCGGCCTGCCCTCCGAAGCCTCGGCGAAGGTGGGTGCTTTTTACCCAGGGCGAGGAGGAGAATGGACTACATAATTTATGTAAATACCCTATGTCTGACTCAGTCTTTTTACCGGAGCCGTGAACAACATCCCATGCGCCTCTTTTAGGATTCCCGGAATCTCCTTCGCGAAGGGGCTTTTCGCCAATGTCTTGGCCAGATCCATCTTCTCCACATTTGCTGCGTTTATTCCGGGGAACCAATGCCCCGCCTGCCCCAACAGGTTGTAGCGCATCTGCCCCCACCCCACCAGATCAAGACTCTTCGCGTAACTCCACAGCCGCAGGATCTCCACTATGTTGATCTCCTCCGGCGTCTGATCGTACTCCGGCAGTCCCTCTCTCCAGTGCGCCACCCACTTCTCTCCCAGCACGTTTTTCATCTCGTCGCGCAGCCTCTTCTCGATGGGCGCGATCGTTTCCGCAATTCTGTCGTAGTACTCCAGCGCCTTTACGTGCTCGTCAAAGTCCGACGGCCTGGCCACCCCGCAGCTCAAGGTATGCACCTCCGGACGGCTCAGACAGTAGAGGTCGTTAAAGATCATCGGCGAGAGGGGCGCGCAGAGTTTGACCAGCTTTTCCGGAGGCTCGTAGAGCTTGCCGCCCTTGTCGTTGGGGCTGATGATAAAGACCCCCATGTCCTGCTTGCTCGCGGCCAGCACGGAGGGCCAGTTCAGGTCATTGACAAAATACCAGTGCAGATTCACGTACTCGAATCCGCCCGTATTGATTGCCTTCAGGATAATCTCATTGGTGGCGTGCGTGGCAAAGCCAATATGCCGTACGCGCCCTTCTTTTTTGAGCTTCTGTGCCGCTTCCAGGCAGCCCCCCTTGCGCACGGACCAATCGAGGACTTCGGCGTTGTTGATCCCGTGGAGCGAAAGCAGCTCAACATAATCGAGCCCCAGATATTTCATCGAGGTATCGAATTCCTTGAGGAACTCCTTTGGGTCCGCTTTCGGCGATATCTTGGTCTGCACGATCACCTTCTCGCGTGGAAGCTTCGGCAAAATCCTGCCCAGCTGCATCTCGGAAGTCCCGTAGCCGCGCGCGGTCTCTATGTGATTGATCCCCAACTCCAAAGCGCGATGAATGCAAGCCTCCAGATTCACCTGGCTCTCTTTGGGGATCTCACTCATCGACAGATCCTGCCATTTGTGCTGGTATCTCATTCCCCCGCAGGAGATGACCGGGATTTGCAGCTGAGTCTTGCCAAAACGACGATACTTCATGAGGGGAATTGTGCGGAAAAGATGGGCGTAAGGCAAAAGAAAAGGGCTCTTGTACCTTGCGTTTACCTTTCCGCACCACAGGGGGAGAAAAAAGGAAACGGTACCCCTGACCCCGCACTAAAGTACGGGGCTATTATTCGGGTCGTCCTGATAAACAGGACTGGTCTGTTAAACAGCAAGGGACTGGCGTGAGAGCCAAAATATCTTTAAGAGTTGTCAGACAAGTCCGGCTTGTCCGGACGATCCGGGTGTAGCCCTGGAGTTCAGTCCGGGGATTGCAGCCTCATCTACCTCTTATTTTTATCTTGCGTTATTGCCCAATAACATGGAGAATAAGCCCTCTATGCCACACCCTCAGGAAATATCCACGTCCCCCCGTATCTCAGCAATAGCCCTCGATATCGCAGCCTATACCAAGCGAGGCGGGGAGGTGCTTGATTCTTTTCCTTTCGTTAAAGAAGCTATAACGAGAGCTGGTCTGGAGAACCTCCAACACGTAAGGCTCCAGGGCAATACATCAAATACCATGGGGATAGCCCCTGGAGTATTTGAGGATGTGAGCACGGTGCGGTTTAAAAACGGTTTTACTATTGATGTGTTGTCGGCACAAACAGAGAAAGGCCCCATTGTAAGGCTATACGGGATGTCCCGGCGCGGCGCTGCTTCCATTGAGGAACCCAGCCACCTCTTCACTACCTCCGCTGGTTTTTCCACAAGTACTACCTTTTTCCCTAAGAATAGGCGTTTCAGAGCCCGTACAAACACGAATAAATCCAGAGCTATCGCCGAGTTGAAAAGAATCGCATCCCTTCCCCCTATTGACAGGGTGTTTACGGCCGACGCTGATCTTAGCGCCTCATTGGTTGTGGCCCGTCAGATCGCGCATCAATCTGAACATTGCTATATAGGTTCCACACACGTGGTATTCGGGTGCCTCTGCGGGACCAAACAAGTCGGGAGCTTGATGGGGAATACTACTTTGGATTTTGATACAGGCCTTATGCCCCAGAATACCCACAGTCTGATGGTAAAGGCCGGACTTTCAGCGGAGAAGATCTGGGCGGACATACGCAGAGAGATCGCCGACGCCAGCAATATGGCCCCTGGCGGAAGCCTTATCACGCAAGATCCCAGCCCCCGCCTCGAAAAAGCCATATCCTACGCCAAAGAAGAGGCATCCCTGACAGATGAGACGCTGGTTTCTCCCGGACATATGTTATTGGGAATCGTCAGGGTTGGAGCGGGCAAGTCATTCCGCGTGCTGCGACGCAACGGTTTCAATGCGGACGAGTTCCGTAATGTTCTGGCTTCTTTTTCGGCTGAACGTATGTCTCGCCACCAAACAGCCTTGAAAACCGCTATTTAGCGCCAACCAGCGTGATCGTTTCCACCGCCACTCTTGAGATCGGCTGGCTCTTTTCGTTTCCCATCGGACTGTAGGTCGTTGGGACCTTCCCGATAGACGTGAGAACATCCTCCCCCGCGACCAGCTTTCCAAAGGCCGTGTACTGTCTATCCAAAAATCCCGCGTCATTGAGGCAGATAAAGAACTGGCTGCCTGCCGAGTCCGGGTCGGAGGAGCGCGCCATCGAGAGGACTCCCTTTTCGTGGTGCCTCTCATTGAACTCCGCGTCTATCTGGTAGCCGGGACCTCCGGTGCCGAAAGAGTCGGCGTTCTTCTCATCTTTGGTAAGGGGATCTCCGCCCTGAATCATAAAACCCGCGACAATCCTGTGAAAACAGGTGCCGTCATAGAACTTCTCGCGGGCGAGTTTTTTGAGATTCTCGACCGTTTTGGGTGCCACCTCCGGCCAGAACTCCACCGTCATCTCGCCATAGTTGGTCTTGATGAGCGCGCGTTCGATGGACGCGGCGGCGGGGATCGTGGATTTGGCTTCATTCTTTTTGGACGATTTCTTCGGCATAAACCGTGATCCTATATGTTCACTCTCCGGTGGGCAAGATTTTTGGAGCCTCATTCCAACCTGAAGGTGATCGTGGCCGTGGCTTTAGACGGCACGCCCATTCCAGCCACCCTCGCCGGTTCAAAGCGGGACTGCCTCATGGCCTCCGTGGCGGCCGCATCGAGGATCGGATAGCCGGAGCTCTTCGTTACGACCGCCTTTTCCAGATTTCCCTGCGCGTCTATAAAGAGCTCAAGCGCGACAATACCCTCTTCATGTCTTCTTCGCGCCTCGTAAGGGTAGACGGGGGTGGAGCGCTGCGCATAGGTGGGCTCGGAGACAGTAAGGCGTTCAGGACCCTTTGTCTTGGTCGGTGCCTGCGGCGGCGTTGGCGCCACTGGCGATGGAAGGGGCTTTGTTCCAACGGGAGTCTGCGGTTGTGATGGACTACTCTTCGCTGCCGGTGGGGGTGGAGCCGGAGGAGTCGGTTCCAGACCCACGTCAACAAAGGTCTTTTCGACCCTCATGGGAGTGGGAGCCAGTACAAGGGACAATACCCCCATATGAATCGCGATCGCGATAAGGTAACAGATGAGAATCTGACACTTCATTGAGCGTAGGAGGATTTTGTTTCAATCGCTATCTTTGTAAATCCCGCCTGCCTTAATTCATCCAGCACCCTTACGGAGAGCCCCCATAGCGCCTTTTCGTCGCCGCCAATGCTGATTTTGGCATTGGGCCGCTCCGCTTTCAGCTTTTCCACCCGCGCGCGCAGGTGCTCCGGCGGGATCTTTTCCTTGTCGAAGAAAATGTATCCCTCATGGGTCAGAGTGATGACAATGCCGTCCTTGTCCAGAGCGGAGCCTGTGACGGCTGGCGGAAGATTGACGGGCACACCGTTTACTTTTGCCATCGAGAGCGAGACGATCATGAAGGTCGCCAGCAAAAAGAAAATCACATCGATAAGCGGGATGATCTCCAGCCGGGCTTTCTTGCGGGGTCTTGGTGAGGGGATCTTCATGTATACATGGGGTATGGGGCTTTGGCTCCCGATATTATCCCCTCCCTGAGGGAGGGGCAAGGGGTGGGTGTTTTTCATTGCCCACCGCGCATTTCTCGCATTGGCCCAGATGCAGTTCCACCAGGGTTGCCGCGTCCTCTATCTCACGCCTGGCCTCTTCGAGCCGGGCGTTCAGAAAGTTGAAGGGAATCAGCGCGGTAATGGCTATCCCAAGTCCAAAGGCCGTGGCGATGAGCGCCTGCGCAATGCCTCCGGTGATCGCGTGGGGCATCCCCAGCTCGTGACCGCCCAGCAGATTAAAGGAGTGGATCATTCCAGTCACGGTACCCAGAAGTCCCAGAAGCGGCGAGAGTGTGATGATGGTGTCCAGTACGGCCAGCCCGCGGCTAAACTTCCGCAGTTCCTGATTGGCGGCCCGCATGACTGCGCTCGCGAAGGATTCCACCCGGTGCTCAAGCGCGCTCCCCAGTACCCGCGCCACAAAATCCGTGCTCTTGCGCGCGGCGGCAAGCGCCCCGTCCAGATCGTGATGCTCCACGCGCCTGAGGACCTCGTCCACCCCGGCTTCGTCGCGACTACGGCTTACCTGTATGGTGAAATAAAGGCGTTCAAGAACCGTCGAGAGCGCGACGATTGAACATATCAGTAGTGGCCACATGATCGGCCCGCCGTTTTGGAAGATTTCAAGCATAAAATTTAGAATGAATAGGCAAGCGTTCCAAAGAAGCCCCTGCGTGCCCCGTATTGGGCGGCATTGACGCCGACTCCAGAACCGCTTCTTAACTCATAAACATTGTCGGTCAGGTTGACAACATCCAAGCGGGCCTTGAGGAAGTTCCCGTTGGGGAGCCTGAAGCGGCGCTCGGCAAAGACGTTGAGCGTGTAGTAGGCCGGAACGCTCTCTCCATTGGGAATAGGATCGGTTGGATCGATGGAGCCTCCAATAGTGTCGGTGGAGTTCTCTCTGAGCCCGCTGCCTACTATCAGATCGATTCCCGTTCTGGTGAATTCCTTCTTGGGATTTCCCCAGGTATAGGACGCTCCCGTTGAGGCCGTTACGCGCTGATCGTGATCGAGGTATATCCAATGGCTGTTCACGTAATCAAGCGTTCCCTGATCTCCCCACAGAAACTGCGCCGAGGAGGCTCCCTTGCCCTGCGCCACAGAGTACGCCACATTCGCGTACGAATTAAAGCCTCCGTGATCGTAACTGACTGAGAGCTCCACGCCCCCTACCCGGCCCTCCGAGTAGTTGAAGGATGAAAGAATCAGCGATTGTCCAAAGAGTCCGTCGTCGAGCTGGTTTTGGGCTCTCTTGTAATAAGCGTCAATTCCCAGTTGGAAGCCCTCCGCTATCTTTTGCGTCACTCCCAGATCAAAATAGTTGGAACGTTCGGCTTTCACCGGGTCGTCCTGCGTCACAGAAGAGGCTCCAGAGGTTCCATTAAAGGCTGTGATATTCGAGCCTGGCACCGTCTCAAGCGGCGGCGGGGTAAAGTAACGCGCATAACCGATATGCCAGGTGGTCTTTGATGATGGCTGATAGACGAGGTTCAAACGCGGGCTAAACTGCCACTCGTTGTCAAAAGATGACGAGTACAGGTCGAATCTCCCACCATAATTGAGCGTCCACTCCGGGGCGAACTTCCATTCATCCTGCAGATACATCCCATAAAAGAAGGCACTGGGAGAGTTGCTTTGGCCGATCGTCTTGGCAGAGCCGTTGATATTGCCGCTTGCGTCCACCGGAAAGACTGTTGTGTTTGTCGTCGCGTCCACCGACTCCTCCATCGACATGATACCGCCGCGCAGGGTGTGATCGTCGTTCATGCGGTAGGTTCCGTCTGCCTGGAAGCCTCCGGAGTCCAGTATCCGATCCTCGTCGGTGGCTACTCCCCCGTTGTAGTAGAGTGCGGCAGGGATATCGCCTGGCACGTAGTGGGCGCTGCTCTCCCGACCAAAGACGGCCGCCTGGTAGTCCAGATTTCCGGTCGATTTCTGATAAGCCAGCACCCCGTAGTAGTTTTGTTCATTCTGATTGTCATTTAGATTGGACGGCGAAAAGCTCCCTCCCACCCACGGATTGCCGTTGCCCTGCGTAGAGACCGACTGCAGGTCGGGATTCACCGGTATCTGATAGTTCGCGTAGGAGGCGCTATCCATGAAGGCCCACCGGCTGGAGTTGTCTATGATATAGGAAAAGTACCCAAAGGTCTTATACTGGTTGCTCAGGTCATGGATGGCGTTATAGCTCGAAGTGGGGTTCTCTATGCCCAAGTCGGTCTTTTCATAACTGCTGTCGATAAAGTAATCCAATTTACCATCGTGCCCGGAAGTCTCGAAGCTGGGCTCGATGGTACCGTGGCTGCCCACCATGACAGAGGTTTCAGAGCCATTGTCAAAAGCCCCGCTCTTGGTCTGTATATCCACTATTCCAGCAGTCCGGAATCCATACTGCGCGGGAAGCGCTCCGGTAATAAGCTGCATATTGTCCACAAAGCGCCCGTCCAGCTCCGTTCCAAATCCAGAAATCCCCTCCGGCAACAGGATGCCGTTGATGCGGTACTGCAGATTCGCGTGCTCTCCACGCACATGCAGGTCGCCATTGCTGGAAGAGTCCTGCGCCACTCCGGGAGCCCGCAGGAGAGCTTCACTTATGGCGGCGCTCTCTCCCTGCGGCAGGGCGTCAATCTGCGAATAGGTGATAGAGTAGGAGGAGTCCCCCAGATCGGGCAGAATCTGCGAGCGGGCATCATCCAGCCTTGAGGCAATGATGGTGGTATTTCCCAAGTCGGTCGACGGTGGGATACTCTGCGCCTGTACCGCCTGCCCCGCCGATCCCGCGAGAATCAAAATAATGTAGCAAATACGGCGCATCGCCCCCATCATAGCAAAGTCGTCAAGCCCTTCGCAAAGCATTAATGTCAGTCCTTAAACATCCGTTAATTCCCCCATGACAACCAAACTCTCTCTCACCAAACGCTTCAAGGAACTGCCCGCCCCTCTTCAAATCTACGTCTTCCTGGTTGCCGCGCAGATCTTCATGTACCTCTTTGAGAGTCTGGGGCAACTGGCCAGCCGTGAGACCCACGACACAGCAGCCTCGGTGCTCGTTCTGTGCGTACTCATGGGTCTTATCACCCTCGGTATTGTCTTCAAATCCTCCATTTCTAGAACCCTTGCCCTCGTTGGAGCCTGGGCCATGATTGTTTTTGGCGGAGTCATGAATGTCAGCGTCCTGCTTCTATCCTTCGACAAGACCCTTCCCGCCTACGCCTGGGTCAATTTCTGGGAGATGACCGGTGGCATCATTCTGGCCGTCCTGTCGCTCTACCTGCTCCTCAACCGCAAGACGCGGGCATTTTTTAGAAACGGGGAGTAGGGCCCCAACCCGTCGGAATAAAGTGAGGGGGCTACGCTTAAGGCTGCTTTTCCGAGAGGCCTTAGAGCATCTCAATACAGACCGTTGCGTCTCCTGCATCATCGGGTGAAGCCGGATGATTTTGCCAAAGCTTGATTGTGGCGCGCGCGGGCAAATCGTTTACCTTTACCACTGCGTCTGGCTGGTCCGGACTCTGATTATTGCAGCCACCTGGATATCCACAACTTTGCCCACAGTGCAGAAATTGGATATTGGGCACCACCCTTCCCATGGATGTTCCCTCTATGCCGCGCGAGGAATCTATATCCACAGAAAAGTAATTGTAACCCATGTCCCTCGCATTGTATGTGTTCAGAAACAGGATCCCTTTCCTGGGGTCGCTCATATATACCTGTGCGTTTAAATAGCTCTTCACGTCGTACCTGATCCGGAACTTCTTGGCGGTCACGTCACAGTGCAGGGAAAGCGGTCTGGGATAAACAATCCTTATGGGAGCATCCAGCACTTTGCTCATGATTACCGAATGCTCGTTTTGAAGGCCAATCAATATGTATGGGTTGAGGATAAACTCTGATTCCTTGGAAACGCCTTCGATGCTCTTGGGCCCGTTGCCGGCCCCGCACATTCCATACATTCCCCACCAGGGTTTGCCGTCTATAATCTGGCCAAAGACAGTCTGCGAGGGCCGGTAATCTATTGGCTGTAGCTCCGGATGTTCGTTCGTCGAGGCCTTGCGCATCGCTAGAATCTCATTTTTGCTTTTGCCATTCAGGCAAACCATCTCGTGAATAGGCATCCCCCGGTCAATTTCCTTCTCAAGATGAAGCGGAGAATTCCATTCCGAGGTTCTTCTCTCGCCTTCGTCCACCTGCGCCGGTGTCATAAATGTTTTCATGAATGCCAGTGTGGTGGCAGGCTTTGAGTCTTCCGGCTTTTTTGGATCGGCATGGAGAACCGCAAGTTTTAACCACTTGTAGGCTTCACAAACGTCCTTGGAAACCAGGTGGCCTTTGGCATAAAGCAGCCCCAGGTTGTACTCTGCCGGCATACAGCCGCCCTGTGCGGCGAGCTTCCAGTACCTGAGCGCCTCACGCGAATCCTGAGGGACGCCAAGGCCGTCCCTGTACAAGGAGGCCAGTAGAAACTGTGCCTCATGGCGCCCCTGCACCGCCGCATTAGACAGGTAGGTAAACGCTTTTTTGTAGTCCGGATGATCTTCATCGTCGTTAACATAGTGCATTCCCACAACCAACTGCGCCCATGCGTCTCCGGCGTCGGCTGCTTGAGTAATGAGGCTCAAGCCTTTCTTCTTGTCCATGGGCACCCCGTTGCCCCCATAGTAGAAGGTTCCCAAATAGGCTTTCGCTGTGAAATTCCCTCTGTCTGAAGCCTTGGTCAGCCAGAAGATTCCCTTCTGCTTGTCCTGGACCACACCCCTTCCGGTCATATACATGATGGCCAGATTGTATTGTTCGGGAACCGAGCCGGCTGAGGCCGCCTTTTCAATCCAAAGGGCTGCCTGCGCGTAATCCTGTGGCACACCCCGCCCATCATAGTAGCAGGAGCCGAGCTGGGCCTGGGCATCTGCGTTTCCTTTTTGAGCCTTTTCCCGCAGGTTTCTTATCGACTGTGCGATATCCTGTGACGTAATAGAGCCCTCCTGAGCTGCAGCAATAGAAAGAGCGCAAAGGCTCAGTCCCAACATTATGAGCACTCCCCGCATAAGCCCTTCTACTCGCGGTTCAGCTTTCAGACAAGTAAAAAGAGACGCGCAACGCCGCGGCCGGGTCCCTCTTTTTTATAATTGTCTTCCGCCCCTCATTGTGAGACGATAGCCCCCATATTATGTCTCACCTGTTTATCCTGGCTCAAACAGCCGCATCATCACCTCCGGGCGATCCAGCAGGTCCCCTCAACATCGTCATCTGGATCGTCATCATAGCCGCCATGTACTTCCTGGTGATAGCCCCCCAGCAGCACAAGGAAAAAGAGCAGCAAAAATTGCTCAAGGAGATGCAAAAAGGCGACGAAGTCGTTACTATTGGAGGTGTGATCGGCACGATCGAAAAGATCACCGATACCCAGGTCACCCTGAGGACGGGAGACAAAACACTCATTGATTTTCAGCGCGTGGCCATTGCCAGCCGTGTGGCCGACGAAAGCCCCAAGAAATCCTAAATACCATGAACAGCCGCATACTTTGGACGGTCGTAGCCGTCATACTCGCAGGACTGTGGGCTTTGAGTTCCTCCGTCCCTTTCCAGACCACCCCCTTCAGGCAGTACGCCTGGGAGCAGCTCAACCCTGCCGACCCTGCCATCAGGAAGCAGGCCACCGATCTTTTCGCGAAGGCCGACGAGGCCCTCAAGGAAAAGAAGAGCACCTCTTTCTATGGGGCCTTCAAAACGCTTGTCCAATCGGACAAAGTCGATATACAGACCTTCTACCCACAGCTGAACGCCACGGACGTCAGGAACCTCACCAAGAGGAACGACTTGATTCTCTCCGAGCTTTTAAAGCGCTCCCAAAGCAAGTTTCGTCTGGGATTGGACCTGGCCGGGGGAGTCTCCTTCACCTTCAAGGTGGACGTGAGCAAAATCAAGGATGACTACGCCCGCAAACAGGCCCTCGACAAGGCCAAAGAGATCCTCCTGCAGCGCGTTGACGGACTCGGGGTGGCCGAGCCGGTGGTGCGCATCGTGGGCGATGATTCCATTGAAATACAGATGCCCGGACTCAGCCTGCGCGAAAACCCGCAGGTAGCCGACACTCTGCAGGCTCCGGCCATGCTGGAATTCTGTCTCGTTAACCGCTCGGCCATCCCCGGACGCGACGAGGTCCCCCTGGGCTACCGCGTCATGACCGAGGAACGCGAGGACATGGCAACCGGCAAGGATATAACCGAGCAGATGTACATCAAAAAAATGCCCGAGATGACCGGTTCGTCCGTCTCCCAGGCAGGAGTGCAGGTCTCCCAAACGGGCGCGTACAGCGTCGGGCTTACCTTTACCAAGGAGGGCGCCAAGCGCTTTGGAGACATCACCCAGGCGATTGCCGACGAAAACGCCAAGACCGGCACAGTCGGAAGACTTGCGATCATCCTTGACGGCAAACTTTACAGCTCTCCCACCGTCCGCGAGGCGATCCTGGGCGGCAGCGCTGAGATTTCCGGCAGCTTCTCGCAGCGTGAGGCGATGGAACTGGCCAATGTGCTCAACAATCCGCTGGAAGTCGGGCTCAAAATGGACAGCATGGTTGAAGTCGGACCCACCCTCGCCGACCAGGCCCGTGACGCCAGCCTTTGCGCGTGCGTGATCGGTTGCGCGGTGGTGGCCTTCTTCATGATTGGCTACTACAGCTGGCTGGGCGTTATCGCGATGGTCGGCGTGGCTTACACGATTTTTCTTATCCTGGGCACGATGGCCGGCATCGGCAGCACCTTCAGTCTGCCCGGCATCTCCGCGCTGGTGCTCACGGTCGGCATGGCGGTCGACAGCAACATTCTGATATTCGAGAGAATGCGCGAAGAACTCAAATCCGGCAAGGACCTGCGCCACGCCCACGAGCTGGGTCACGCGAGGGCCTTCTCGACGATCTTTGACGCCAACCTCACGACTCTTCTTACTTCTGTCATCATGGTCTGGTTTGGCGTGGGCCCGGTAAAGGGCTTTGGCGTGATCCTCTCCCTGGGTATCGTGGCGACCCTTTTCAGCGTGCTGCTCTTCTGCCGTATGCTGCAGGCACTCGTCATCGACAATCACCTGGCCAAAAAAGCTCTTCCGCATGACTGGCTCCAGGTGCGCAACGTGGACTTCATGAAGGCCGCCCCCATAGCGTTCACCATTTCCTGGGCCATCATTATCTTCGGCGTGTACGGGCTGGTTGCCCACTTTGACAAAGCCTGGGGCATCGACTTTAAGGGAGGGGAAGAACTGGTGGTTTCCTACGCCCAAAAGCTCTCGCCCATTGATATTGCCAAGTCAACAAAGGGACTTGGCGAGGTCAATCCCATCTATCAGAACGTGCTGGGTACCCAGTCGCAGAGCCTGCGCCTGCAGGCCAATCTCGGGAAAGGCCAGGCAGTCCTCAGGAAGCTGCAAGCCGATTTTCCCAAGGCTGATTTGAAACTGATCTCCACCTCGACGATCGGAGCCTCTGTCGGTGCCGAGGTCCAGCGGGGTGCAATCGTGGCCATCGTCGCGGCCTTCATCGCCACACTTTTGTACGTGGCCTTCCGCTTTGAGCTCGGCTACGGAGTGGGAGCTGTCATCGCCACTCTGCACGATCTGCTCATGACAATCGGTATGTATGTGCTTTTGGGTGAACAGTTTACCGCCCCGATGATTGCGGCGCTCCTGCTTGTCATCGGCTACTCGATCAACGAGACGGTTGTTGTCTTTGACCGAATCCGAGAAGAGCTCAGGCTCAACCCGCACCTCAACCTTGCCCAAGTCATCAATCTTTCCGTCAACGTCACGCTTTCGAGAACCATCCTTAAAAGTCTGACGGTGTTCCTGGCCACCGTGGCCCTCTGCCTCTTCGGGGCAGGGGTGGTCCGTGAATACGCGCTTGTATTTATGATCGGGGTTGTGACCGGCACCTACTCGGCTATCTTCATCGCCAGCCCCATCTTCTACTGGTGGCACCGCGGCGATCGCAAAACCGTCGAGGAAAGAGCGGATCCTGTCAGGCATCTGGCGGGGGTGGAAGGAGCATAGAGCACTCCCATGATCTGGAAACACTCCGCAGTCGATTCCAATGAGGTCAAGCGCCTCTCGCAGGCCGTCGGCATCTCCGGACGCCTTGCCGAGATTCTCATCAAGCGCGGTTTCACCTCTGCTCAAGATGTCAAAGCGTTTCTAAAGCCGCTTCTCTCCACCTTGAACGATCCCTGGAAAATCACCCACCTCAAAGAGGCCGTCGAAAGGCTGATTATAGCCTTCGAAAAGCGCGAGCAGGTCCTTGTATTCGGCGATTACGATGTGGATGGGGTGACCAGTACCGCTCTCCTGGTCGGCGTCCTCAAGAAATTCGGCCTCAATCCGCACCCTCTCGTCCCGCGGCGCATGGAAGAAGGCTATGGACTCTCGCTTTCGGCCATTACGCGCGCGCTCAAGGAATTCAAACCGAAACTCTTCATAGCGGCCGACTGCGGCACCAATTCCGTCGAAGAAGTCGCTTTCCTGAAAAAACAGGGCATCGACGTCATCGTGATAGACCACCACACCGGACGCGACGCCCTTCCCGACTGTATTCTCATAAATCCCCACGTTCACGACAAGCCCACCGATCCTTGGGTTAATCTGTGCACGGTGGGGCTTGTCTGGAAACTGGTGCACGGACTGATGAAAACCCTCCGCGAACGTGGCGACGAGATCGCCCAGTCGCTCGATGTCAAAGAGAGCCTCGATCTGGTGGCCATGGGAACGATTGCCGACATGGTGCCTCTCAGGGGCGAGAACCGGATTCTGGCCCGCGCGGGACTGGATCGGCTCTCCAGTACCAACCGCATAGGATTAAGCGCGCTTTTTGAAGTCTGCGGCATGAGGCTTGGAGAGCCGGTCAAACCCTACGACATCTCCTTCCGGCTCTCTCCGCGGATCAATGCGAGCGGACGGCTTGCCGACGCCAGCCTCCCGATACAGATGCTTCTTTCCAATGACGAGTCATTCTGCAAGGAGAAAGCCAGACAGCTCGACAATTACAACAAGGAACGCCAGGAAATCGAGAAGTCCATCTATGAGGAGGCTTTTCAACAGGTTCAGGCTCATCCTGGACGTTATGGGTACGTGCTTTATAATAACAGTTGGCACTCCGGGGTGGTTGGAGTTGTCGCCAGCCGGCTCTCGCACGACTTGAACCGCCCCTGCATTGTCCTGGGCGGCGAAGGAGAGTTTGCCAAAGGCTCCGGCCGTTCCATTGAGGGCGTCAATCTGGTGGAAGCCCTTGCCAGCTGCAAGGGGCTTCTCAAGAGTTGGGGCGGTCACCCAATGGCCACGGGAGTCTCTCTGGAACCCAAGAACCTTGAAGAGTTCCGTACGGCTTTCAATGCCGCGGTTGAGAAAGTCCTGGGCGGACAGGATCCCGAAAAGATACTCAATCTGACGGCCATTCTGCAGCCCTCCGAGATTACTCAGGATTTCCTCAAGGACATCGACCAGCTTTACCCGTACGGCATCGAAAATCCCGTTCCCATATTCGCCCTTGAGAAGGTTGTCCTGAACTCCCCGATCGACATCTTCGGCGAAAAGCATTTCCGCTTTCAGCTTCCCATTGGGGACGGGCGCAGCATCTGGGGGGTAGCCTGGAACAAGGCTTCCCGCATTCCTCCCCTGGGTCAACCCATCGATGTGGCTTTTGAGCTGAGCTGGAATATATGGAGGGGACGCAAGAATATGCAGTGCACCCTCATCGACTGGAGGTAGATTTTCGCCGGGGATTCTGGCGCGCGGGCAGGCATCAGTCCGTGTGGGTCTGTGTTTGTCCGTATAATGCTGTCTTTCGATTCCAAGCCTTCCCATGCCCAGCGGATTGACTGACTGTTTAAGGAGTGTCTTGTTTCTACCGATAACCCATGTATGTCCGACGATGAAAAATACCTGGAGTACGAGCAGGAACGTCGCCAGGAAGCGCTCGCGCAGCGCCAGAAGACCGACTGGCTATATGTTGGTATTTTGGTCTTTGCGACAGTAACCTGTGTTTGGTGGATCACCCACTCACCTGTCCACGCCGATGCCGGACAGACCGCTCCCAACGACCCCATCCAAACCGACGCAACCGATATAAAACCCTGGTGGAACACCAACTTCATGGTGGTACCCCTCTCCCGCTATGACATTACCGCACGCGTGCTTATCCACCACGAGTATCATTTTGATAATACTGTCGGCATAAGACCCTTCGACTTCGGTCTTGGCTGGGGGGCCATGTCCGACCCTGCCAATTATCAAAAGGTACGCTTCTCCCAGGATAGCCGCTGGCTGTGTTGGGAGTACGACAGCGATCTGCTGCAAAAACTCGGTTCTGTTTATATTCAAAGTCATATATCCAATAACCATCTGATCCCCGCCAACGCCGAGATCCGCGCCAAGCTCGTCGCGGTACGCGACAATGAGACCATCCGGATAAAGGGATATCTGGTCGAAGTACGCTGGAATGACCATGGAGAGCTGCAAACGATGCGCAGTGGCCTTTCAAATATGGCTACGGGAGATGGCGCCTGCCGGCTTATATGGGTGGAGGATATGCAGGAGGTATTCTGAAGCGACGTTAAGTCAAAAGTCTGGAGCCCCTTGTAGTGGGTGGAAAAACAATATCAGATCATCGGTAGGCCCCCCTCCCCGTTTTTGTGGTATAATAGCCGCATGAGATTCCCGTCCATCATCCGGTTATATTTTCTGCCTATATGTCTTACACGTCCTATGTGTCATATAAGTCTTATCGCAGCCCAATCATGTGCAAAATTAATTAGGCACCGCGTCACTGTTCCTTGTCCAAAAATCACTGCCAGCAGTGATCTTAGCAGTGATTTTTTCTTCGACTTCCCCTCCTCATCCGTTAGACTAACTCCATGCGCCTCTATGCCTCAATTCTCATAGTCTTGTTTGTCGCCTCGTTGTCCCCGGCTGCCGACCGCATCTCCCCCAACCTGGCCGAACGCGAGAGGATTGCCCGCGAGAGCCGGCAGGCTCTGACCTATCTGCAGGACTATCATTATATCCAAAAGCCCCTTGCCGATTTCTCCGCCGACGATATTTTGCGCGAATATATAGGTGAGCTCGACTACTCCCGTATGTTCTTTACAGAGCCGCAGATCAGGGATTTCGTCAGCCGTTTTGACACCACCCTTCAGACAGTGTACCTCTCCCGCGGCGACCTTTTCCCCGCCATTGACATATACAATTCCTATTACAAGGTAGCCCAGGAGAGGCTGCGTTGGGTTCAGAAGCGCCTCAAGCGGGATTTTGATCTGACGACGATGGAGCGCTACGCCCCCGACCGTACCAAGGCAGAGTGGCCCCGGAATGCCGCGGAGGCGGACGCTCTCTGGGAAAAGCGCCTCAAGAACGAACTTCTGACCGAACTTCTGAGCGGCAGGAGTATTACCGAGGCCAGACAGAAGCTTTTGGAGCGGTACAGCCGTAGTGAACGCTCTCTCGATGAGTTTGACGTCAAGGACGTCCAGACAGCCTTTCTGACCTGCGTGGCGCAGTTGTACGATCCGCATTCCAATTATTTCTCCACCGAAGATCTTGAGGATTTCTCGATCACGATGAGCAACACCCTCGTGGGCATCGGCGCGCTTCTTAAGGATGAGGACGGTTACTGCGTGGTGCAGGAGCTGATCTCCGGAGGCCCCGCTGAAGAGACGGGGCTCCTGCATCCCGGCGACAAGATTGTCGAAGTTGCCCAGGATGGCGAGAAATCCATCGACGTAGTGGACATGAAAATTTCAAAAGTGGTCAAAATGATCCGCGGGGAACCTGGCAGCACGGTGAGCCTGACGATCGTACCCGCCGGGGCTCCTGATTCCAAACGCAGGACGATCCGTCTGGAAAGAAACGAGGTCCATCTGACCGCCGGACTGGCCAGCGCGCGCGTCATAGAGGTCCCCGAGGAGACAGGTCCCTCGTATAAACGCACTATCAAGACCATTGCCGTTGGAGTGGTGGATCTGCCTTCTTTCTATGGCGGCGACGGGGTCTCCTCCACTTCGGAGGATATCAAAGAGCTGATACACAAATTGCAGGGAATGGGGATCAAGGCGCTGGTGCTCGATCTGCGCAAAAATGGCGGCGGACTTTTGACCGAGGCAATCAATACAGTTGGGCTTTTCCTTCCTCCGGCTCCCGCCGTCCAGGTGCGTGACAGCGCCGGCAATGTAAAAGTGGACTCCACCACCGAAGCTCAGGCCGCCTATACCGGCCCCCTGGTTGTCCTGACCAGCCGCGAGAGCGCCTCCGCCTCGGAGATCGTGGCGGGTGCCTTGCAGTGTCTTGACCGCGCGGTTATCGTAGGCGATAAGGCCACACACGGCAAAGGAACCGTACAGGCAATTTTTGAGATAGACAGGGGACTGCTGGCGGAGTTCCTCAAGCAGACGGCATCGGGTGCCATCAAGGTGACCATACAGAAATTCTATCTTCCCAATGGCGCTTCCACCCAGAATAAGGGCGTCCCCAGCGACATAGCACTCCCCTCGATTGACGATGCCCTGCCCATAGGAGAGTCAGATCTTCCACACGCCCTGCCCTACGATACGATCGCCGCGGCCCGCACCCAGAAGACAGACGCCTGGGATACGATCTCCATCTTGGATGACGCAAAACGTTCCTATCTGAAGGAGCAAAGCCAGTCACGGCGGCAGGATCTCCCCGAGTTTCATTACCTCACAAGCGTGGTCAGCCGCCTGACGGCCCGCGCCAATGAAAAGAGCCTGTGGCTCAACTACGATCTGCGCCAGAAGGAGAAGCAACTCGATGAGACCTTCGCGGTGGACAGCGAGAAGGAGCTGAAATCCCTTTCCAAGGACCGCTACCCGAGCGCCGACGTGCTTTTGGACATCAGCTGGAAGATGCGTTCTGAACACCAGCAGCAGCTCAAGGACGCCAAGCTCCCCGATGGCAGTCCCCGGCTGAATGTGGTGGTGGGCAATATCTTCTATTACGAGCCCAAGGGCAGCATGGAGGTCAAGGAAATCGACGCGCAGAAGATTGACTTTGAGTCTCTGCTTGCCGAAAACGTGCAGCTATCCGCAAAACTGGGTCTTACTCCGGAACAGATGAAGAAGGTTCTGGAGCAGTTCAAACAGGGCGAAGAGCGCTCAGAGTTTGACGTGGCCGACAACTTTAAAAAAGCACTTGGGTCGGGCGTTGACGCCAAACAGCTGGAACAGCTCCCGGTAAAATTCTTTCAAGCGGCAGTGGAGCTGAACCCGGAGCTGGCCGACGAGCACGTGGCGATCGATATTCCTCTCCGAGAGGCCGAGCGCGTGGCCGCCGATTGGGCCTGCATGGGGAATGTGACGGCTCCCGCCCTCGAAGAAGGCAAGGTAGCCCGGCATACGACGGTCAAATAGCCCCCTTCCAAAACTCTGCTATAATGCGGGTGGTTCTGATGCCGCACTGTATGGAAAATAAGTTTAGTATTATTCTTTACAGTGTTTCATATTGGGGATAGAATCACGACAGTTTGCTGATTGCCTATGCTTACCCAACTAAACCGTTTAAAGTCGGACGGCACGGAAGCCTGCTTCTACATAGACACCACACGTCCGCTTATCCCTGAAGAACTCAAAAAAATATTTTGGGTGGTCGCCGAGACCTTCGAGCCAAAAAACACTTCCACCACTTCCTTCTTGCAGGCCCCTCATGTTGAGATTGGCCCGCACTTGAGCGTTGAGACTCCCTTCTCCAGCAATGCTGTTTCCATTTGCAAGGCCATGGGACTGGATAGTGTCAAACGCCTGGAGTGCTCCATACGCTATCCCATTACGGCTTCCACAAGCGCCGAAGAGATCATAGAGGCCAACCGCGACCGCATGACGCAGTCGGTGTACGAGACGCCTCTTATATCCTTTGATGAGGATAAACAGCCAAACTTGGTCAGGTCCATTCCGATCCTGGAAGAAGGCAAAGAGGCTCTCAGGAAGCTGAATAGCCAGCTGGGGCTGGGCATGGACGCGTGGGATATCACCTACTACACGGAGATGTTCAAAAAACTGGGGAGAAACCCTACCGACGTGGAGTGTTTTCAGATAGGAAATGCCAATAGCGAACACTGCAGACACTGGTTCTTCAGGGGTAAAATTATCATTAACGGCGAAGAGATGCCCCAGACTCTTATAGATCTTATCCGGATGCCGCTTCTGGCTTTGGGGCAAAGGCACAACAGCATTCTGGCTTTTAACGACAACGCAGGCGCCATTAGAGGACATATGGTGGGCGACTTTGTGCCTTCAATCCCCGGAGAGCCCTCTCCGATGGTCGTAAGACGCGCCACTCTTCATATAACAGGAACGGCCGAGACTCACAACCATCCCACGATGATAGCACCCTTCCCGGGAGCTGCCACAGGCACGGGAGGAAGAATCCGCGACAATAGCGCCGCCGGAAAAGGCTCCACCCCTTTGGCGGGAGCCGTCGGTTATGCCGTCGGAGATCTGCATATTCCCGGCCACATTATCCCCGGAGAGACCATTCTTGGCGAAGGCGAAGTTCGAAAACTCCCCTTCTCTTCGCCTTTGGAGATTCTTGTCAAAGGCAGCAACGGAGCCTCCGCATATGGAAATGAATTTGGCGAACCGGTTATTACAGGATTCCTGCGCACAGGAGGCCTGGATGTGGGCGGAGAACGCAGGGAGTATTTGAAGCCCATCCTTTATAGTGGTGGCGTGGGACGCATGAAAGCCGAACATATAGTAAAAGAAGTCCCCAAAGAAGGCATGGTGATCGTTCGTATCGGCGGGCCCGCCTACCGCATAGGAGTGGGAGGAGGAGCGGCTTCAAGCATGACTCAAGGCAGCAACAGTGCCGAACTTGATCGCCAGTCGGTACAGCGCGGTAATGGAGAGATGGGCAACAAAGTTAACAGGGTACTCAGAACCTGCGTGGAAATGGGAGAAAATACTCCCGTCCGGGCCATTCATGACCAAGGCGCTGGCGGGCCGAGCAATGTGCTAACAGAGCTGATGGCCCCCATAGGGGGACGCGTGGACATCCGCAAAATCAACCTGGGCGATAGAACCATGTCGGTACTGGAGATTTGGAGCGCGGAGTTTCAGGAAGGTTATGGACTTTTGATTGATCGAAAGCGTTTGGCGGAGTTTCAGAGGATCTGCGATCGTGAAAGAGTCAACTGCGAGGTCATGGGAGAAGTGACCGGAGATGGTATGGTACGGGTTGATGATTCCAGCAATGGCACCACCCCCGTCAATCTCTCTTTGGACGCGATTTTGGGGAAGCTGCCGCAAAAGACTTTCTCTTTTGAACGCCCGGAGATCAATCTTCCTCCACTGAAGTTGCCGGAGGGTCTTACAGTCAAGGAGGCTCTTGACAAAGTCTTTTTGCTGCCGCAAGTGGGTTCCAAAGGATTTCTGGTACACAAGGTGGATAGAAGCGTAACAGGGCTAATCGCCGCGCAACAGACCTGCGGACCGGCTCAAATCGCGGTTGGAGACGTTGCGGTAACGGCTGACGGGTATTTTGACAATACTGGCGCGGCTATGACTCTTGGAGAGAATTCAAACCGGATATTGGTGGATTCAAAAGCGGGATCCAGAATGGCGCTGGGAGAAATGATCACCAACATGGCGGGTACGCTCCTGGGCGCCTTTGATGATATCAAATGCCGTGTCAACTGGATGTGGCCGGCCAAGCTGCCCGGAGAAGGCGCGCTTATTTACGACGCTGCCAAATCGCTAAGTCACGCCATGATAGAGCTCGGTATTGCCGCAGACGGTGGTAAGGACAGCTCGTCCATGGCGGCCAATGTGGAAGGCAAGCGCGTCAAGTCACCAGGTCAAGTGGTCTTTCTGGGTTACGCGCCCGTGGAAGACGTCAATAAAACTGTGACGCCGGATTTCAAGCATCCCGGAGAGGGCTTTATCGGATATATAGATTTGGGAAACGGAAAAAACCGCATGGGTGGCTCCAGTCTGGCGCAGGCTTATGGACAGGTGGGAAATGAATCTCCCGACCTTGACAACGCGCAAGAGCTCAAAAAGGCAGTTATTGCCATTCAAGAGATGATCAGAGAGGGCGTTATTCATTCCCTGCACGATAGAAGCGACGGCGGCATGATCACGTCACTGGCGGAAATGTCCATGTCTGGGCTCGCCGGAGCGCGCATTGATATTCCTTGTGGTGCCGATCCCATAAAGACGCTCTTTAATGAAGAGCTGGGGTTCTTCTTTGAGTATTTGCCCCGAGACGCAGTGAAAATTGGAGAAATTGCCGCTTCCCATGGAATTGATACCAAACTCGTTGGAACTGTGACCAATGATGACAAATTTGTGATTCAGCAGGCAGGCAAGGTACTCCTTGATACCACGATTATAGAATTAAGAAAACAGTGGGAGAAAACCAGCTCCAAATTGGAGTCGCTGCAGTCTAATCCCAAGACGGCAGAAGCAGAAAAAGCAAGATTCTCGGATACCCGGTCGCCCAATTATTCCCTTACCTACGAGCCTCTTCCTACCCCTTCGGAGCTTCTAGGAGCTCCAAATAATCCCAAAGTGGCCGTCATACGCGAGGAAGGCACCAATGGTGACCGCGAAATGGCTGCTGCTATGTACATGGCGGGACTCAATCCAACTGTCCTTTCCATGAGCGATCTGCTTGGTGGGGCCAAACTGGACGGTTACCGCGGTGTGGTCTTTCCCGGCGGATTCTCGTTTATGGACGTCTTTGACAGTGCCAAGGGCTGGGCGGGAGTCATACGCATCAATGATAAGCTCAGGGAGGAGTTTGCCGGATTCTTTGACAGACCTGACACGTTCTCACTGGGAGTGTGCAATGGCTGTCAGCTGATGGCCCTCCTCGGGCGGGTGCCTTTCGATGGGACTCCTGAGGTGGAGCAGCCCCGTTTTATACATAATGATTCTCATAAATTTGAGTCGCGCTGGGTGCAAGTGAGTATCCCCGAAGACAACCCTTCTATTCTCTTTAAAGATATGGGCGGTTCTTCTTTGGGAGTATGGGTGGCCCACGGCGAGGGAAAACTGGTCTTTCCCGACAATAAAATCCATGAGGAAGTCAAAGAGCAGAACCTGGTACCGCTCGTCTATGCAACACCCGATGGCGCGCCGACTATTCAATACCCATACAATCCAAACGGCTCAAGGGACGGCTATGCGGGGCTGTGTTCCAAGGACGGCAGACACACTGCCACGATGCCGCACCCTGAGAGGTGTGTAAGCCTCTATAATTGGCCGTGGATGCCGCAAAAGTGGAGGAGTTCGATGCAGGCCTCTCCCTGGCTCAAAATGTTCCAGAACGCCCGTCAGTGGTGTGTGGAGAACCCGCGATAGGCGTGGCCGCCGATTGGGCCTGCATGGGGAATGTGACGGCTTCCGCCCTCGAAGAAGGCAAAGTAGCCCCCTTCCAAAATTCTGTTATAATGTGGGCGGTTCTTTGACAGAGGGAAACTTGCTCGGAATTTGTTGCAAAGCAGGCCAAGAAGGCGCTGTATTACAAGGGCTTTAATCGTCCCAACCCCAGCGGGGTTGCGGTGCTCTTTACCCGGAGCATAAAGTCTGAAGTTGCTATAGGAAACTATTGTTTGGCTTTGGGTAATGGAGCCAATAATGCGGGGCCATATTTGTTATCAATGGGCTCTCCTGGCCAAAAGATCAACGCAAGTGCTATAACAAGACTAACTATGGGAACCAATAGCAGTAAAACACACCAACCTGAATAGCCAATATCATGCAGCCTACGGATTGGTAGAATAATGGCATATGATAGCAACACAGTAACAGCGGGTATCGTCAAAATAACAATAAGAGGATTATTTAAAGGGGCTCCATGTATATGTTGAGACATTGAGTACATTGGGTAAAACATGAACGCTTCAGCTATCATCAAAACAACAATAGATGATACAAAGAATGTCAGACAATTAATGCGTCCGTTTGGTTTGAAAGAGAGATCAACAATGGACATATATGGGATAACGTTATAACTTAATGGCAATTAGGCAAATAAAAAAGCCTGAAGTTTTGAGGCCTCAGGCTTTAAAATTTTTCAGAGCTTACTCTTTGACTTCGGGCTTTTTCTTCTCCGCCTTTGGCGCGGCCACGGGCTTCTCTTCGCCTTTGGCGGCCTTTTTAGCGGCAGCTGCAGCCTCAGCGGCAGCGTTCTTGGCAGCCTTGGCTGCTTTTGCGGCAATCGCCTCGGGCTTTTCGACCTTCACGATGACCTTCTTCTCCGGAACGATCGCCTTGCCACCGGCCTTCTCCAGCTTGGCGATGGCCGAAGCGGAAGCGGCGTCTACCTTGACGGTAAGGGCAACCTTTATCTCCCCGGCTCCGAGAAGTTTGACCTTGTCTGAATTGTCGCGGATGAGCCCTGCCTTTTTGAGAGCCTCCACATCTACTGTCTCCCCGGCCTTGAACTTGGCCTCCAGAGCGCCCACATTGACCTCATCATAGCTCACCTTGAAGGCGGCGTTGTTGAAGCCGCGTCTGGGCAGACGACGGTAAAGAGGAACGTGACCGGATTCAAAACCCGGACGCTGGCGGAAACCGGTGCGGGATTTCTGTCCTTTGTACCCGCGCGTTGAGGTCTTTCCATGTCCCGAAGAGCGGCCGCGACCGACGATCTTGCGGCGGTGTGTGGAACCCTCAAATTTGGGAAGCCTGTGAAGAAGTGTTGTCATAAATATCTGATTATTCGGCGGGAGCCCCGGCGGATCTGATGGCCCTGATCTGTTCCGCTGAACGCAGCTGCATCAGAGCGTCGATGGTCGCCTTGGCGACAGCCATGTGATTGTTGGAACCCTGGGATTTCGAGAGAACGTCCTTGATCCCGACGCACTCGAGCACCGCGCGAACAGCGCCTCCCGCGATAAGCCCTGTACCGGGACTGGCGGGGCGCAGCATCACCCTGCCGCCGTCCTGTTCGCCAAAAACCTGGTGTTCAATGGTGCTGCCCTTTGTCTGGACAGTAAAATAGTGTTTGTGGGCCCGTTCCGTCGCTTTGCGCGTGGCATCCTGGGCCTCCTTGGCCTTTCCGGAACCAAATCCGATGACACCCTTCTGATTGCCAACCACCACAAAGACGGTGAAGTTGAAGCGGCGGCCGCCTTTGACAACCTTTGCTGTGCGCATGACGGCCACGACCTTCTCGATGAAATCCATCCTACCAGGGTCGCGGGGCTCGCGCGGGGCCCGCGGGCCGCGTGAATCGCGGGAATTGTTCTCGAATGCCATATTAGGCTCCCATCCCCCTTGATCCCCCTTCAAAGGGGGTATTTACGGCTCCGCCTCTAACCGCCGCTACACGGCTACAGGAGAGCCAGGTCAATATTATTGTTTGATTCATAAATTTGATCATCGTATTAGAAGCTGACTCCTGTTTTGCGGACGGCTTCGGCGAACGCCTTGACGGTCCCGTGATAGCGGCGGCCATTGCGGTCGAAAACCACCTGCTTGATTCCTTTTTTGACGAGCTCGGCGCCAAAGGTCTCACCGACCTTGGTGCAACCAGCCACATTGGGAAGGAGTTTTTCCTTGGACTTGCCGGCAGTCGAAACCGCGACGAGCGTCCTGCCTACGGAGTCGTCAATCACCTGGGCATGGAGGTTCAGGTTGGTGATCTTCAGGCTCAGTCTCGGACGATCCGGCGTCCCCTTGACAGACTTGCGAATGCGCAACCTGCGGTTGGTATTCAACCGTCTTTTGTCATCTAGTTTGTGTGAGTTCATAAATTTTATCCGGCTTTCTTGCCCTCCTTGCGACGATAGGTCTCGCCCTCAATGTGCACTCCCTTGCCCTTATAAGGCTCTGGCTTGTAATAACTCTTCAACTCTGCTGCCACGGCCCCCACCAGTTGCTTGTCAGGGCCTTCAATCTTGAGAGTAGGATTCTTATTGGCGTCCTCAGCCACAGTGATCTTGATGGTATCTGGAACGGTAAAGTTTATTGGATGGGAGTAGCCGAGATTTAGGACCAGCTCCTTGCCTTTCAGGACCGCGCGGAAACCAACGCCCTTGATGGTAATATTCTTTGTGTAGCCGTCAACAACTCCCACAACCATGTTGTGGATAAGCGCGCGGGTGGTACCGTGGATAGCATTGGCTTGACGATCGTCGTGAAGCGTATTCTCCACGTTGACGGTATTGTCCGCCTGCGTGATCTTAACGCTTTTTGGAAAGGTGTATGCCAGCTTCCCCTTGGGGCCTTCCACTGACACGGTCGTGCCAGCGATGGCAACTTTGACCTTAGCGGGAATAGCAACTGGAGTTAATCCGATTCTTGACATTGTGTTTGTTTGTTAAAATGTTTTACCAGACTTTACAGATGAGTTCGCCACCGAGCTTCTGCTTGCGGGCCTGACGGTCGTTGAGTATCCCCTTGGATGTCGTAAGGATGGTGATGCCCAGGCCGTTCAAAACCTTGGGAATCTCCTGATAGGAGCAATACGAATGGGCTCCCGGTGTGGAAATCCTATCGATGCCGGTGAGGGCGGGTTTGTCATCGACGTACTTAAGCGTGAGCTTGAGGCAGTGGATTCCCTTCCTGACTTCAACCCTCTGGTAATCGAGGATGTACCCCTCGGCTTTGAGAATCTTGGCAATGCCTTCATTCACATTCGAGAAAGACCCCACGCACTCGGCGTGGCTGGCCCTGTAGGCGTTACGGATGACGGTTACGAAATCGCTGATGGTGTCTTTCATATCTTTACCAGGAAGATTTTGTTACCCCCGGGAGTTTCCCGAAAAGGGCTAGTTCACGGAACTTGTTGCGGCAAACGCCGAACTTGCGGATATTGGCTCTCGGTCTGCCGGTAATCTGGCAGCGGTTGCGCAGCCTGACAGCGGCCGAATCGCGGGGGAGCTTGGCGAGCTTGCGCTGGGCGGCATAGAACTCCTCGTCGGTTGTGGCTTTTTTCATCGCGGACTTGATCTCGGCGCGCTTCTTGGCGTATTTGGCCACAAGCACGGCTCTTTTGATGTTCCGGTTGATGGTTGAAGTCTTGGGCATTGTTTATTTCTTTCTAAAGGGCATACCAAGCATGGAGAGCAGGAGGCGGCCCTCTTCATCGGTCTTGGCGGAAGTGACAAAGGTGATATCAAGTCCCATGGTTCTCTTGATGGAGTCAATGGTGACCTCCGGGAAAATAGTGTGGTCGGTAATCCCCAGATTGTAGTTGCCGTGACCGTCAAACTTGTTGGGCACCCCACGAAAGTCGCGGATGGCCGGCAGGACGATGCTGACAAGCTTGTAGAAGAAATGGTACATATCCGGTCCGCGGAGCGTCACTTTGACCCCGATGGGAAGACCCTGACGGAGTTTGAAATTGGCTATCGACTGGCGGCTCTTGGTGATGACCGGCTTGTGTCCCGTGATCGCGGCAACCTGGGCGGCCGTTTCGTCGGCGGCATTTTTGTCCAGGGAGGAGTTCACGCCGGAGTTGATGATGATCTTCTCCAGAACGGGGACCTCATGGCGATTCTTGTAACCACGGGCCTTGATGAGCTCGGGAACAATAGTCTGAGTGTAATATTTTTTGAGTACGGGTATCATGTTGTTTGGCGCCCCGGTTTCCAAGCGGAGCGAGTGTTAAGTCTATTAAATTGAAAGAATGACTGGCAAGAAGATTCTTATATTCTGAACGCTTCCTCCTTCTTGTGTTCTATACTGCTGTTGAGCCAGTTTTGAAGTTCGTTGAAATTGGTAAAGACCGGAATGCCCAGGCGTTGCGCTTCAGCTTTTTCGGCTGTTGATCCGCTACTTTTCTCCCATCCTTCTCCCAAGAAAACCGCGTCGCATCTGCGCATCATTTCCATGGTACCTTCCAGATAGACGTTCATGGGGACGGAATCCAGCAAGGCGCGGTCGGACGGGGTGCAATCGTGAAAGCGCGTTATATAATGGGGAGCCAGGGCGTAGTGCCCCATTTTCCAAATTTTTGCGGCATTGGAACCGACTTTTCTTATATTCGCGTCAATAAGCTCCTGCGTGGGCGCCCTATATGGCCCCGCGACATAAATAAGTTTACTGTTGGAACCCTTCTTCACGATTATTTCTTTGTTTCCTTTTTCTTATCGGACTTGGGGGCGGCATCGGCGGATTTCATGACCTTGCAGCAATGCATATAGGCCTCGCGTTTGATCATTCCGCCATTGGGGTTTTTGTCGCTCTTCTTGGTGAAATGGGTCTTCTGGTTGATCCCCTCGACAAGGACCAAGTCCTTCTTGCGGTCGACTTTGAGCACCTTGCCGGACTTTCCCTTCTCGACTCCCGAGAGGATCTTTACTATATCTCCTGTTTTGAATGCTGATTTCATAAATTAGAGGACCTCCGGAGCCAAAGATATGATCTTCATGAATTTGACACGCAGTTCACGGGCGACGGGCCCAAAAATGCGGGTTCCCTTGGGAGCCAGATCGGTGGGGTTCAAAATGACGGCGGCGTTGTCATCAAAACGCAGATAACTGCCATCGGCGCGGCGGATGGCACGACGCGTGCGGACGACGACTGCGGAGTGCACCTCGCCCTTTTTGACGGAGGCGTCAGGGGCGGCTTCACGGATGTGTATCTTGACGACGTCCCCCACCCGCGCATAGCGCTTGCTCTGACCTGGGGCGTGTATGACGCGGCCCCATTTGGCTCCGGTGTTATCGGCGATGACTACGATGGATTTCTGTTGAAGCATGGATTTAAAAGAGGTTTACGCCTCGGTTTTTGCGGTTATATCACTGACGGGTGCCTTCTCGACAATGCGGGTTACTCTCCAGCGCTTGAGGCGACTGATGGGGCGAGTCTGCGTGAGTTCAACCTTGTCGCCGACCTTGCAGAGTCCCTCTTCGTCATGGGCGTGCAGAACAGTCTGACGGCTGATTTCCTTATGGTAAAGGGGATGGGGTTTCTTGTAGGCGTAGACGACCTTCACGGATTTCTTTCCCATGACGGAAGCGACGACTCCCATGATTGACTTGCGGATGGCGCGGTTCATTTAGAGGACTCCTTCTTTGAAGATTTGGTTGCTTTCTTGGCCCCTGTTTTATCGGGGCTTGTTCCCTTGTCGGTTGGATTCTCATCCTTCGGGGCTTTCACAGGTTTGGCAGCAACCTTGTTTGTGCTGGCCTGGGGCTTTTCGAAAGCTTTTTTGGCGCTGACGGCTGTCAGGATGCGGGCGGCATCCTTCCTTAAAAGACGCAGCATATGCGGCTTTTCGAGAGTACCAGCGCCCTTCTTCTTCCTGAGTTCAAGCTGCGAAGCCCGATTCTCGCGGAGCCTGAGCTCGAGTTCCTTGACGGAAAGATCTTTTAGTTCTTTGAATTTCATAAAGTCTCCTCGTTTATACGGTGCTCCTTGTGATCATGCGGCAGCGCACGGAAAGTTTGCTGTCTGCCAGGCGGAAGGCCTCTTTGGCCAGCAGCTCAGGCACGCCGGAAATCTCGAAAAGGACAGTCCCCGGGCGGACGATCGCCACATAGTACTCAACCGCGCCCTTTCCCTGTCCCATGCGGGTTTCCGCCGGCTTCTTGGTAATGGGCTTGTGCGGGAAGACGCGGCACCACATCTTGCCTCGACGCTTTAAATGGCGATTGATGGCCACTCGAGCGGCCTCAAGCTGGTTGGCCGTAATGCGGGACCTCTGCAGGCTCTGGAGTCCGAAGTCCCCAAAGGCGACATCCGCACCGCGTTTGGCACTGCCATAGATGCGACCCTTGGAAGTTTTGCGGAATTTGAGGCGAGCTGGTGCTAGAAGAGCCATAAATTATTCCTCCTCCTTCTTTTTGCAGATCCAGCACTTGACTCCAATCTTGCCAGCCTGTGAATTGGCCTCGGAAAATCCGTAATCAATGTTCTCGCGCAGAGTATGCAGCGGAATGCGACCCTGGTGCGCCCACTCGGTGCGGGCGATGTCGGAGCCCCCCAAACGTCCGCTGACGCGGACCTTGATGCCGTCTGCTCCCATCGACATAGTGGTCTGAATTGCCTTTTTCATGGCGCGGCGGAAAGAGATGCGGCGCTCAATCTGCAAAGCGACACTCTCGGAGACAAGCTGGGCATCCAGATCGGGACGTTTGACTTCCTGAATGTCCAGAATGACTTCCTTGCCAACCAGCTTATTGAGCTGTCCCTTCAGAATCTCGAGGTCGGCGCCCTTTTTGCCAATGACGACTCCGGGGCGGGCGGTGAAGATCTTGATGCGCACGCGCGGCCCGGCTCTCTCAATGAAGATGCGCGGCACCGCGGCGTTGCGGAACTTGCCGTGGAGGAACTTGCGGATTTTGTAGTCCTCGATAACGTTCGCGGCGGAGAGCTTCTTGCTGGCGGCGTACCACCGGGAATCCCAGTCCCTGTTGACGGCAAGTCTGAAGCCTCTTGGATTTACTTTCTGTCCCATAAATTAAGCGTTTCCTTTCTCTTCCGATTTAACGGACTTTTCAGCCTTGGCTGCCTTGTGCCTGGCAATGGCCTTCTGCCTCTTGGTCTCTTTTTTGGCAGGGATTTCACCGTCACTCAAAACGATGCGGACGTGGCTGTAGCACTTGTGAATTGTGTGGGCCGAGCCGCGGGCCTGCGGCATGGCTCTCTTTAGGACGCGGCCGTCATCGACGTGCGCTTCCTGCACGAAAAGCCTGGCAGCCGAGAGATTGTGGTTGTTCTCGGCATTGGCGATCGCGGATTTGAGGGTTTTGAGCAGGATCGCGGCTCCTTTGCGCGGCATGAAGGTCAGGATGTCCACGGCCTCGGTCGCGCTTTTATTGACAACCGAGAAAGTCAGCGGGCGGATCTTCCTTCCGGCGATTCTCGCATTCCTGGTAATGGCTTTTACAATGTTCATAAATTACACGGCTTTCTGGGTTGGCGCGCTGTGTCCCTTGAACTTGCGGGTTGGGGCAAACTCTCCCAACTTGTGCCCGACCATGTTCTCGGTGACGTAAAGCGGGATGAAATCTTTTCCGTTGTGGATCTCGAAGTTGAGCCCCACGAAGTCGGGGGTGATCATCGAGCGGCGCGACCAGGTTTTGATCGGCTTTTTGTCGGACGACTTGGTCGCCTTCACGACCTTGTCCATCAGGCTGGGATCAACGAAGTAACCTTTTTTGAGTGAGCGCGACATAGTTTAGCTTTGTTTGACTTTGAGTCCGTTGCGGCGGATCAGGATGAAACGGTTGGTGATCTTGGAACGCTTGCGGGTCTTTCCGCCCTTGGCGAGTTTTCCCCACGGCGAAAGCAGCACGCGCGAACCATTGTTGCGGTAAGATGAGCCCTGCGGATGATCGTGGGCGTTCATGGCCGAACCACGGACTCTCGGACGTTTGCCTAGCCAGCGGTTGCGGCCGGCCTTGCCCAGGGACTCGTTCTGATGATCGGCATTGCCAACATCCCCGATGGTCACACGGCAATTGGCATGCACCTTGCGGATTTCTCCGGAGGGCATTTTCAAAGTGGCATAGTCGCCCTCAATGGCCATCAGCTCTATACCGATACCGGCGGAGCGGGCAATCGCAGCTCCCTTCCCAGGGAGGAGCTCCACGCAGTGAACGCGCGTGGAGGGAGCGACGTGCTTCAGAAGAGTGGAGTTGCCGGGAGCGTAGTCGACCTTGGCGTCCGAGCTGATGACTGTATCGCCGACCTTGAGTCCGACGGGGGCCAAAATATAACGCTTCTCGCCGTCCGCATAGGACAGGAGGGCGATAAGACTCGTACGGTTGGGATCGTACTCAAGAGCCTGGACTTTGGCCGGTATATTCAATTTTTCCCTCTTGAAGTCAATGTCCCTATATAGTCTCTTGTGACCGTTGCCGCGACGGCGCATGGTGATACGGCCATTATTATTGCGGCCTCCGCTGGATTTGTTGGAGGAAGTCAGAAGACGCTCGGGACGCTTCTGGGCTACTTCAACCTTGTTCTGAAGATGGTAACGCTGCCCAGGAGTAAGGGGTCTTTTTTGAATGAGTGTCATATTAGTTGTTTTCTATCTTGCCTTCCTTCAAGCAAACGATCGCTTTTTTGAAGCCCTGTTTGAGACCCTTGCCACCGCGGCGGGTCAGAATTCTCTTTGCCTTCTCCGGCGTGCGAAGGGTGTGCACCCAGGCCACCTTGACGCCCTTGTAGGCGGCTTCAATCGCCTGGCGGATGGAGATCTTGTTGGACTCTTTGTCCACCTTGAATACGTAGGTGTTCTTCTCAGCGCCTTTGACGGCTTTCTCGCTGATGATCTGCTTTTTAATAATGGATACTGGCTCTATCATGGTTGGATGCGGCTGAGGATTTTTTCGAGACCCTTGAGGCTCACGACAATCGACGGATAACGCACGAGGTCAAAAGCGTTGAGTTGGCTTGCCTGCCCCACGTCGAGGCGGGCGATATTGCGGGCTGAAAGAAGAACCGGAGACTGGTAGGAATCGTCCACTATCAGAAGAGCTCCCTTGTCGGAGATCTTCCTGAGAGTGGCCGACAGAGTCTTGGTGGCCGGCTTGCTGCCAACGTCAAATTTCTCAATGAGGCTGATCTTGGGAGCCGCCTCGGCAAGGGCGCGAACCAAAGCCATAGTCTTGGCCTGGGCATTGATCTTCTGCGTATACTTGCGGGGATGGGGGCCAAAGGCAACGGCGCCTCCCTTGAGCTGGGGGGCTGTGCGGTCACCATGGCGGGAGCGGCCTGTACCTTTCTGTGCGTACCACTTTTTGCCCGGGGTCGAAAGCTTCTGGTTGCGGGACATCGTCGAGGCGTTGCCCTGGCGCTGATTGGCCATATACGCGATCAGATACTGCTTCAGGGCGCGTGCACCCTTCTCGGCATCCTTGGAGTCGATCACGGGAAAATTCTTGATTTCCACCTCGGAGGACTTCGACGCGTCACTTGTATAGAGTTTAAATTTCATAAAGCGCTAAAAAAAGCCCGCGTGCGATTACGCAGCGTGGACCTTCTTCTCCTTTCCTTTTTTGGCATCGCGAACGTAAACGAGACAGTCATTTGCGCCCGGGATGGATCCTTTTACAAGGATGATGTTTTTGTCGGCTACCACCTTGACAACTTCAAGATTCTGCATGGTGCGGCGTTCGTCACCCATGTGTCCTGGCATCTTTTTGCCTTTGTAAATATGTCCGGGGGTCTGGCGCTGTCCGAAGGAACCGCCGCGGCGATGAAACATCGAACCGTGGGCTGCGGGGCCTCCAGCAAAATCAAATCTCTTCATGACTCCCTGAAAACCGCGGCCCTTGGTAATGCCGATGACGTCAACATACTGCCCTTCCTTGAAAATATCGGCCTTCAGGACCTCTCCTGTCTTCTGGGCGGGTTCGGCGTCGGTACGAACCTCGGCAAGATGCTGATGGTTCAAAGCGCCGTACTTCTTGAAATGCCCGGCCATGGGTTGGGTGAGGCGGGAGGCCCTACGGATACCAAAACCGATTTGGATGGCGTTGTAACCATCGGTGGCGGCAGTTTTAACCTGCACGACGGAGCAGGGACCGACCTCGATGGCTGTGACGGGAACAAGACGGTTTTCGTTGTCGAAAACCTGGGTCATCCCCACTTTCTTACCTATGAGAGTGTTAAGCATGGTTCTAAGCGGCAGGCGAAAGGTCAGCTCTTGCGCTTCTCCCTTCATTTCGTAGACCTGCTTTAGAGATTGAGAGACCAGCATAAAACAAAGTTTTAAGGGGTGTCAACAGTGTTTTTGCTAAAAAGTCTAAAATCACAAATTGGTGAACACAGCCCCAGCTAACCTGGTTTCCGCTAACTCTCTGCGTCCATCCTGTTTTTGTACAATAAGTCCAATAGGTCCGATACGTCTTATAGCAGACCAGGCCAATACGCCATACCGCGTTTACGCGCTCCCCTCATAAGACTCTTGTATATGTATTAGATTTGGGGGTCCTGACCGTCGTTTATTCCATCCATGGCGGTATTGACCGCCCCTTCGGCTCCGCCAAAGGCCCTATCGAAGCTCTGCCCCGACATCATTCGCAGGAATCCTCCAGCTATTTTTGCGTGCAAACTAAGTGGATTGGGTATGCTGGGAACGCCTCCAAGTGCATCGCTTAATTCTCTCATGTCTTTACTATAGCACAGACAGACTGGTGTCCTGGAATTTCATTGTAAAAGAATGTTAAAATTTTAGACAGCTATACAAGTCAAAAAAGCCCCGCGCCAATACACGGGGCTTTCACGGAATGCGTTGGCTTTATTACTTGCCGCTCTTCTGAACCGAGATGACGATATCAACTCCGGCGGGCAAATTCAGCTTCTTGAGCTCGTCGACCGTCTGGACTGTGGGATCAATGACGTCTATGAGGCGCTTGTGAGTGCGCTGCTCGAAAGTATCCATGCTCTTTTTGTCGGCATTTGGGGAACGGTTGACCGTCCAGCGCTGAACACGGGTGGGAAGCGGCACAGGTCCGGCAACCCTGGCGCCGGAGCGTTTGGCGGTGTCGACAATCTCGGTCGCGGACTGGTCCAGAAGTCGCGGATCGTAGGCGTTCAGCTTGATGCGAATTTTTTGTGATGCCATAAAGAGTAATGGATTTGAAAGAACAGAGCACAGAATCTAACAAAACCGATCAGGGGCGTCAAGCGGGTTCTATCTAAAAGCAAAAAATGATAAAATAGTACTTGAAAACAGTAGCATCCGGTAGGAACGGGCAACTGAGTTTATAAGTTACGTTGGAGTTGGTAGTTATAAATTCAAAGCAGTGTGAGCGATGTTGAGAAATGATTTTTGATTTGGGGTGTGGATGAAT
>Ga0181520_10002018_pt1 | contig 39480 bp, 30 predicted proteins | sample PEATcosm2014_Bin_29_FD_132451 | JGI IMG/M metagenome (GOLD analysis project Ga0181520, IMG submission 132451) | Peatland microbial communities from MTU Mesocosm Facility, Houghton, MI, USA - PEATcosm2014_Bin02_30_metaG | ecosystem: Environmental > Terrestrial > Soil > Wetlands > Peat | place... | reverse complement strand
GGTACTTGCCGGGCGCCCCGTCGCCGCGCACCGGAGACCCAGCATCGGCTGCAATATCAAGTGGAAGGCGGGCAACGCGCCGCAGTATTTCAGCTAGAGTCGGCCAGCCGCCTCACTCCGCGTGCTGCGCCTGGAACCGGCCGATACTCTATACTGGAAATCTCCGATGATCAGACCTTATTTAGCTCTATTGCTGATTCCGGTGGGGCTGGCCACCGCTCAGCAGCTCAAACCCATCGCCCTGCCCGCTCCACGCACCACGGGCGGCAAGCCGCTGATGGAGGCTCTCAAGGAGCGCAAGAGCACTCGTGAATTCAGTACCGAAAAGCTCTCTCCCCAAACGCTCTCGAATCTGCTGTGGGCGGCCTGGGGAATCAACCGCGAGGGTGGCTATCGCACGGCTCCTTCGGCCAACAACCACCAGGAGATCGATGTCTATGCCGTGATGGCGGATGGCGCCTATCTCTACGACGCCAAGGCCAACACTCTCAAGCCGGTAGTGAGCGGCGACCTGCGCAAGCTCACCGGGGAGCAGCCCTTCGTGGAGGAAGCTCCACTGAACCTTGTCTATATAGCGGATTTCGCCAGGTACCCGGGCGACAATGAGAATAAGGTTGCGATCTCGAACGCCGACGCCGCCTTCGTCGCCCAGAACGTCTACCTGTTCTGCGCCTCCGAGGGGCTGGCCGTGGTGGTGCGCGCCTCGATACCGAAACCGGAGCTGGGCAAGGCTCTGAAGCTGCGGCCCAATCAGCTCATCACGCTGGCCCAGACGGTGGGCAACTTCAAGAAGCCGTAACGGTGGGGCATGCTTTAGCTTGCCCGGCGCCGTGGTGCTCGCGGCCGTCATGACTGGGCTTTCCTATAAACAGCACGCTATCGAAGAGCAGTGGGACGCCATCGTCGTGGGATCTGGCATCGGCGGACTTACGGCGGCCGCGCTTCTGTCCAAGCACGCTGCCAAAAAGGTGCTGGTCCTCGAGCGCCACTACGCCGTCGGCGGATACACCCACACCTTTCATCGCCCGGGTTACGAGTGGGATGTCGGGCTGCACTACATCGGGCAGGATGCGCCGGTCCGGAAAGCATTCGACTACCTCACCGAGGGTGCGCTGGCGTGGCAGCCCATGCCGGACGTATACGACCGCGTCATCATAGACGGCCGCGTCTACGATCTGGTCGCCGGTGTCGAACGCTTTCGCGACCGGATGAAGTCGTACTTTCCGCGCGAGGCCGTGGCCATCGACAAGTACTTGGCCGCGGTGCGGTCGACCGCGAAGTGGATGGGCCTTTACTTCGCCGAGAAGGTGGTGCCCCGTGCCGTAGCCGCCTTGGCGGGCGGCCTGATGCGCGCGCCGTTTCTCCGATGGGCCGGTCGCACCACGGCGGATGTGCTTGGCGAGATCACCGGCGATAGGGAATTGACCGGCGTGCTCACTGCGCAATGGGCCGACTACGGCTTGCCGCCCGGGCGCAGCAGCTTTGGCGTGCATGCGATGATTGTGAGCCACTACTTCGAGGGTGGCGCGTATCCGGTGGGAGGCGCCTCCAGAATCGCCGAGACCATTGCGCCGGCGATTGAGCGCAACGGCGGCAAAATCGTATCGAGCGCCGAGGTCTCCTACGTCCTGGTCGACGGCGGCCGGGCCGCCGGCGTGCTCATGGCGGATGGACGCGTCTTGCGGGCTCCGCTGGTGGTCAGCGATGCCGGCGCCCGAAACACGTTCGAGCATCTGCTGCGCTCGGAAGGCGCGGCCCTTCAGGCGGTGCGCTCCCAAATCGCGCGCGCGGAACCGTCGATGGCACATCTGAGTTTGTATGTCGGCGTGAAGCAAACGGCCGAGCAGCTCGGGCTTGCGGGAACCAATCTCTGGGTCTGCCCGAGCTGCGATCACGACAGCAATGTCGCACGGTTCGACAAAGATCCGGCGGCGGCGTTTCCCGTGCTGTTCGTCTCGTTCCCATCGGCGAAGGACCCGGAGTTCGCCAGCCGGCATCCGGGGCGAGCCACGCTCGAGGTAGTTGCGCCGGTGCCCTACGATTGGTTTTCCAAGTGGGAAAGCTCGCAATGGAGGCACCGGGGCGCGGAGTACGACAGCTTCAAGCAGGAGCTGGAGCGCCGCCTGCGAGCCGAACTGGAGCGCCACGTTCCCGCGGTTGCCGGCAAAATCGATTATGCGGAGCTGTCCACCCCGCTCACCACGCGCCATTTCATGAATTACGAGCACGGCGAAGCGTATGGCCTGAGCGCCACACCGCAGCGTTACCGCATGCGCTGCCTGACGCCGGCGACGCCGGTACAGGGTTTGTATCTGACGGGTCAGGATGTGGCGAGCCTGGGGGTGGCGGGCGCGATGATGGGCGGGGTCATCGCGGCCTCGGCGATTCTCGGCCGCAACCTGATGCCGGCGATGCGCGCCGGCCGTTGAATCGAGCGAGTGTCCTTGGCGTTCGCACAAGTCCGGCACGGCGCGGCCCACGGCGTCCCAACGTTATAATCGGAGCAGAGGTCTTTCCCATGACCGCCCGCCTGCTTGCCTTCGCGCTCGTTTCCGCCATCCTGCTCCCCGCCGCGCCTAAGAAGACCGTCGCCAGGGCGCGCGGCGAAAACGAGGACCTGGTCGTGACGGCGACGATCTATCTCGACGGTCCCGCTGTGAAACAGGTCGTCGGCGACGACTTAGGCGGGCAGTACATCGTGGCGGAAGTCGAGATCGAGCCGAAATACGGGAAGGAAATCTCCATCGACCGCGACGATTTCACTCTGCGCACCGACAAGGACGGCGAGAAGAGCCGGCCTATGGCGGCCAGCCAGATCGCCGGCCGGGGCGCGCTCGTCATAACGCAGACCGGTGCGACGCAGCAAAACGGCGGAGGCCCCCGGATGGGATCCCCGAATCCCTATCCTGGAGGGTACCCTGGCGGCTATCCTCCCATGGGAGGTCCGCCGGTCATGATGCCCGGGGGCGCGGGCGTGGGCACCACCGGCGATAGCGACAACGGGCAGGCCAACGCCACGGCTCGCAGCTCGGCTCAGGATAAGGAGAACCCGCTCGAAAAGCTGCTGGCCGGCAAGATGCTCAACGAGGGCAAGACCGACAAACCCTCCGAGGGCCTGCTCTATTTCGCCATGGACAAGCAGAAGATGAAGGATCTCGAGCTGCTCTACGGCGGCCGCGAGAACCGCATCAGCATGCGATTTAAGTGAGCCGGCACCGATCCCAGCCGGAATCGAGCCTGCTAAGCTGAAAGCACATGAGACTCCTGGTCGTCGAGGATGAGAAGCGCATCGCCGACTTCCTGTGCCGCGGGCTGCAAGGCGCCGGCTATGCCGTGGATGCCGCGGCCACCGGAGCCGCCGCGCTCGATCACATCCACTCGGCCGATTACGACCTGGTGATCCTGGACCTCATGCTGCCGGATATGGATGGCATCGCCGTGCTCGAGCGCATCCGCAGCAAGAAGGTCGGGCCGCCGGTGCTGATCCTGAGTGCCCGCAGCACGCTCGACGACCGCGTCAAGGGTCTCGAGCAGGGCGCCGACGATTACCTGGTGAAGCCCTTCGCCTTCGTCGAGCTGCTGGCGCGCGTGCGGGCGCTCCTGCGGCGCGGCCAGCCCGCGCCCGAGCGGCTCCAGGTGGCCGATCTGAGCGTGGATTGCATCCGCCGCAAAGTCACCCGCGGCACCGAGACCATCGACCTCGCGCCCAAGGAATTCGGCATCCTCGAATATATGATGCGCAACCGGGGGCGCCCGCTCAGCCGCACCATGATCGTGGAGCACGTCTGGGACATGGATTACGACGGCCTCACTAATATCGTGGACGTCTATATCCGGCACCTGCGCAGCAAGATCGACGACCGCTTCATGCCCAAGCTGATCCAGACCGTGCGCGGCATCGGCTATATGATCGAGGCGCCCGACCGGCCCGCCGAGAAGCCGGCCGAGCCGGTCTCCGAACGGCAGGTGTGACATGCGCGGGGCCCGCAGACGCGACTTCCGGCGGCTCACGCGCGGCCTGCGTTTCCGTCTGACCGTCAGCGCCGCTCTGTTCTTCGCCGTGGTGCTGATCGGGCTGGCGTCGCTCTATCGCGAGCGCCTGGCCAACGAGCTGAACGAACAGGAGCACGCCGTTCTGGATCAGCGCTGGGCCGCGCTCAAAGGCTACCTGCGCATCGAGCGCAACCCCCAGACCGATCGATACGAAGCCTACTGGTATTTCGACGAAGAGGACCCCGACGAGCGCTTCATCGTCACCAACATTCAGCGCGTTTACCTCATAGGGGACCGCAACGGCTCGGTCATCTGGGGCTCCACCGAAAAGGGCGAACTCCTGCAATGCTCGGCCCCCTACCACGATATCGGCGTGGACCCGCCCGGCTCCATCCAGGCGCGCGTGAGCCAGGCCGTCGATTGGGCCCGCCACAATCCTCCTCCCGGCATGACGTACTGGATGGTGCGGCACAACTCGCAGGGCGCGCCGTATCTCATCCGCGCCGGCATTGTCTTCGATGAGCTGCATCACGAGCCGTACTACGTGGCGCTGGGCCTGGCCATGTCGGATTACAACCGCATCCTGACGCAATTCACATGGACCTACGTCGTCCTGATCCCCGGCGCCTTGATCGTGAGTTCGCTGCTCGGCTGGATCATGGCCGGGCGGGCCCTCGAACCGGTGCTGGCGGTGGCCCAGGCCGCCCAGCGCATCTCGGGCTCGAACCTCAGCCTGCGCATTCCCACGCGGGATGCCGGGGACGAGCTGGATTATCTGATCCTGACCTTCAACCGCATGATCGAGCGGCTGGACGCCTCCTTCCAGCAGATGAAACAGTTCTCGGCCGACGTTTCTCACGAGATGCGCACGCCCATCACCGCTATTCGCGGCCAGCTCGAGGTGGCTCTGTTCACCGCCAAGACGACCGAGCAGTACCGCGAAGCCATGCTTAACGCGCTGCTGGATATCGACCGGCTTTCCCAGATCGTACGGGCGCTGCTGGCGCTCTCCCAGGCGGAATCCGGCCAGGTGGTGCTGCAAAAATCGCGCCTGAACATGGGCGAGCTAGCCGGAGACGTGGTGGAGCAGTTCCAGATTCTGGCCGAGGAGGCCGGAGTCCGTCTCTTGGCCGACCTGGCGCCGGAGTGTTTCCTGGAGGGCGACCACGTTCAGATCGAGCGCCTGATTTCGAACCTGCTCTCGAATGCCATCAAGTTCACGCCGCGCGAAGGCGCCGTCCGGCTTTCCATTCAGCCAGTCGGGCGCATGATCGAAATCGTGGTGTCGGATACCGGCCGGGGCATCCCTAACGAGCACCTGCCGCACATCTTCGACCGTTTCTACCGGGTTCCCGGGGATGGCGGTGCGCCCGGCCCGGAGCAGGGATTGGGCCTCGGTTTGAGCTTTGTCGCGTGGATCGTCAAGGCACACAGCGGCCGGATCGAGGTAAACAGCGTTCCGGGTAAAGGGACCCGCTTCATCATTCAGCTCCCCGCCGATGGAGTCGGAGCGGACACCCTGGAGATGAATGCCGCCGAGGCCACCTCCGGAATCATGAAAGAAGTTTAATCCAGGCTTTAGCTGGCATTCATGGCGTTTCAATAATCTGATATGGTGTGGCTGACTAGGTCCGCAATCCTCCTGATCGTACTAGGCTGTGGCGCCGTACTCGTTCCACTCCCCAGCCCAGCTTGGCAGGATGAAGCTCAGCCGAAGCCGCCCAAGGACCAGATGTTCTCCGGAACGGTCACGGCGGTGGATGACACCAGCCTCACCGCAGTCCGCACGGGACAGGGCAAAGTCTCCGCCACGCGGACATTTACGCTCACCGCCGATACCAGCTTCGAAGGCGGCAAACCCAAGCTCAATTCGCGCGTGACGGTGCGCTTCATCGCCACCGAAGATGGCGACCGCGCCATTCACGTGATCGTGCGCGGGCTGCCCAAACCCAGGTAGCGGTTACGCCGCTTTGGGCATCCCGACGGCTTTCGGCTGCAGACCCGCCTTAGCCAGGATCAGGTAAACCGCGAATCCGGTCGCGAAGCTATAGAGCACGGCCGGCTGAACGTAGGGCGCGATCTGCGGCGGCAGCGGCAGAAATGGCAGGATTCCCACCACGAAGCCCACGGCCCAAGCGATATAGCCAGCGAAATTGATGCCCTGGCGCGGCCCGGCCCAGCGGCGTCCGGAGAGCAGGTAATCGGCCGCCATGGCGCCGCAAATTGGCCCGAAAGAGGCACCCACGATGTTGAAAAACCCCACCAGGTTGGCGGCGATGCCCGTCACCGCCAGAATGATCCCGACAATCGCCGCCACCCAGCTCGAGGAGACTCGCGGAACGCCCGGAATCATGGTCGAAAAGCTGTTTCCGGCAATGGTGGCGCAGAAACAGGTGGCCGGAATGGAGGCCACGGCGAAGAGAAAGAACATGACCGTGGCGATGGGGCCGCCGATGCCCTGGATGACGTCGCCGTAGTCGAATCCCTGGGCGATCCCGGAGCCGTGCGCCCCGGCCACCGCCAGGAGCGGCAGCCCGCCGGCCACCAGGACGGCCACCACGATGCCCACCAGGCCTCCCCAGCGCACGTCCTTCTCATTCCGCGAATTGGCGCCGAAATCGGCCCCCGCTGCTCCCGCCGTGGCAAAAAATCCGATCACCGCCGCCAATAGGCCGGTGAAAGCCAGGTAGGAGTTCTGCTGGCCCGCCGGAACCTGGTAGCGCCCGATGCCGCCGGCCGTCTGGAAGAAGACCAGGATCAGCATAATCAAGGGGATAGCGTTCAAAATCAGCGCCACTTTGGAGAGGTACTGCATGCCCTTGGTGCCCACCCAGGCCATCACGCAGCCCCACAGGATACCGGTGACAACCAGAGGTGCAGTCAGGGGCGCGGAGTGCACGTGCAGCCCTTGCAAAATGAAATCCGAAGCCAGATAGGTGGCCACCGCGAACCAGCCGATTTGCAGAAGCCCCATGAGCAGCCCCGGCATGACATAACCGCCCGCGGTGCCGAACGTGGAGCTGCCCACCACGTAGAGGGGGAAGCCGGTTTTCATCCCCAGCATGGCCGGAACGCGGTAATAAAGGGCATAACACAGCACTCCGGCGACCAGCAAGCCGAACAGGCAGAGTCCCAGGCCGGCGTGGGCGAGGGTGCCGGCCGCCAACTGGCGGTAGAAGGCGATCCACAGGAAGATTCCCAGATAGCTCGGAGCGGTATTGACGTACCACGGAGCGCGCTTGGCCGACGGGTTGGGCGCGGCCTTGGCGAGATAATCCGGCAGCATACGGCCTCCTTTTCGGATCTTGGGAGCTGAACGGCGGGTTACGCCGAAGCGGCCAGTATACTACAGCGCGCGAAAACCGCCACCGGTCAAGCCTACGCGGTCACCGCTCCCTCACGGTCGCGGCTCGGTTCGGAGCCGCGCGCGTAAGCAAGCGGTTTCCGGTTTCTTTCAGAACCCTCTAGGCCGCTCCGCCGGGCACCCGCGACAGCGCAAGCAGCGTCAGGCCCAAGACGAAGAGCACCAGCATCAGCACCGCCATGGTGCGCGTTCGCGAGTCCGCGTCTTTCAACTCTTTCCAGGCTACGATGCCCCACAGCGCCGCCAGCACCGGTCCGCCTTGCAGGAGGCCGTAATCCAGCGCCGGGTCCGGATGCAAGCCGGTCCTCGGCGACACAGCCACCAGGCCGGCGAGCATACCGGCGAACCAGACCACTCCACCAAGAATGCCCATGAGGTGCTGGGAAATCGAGATCTGGAAGAAAGCGGTCAATTCCAAAGGCTCGCCGACCACCGGCAGATTAAGAAAAAACAGGTTGAGAACCACGGTCGTGGCGAACAGGCCCAGCACCACAACCAATCCGACGGAGTAGGGTCCCAGACCGGTATTGATGTCCTGCGCATTGGCCAGCAGCGGGTAAGCGGTTCCCATCAGCAGTCCGCCCACTACCGCTAGCGCCAGCCCCTTGGCGGCGGTGGGGCGGCGCGTGCTCTTGGCCTTGCCCGCCTTGGCCAGCGCCTCGTGGCGCAGAACTGCCATACGCCGGTGAGCCACGCAATCGACAACCGCCGCACCCGTCAGCAGCGCGCAACCGAGCAGCAGCAGAGCCGCGTGGCCGCTGGGGTTGCCTATGTAACTCAGGCCGCCGCTCACCACCAGGGCGATTCCGAAACTCACTGGAAACGCCATCACCATGCCTGCGACCACCACGGCGGCCATCATCAGCATGTTGCCGAAATTGAGCAGCGCCCCGGCCAGCACGCCATAGAGAACCTGGTGCCTGCCGGCATTGAGCAGGTCGTCCGTCACGGTAAAGCCGTCGAATCCCATGCTGCCGGCGGTGTATGCGGAGATGCCGACGGCCAGCAGCGCGCCCAGCGTAAAGTCGTAGTAGAAAAGCTCGAAGCGCGTTCCGGCCAGCTTGAAGGCATTGACCCAGGATCCCCAGCAGAGGAAGCCCAGCACGATCAGCAGCAGAACGGCGGTCTCGCTATGTGGCAGGATCATCGGATCACTTCCGGAAAGGTGAGGGTACAACGCGGAGCGAGATGGGGTCAACCTTCGGGTCAACCTTCGGGGCTACTTTCGCGGTTGTGAGGGCAGCCGGACCGCGCATCGGGGCGATCTGTGACCTCAAGCCCACATGCGCGTGCATACGCACTTGAATGAACGTAAAATAGCGGACAGGATATCCACCAAGAACCTGTGAACCGAGCGTTGCGTGTATGGCTCGTGGCCGTGTCGTCGGTTGCCGCTAGGGGTGCGGACAAACCGCCCGATCCGCTAACCTCCGCCGCCGAGGAATTCAAAGTCCTGACCCGCGACTGGGGGATGCGCCTGGACAGCCCGGCTCCGGTCCATAAGAGCGTGCTGCGAACCTTGTGGCACGGGCGGCTCTACGAGAATTTCCGCAACGACATTCTCGACGCGGTGCCCCACGAAGTTACCCAGAACGGCGAAGACAAGTCGCTCTTGCGGCGCAATCAGTTCGGCTTCAACGTGGCCGGCCCGGTGGTGATCCCGCATCTCATCGGCGACCCGAACAATACGTTTCTGATGGTCTCCTACGAGGGCGTCCGCGAACGCATCTCGCGCGCCTCGCTGCATACTATTCCCATCGTTCCCGAGCGAACCGGGGATTTCTCGCAAACTGTGGATGAGGCCGGCTTGCTCCTGCCCATCTACGATCCCGCCAGCACGGCGCCCAACGCGGCTTACGATTCCACTCAGGCGGTTTCCACGGGCAATCTTCAGTACAACCGCTCGCCCTTTCCCGGCAACGTCATTCCGCCCAGCCGGCTGGCATCCGGCGTCCAGAACGCTCTGAAGTATTATCCGCTGCCCAACACGGATATCGGCCCCTATTTCCAAAACAACTACTTCGTGAACTCGCCGCAGGCCGATACGGCCGATGGTTTCATTATCAAAGTGGACCACCCCTTCCACGAGCGCCACCGGATTACATCGGCCACTTCGATTTCCAACGGCTTCCTGAGTTCGGCCAAGTACTTCCCCAACATTGCCAGCCCGACGCCCCCGGACCAGAATTTTTCCACCCGCCGCTCGGAGCTGGATTACGTCTTTACCGCCACGGCGAAAACCGTCTATACCGCCAGCATAATTGCCAGCTCGAACATCACGACCGCCGGGGATGCCTCCCAGACGGCTTTCCCATATTACGAACTGGGCAACTATCTCAACATGGGCACGCCCTACCCGAACACACGCAACGTCCGCAATTTATACGAGCTGGATGCCGGCGTCTCCACGCGCCGCGGGAAACACGCGCTCCGCTTTGCGACTCGGGGCGTGGCCGAGCAGGTGAACTCGTTCGACCCCACTTATCCCTCCGGCGATTTTCAGTTTTCCGCGGGGCTCACCAGCCTGCCCGGGATCATCGATACCGGCGCGCCATTCGCGAGTTTCCTGCTGGGCTTGCCCCAGTACGCGGAAAAGACGATTATCACTGCCCCTTCGTATTTCCGCGATCCGTTCGCGAATTTCTCCGCGGGCGACAACTACCAGGTTTCGAAGAACCTGACCATCGCCATCGGCCTCAACTTCGGTCTCCGCGGTGCGCGCCTGGAAAAGTACGACCGCCAAAGCACGGTCGATCCGGCGGTGATCGACCCATCGGTGGGCTTGCCCGGCGCGCTGGTGTTTGCCGGCCAGAACGGAATCCCGCGCGGCCTGCGCCCCGCCAATTTCGATGCCGACCCCAACGTGAGCGTCGCCTGGAGCCCCTCCGGGGATGTCAACACGGTCGTTCGGGTGAGCTTCAGCCGCTCGCACGGGCGCATTCCCACGTATAACGGCCAATGGGCGACGCAGGGCTTCAACGCCCGCCAGACGTTCATTTCGGCCGATACGGAGTTGAGCCCGGCGCTCGATCTCACCACCGGAATCCCGGCCCTCACCACGCCGCTGCCCAACCTGAGCCCTTCGGCGATCGACAATTCGGCCGTCGATTTCATGGACCTGACGGGCCGCGAGCCGGTCTATCAATCGGCGTCGCTCTCGGTGGAACGGGAGATCCCCCTCGCGATGATCGTATCCGTGGGCGCCAACCACAGCGTCGGCAGGGATCTGCTGGTGGGTAACAGCGCCGCCAACCCCAACGCCATCAGCCCGGATGCGCTGGCCTATGGCGACGCGCTCTACGACCAGGCTTTTCGCGTCACGCTGCAGCCGTTTCCGCAATTCACGAACTTCGATCTGTTCGGCCATTATCCGGCGGGGCGCTACCAGCGCGACGCCGGCTACCTGCGCATCGAAAAGCGTGCCTCCTTCGGACTCACGCTCACGGCGTATTACGAAATCTCCAAGCAGCTCGACGATTACTCTTCGCCCTACGGCAACCAGGATTTCTTCAATCCGCGCAACGATTGGGCGCTCACGGCTTCGAACCCGCCGCAGGACCTCCAGGTCAGCTACAATTACGAACTGCCGTTCGGTTCCGGCAAACCTCTGCTGCACTTCTCCGATTGGCGGCGGCCGATGGTGAGCGGCTGGTCGATTGCCGGGACGGCATACTGGGACGACGGCCGTCCATTAGCCATGCATCCGGAATTCAACAATACCGGCGGCGTGCTCAACACGCTGAACGTCAACGTGGTCCCCGGAGTCGATCCGCATGTCTCAAACCCCGGTCCTGATCTCTGGTTCAATCCCGCGGCCTTCAGCCAGCCGGCCGATTTCACGGTGGGGAACGGTCCCCCGACCGAGCCGAACCTGCTGGGCCCGGGCTACTACTCGATGGATCTGAGCGTGAACAAGCGCATGCCGATCGGCGAACGCACCATCGAGCTCAGCGCCTCGGCGTTCGACTTTCTCAACCACGCCAACTGGAACTATCCCGACACGGGCATAGGCCCGGATAGCGCGCCCAACGTGAACGCGGGCCGGATCATCGGCTCGCATGGCGGACGCGTGATCCAGCTGGGATTGAAGGTGAGCTTCTGATGCCGCGCCGTCCCGCCCTGTTCGCGATCGCCTGCGCCCTGGCGGCGATGCTGCCGGCGCGGGCTCAATCCATACGCCTCTCGATACCCGCATGGATCGAGACCGAGAACGCCGGCGCGGCCTCCAAGTTTGAAGCCACGCTCAACGGCAAGCCGGTGGAGATCAGTTCGCAACTGGGCCCCGGGACCGACCAGATCGTCCTGATCGTGATGGATGTGACCGGCGATCCCTCGGTGGTGGATCCGGCGCGCGAGGCGCTGGTCGCGGAGATTTCCAAACTGCCGCATAACGCCTGGGTGGGCGTGCTGAGGGCGCAGGACGGCTTACATGTGCTCACCGATCCCTCGGCCGACAGGGATGCGGCCATCGACGCCATCAACAACCTGCCGAACAGCGGCAATCCCGGTTTGCTCGAGATCCTTCAGCCGGCTCTCACGCTGGCCGACGCCCTGCTTCGCAAAGCACCCGTCCGCGTGTCGGTCCTCTGCATTACCGACAGCAATATCTACCGGTATCGCGAGGACTACACGAACCCGGTGATCAACCAGAGCGACCCGCACGATCTCAGCCGGCGCTTTCCCGAAGCCCTGGTCGAAGAGAAGATCTCGAAACTGCTGGACGCCAGCGCGGTGCTGGAGGCCCCCCTGTTCGTGGTGCACCTCCAAAACCGGGGCGACCGGCTGAACCGGGCCTACCAGAATGGATTGCAGATCGTGGCGGAGGCCACCGGCGGGCGTGCGGACCTGTGCCGGTCCGTGGCGGAGATCTCGGAAGCCATTACCGCGGAATTCGCGCGCATATCGAGCGAATGGCGGCTGACGCTGTCGGTCTCCCCGAAAGTCCACGAGAGCGCCGAGGTCCGCTTGAGCGCGCGCTCGGGGGACGACAAGCTGCGCATGTCGTGGCGCAGCCACATGGAATTGAAAGAGAGGCAGAAAGATGCGGCCGGCGAAAACCACAGCCGTTCTCGCACTGGTCTGTAGCGTAATCGCGGCGATCGCCGGGATCGTCATTTTCCGGCAAGCCAGCCAACTCAGAGCCTACGAACGGCAGCACGCGCAGGACGTGAATTCCCTCCAGCAGTTCCGCGCCGCCCTGCGGCAGCAAGCGGGCCAGAGTTCCGCGCCCGCCGCGGTGCCGCCGGGCAGCCCCGGGCCGGCGGCGGTCTGCGCCACGAGCCAGGAAATCAGCGATCTCGCCGCGCGCGCCGCGCTCTCCGACCGCCTCCAGGCGGATCTGCACGAAGCCCATGCCGGCATGGCGCGGCTGCAGGGGCAGCTCGACAGCTCCGAGCGCGATAAAGAGTCGGCGTCGGCCGCCTGCTCCGAAAATATCCAAAAATGCGAACAGGATGCGCGGGGGCGTCTCGAGGCCCTCGAAAAGGACCTGGATTCCGCCCGCGGCGAGGCGGAGAGCGCTCGGGCATCCCGCGAACGGGCGGCCAGCCTCGGGACCGAGAACGCCAAGCTCAAAAGCGATAACGGCGCGGTTTCGGCGCAGATCGCCGAGCTGCGCAAGGCCATGGCCAGCCTGCAGGATCTCGATCGCCGCCGCGACGGCTACCTGAACTCCGTGATTCGCCGCTACCACGAAATCACGGAGCAGTTCAGAGCCATGACGAGCACCATCGATTCCAACCGCAATTCGGGATCGTCTTTCAGCGATGTCGCTCTGAGCCGCATCCAGAACGCGACCGCGCTGGCCGAAGAAGACCTGCGCCATCTCAACGAGCTAAACGCGCAGGCCCATCAGATCGAAAACCGGATGGCGAAGAACTGAGCGATTCATCGGGAGCCGGTGCCGCTCCGGCTTTTGGCGTCGCGCCGGTCTCCGCGAGCGCCGCAAGGAAATGTCCGGCGGCAGGGTCGGCCGGTTCGAAGAAGGGCCGCTCGCCGGGTAGCTGGCGGATGTGCCACGGCCGCGGATCGCTGGAGCAATCCGGCAGCGGGACCACCGAGTAGTAGTTCAACCCGTAGCGCCAGTTGCGATGGATCGGCTCGACGCACGTGCGGGCAGCCCGGCCTTCCACCTCACCCCATAGGGAACGCGCGGATGCCTCCCGGTCCAGGGCCGGCACGGCGGAGTGCTTGAGATAGACGGTCCCCAGGGCCGCGCCCGCGGCGATTGCCACGACCGCCGTCACGCGGCGCGCGCGGGCCTCCAGCAGCCACACGATAACGGCCAAGCATACTGGGAGGAGCCAGCTCCATTGGAAGAGCGGGTGCGGCGCGCGCGAAAGCCCGCGAGCCACGGCCGCCGGCAGAATCGGGGCAGCCATGGGGAAGAACACCAGCACCACGGCCGAGAACGCCAGCCACACACGAGCTCCGGCGGCCTCGGCTTCTTCAAGTGCCAGCCCCATCAACACCGCGCCGGCCGGCAGGAGCGGCAGCAGGTAGCCCGGCAGCTTATTGGGCGCGATGGAGAAGAACACCAGCCCGAAGACCAGCCAGGCGAGCAGGAAGAGGCGCCGCGGGTCGCGATAGGCGGCGCGCCGCCCGGCGAGGGCCACGAGCGGCGTCCAGGGGAGCAGGGACGCCAGCAGCACCGGGAGATAGAACCACCACGGCTGGACGTGCAGCAGCGCGCCCGAAACCATCCGCTCGAAGTGCTGCCGCCAGAAGAACCCGATCAGAAACTCGCGCCCGTTGCGCATCCAGCAGAGCGCGTACCAGGGCAGGGAGACCGCCAGGAACGGCAGCGTCACGCGCGGCCGCAGCAAATCGCGCCAGGCGGCCTTCCGCCAGAACAGGGGAAACGCCAGCGCCGCGGGAACCAGCCCCTTGGCCAGCACCGCCACGCCCATCAGGAGGGCCGCCAGGGGCAAAAACGTGGTGTCGCGCCGGGCGATCCAGGGAAGCGCCAGCAGCATGGCGGCGGAGAACGAGACCGCCAGCGGCATATCCGTCACGCCGAGCTGGCTGCACGCTACCCAGGCACCCGAACTGGCCAGGATCAGGGTAGCCATGGCGGCCGTGCGGGGTCCGAATTCGCGCTGCAAAATCCACCAGAAGAATGCCAGGAACGCCGCCGCCAGAACAGCTATGGGCAAGCGCGGTGCCAGTTCCGGACCCAGGCCCAAGCGGAATGCGGCGGCTTCCATCCAATAGAGCAGGGCGGGCTTTTCGAACCAGGGCTGGCCCCACAGGCGCGGCGTGATCCAATCCCCGGAGCGCGCCATCTCCCGCCCGATGGAAGCGTAGCGCGGCTCATCCGGGCCCACCAGCCCCGCCGCGCCGAGCCGATAAACGTACAGGGCGCCGGCCAGCAGCGCCATCAGCCACGCCGCGCGCGGCATTTTCCGGGGCATTTCTCCCATTATAGGAGTGAGCCGAGCCGCGGCTGATAGTCAGCCGGGGCCGCGGCCCTAAATCCGGTGGAACGCTTTGAGGATTTCGCGCGTGGAATAGTGCAGGGCGATGGGGCGGCCGTGCGGGCAGCTCATGGGGCAATCGGTCGCGGCCAGCGCGCGCAGGAGCCATTCCATCTTGGCGGCATCCAGGCGTGCGTTGATCTTGATGGCCGCGCGGCAGGCGATGGAGGCGCAGATGCCGCGCCGGATATCGTCCAGGGATGCGCCTCGCAGCTCGCCTTCGGCGGTCTCCAGGATCTCGAACAGAATCTTCTCCAGATCGGCCGCGGCGATGGCGGCCGGCGCGGCCTTGATGGCCACCGTGCGGTTGCCGAACGGTTCGGTTTCGAAGCCCGAAGCGTTCAGCTCGCTGGCGATGCGCGCGTAATCGATCTGCTGCTCGGGGGTAAGCTGCACGATGATCGGCATCAGCAGACGCTGCATCTCCATGCGCCCGGCGGCGCGCTGCTTGAGCACCTGCTCGAACAGAATGCGCTCGTGCGCCACGTGCTGGTCCACGATCCACAGGCCGTCGCGGCCCGCCGCGATGATGAAGCTGTCGTGAATCTGGCCCAGCGGGCGCAAATCCGAGAGCACCGAAAGCGACATCTCCGGCGGGGGAATGGCATCGGGCGGGAATTCGCCATGGCTATCGAGATGGCGCGAGAGCTTTCCCGAGGGAGCCGGTCCTGGCGCGATCTCAAGCGGCGGCGCGGTGAAATCCAGGCGGTCGGGCGGCGGGGCCGTGGGGCGCAGATTGAACTCGGGCAGCGCGGCATCGGCGAACGCCGCATCGGGCGCCAAGGCCTCGAACGGCGCGGCGTCGGCGTGCGCAGGCGCGGGGGCGGCGGCCGCCTCGGCGATGCTGAGGGCCGCGGGCGCTTCATCCTCGATCATCTGGCTGAATTCGGAGTACGGCAAGCGCGCGCCCGGCTGCGCCGCCGGAGCGAGGCGCGGCGTGGGCGAAAAGACAGGCGCGGGGCGGCTTTCCATGAGCCGCTCGCGGAGGGTGTCGCGCACGAAATCGTGCACAAACGAGCCGTGCCGGAAGCGAACTTCGGTCTTGGAGGGGTGCACGTTCACGTCCACCTCTTCGGGCGCGCATTCCAGGAACAGCAGCGCGAAGGGGAAGGCCGAGACCGGCATCAGGTTGTGATAGGCCGAGGAAAGCGCGTGCAGCAGCAGGCGGTCGCGGATAAGGCGGCGGTTGACGAAGATGAAGATCGAATTGCGATTGCCCTTCTGCACTTGCGGGCGCGAGAAGAAGCCCGCCAGGCGGAAGATGCGCGAGGCCGGCTCGTCCGGTTCGCGGCGGAATTCGGCGATGGCTTCCGTGGGCGCGACGCCGGGCGGCGGAAGAAAAAGCTCGCGCTCGCGCACGCCGATCTCCACCAGTTCGTCCAGCACCTGGCCGCCGAATATCTGATAGACGCGTTCGGCGAGCGTGGCCACGGGCGTGACGTGCAACAGTTCCGTGGGGCCGCTCGTGAGCCGCAGAGTCTTATCCGGGTGGGCCAGGCTGTAATGCGTCGCGAGCGAGGCGATGTGCGCCAGTTCGGTGGGTTCGGTGCGCAGGAACTTGCGGCGCGCCGGCACGTTATAGAAGAGGTCCCGCACGGCGATGGAAGTGCCGCCGCCGAGCGCGGCTTCCTCGCAGCGCAGCATCTTGCCGCCGGCAATCTCGATGCGCGTGCCGGTGGTCTCTTCGGCCGAGCGGGTTTCGAGCAGCAGGCGCGAGACCGAGGCGATCGAGGGCAGCGCTTCGCCGCGGAAGCCGAGGGTCGAGATGGTGAGCAGATCCTTGACGTCGCGCAGCTTGCTGGTGGCGTGGCGCTCGAAGGCCAGCAGGGCGTCGTCGCGCAGCATGCCGATGCCGTCGTCGGAGACGCGGATGAGGCGCCGTCCGCCGGACTCTACTTCGATGCGCAGGCTGGTAGCGCCGGCGTCGAGCGAGTTCTCGAGCAGCTCTTTCACCACCGAGGCCGGGCGCTCCACCACTTCACCGGCGGCGATTTTATTGGCAACCTGATCGGGGAGGATGCGGATGCGGCCCATGTGCTCGGCGACCTAGGTTTACTATAGCCTGTTGGGTTGGATGAAGCAGACGAACTGTCCGATTTGCGTTCCCCAACGGGCTTTGGACAATTCTCGGCAGGCAGGCCGGCCTGCCGCGTGCGAAAATTAGATCAAGTGGCCATAAAAGCACCCCAGCGGGCATCCAAAGGGAAAATGAAGGTTCGCGTGCCGCGCAATGCCGGTCTGGCGCGGTTTTTCCTCGGACGCCTGGGCGGAACCTTGATTGTTTTGTTCGCCGTGGCGGTCATCGTGGGGCTGGGAGCCTTCACCTATTTCTACTCCAGCTACTCGAAGCTCATCGACGAGAAGCTGCGCGTGGGACCGATCGCCAATACGGCTAAGATCTTCGCCGCGCCCGAATCGATCGCCGTGGGCGACGTCATGACGCCGGCGGCGGTGGCCAACGACCTGCGCCGCAGCGGGTACACAGAATCGCGCGGCAACCAGGTGGGCTATTACCAGGTCCACCCGTCTTCCATTGAGATTTTCCCCGGGCCGGATTCCTATTTCGACCAGGAGGCCGGGGTGATCAAGTTCGCCGGCGGGAAGATCGCGCAAGTGATCTCGCTGGCCGACAACACGCCGCGCACGCTATACCAACTGGAGCCGCAGCTCATCACCAACGTTTCCGGTCCCACGCGCGAGAAGCGCCGCATTGTGAAGTTCGCCGACATCCCCAAAGTCCTGGTGGACGCGGTCACTTCGGCCGAGGACAAGCGCTTCTTTCAGCACTCCGGCTTCGACCCCATCCGCATCATCAAAGCCGCCTACGTCGATCTCAAGGAAGGCCGCAAAGAGCAGGGCGCTTCCACTCTGAGCCAGCAACTGGCGCGTATGTTCTGGCTGGATCAGGGCAAGCGCTGGACGCGCAAAATGGCGGAGATGATCATCACCTTGCAGCTCGAGCAGAAGCTTACTAAGGAGGAGATCTTCGAGTTTTACGCCAACGAGATCTTCCTGGGCTCGCGCGGCTCGTTCCAGATCCACGGGTTCGGCGAAGCCGCCGAGGCGTATCTGGGCAAGGAGATCAGCCAGATCACGATTCCGGAGGCGGCCGAGTTGGCGGGCATGATTCAGAAGCCGGCGATGTACGACCCCTACCGGCATCCGGACCGCCTGCGCGAGCGGCGCAACATCGTGCTGGGGCTGATGCGGCAGAACGGGCAGATCGGCGATCGCGATTGGGCGCTGGCGGTGGAAGCGCCCCTGACCGCGGCGCGCGGGGCGGCGCAATCGGACGAGGCCCCTTATTTCGTGGACCTGGTGAATGAGACCATGCAGTCCCGCTTCCAGGATCTGGATATGCAGTCTAATGCCTTCCGGATCTATACGACCCTGGATTTGCGGCTGCAAAAGGCCGCCGAAGAGGCCGTGCGCACTGGGATGGAGAACGTGGACCAGCAGATCCGCCGGCAGCACCGCTTCCACGGGCAGACGCCGCCGGATGCCCAGGTGGCGCTGGTGGCCATCGACCCCCATACGGGCGAGGTCAAAGCGCTGGCCGGCGGGCGCAACTACGGAGTGAGCCAGCTCAACCACACGCTGGCCAAGCGGCAGCCGGGTTCGATTTTTAAGCCGTTCGTGTACGCCGCGGCGCTGGATACGGCCATCTCCGGCGGGCCACGCCTGCTAACCGCCAGCACCATGATCACCGACCAGCCCACGACTTTCTGGTTCGACGGCAAGCCTTACGAGCCCAGCAACTTCGAGCACAAGTTCTACGGCGAGGTGACGCTGCGCCAGGCGCTGGCACACTCTCTCAACGTGGCCACCGTCAAAGTGGCGGAGATGGTGGGCTTCGATAACGTGGTGGCCATGGCCAACCGGGCCGGCATGAATTACAACATCCAGCCCACGCCAGCGGTGGCCTTGGGAGCCTACGAAATTACGCCCCTCGAAGCGGCGGCTGCGTACACCATCTTTTCCAACCAGGGCGTGTACGTGAAACCGAGCTTCATTTCGCTGGTGCGCTCGCAGGACGGCAAGACGGTTTACAAGAATAAATCCGAGACGAAGCCGGCTCTCGACCCGCGGGTGGCCTATCTGATGACCAACCTGATGGAGGAGGTGCTGCGCAGCGGCACGGCCGTGGGAGTGCGGGAACGCTACGGATTCACGGCGCCGGCGGCCGGCAAGACCGGCACGTCGCACGACGGCTGGTTCGCGGGCTACACCTCGGAGCTGCTGTGCGTGGTATGGGTGGGCTTCGACGACAACCGCGAACTGGATCTGGAAGGGGCCCACTCGGCCGCGCCCATCTGGGCGGAATTCATGAAGGGCGCACTGGCGTTTCGCGAGTATCACGATGCCAAGCCCTTCGAGGCGCCCGATGGAATCGTCACCATCTCGATCGATCCGCAGTCCGGAATGCCGGCCACGTCATCCTGCCCCACCTCGCGGCCGGAGGTCTACATAGCCGGAACGCAGCCTGTGGGCGCCTGCCCGCTGCACGGCGGCCAGGGGACCAATGTGGCGGGTTGGGATGTCGCTCCTCCCGCGGGAGCCGCGGGCGCGTCCCCGGAGAACGCCGCCAAGACTCCCGGAGTGCCCAGCCCGCAGGCGGCGCGGCCGACCCAGGCGCGCGCCGAGCCGAGCGTGCCGGCGGCCCCTCCGCAGACCGCCGAACAGCAGCCTAAGCCCCAGAAAAGGGGGTTTTTCCGGCGATTATTGAATGTGTTTAAATAGGGCAGAGGAGGCCCTCGATGCATTTCCCACCTCTGGTCCTGGTGCTCGCTTCAGGCCTCTGTTCCACCTGGGCAGTCGCGCAAACCTCCAATGCCGTGCCGGATGGCTTGGTTCCTTCGCAGCCGCCCCCGCAAGCCAAGCGGAATCTCAGCCCGGAGGATCGCGGCGACATCTTCATGGCGCGCAAGATGTACCGCGAGGCCATCGAAGCTTTCCGCGAAGGGCCGCCCAAAAACGCGGTGCTGCAGAATAAGATCGGGATCGCGTTTCACCAGATGCAACAGCTCGATGCGGCCCGCAAATGCTACGAGACGGCCATCCACCTCAAGCCGGACTTCATGGAAGCGGAGAACAATCTGGGAACGGTTTACTACGCTCGTAAGAATTACCGCCGGGCGATTAGCTGCTACCGGAAAGCCATTGCGATGATCCCGGAAGGTGTCCGGCAGGCTTCTATTTACAGCAACTTGGGAACGGCTTATTTCGCCCGCAAGCAATACGAGCGCGCCACCGAAGCCTACGGGACGGCGCTCAAGCTGGACCCCAACGTCTTCGAGTCGCGCGGCAACGCCGGCACTTTGCTGCAGGAACGCAACATCGAGGAACGTGCCAAGTTCCACTACTACATGGCTAAAATGTACGCCAAGGACGGGCGCACCGAACTCTCGCTGCAATATTTGAGGAAGGCGCTCGAAGAGGGATTCAAAGACCGCAAGAAGATCGAGGAGGATCACGAACTCGATCCCTTGCGCGAGCTGCCGGAATTCAAGGACCTGATGGCGCGGGAGCCGCGTGCATTGTAGAGCCGCATGGGCGCGGCTGGTCGTCGCGGCGGTTCTGGCGCTGGCCGGCCTGACAGGCTGCGGGCGGATCTCGGGGCCTGCCGAGCGGCTGGCCATACTACGTTTCGAGAACCTGGGCGCGGACGTCTCCGCCGACTGGATGGGCCGCGCTTTCTCCGAAGCCATTGCCACGGAGCTGACCGGCGTTCGAGGCATTCGCATTATCGGCTCGGCGCAATTGCATGGCTTGGATGGCGCGCTGGGCGTGCGCCCGGCATCCGCGCCGGGAGTCTCGGCGGAGCGCGACCTGGCGCTGGCGGCTGGGGCCAACCGCATTGGCTACGGCGATTACGCGGTGCGCGGAGGGCGGCTGGAAGCACACCTCGAGATCGAAGATGCGCGCAGCGGCAAGATTGTGGAGGTGGTAACGGCATCCGCGCCAGAGGGCGACGTGCTGGGCGCGGCGGCGAGCGTGGCGCGCCAGCTTTCAAGCCGCGCCGCCGCGTATCCCACGCGCAGCCCGGTGGCGCTGCGGGAGTACGCCATGGCTCTCGAAGCGCCCGCCTCAGTGGCCAGCGCCGAGCACCTGGCAGCCGCGCTTGCGGGCGATCCGGATTTCGGTCCGGCCTATCGCACGCTGGCACATCTGGAGATCGGAAGCGGCGAACGCGCGGCAGCCGCGGCCACATTGCAGCGGGGCCTCGCGCGAGGCGACAATCTCGGCCCTGTGGAGCGCGCGCGAATGGAAGTGGAAGCCGCCAGTCTGGGGAGCGACTTGGGCGCCAGCCGCCGCGCGCTGGCCGCGCTGGTCCGCCTGCAACCGGAAGACCCCATGGTGTGGCGCTCGACGGCCGAGGCGGCTATGACCGGGCACGCTTACGGGGATGCGGTCGAATCTCTCCGGAAGGCGCTGGCGCTCGAACCGGAAGACGTGGCGGCGCTCAACCAACTCGGCTACGCGGCGGCTTACGCGGGCGATCTCAACGCCGCCATGGCGGCGCTGCGGGATTATGAGAAGCTGCGCCCGTCCGATCCCAATGCGCTCGATTCGATGGGCGACGTGAATCTGATTGCCGGACGCCTGCCGGAGGCCGAAGCGTTCTACCTTCAGGCAGTCGGCAAAGACGCCAATTTTCTGGGCGGCGGCGACCGCTTCAAAGCCGCCATGGCGCGCCTGATGAGCGGCGACCGCGAGGGTGCCGATGCCCTCGAGAAGCTGTACCTGGACGCGCGCACGGCGGGCCGCGATCCGCTGGTGGGATATCGGCAGGCTCAATGGTGGTGGGTGAGCGGCCGGCGCAAAGAGGCTTGCGGCCAGCTCGAAAGTTTCGCGCGCGCCGCCGCAAACGGCCCGTTGCGCGAGGTGGCATCGCGTGCCTATGCCGAGCTGGCCATCTGGAGGCGGCTGCTGGGCGATCGCGAAGGCGCTTCCGCGGCGGTGGCGGCGGCAACCTCGGCGGAGGGACCGGCGCCGGCCGCGGGCGCTGTCACGGGCGGCGCGTTGGCGCGTTTCCTGAACCAGCCGAGCGCCCCGGCATCCGAATGGACCGCCCGCGCGGAGCGGCTAACCCCTGGCCCGGAGACTCCGATGCGCGACCGGGCGCTGGCATACGCGCTGCTGCTGGATGGCGAGTTCGATGCCGCCGTGGAGGTTCTGAAGAGGCTCTATTCCGCATCGGGTGCGCCGGCCGAGCAAGAGACCGCGATTCTGCTGGCCTGGAGTTATCTCCAGACCGGGCGCTACCAGGATGCCGCGCCGCTGCTGCGCTCGAACCCCGTGCCGGCGGCGGACGGCTCGTCGCCCTTCGTCTCGTTCTTTTTCCCGCGGCTCTTCTACCTGCGCGGCGAGGCAGCCGTCAAGGCCGGCCATGTGAATGAGGCGCGCGCCGATTTTCAACTCTTCCTGAAGCTCTCCGGCCCGGACGCGCTGGTGTGGGGTGAAGAGAAAGCGGCGGGCACGGACCGCCGGGTTGGCTGGTTTTCGCGCGGCAATACCCGCGCGTTGTGGGCGGATGCTCGGGAAAGTTATACTGGCAGGTAACACCGGGTTTTCCCCGGTGCACAAGATTCCCCGGTCGTCTAATGGTAGGACAGCGGCCTTTGGAGCCGTGAATCGTGGTTCGAATCCATGCCGGGGAGCCAAGCCGCACAGCATTGAATCCAAATCCAGGGCAAGACCCGCGCGCCGGCCTTACACCATCGACGTACCGGATTCGATTCTGAACGACCTGAAAAAGCGGCTGGAGAACACCCGCTGGCGCTCTGTGGGGTAGATGGCAGGCGAAGCTCAGCAGGGACCTGCTTCGGCCCCGCAAGTCCGTACCTTGTCAAACTCCTTTCCACGCACTGGATACGAACGCTGCTGACGAGCAGCGGATGAACTCCTCACCGATGTGATGGTCGATTGGATAACGCAGTCGATCGGAATGTCCTTTCTGACCTACTTTGATTACGCAAATGCCGGCGCGATGACCTGGATGGCGAAAGGCCTGAAAAACTGGGCGGGGCGGTCGTGGCCTTTCGGCGAACCTTCCTGGCGCCCTGGCGATCACCGCGGCGCTGCCGCTGAAGGCCCACGCTCCTTTCCCGCCTTACCACTTTGAAGGCACCCTATGATCCTGAAAACGTAGGACGAATCATCGAGTTTCCCCAAGATCCGGACCTCCGGCCCGCGTCCCCATCCGAGCTGCTTCCGAGTGCCCCGTGATCCGAGCGCAATCAGCGGAGCGGCTTACCCCCTTTCGACGAGGTCAGATGGCGGTTGAAGCCCCGGCGTAAGCGATTTGTTCTGCCTACCCCTTGGCATTGCCGTTCCGTCCCTTAAGGCCGGCGGTGTAGCGACTGCCTCTTGGCCTCGAAATACAGAGCCGACGACTTTACCGGTACTCCGCTCCGAGGCTATTGAGGATCCCTCTGAAACTTTGGCAGTTCGTTGGGCGACGCTATAGTCGTTTCCATCATCAGGAGAATAGAGAAAGCTCTCGATTTCGTCTATTCGCTTGTTGGCATCATCGTAACCAATCTCAACGAGTGCACTCGTGTACTTTGACGTAAACAGCAGGTAGCTCATCAGATCCGCGCACGAAGCCGCATCTCGTCCGAGACTGCTTAGAAAGTACTGGATGAGATAAGGCATGTCCTTCTGGTGTTGCTCCGCCACATGCGATAAATCGACCGACGGCGTGATGAGAAGGGACTTCAACGCGCGCATCTGTTCGCATCCTTCCAGACCAGACTGGCCGATGTGGCCACTGGAGAGCAGTTGATTCAGGCGCTCAAGGTGCTCGATGTCAGTGGTAAGATGATCCAGAAACATAACGTTAAAGAGAACCCCCATGACTTGCGCCAGGGAAGGATTTTTCTCATCGGAGGCTTCTTCTTGATGTTCGAGATTTTCGCAGCGGACACCGATCGCCAGAATCCTTTGCGCACCCAAGCGTATGACCGGGCTGAGAGGCTGTTGAAGGCGCACACAGCCATCCCCGAAAAAGGCCGATCCCTTGGCTGTTTTGAGTCTCACAGGCTGAAACACTAACGGAATAGCGGCCGACGCGCAGATGTGTTCGACCGTGATTTTCGTTGCAAGTGTCACTCGGCGGCTTCTGTCCCAAATCGGGTGGCCTTTTGCCCCCTCGATAAAAAGATAATTCTTTCCCGAGCTATAGTTGGTCGCGGAAATAGCGAGGGCGTAAAGATGGCCACCATCGATATTGTCCGGGATCCGGCCGCAATCGATGTGTTTGCGGAGAAAGTGGCTCAAAGGAGTGGCGTCTAATAGAGAATGGGCGTTACCTCCTCCGAAAAATCCGCCGAACGAGAGATCTAGTATCCAGGTAAGAGAATTATGGGTCTGTGATAAAACATCGCAGCGAAAGATATCGGAGGGCCGGAGAGACGACCACAGCCTTGCAATAAGTTGGGTCGTCGGCGTAAACTCGTTGCAACCCACGGCGAGGGCACAACCATTAATTGCTCCGGCGGAGGCGCCTTGTATGATAGGAAAAGGATTGCCCAGCTTTTGAACCCGCTTCATCTCGCCGATGCGCTTAAGAACACCGGCTTGATAGGCGCCGCGAGCACCCCCGCCCGTCATCACCAAACCCACTACGTTTTTCATCGTCCCCTCTTTGTGGCCGGCCTTGTTAGGATTTGTCTATTATCCCACCTCGAACCGGAATCTGAGTTCTCTGCCTTGCGAGCGACTGTGGCCGGTAATTTTAGGCCACCGGGATGTCGGCGCTTCCGATCTCGCACGTCGCGCCGCGTCCCACTACCGGGCCGTCGTGCGCGCGGTGCAGAGCCGAACCTCCAGGGCGTTCGTATGCCCACTTCGGGCCATCGAGCCACAGTGAGGGACCGAGGCCGGTCGATGGGCTTCATGTTTCTTGGACCGGACCGGCCTGGCGGCGAGTGGAACGAACATTAACCGCCCCCGACGGATGCGCGACCGCCCTGGCCGGAGATGCTGGCGGAGGCACAATCATGGAGATGCCCACTATCCGTGCCATAGCGGAAAGCGACATATTCTCGGCGTCTTTGAAGAAGGTTACGCGGCCGCAGATTTTATCGTAATCGACCCGGATCAAGTCGCCGCCACAAACTTGCCCCGTGGCGATCAGGTTCGAGAGCGGATGTACCACGAACCGGTCCATAGTGCGCTTCAGATGGCGCGCGCCGTACGTCACGTCGGTACCCTGCTCCAACAGGTAGTCCTTGGCAGATTCAGTCACAGAGAACACGAACTTAACCCCGGGCTCCGAATGGAAGATTCGCTCCTGCAGGACTTCCAGCTCGATCGCTAGTATCTTTCGCAACTCGGGTTCGCCCAGCACTCGGAACACAATCGTCTTATCGATGCGATTGATGAACTCGGGTGCAAACTTGCGGCGAGCCGCGTCCAAACCCGCCCGATTGACCTTCTCGGCCAACCCCTCGGATTTTCCCTCCACGCGGCGGCGCTCGACTTCCGAGGCTGCAAATCCGAAGTTGGGATGGAGGATGGAGTTCATCTCGGAGGCGCCCAGGTTGCTGGTCATGAAGATGAGGGAACGCGAGAAATCTACGCGACGGTTATCGCCGAGGGTAAGGGTGGCCTTATCCAAGACGCCGAGCAGCAGACTCCAAAGGGCATCGCTAGCCTTTTCGATCTCGTCGAACAGTACCAAGCTCAGCTTAAACGTCTCGGTATGATATTGATTCAAGACATCCTGGCTCAACAGCGGATGTGTTTCACGATGCCCCAAATATCCTGGAGGCGCGCCGATCAGTTTCGCAATCTCGTGACTGTGCTGAAACTCAGCGCAGTCGATCTTGATTACCGCCCGCAGGTCACCCACGAGACTTTCGGCGGCTGCCTCGACGATTCGGGTCTTCCCGGATCCCGTCGGCCCAAGAAAGAGAAAGCTGCCAACCGGCCGCCCAGGGGCTGACATTCCCGCAATGAGCGTCTGATACGTGTTGACGATCTGCTGGATTGCCTCGTTCTGGCCGACAACCCGCTTGCGCAGATCTCCTCCCAACTTCTCAGCTTCAATCCCGACCTGCGCCGGGTCCAGGCGCTTATTCAGATGCTCCATACTCCTGCCCCTCACCAGTCCAACCCATTAGGTGTTCAACGTCCGACACTATGGCTTGGCCAGTCCTTTGCACTATATGGCCCAAAGCAGAGTCTCCGCCGATCGGAGGCCGAGATCGTTGAAACCGCGTGGGGTTAGTGGAAATTCACCGAAGCCCAGATGCAAAAGCTGCATCTGAAATGCGGAATTTGCCACTCGCGATGTGGGAATACCATTCCGCCGAGTTCGCTCCCGTCAATATCGGTTCGTCCATCTTCGCAACCCAACACGTATTTGACCGTGCAATAAGGGAGGACCACTTTCGGCCGTGATGTCAAGGGACAATGACATCATGAGAATTAGCGGGCCGGCAGCCAGCAACCGAAGTTTGGATTCAGCGAGGAAGCCATGTGAAGTGTCGCTGGCGCGCACCGTCAACGCGCGGGCGGAGAGGCCTTCCCGAACAAATTACCGGACCATGCTGGCCGCTCGCCGGCGTACAGGTGATATTCTGCCCTCGTGGTCGACAACCTAAAACTGCTGCTGCGTTTGTTATACTAGCCCGCTGCGGCGACGGGTGCGATCCTTGATCGTGTCAGCCTTCTGTTCGCCAGCGCCGCCCTGCTGGCGATGTCTCTGTGGCTCAAAATCGGCGCCCCCTGGTTGCCTCTCAGTTTCTACGCTCCCATGCTCGTGCTGGCCGCCATCTACGTTCCCGGAGCGCTCCTGCTGAGCGGCCTGCTGTCACGGATGGGAGGTGTGGGTGCCGTCTTCCAGCGCAACTACTCTCCGCTGCTGACCTGCGCTGCCATGGCGCTGGCCGCTGTCGAGTTCCCGCTCGCGGTGGCAGCGTGGGTGGTTCCGCCGCTGGCCCTCTTATGCCTCGGCGGATTGGCGCTCTCTTATTTTGCGGTCCTGATGTTCTTCGCCGTGCGGACGGTCTCAGGAGCGGGCAACTGGACTGCCGCCGGCGTGGTCTCGCTCTCTTGGGCCCCGCTGGTTGCCGCGGCTTTGGTTTGGGCGCCGCTTCGATTCCTGCTGGGGTGGATTGCCTCGCCATTCTTCCTGTTTTATGCCTGGTACTATCTCGGCAGCGAGATCGGCAATCTGAGCGCAGGACTGCGCAGCCGACAGAATTTTCGCCGTATGCTCGAAACCGCCGCCGTGAATCCGCACGATGGCGAAGCGCAGTATCAGCTTGGGCTCATTTATCGGCAGCGCCGGCAGTACGGCGAAGCTGTTCGACGATTCCGGAATGCTGTCGCCGTCGACAACTCTCAAACCGACGCCCACTTTCAGTTGGGCCGTATCGCGCGCCAGCAAGGGCGGCTCAACGAAGCCGTGGCGCACTTTCAGACGGTAGTCGACCAGGATGAAAAGCACAGCCAGAGCGAGGTGCTTCGCGAGCTGGGCGGCCTCTATCTCTCCGTTCGCCAGTACCTGGACGCTCGCAATGAACTGGGGCCATATGTCGAGCGGTGGCCCTACGACCCAGAAGGACTCTTCTACTACGGCCAGGCGCTCGAGGGGTTAGGAGATGTCGCCAAGGCCCGTGAGATTTACGCGCGCACCGTGGAAGCCGCACGCACGGCGCCCCGCTATCTCCGCCGGTCCACCGCCAGATGGAGCCGCTTGGCTCAGAAGCAACTCCGCGGCCTGTCTGGATGACCACCCAGAACCTGGCCGTTCCTCGCGCGAGTCCAAGTGCGAGGTTCCCGACCTGCCTCAAAGTTAGCCTCCTACGAGAAACGATTCCTCGTGGTCCTCGCAGCCTCGCTCCTCTGGTGGCTGCGCGGGCTCCTTTTATTCTCGGCCCAGAATCCTCAGCGCTTCCGCCGTGCCGCGTTCGTACGCATCGATGATCCTGTCCCACAGCGCGTTGGCCGGTTCGTCGATTTGCCTCCTCGTGGGATCGGCGTCGAACCACGCGATCGTTTGCCGAATCCCCCGCGTGAATGGCACGGTGGCGCAGTAGCCCGGCACGAAGCGCTTGATCTTGGTGTTATCGAACACCACGCTGACGGCTTTATCTCCCAGCAGCCCGCCGCGGAATTCCGCATCGCACGCCGCCAGAAAATCGCTCGGAATGTGAATCAGGTTCGGCTCCACGCCGGCCGCCTCGGCCGTCACCCGGTACCACTGATCCCAGCTCATCACCTCATCGCTCGTGATGTGGAATGCGTGCCCGATGGCCTGCTCGCGCGCCAGCAGCCCGATCAGTCCCTTGGCGAAATCGCTGTTATGCGTGATAACCCACAGCGACGTGCCGTCTCCCGGCACAATCACCTTCTTGCCGCGGCGCATCCGGTCCACCACGGTGAAAGATTTGGTCCAACTGTTGATCGCTAGAGTAATCTGCGTTTCGCCATAAGTCAGCGACGGGCGCACGATCGTCACCGGAAAGCCGTTCTCCTGGTACTCCCGCAGCAGCCGTTCCTCGCATGCGATCTTCTGCTGCGAGTAACTCCAGTACGGGTTGGCGAGTGGCGTGGACTCAGTGATCAGATAATGGCCTACCGGCTTCTGATAAGCGCTGGCCGAGCTGATGAAGATATACTGCCGCGTGCGCCCTTTGAACAGCGCGATATCCCGCTCCACGTGCGCCGGCTCAAACGCGATCCAATCCACCACCGCGTCGAACGATGCGCCGCCCAGCGCGCGGGATACAGCAGCCGCATCGGCGATATCCACCTGCACGGTATGAACCCCGGCCGGAACAGACGCAGCTCCGCGGCCCCGGTTCAACAGAGTAAGTTCAACACCGCTCGCTACCGCCAGTCGGGTGCACGCCGTGCTGATGATACCGGTCCCGCCAATGAACAGAACTTTCATTTGTAAGTTCGCTCCCAACCCACTAATCGGCCGTAATGCGCTCCGTTACAGCGACCAGCCCTGCCGGTACTCCGGCTTGAGCAGCCCAGTCGCTTCGGCATCGTTGCGGAAGCGCATCCCCTCGGCGTCCCACGCCAGAAACTTCCCCGTCCGCTGCGCGATTACGCCCAGCAGCGCGATCTCCGTGAGCGGCGCGGCAAACTCGAAGTTACAGTTGGCCGGCGCCCCGCCTTTGCAGGCTTCTATCCACTCCATATAGTGGCCCTTAGTGCGCGGCAGAGTCTTGGCGGGTGGGTTGAGCGATCGCTCCTGTTCCGCGGAGAGGAATTTGATGCCGCCGCTGAAACCGCTCAGCAGCGTGCCTTTCTCGCCGATGAAGAGCAGGCCGTCCGCACCCAGCTCGCGGTCCGCCGCCATTCCCCACGGGCGCGGCGGCCGCAGACCGCCTTCGTACCAGACCATGCGGGCCGCCGGCCGCTCGCCGCGCGCCGGAAAGTCCCACGTGACCATCGAAGAGCTCGGGAAGCTTTCCGGGTACTTTCCGCGCTTCGACCGCGACCAACCCGGATCGGGTCGGTCGCCCTCCTCGAGCGGTTCGCGAATGACTGTGGTGGCCGCATTGACGCTCTCTGGCGCTCCCAGTTCTAGCGCCTTCACGATGATGTGAAACGCGTGGCAGGCCATGTCGCCCAGCCCGCCGGTACCGAAATCGTACCAGCCGCGAAAGTTGAAAGGGTGATAGAGAGGAAGATACGGTCGCGCCGGCGCCGGCCCCAGCCAGATATCCCAGTCGAGCGACGTGGGCACCTCGGCCTTCCTTTCGGGTCTCCGCAAACCCTGCGGCCACACCGGCCGGTCGGTCCACACGTGCACCTCGCGCACGTTGCCGATCACGCCCGATTTCACCCATTCCTCGGTGCTCACCGCCGGGTCCGTGGAGGTCGATTGCACGCTCATCTGCGTGGCGACTTTCTGCTCTCGCGCCGCCCGCGCCAGCGCCCGCGCCTCGAAGACCGTGCGCGTCATCGGCTTGGCCACGTAGACGCCTTTCTTCAGCGCGATCGCGGCGGAGGCCACCACCGCGTGGCTATGATCGGGCGTGCCCACGATCACCGCATCGATACCTTTCTCCCGCTCGAGCATCACGCGGTAATCTTTGTAGATCTTGGCGTTCGGATAGCTCTTGAAAACCGGCGCGGCGAACGCGTGGTCCACGTCGGCAATGGCCACGATGTTTTCGCTGGCGCACCCGGCCACGTAGTTCTTCCCCATTCCGCCCACGCCCACCGCGGCAATGTTCAGCTTGTCGCTGGGCGCGGTAAATCCGGCTCCCAGCACGTGGCGCGGCAAGATGCTAAGAGCCGCCGCGGTGGCGGGCACAAACCCGCGGCGTGTTAATCCGATCTTTTCGTCTGGCATAGAACCACTTGTATTTTAGAACTCCCGCTGTTCGATGTCACCAAAATATTCGAGATCGCGGCGAAGGGAGAAGACGATAAGGCAATCACTGTCCGGTAGGGCGAGAAGCGCAAGCCTATCTCTGGCAATATGGCTGCCCTGAAGGCAGTGTTGTGTTCGAGTTTCAAATGGGTCGGGGACGGGCGGGGCCGAAGCGGTCCTTACAAGGTTTTCAGGCGATTACCGCTAGCGGACGACTGTATCGCCCACGAGAAGGTGGGCGGGCCGGAGATGGTCCATGTCGCCTGTTGGGCGCATTCGTGCCGAGGTCTGTTCGAGGCCCGCGAGTTGGCACCTGGCGAGATCGTGCCAAGGAGATTGTCGAACGCATTGACGATCTATTCGCCATTGATCGCGTGGCTAGCGAGAGAGGATAGGGTTTTCGCGGCACGCCATCGATTACAGGCTGCACATGCGCCAGAACTGCTCAGCACGTCAAGGAAGAGTTGGCGGCAGCACAGCAGCAAGCGCTGCCTGCCAGCAAGCTGGGCAAGGCGGTGGCGTACGCGCTCGGACTATGGCCGAGGCTGATTTTTCTCCGATATCCGGAAGTGGAACTAAGCAACAACCTGGCTGAGAACTCCTCCCCGGCAAGCGGCACACGGAGAGCGAGGGGTAGACCAGGTACCGTTCTACAAAACATAAGCGCGTAGCATCCACCAGACCAGAAACAGGGCGATGATGGCGACTACAAGATAGCGAATCCACTGGCGGGCGGTTTTCGGTTCGGTGCGGTTGTCCACGCGTTGATCGTAGCAAGTTGGAAGCCGGGGACTGGGCCCAAGCTAAGACGTCGGGCGGCACCATCCCACCCGGGCGCGGGGAGGGCACTGGAGGGACGGAGGCTGGCCAGACACCAGGAGGGAAGGGCCCACGAAGAGCAAAGTGGTCCGCGCCCCTCTGTCCGTCCCCACTGACGGCCTTGTCTGCAACGCAGCGTGTGGCCAGGTATGATGAGGCTCAGGCCATAGGTGCAGCAGGCAGATTTAGGGTGCCTAGCGGTTTTTCGCTCGTTGGTCTGATCGACGGTCACCGGGCCGCCCATGCCGTGGTTATCCAGTAGTACTTCTTCCCTTCAGATCTTTTTCGGCCCCCGACGTGCCTGGAACCACGTCCAAGCCCAAGGGAGCACCCCGGAAATACCAAAAGGGGCCGTTATCCTGCGCGGTGACAGTGTTACAGGTGGAGGTCGGATTCCAACAAGCCCTGTTTGCCTGGGGGGTGGGGTTTATCGGTGAGTGGTTCGCGGCAGGGATATGGATTGTAAAAAAGCAGCCCTGCGAATCGGCGAACCGCGGGATACGCTTCGCCGCGCAAACCGCTAAACTCAAGATGGATGACAAAACAGCAATTGATTGAGAAGGTCGCGGCCAAGACCGAATTGAAGACGTCCGAGGTTGAGGTCGCAGTGGACTCCGTCCTGGCGCTGATCGCCGAGGCCCTCCAAGCGAACGAACGGGTAGACCTGCGCGGGTTTGGCAGCTTCGTAGTGAAAGAGCGGAAGGAGCGCCAGGGTCGCAACCCTCGCACCGGGGAAACCATTAAGATCGCCGCGAAACGGGATGCGAGCTTCAAATCCAGCAAAGAACTGACGGGAAAATTGGCGCAGATCGAAGCGGTTTCGGCGCCGGAAGAGGCCGTATGATGCCGGTGCGAGAATCAGGTCAGGTTGGGGGTGCAGTTTGGCTGAGGTAAGGCTCCAGGAAGGCGAGACGGTTGAAAACGCGCTCCGCCGCTTCAAGAGACAGGTCATTCAGGAGAACATCATCGGTGAAGTCAAACGCCACTCGTTCTACTTGAAGCCCGGCCAGAAACTCCGAGTCAAGCAGGCATTGGCCCGCAAACGCAACCGTAAGAAGGCTCGCAGGGATAGCGAGTAGGGCTGGGAAACGAGTGCCGGTTCCCCGGTCGTCTCTCTCTCTGACCCAGAGGGAGGAAGGCATCGGAAGCCGTCGAGCTCGAGGGGCACGCCGTCCAAGTTCCCGGCGCGATCGATCAGTCCTTCCACACCTCGGTGCACGCCATGCACTGGGAGTGGACGAGGAATCTGTATTGGACGGCCGACGCCATAACCGTGCTGCGCGACGGCGAACCCGACCGTGTGGCAGCCCTGGCCGCGAAATCCGCCATGCGCGCGCAGCTCGCGGGCGTGCTGGCCGCGCTGGCAGCCATACGGCCGCGTGCAGGCCGGGGGCGCAGCGATTCAAGCACGGGACTCCGCCGGGCGACTTTCTTCAGATCGCGCGCGGATCGCATCCGGAATGCCGGATAAATCCTGACGGATGAAGGCGGGAGAGCCGAGCCGTTGGTGTATTCTTTCTGCATGGCTGCACTACCGCGATTTTCTCTCCTCCTCCCGCAAGCCTGTTCCCACTCCGCGGACCGGGCTGGCACCGCTCTGCAATCCGAAACGCAATACGGGGGGGAGTAATGGCGATCATCGCTGTTCTTGGGCGCAAGGGCGGCATCGGCAAGTCCACTATCGCCGGCAATCTGGCGGCGGAGTTCGCCGCCATGGGACGAACCGTCGTGGTGCTGGATGCCGATCCGCAGCACAGCCTGGTGGCCTGGGCGTCGCTGGGCCAGGGGATGCTCTCGCACTCGGTGGAAAAAGTGAAGGCGGATAGCGCCGCGGCTCTGGAGGCGCGCGCCCGCAAGGCCGAGAAGACGGCCGACATCGTGATCATCGACACGCCGCCGGGGATGCCCGAGACCGCCTACCTGGCCGCGCTGGCCGCCGACCTGGTGCTGCTGCCGTGCGGCCCCTCGCCGCTCGATCTGCTGTCGCTGAAGGACGCGCTGGGCCTGGCGCTCAAAGCCCGAGCCGAGCGGCGCTCCAAGAAGCCGCGCATCCGTTTCGTGCCCTCGCGGGTGCCCCTGAACACGAACCTGGGGCGCAATCTCGGCGCCGCGCTGGAGAAGATGGGGAAAAAGGTGCTGCCGCCGATCGGCCAACGGATCGCGATCGCCGAAGCCGTGACCGAGGGCCTGACGGTCGCGGAGTACGCACCGAACTCCGTGGCCCACGCGGAGTTTGAGGCGCTGGCGAGGGCGGTGGAGAGGATTTTGGGAAGATGAGGGGCGCCTGGATCCAATTTTGCGAAAGAGGCGTAGGGAACTGAACCGAGCGGCCGAGTTCCGAGTGGCCCCTAACCCACCGCCATTGAAGTTGATTCGAAGCCATATCTACACGTAGGCGACATTCCGTCAAAGTGGATCGCCGGACCCCTGGCGCGTTTCCGAGGACTAGCCCCTCAGGCTGCCTATCGCGTGGTGAAACCCACAGATAAAGCGGCAGCTCACGGAAGTATGCAGTTAAGCTTTACAGTTTACCTGTAGATATGAGATATTGATCTGGTGAGCAGTCGAAAGTCTTCTACTCAGACCCGGCTCGCTTCGATGCTCGCTGCCGAGATCCGTACGGTAGGCGGCAAGCTCAAGCGGCGTTTACGCGAGCATGGGGGACGCATCGATCTGACGCCGTCACAGGTTTCTGTTCTTCTTCGACTGGAGAAGGATGATTCGGCTACGGTTTCAAATCTGGCGCGAGCCGAAGGCATGCGCCCTCAGTCCATGAGCGCTATCGTTATGCCGCTGCAGAAAGCCGGCCTGGTGAGTGGTGCTCCTGACCCGAGCGACGGGCGGCAAACTCTGATGTCTCTCACGCCCAAATGCCTGAAGTCGCTCGAGGAAGGCAGGGCCGCGAGGCAGGACTGGCTCACCACGACCATCTCGCAGAAGCTTTCAGCCCAGGAGCAGGAGAGGCTGCAGGCAGCGCTCGAACTGCTGACACGCCTTGTTGAGGATTAGACCTACTCTCCCCTGCTTCTTACCGACGTCCACTTTGTATTCGAGGAGAAGAACCCGATGCCGCTTACCGCTCTTGATCCCAGTGCCGCGTTGATCGTGATCGACCTGCAGAAAGGCATAGTCGATGGGCATTTCATCCATCCCATTGGCGAGATCGTCGAACGGACGCGGGAGTTGATCGATGTTTTCCGTGCGAAGAAACTCCCAGTCGTGCTGGTCAATGTGGCGGGACGGGCGCCAGGCCGGACGGAACAGGGTCCGCGCAGCAGCACATCGTTTGCCGAGGGCTGGACCGACTTCCTGCCGGAGCTGGGTCGCCAACCGAGCGATATCGTCGTCACCAAGCGAAGTTGGGGCGCATTCGCGACCACGGATCTTGAACGTCAGCTCAAGGCGCGAGGCGTTACCCAGGTGGTTGTGAGCGGAGTGGTAACCTCCGGTGGCGTCGAGTCGACGGCTCGCCAGGCCTACGAGCAGGGATTCAACGTGACCCTGGCACTCGATGCAATGACCGATATTCGCGAGGAAGCGCACGAGTACAGCATCCGAAGCGTCTTCCCTCGCCTTGGCGAGACAGGGTCTACACAGGAAATCATTTCGTTGCTGGAAAAAAGGAGCTCTGCATCATGAATTGGCTTTGGCTAGTGTCGTACTTCTTTGGGGGCGTTTTTGCGGCAAACGCCATCCCTCACTTTGTCTCCGGCACGATGGGACACCCCTTTCAAAGTCCCTTTGCAAAACCGCCCGGCCAAGGGCTCTCCTCTGCAACAGTCAATGTTGCTTGGGGATTCTTCAACGCGGTCGTTGCGTATCTGCTCGTCGCGCACGTCGGTGCTTTTGATCCGCGCACGACAAGCCACATCCTTGCGTTCGGCCTCGGCGCTCTGCTCATCAGCATCGGTTCGGCGCGTCACTTCGGTCGGTTCCATGGGGGCAACACGCCGGAGCGCCCATGAAGGATCGAGTGGCCGGCACCTTTCGCTCCCTGAGAAGCTTCAACTTCCGCTTGTGGACGGCCGGCTCTCTCGTTTCCAACATCGGTACTTGGATGCAGCGCGTCGCTCAGGACTGGCTTGTGCTGACGCAACTTACCCATCACGATGCGTCAGCGCTGGGCATTGTCATGGGACTGCAGTTCGCCCCGCTACTTCTGTTCCTTCCCTGGACAGGATCGGCTGCCGACCGCCTCAATCAGCGCAAGCTCCTCATGCTCACCCAGGCAACCATGGGCGTGCTTGCGCTCATCCTGGGAGTTCTCACCATTGCAGGAGTCATCCGGCTCTGGCACGTGTATGTGTTGGCCTTCCTGTCTGGTTCCGCCGCCGCGCTGGATGCTCCGGTGAGACAGACCTTCGTGGCAGAGATGGTGGGCGATGCCGATCTCCCCAATGCCGTGGCATTGAACTCGAGCTCATTTAATGCTGCGCAGATGATTGGTCCCGCCGTCGCCGGTTTGCTCATCGCAAACGTTGGCTTGGGATGGGCCTTTGTTCTGAACGGGCTCTCATTCGCGGCGGTTCTGATCTCAATGTCTTTCTTTCGGCTCTCGGAACTGCATGCAAGCGCCAGAGCGCATCGAACTACATCTGGATTCCTGGAAGGGCTCCGCTACGTGTGGAGAAGACCGGACCTCAGGGCGATCCTGATCATGCTGTTTCTGATCGGCACCTTTGGTATGAACTTTCCCATCTTCATCTCTACCATGGCAGTGAACGTCTTCCACTCCGATGCACGCGCTTTCGGCCTGCTCTCCTCCATCATGGCCGCGGGCACACTCTCAGGAGCCTTGTTTGCTGCCGGTCGCCAGAAACCAGGCTTACCGTCTCTTTTGGGGGGAGCTGGTGTCTTCGGGCTCGGCTGTACCCTGGCCGCAATGGCGCCTGGATACTGGTGGTTCGCGGCCACTCTCATAATCATCGGCGCGGCTACCCTGACCTTGACCAACGGTACGAACAGCATCATGCAGCTCTCTACAGAACCAGCGATGCGCGGCAGGGTTATGGCCCTGCGGGTTGCCATCGCATTCGCGGGAACACCGATTGGCGCACCCATCGTCGGTTGGGTTGCCAACCACTTCGGCCCTCGCTGGGCGCTCGGTATTGGCGCCGGGGCGGGTTTCGCCGCCGCCCTGGTCGCAGTCTTTGTTCTGTCCAGCCGAAAAGATCCACTGCCCGCGCGGTCATCGGTCCTGTGAAGTCGGACACGGTCCCGCGATACCACCTGGACGTCTCACGCCCGGCTCGCGGAAGCGCTGACGCGTCCGCTCCGGGCGGATGGTCGGACGCCCGCAAGCAGTTCACACGTCGGCCGCCGGCCTTCGCCGTCGTTGCGCCTGCGCCCTTTCCCGCCCTGCCCATCCAACCCGTTCTGTTACCATGAAAATTCCCCACACGATATGGCGCTGCGATTCTATAACACGCTCTCGCAACAGGTTGAGGATTTTTCTCCCGCGCGCGACAACACCGTCCGCATGTACACCTGCGGCCCCACCGTCTACGATTACGCTCACATAGGCAATTTCCGCACCTTCACCTTCCTGGATATCCTGCGCAGATGGCTGCGTGCGAGCGGCTTCCAGCTCGAGCACGTGATGAACATCACCGACGTGGACGACAAGATCATCCGCAACGCGGCCGCCCAGCACAAGGATCTCAAGGAATATACCGAGGTCTATACCAAGGCGTTTCTCGAAGACTGCGCCACGCTGCGCCTGGAGCGGCCCGAGCGCCTGGCGCCCGCCACCGAACACATACCCGATATGGTCTCCGCCATTGAGTGCCTGGAGGCCGGCCATCATACTTATACCAGCGACGGCTCGGTCTATTTCCGCATCTCGACTTTCCCCGGCTACGGCAAGCTCTCGCATAACGATTTCAGCGGCAACCTCGCCGGCGCGCGCGTGGACGTGGACGAATACGAGAAGGCCGACGCCCGCGATTTCGCGCTGTGGAAGGCGCCCAAGGAAGGCGAGAAATCCTGGGACACACCTCTCGGGCCGGGGCGGCCGGGCTGGCATATCGAATGTTCCGTGATGGCGCTCAAGTATCTCGGCGAGACCATCGATATTCACGCCGGCGGCGTGGATTTGATTTTCCCGCACCACGAGAACGAGATCGCGCAATCGGAATCGATCACCGGCAAACCCTTCGCGCGCTTCTGGCTGCACGCCGAGTTCCTCATGGTAGAGGGCCAGAAGATGTCGAAGTCGCTGGGCAATTATTTCACGCTCCGCGATATCGTGGCGCGCGGCTACGCGCCGGAGGCGATTCGCTATCTGCTGGCTTCGGTGCCCTATCGCAAGCAGTTGAACTTCACGTTCGACGGGCTGAAATCGGCTGCCACAGCCATTGACCGGCTGCGCAATTTCAAGTTGCGCCTGGAGACCGATCGCTATCCCGAAGGCCTCAACGAACCGATCGCCGCCCGCACCGAGGAGGCCGCGCGGGCTTTCCGGGAAAGTCTCGATAACGATCTAAACACCGCCGAAGCGCTGGCGGCCGTTTTCGAATATGTGCGCGACGCCAATAGCGCCATGGATGCGGGCGAGTTCCGCGCGGGCAATGCGGGACCCGCCCTGGAATTGGTCAACCGCTTCGATTCCGTGTTCGACGTACTGCGGCCCACGGTTCAGGGCCAGGCCATCTCGGACGCGGAAGTGGAAGCCCTTGTCGCCGAGCGCACGGCCGCCAAGAAGGCCCGTGATTTCGCACGCGCCGATGGCGTCCGCCGGCAGCTTCTGGACGCGGGGATCGTCCTCGAGGACACCAAGAGCGGAGTTCGCTGGAAGAGGAAATAAGCGTGAAACTCCACAGCCGAGCGGTGCATGCGGGGGACCGCAAGAAGACCGGGGCGGCCATTCCGGTGACCACCCCCATTCACACCGCCTCCAGCTATTTCTACGATTCCATCGAGCAGCTCGATCGCGTCTTCGAGCGCACCGAGCCGGGCTATTGCTACGCGCGCTACGACAACCCCACCAATGCCGCTCTCGAAGAGCTGATGTGCGCGCTCGAAGGCGGGCACGGCTCGCTGGCCTGCGCTTCGGGGATGGCGGCGATTCACCTGGCCCTTCTAGCCGCGCTGGCGGATCGCCGAAAATCCATCGTGGCGGCCGACGCGCTTTATGGCGCGACGATACGGGTGCTGCTCAGCGTGATGGAGCCGTCCGGCTGCGCCATCCGCTTCACGGATGCCTGCGATGTGGATGGGCTGCGCGCGGCGGTGGCTGAAGCCAAGCCCGGGGCGATCCTGCTCGAGACCATCTCGAATCCCCTGCTGCGCGTGGCGCCCATCGATTGCATCGCGGAGATCGCGCGCGAGGCCGGCGCCGCGCTGGTGGTGGATAACACCTTCGGCACGCCGTTACTGATGCGGCCTATGGATCTGGGAGCGCACCTTACCGTGCACAGCGCCACCAAGTATCTGGCCGGCCATGGCGACGTGCTGGGCGGCGTGGCGATCTCGGACCAAGAGCACTACGAGACGTTGCGCAGCCTCTCGCGCGCCATCGGGCCGGTACTGGGACCGTTTGAAAGTTACTTGACCATGCGCGGCATCAAGACCTTTCCGCTGCGCATGGAGCGGCAGTGCGCCAATGCGTGCCAAGTGGCCTCCTGGCTGAGCGCGCATCCCAAGGTGGAGCGCGTGCACTTCCCGGGCGACCCCCACCATCGGGATGCCGCCGCCATCCGCCGGCTCTTCTCCGCCGGCCTCTACGGTGGGATGGTGAGCTTCGAAATCCGCGGGGCCGCCCGGGCGGAGATCTTCCGCTTCCTGGAGGCGCTCCGGATGATCGTGCCGGCCACGTCCCTGGGCGATGTTCACAGCATGATACTCTATCCGGTAATGAGCTCGCACCGCGAGATCTCCCCCAAGCATCGCGAGCGTATGGGGATTCGCGATAACCTGGTGCGCCTCTCGGTGGGGATCGAGGCAGTTGAGGATATCATCGCGGATCTGGAAACCGCGCTGGCGAGCTGAACGAAACTCCCGGAGAGTTCAACGCGGAAGTAGTCGGCTGCTAACCAAAGTAAACGTACTAGGGTACTGTTATGAAAACCACCTCCCTTGAAGATATCGTTGTCTCCAAATTGAAGAACTGTTTAACTCTAATCTGGAGAGACTTAGATCTATCCAAGGCGAGGACTGAATGACCACCTTTTCCGCTACACCCACGCCCCGCACGCTGGCGAACCGCCTGGCCGAGGGCCGAATTCCGCTATCTGAAGCACTCAGCTTATCCATGATTCTGGCCGAAACGCTGCGCAAGCTGCACGATTCCGGCCACGTCAACGGTGCTGTTTCGCCGGCTAACATTATGATCGGCGGCCCGGGTCTCGAACTGCTGCCCGCGTTGTTGCCCTCGGGCGCCACCCCTTACACGGCGCCGGAAGTTCTGGAAGGGCGCCAGCCGGACGCGCGCAGCGACATCTTCTCCTTTGGCGCCGTGGTGTATGAGATGCTGACGGGCC
>Ga0181520_10002017_pt1 | contig 39504 bp, 41 predicted proteins | sample PEATcosm2014_Bin_29_FD_132451 | JGI IMG/M metagenome (GOLD analysis project Ga0181520, IMG submission 132451) | Peatland microbial communities from MTU Mesocosm Facility, Houghton, MI, USA - PEATcosm2014_Bin02_30_metaG | ecosystem: Environmental > Terrestrial > Soil > Wetlands > Peat | place... | reverse complement strand
CTGCGCCCAGATCAACCCAATGGGAACGATGCCGAGAAAAGTGACCAGCAGCAGCATCGCAGCGCAGGCGGTTGAAGCTTCGGGCGCCACGTCAAAGAACTTCGAAATCGCTGTGGCCACAAGCCCGATCTGCGTGAACCATCCCAGAACTGGCAACTGCACGATGCTCGACATGCCGCTCACCACCATCAGCAGCACACACTTGGCCGCGGTCATCGACGCCAACTCCGGGGTAGCCACGAATGCCCTTGTCGTCTCAAGGTAAGACGCGGCGATCAGCAGCCACATCCCGATCGAAAGCCCGGCCACTACAGCAAAATCGGCGAACGAGCGCATCGTGTCGAGCCCGGTACGAAATTCACGCACCTTATGCCCAACCGCGTGGCCGATCTTCTTCGATAGCACGCCCAGCGTGCCCTCAAAAAAAGAAGCAACGGCGTTGCCGGCGAAACGCACCGCTGCCAGAAACGAAGCTCCTGCAAGCGTCCCGGCCATTCCCCAGTATCCGGACTTTCTTACGAGTTCCGCATGCGGCATGGCGCCAGGCGCTCCGAACCACGTTGCAAACAGAATCGCGGACGAAAAGATTAGCGCCATCGTTCCCGCATCGAAGAGCCGTTCGACAATGTACACCGCAATCTGATTGCTGAGCGGGAGGCCCGTTTTCTTCGCGACAAGGTAAGGCCGCACCGGGTCCGCCACACGACCGATCAACGCAACGGCCGTAAATCCGATCACCTGCGTTCCCAATAACGAGAGCGGATGAACTTTCTTGTTGTGTCGAAGAAGGTAAGTCCAGCGCAGCGACCGAAAAACGTACGCTGTATAAATGCAAACGAGTCCGATGGCGATACGCCACCAGTCGACCATCGACAACTGCACGCGGAATTCGCGGAAATCAAAATGAATTCGGTCGTGACCCCAAATGACCAGCGCAACAATCACCGCCAGCACAACCAAGCCCAAGACCAACTGATTCTTCTTCAAGCAAACTCCGTTCCGCAAATATATATAGATTCTATGTTGCCGCCCGGCTCGGAATGAGCTGCTTATTGGGAGGCCGATGCCCTTGAGGTAACCTGCAAGCCTGCAGCTCGCCTATCCTGAGCCTCGCGGGACCTCACACGCTGGTTGAATTCATGAATCACGCGTGCCACATACACGTGCGTCTCGCGATATGGTGGTATCCCGTGATATTTGTCGACTGCCGCCGGGCCTGCATTATAGGCAGCCAGGGCCAGGGCGAGGTTCTCGTGATAGCGGGTGAGCAGCGCGTCCAGATAAGTCGACCCGCCGCGCACATTCTCGCCCGGCTTAAAGCTGTCCTGCACACCCAGATCGCCGGCCGTTGCCGGCATAAGTTGCATCAGGCCGCGCGCTCCGGTTCGGCTCACGGCGCGGGCATTGCCACCGCTCTCGGCCTTCACAACGCTGGCCAACAAATCGACATCGAGGTTGTGTTCCTGACCAGCCTCCGACAGCATCTCATTCAAATCCGCCGGACTCAGCTTCGTCTGTGACTGGCTGCTTTCCCTCGAAACCGCCAGCGGAGCCGGATCGGGAACCTGCTCGATTCCTGTCACATCTTCAGGCCGCATTTCGATGTAGCTGCTCGCGCCTGAGCTCAGATAAAGCCGCACCCTGCCCTCAATCTGTGCATGGTGATTGCAGTCCATCGCAAAGCCATTGCTCAGCGTTACCCGCTCGGCTCCATAGGCAGGTGCAGCCAGCGCGGCCACTGCAGCCCAAGCAATTTCGAGATAAAGATGTCTTTGCAAATTCAACTCCGCGCCGTCGAAGCCCAATGCTTCGGACGGTCGTTCACGTTGCTTCGCTGTGTCACCGCGGCCTCAAGCACCACTGCCACGCCGTCCTCATCGTTTGGCTGGGTCAGTTTCCATCCCCGCGTCTTTGCCATCGCGCGCAGATCCGCCGTCGCATTTCCCATCATCACGCTGTGTCCGGCCCACTCCAGCATATCTACGTCGTTCCAGTTGTCGCCAATCGCCATAGTCTCCTTGCGATCCACGCCCAGTCGCCGCGCCAGCCGTTCCAGGGCCCATCCCTTCGAGACACCCGGCGGCAGCAAGTCCAAAATCGAAAGATCCCGCCCCGGATATTCGGTCCGCACGCACTCGCACGATACTCCCCACACACTCGCCTTCAGCGCCTTTTCGGCTTTCTTCATCTGGCTCAGACTGCCAGCTACCATTCCCTGAATAGGATCTTCGCCGTCCACCAGCGCCTTTTCCAGCGGCTTCACTACTTCAATCGCCCCGCGATTTGCCTCCACCCAAAGCGCGATCCGTTCATGTGCCTGCTCCAGGTCCTCCACCACCAATTCTCCGCGGCCAATCTTGTCGAAGGTAAAAACCATCGCACCGAACTTCCGCAGCAACCCGCATACCCCGCGCGCCACTCGCGCTTCCAGCTGGCTCCGGTCCACCCGGTCGCCGCCCAAGGTCCTCGTCACTGCCCCATTCGACGTAATCAGCGGCGTATCCGCTCGCAGGCCCAACCCATCGAGCAATGGCGCCGTGTAAGCCGTGCGCCGGCCGGTCGCGATCGCTACAACGATTCCAGCCTCCTGGGCAGCTTTCAAAGCCTTTGCGTTGCGCGTGCTGATGGCCTGGGAAAACGTCGGCAGAAGGGTGCCGTCAATGTCGATTGCCACCAGTCGCACAGGGGGGTGCATACCTTCAAGTTTACTTTGAGTAGGGCTCGCGATGAATGGACGCCCGATGAACGAATCGCCATTGGTACCAAACGAACCGGATTCGATAGTCTAGCGGTATGGAACGCATCTGCAGTCAATGCCACGCCGTGCTTGCCGCGGAGACCAAGGCGGACTGGTGCCCCGCATGCGGTGGCGCGCTCATAGAACGGACCACGCTGGCACAGAACTCCTTCGAAGATCTGCCGCATGCAGTTCTTGACCACCGTGGCATCGTGCTTCCGCGCCGTCACGCTGTCGGCGGCATCATAACCCCGCAATAACCTTCCCATGATCGCGCTTGAACAAATCGGTCCTGCCAATGCGCCCCTCTTCAAAGCCATCCGCCTGCGCGCGTTGCAGAACGATCCCATCGCGTTCGGAAGCACCTATGCGAAGGAATCGCAGCTTTCCGAAGACGAATGGCTGAATCGCTCGCATCGCTGGAATAGCGACGGTTTCATCGGCTACCTCGCGTTTGACGGCGAAAATGCTTGCGGCCTGGTCGGTTGCTACACCGATGAACACGATCCCCAACGAGCGCATGTCATCTCTATGTGGGTCGACCCCGCCTGGCGTCGTTCAGGTGTCGGAACCATCTTGATCGATGGCCTCAAGGCATGGGCCTCAACTCGCCATCTTCGCGAGTTGAGGCTGATGGTGACCCACGTCAATACCGGCGCAATCGGCTTCTACGAGAGCCTGGGATTTCGGAAGACGGGAAAAACTGAGCCATACCCTAACGACCCCGCGATCGCAGAGCATGAAATGCTGCTGCCCTTGAGTTCTTAGGTTCAACCACCAGACTCACTCGTACCGCAGAGCCTCGGCAGGCAGTACATGCGACGCGGTGAATGATGGATACACCGTCGCCAACAGAGAGATCCCGATCGACACGGCAGACACAATGACGCCGTCGATCGCGCGCGGTGCAAACGGAAGCGTGTCGATCGAGTAGACGTCCGGCGAGAGAGGGATATGGTAGTACCCGCCCGCCCAAGCAGCCGTGTAGCCAAGCACCAGTCCCAGCGCAGTCCCCACGATGCTGATCAGAAATCCCTGCATCAGAAAAATGTTGCGCACCTGCGCAGGCTCCACGCCAAAACTCATCAGCACCGCAATATCGCGCGTCTTCTCCATCACCATCATGGTCAGCGCGATGAGAATATTCAACGCGGCCACAATCACGATCAGCGCGATCACAATGAAGGTCACATACTGTTCGAGCCGCAGTGCGCGAAACAACTCGCGGTTCTGCTCCATCCAGTTGGTGGTCATGAACCCCGGGCCCGCAGTTTCCTCAAGGTCGCGGCCGATCTCCGGCGCGCGGTTCATGTTGTCCACCTTGAAGCTGATCACCGACAACAGGTCCGGCTCATCGAACAACCGTTGCGCATCGAACAGCCGCATGAAACCCATCTGTGCGTCGTATTGATAAAAGCCGGAATGGTACGTCCCCACAAGTCGAAAGTGCCGGAAGAGTGGAATCACACCCATCGGTGTCAGGTCACCCTGCGGGCTGATTAGAGTCACCGAATCGCCCACCGTCGCGCCGATTGAGTCCGCAAGATCCTTGCCAAGCACAATCGGCGGATCGGTGATTCCTCCAGAAGCCGGTTCGGCTCGCGGCTCCAGCGCAGTTACGCCTCCCGGCGTCGCAGTGGACAGAAGGCTGCTGACTGTCTTCTCCTGGTCGGGTAAAATCCCCTCGATCAGCGCAAATCCGTCGCGTGCCTTGTACGCCACCATCACCTGCTCGTAGATGCCCGGCGAGGCCGCAGTCACATGCGGCAGTCTGCGCAGCCGATCCAGCAAAGGCCGCCAGTCCTTAATTCCATCGCCCTTCACGCGCATCAGCTGCACATGCGCGCTTGAGTCGACCAGCCTGTCCTGCAAATCGCGACGCATGCCGTTTGTGATGGCCAGCGCGATGATGAGTGCGGCAACGCCCGCGGCCACACCGGCAATTGAAATCGTGGTGACCACGCCGACCACGGCCTGCCGCCGCTTGGCTCTCAGGTACCGCGCCGCAACAAAGAATTCAAATCGCATTGTGCGAGCACGCCTTACTTTCCGGTAGTACCGAATGTAGTCTTCGCCACGCCGACATTCTCATATCTGTCATAGACGCGCACGGTCAGCAGATGCTCGTCTTCCTTGCCCTCGAAGGCCGTCGACGGAACGCGAAATTTATAGTGCTCCTGCTTTGAATCCGAAAGCTCGCCCACTGGCGCGATGTACTTCCACGGACCCGCATCCAGCGAATACTCGGCATGCGCAATCGGAGAGAATGCATCCTCGGCTTCGAACGTCACGCTCACGGCCTTCGTGCATTTCGCCTGCGCGCACTGCGCGGTTTCTTCTACCGCAGCCAGTGCGCGAACCATCGGCGCCGTGGTGTCCACTTCAAATCGGTCGCTCACCTTCTCGCCTGTCAATGCTTCGCTGGGCGTATGCGACGGTGCATCGCTTGCCACAACTTTTACCTCATAGCCACCATCGGGAATTAGGGTCGCATCGAAGCTGTAAGCCTTATCGGTGAGATCGTCTTTGAGCAGCCGCCACAAGTGTTCGCCGTCTCCGCGAAGATAGAGGGCGTAGCTCAAGTCGTCGCCATTGTCATCGTGCGCCGCCCAGCGCACCGTGATTGCGGCGCGGTCCTTCATTGCTTGAATCGGCCCACTCGCGCCCGCGTCGAAGGAAACCGTTGCTCCCTGGCTTGCGGATGGCAGCGCAATGCTCACTGTCTGCTGATTTGTCGCCTGGTTCTGCACATTCAGCCGAGCGCCGGGCACAACCACCACATCGTCCACCACTGGCGCCGCGTTTACCGGGAGATAATTCACGCCCACGCTGCCCAGGATCCCATCGCGGCTTAGGACCGCCTTCCACTGCAAAAACCTTCCCGCTGGCGAAGCAGCGACTCCGTCCTTCAGCGGCTCCCAATCGCTCCATCCGCGCACCGGTTGTTCCACGTTTCCCGATCGGGTCCACAACGCAAAGCCGCCTGATCCAGGCTCGACCTCAATCCGCCCATAGCGCGCCATCGCCCCGGCGTCCAGCACGTCGCTTGCGTATTCATGCTTCTCGGCTGCGCCCAGCGTAAACAGCTTCCCCGTATTGCCCGTTCCAATCAGCAACTCCGAGCCCGTCCCGCGCGCGAGACTCAATCCCTGCTGGGCTTCCAGATGCGCCACATCGGCATAATCCCCGTTCTGCTGAATACGGAAGATGTGTCCTCGATTGCCGCTTAGCGCCAGCAGACCATCCGGCCCAGCCGCAAGCGCATAAACAATATCGTCTTTGCTCGACCACAGCTTGCGCGCTGCCTGCCCTTCGCCTAATGCATAAATGTCAGTCCCCTCAGGCACCGATGCACTCGCATTCGCGGCCTGTAGCGAACCGGGCTGGACGATCGTGATCGTGATCGATCCAATCCCTTGCACAGGCAGCGGTGGTAGAGGATTGTGACCCTTGTCGCCCACGCTTGCAGCGTAGATAGTCCCATCCGTGCCGACCGCGACGGATGTAATCTCGCGCCGCGGTGCATCGAACAGCACGTATCCCTTGCCTTCGGAATTGATGCGGTACACAAGTCCGCTGCCATCCGAACCTGCAATGAGATTTCCCTTCGCGTCCCATGCCAGCGAGCGGATATGTTGCTCATCGCTCTTGAAGAATTCTCCCGGCTTCTCCGTAAGCTTCGCCGGGTCCACGCGGTACACCGCCGCGGGACCACCAGTGGCCACGTAAAGCCGTCCCGCCGAGTCGAACGTCATATCCCAGATGTAGTGGGATTTTGATTCCGTCTTCTCACCGCTCGCGGTCTCGTCCGTTTTTCCATCGGAAACCGCGCCGTCCGTTTTTGCGCCATCCAGCCCCGTCGTTGCACTATCAACTTTCGACGCGTCGAAGACTACCGTTGCTTTCTGCTCGTCGATCTTGGTTGCGCTGCCGGCGTCGAGTCTGTAAACCTTCCCACTCGGCAGCGTTGCAGCATAGAGGGCCCCATCCGGTCCCAGACGCACCACCTGCACGCTCAGATCTTTGCTCTCAAAAAGCGTGGACGGTTTGCCGTCCTTGCCCACGCGGAGCACGGTTGCCGGCGATCCCGTGCCGAGATACGCCGTGCCATTCTTGTCTGCGACCACAGACCAGACAAAGGTCGAGGGCGTCGTCAGCATCTCTCGCAGCGTGGGACCTTCGTGCAAATGGCCGTCGCTCCCGATCGCGACTCCATCGGGCGTGCCTTTTTCAAATTCTTCAAAGCGCGATTGCGTCCACAAGTGCGTGCCCTGCGCGGTTGCAAGCGGAGCGCCGCCCAGCGGAATTAGTGCGCCACAGACAGCTAGAATGGAGGCACAGGAAGGTAGGGAAAGAGAGCGGAATGAAACAACCATGCTGCCGTTGAGTCTACTAGACTGCGCACCGGGCGTGCGGGTTCGAAAATGATCGGATGGGCTACGTGCGCTGAGTCTATGTTCCGCTGCGAAACTGGATGATTCGGCGCCGGTCGCGTTTGCTCGGCCGCCGTTCAGGCACCGGCGCATACTGCTGCATCGCTTTTCGCTCTGCGGCCAACGTCATCCGCGCCTCTTTGCTGACCTCAGTCTCGCGATACAGCGTCTGCGCCACCGCCGCAGGCCCTCGCATTTCGCCCAGTTGCAGGACCTCGATCTCAAACTCGCCGCCTTCATTCCTGACATGAAGCATGTCTTTCAAGCGCACCTCACGCGCCGGTTTTGCTTCCACACCGTTCGAGCGAACGCGGCCCAAGTCACACGCCCGCGATGCCAGCGCCCGCGTCTTGAAAAAACGCGCAGCCCACAGCCATTTATCGATGCGTATGCCGTTCATAAATGTTGAGTTTGTACCCCGTCTCGTGGGTCAGGAGTTTGTCTCGGTCCTCCAGACATACAAATGCTCAGCATCGCTCGACGTCGAAACATCGAGACCCCGCTGGCGTGCCGCGCGATTGAGTGCCGACCGGATGTTTTCCTTGGAATCGGGAAGTGCGGAAAGTGGAATCTTGAGCGCTCTACCAACCTCCAACTGGTCTATGTCGCTCAAAAGCTGCGTCACGATCTGCTTGTGCTTTCCGTCGCGGCCTTTGGGAACATCCAGCTGTTCGATCGATTTGAAATTCATCGGGAGTGCACCCGATTTCACCTTGGTCGTCGTCTCTCCGCTTGCCATTTCCCCTCCTCTTGGAGTCGTATGTTCAGCAAACCTGCACTTAACGTATGCCTAACCTGACGTAAACCTATCCTTGAATTATTAGCATACTTGAGAGAGCAAGAACCAGCAACTCCTAAATTCCCTATCTCGCTATGCCAAAGCTCCCAAGATCATAAATCCACGCAACTCCCTCTGTTTTGAAAGATTTAACACGTATCGCCGAAACCCTGCTAGGGTGTCCTACAGAGGTGAATTCTCGTGAATAAAGGGAGCAGATTCCAAACCATTCCACTCCGTGACGTTCCTTTCCCAAGCCCCAAATCCAACGGCGACACCTACCGCCCCGTCGTCATGGTGGTCGACGATGAAAGCAGCATCGCCGACACGCTTTCTGAGATCCTCTCGCGCAGCGGATACGCGGCCGTCACGGCTTACGACGGCGATACCGCCCTCGAAACCGCGCTGCTGATGCCTCCGGAAATGCTGATCACAGACGTGGTCCTGCCGGGAATGAGCGGCATCGACCTGGCGATCACGATCAAGCGCATCTTCCCCGATTGCAAAATCATTCTCTTCTCCGGACAAGCCTCGACTGCCGACCTGCTCGCCGCAGCCAATCGCGATGGACATCAGTTTGTGCTGCTGAATAAACCGGTTCACCCGGCAGATCTTCTCGCTCGGATCGCAGACGGTTTGAAACATCGCAGACCGCAAGCAATCGCGACCAATTAGGGAGGCATCCGGGAAGTCAGTGTTTTGAAGGAGCGCGGCTTCGGCCGCGCCGTCGCGCCAAAAAACTGAAACGATTCAGATAGTCGCGTGCGTTCGGGAAGCCTCGCTCCCAAACCGCAATCAGTTGATCAGCACGGCGCGATAGCGCACCTTGTTCTTCTTCACTTTTTCAATCGCTTCGTTTGCCTGCCCCATCGCGAAGAGCTCGGTCTTCGCCTGCACACCGTGGCGCGCAGCAACATCCAGCATCTCGCGCAAGCGCGAGGGGCTTCCAATGGGATTTCCCGTGACCGAGCGAATGCCAGAAATCAGCGGCAGCGCCTGTATCGCCATTGGTGACGGCGGTATGCCCACCATGCACAGCGTCCCAGTTGGGCGAAGCGCCTGGATGTAAGTGTTCCATTCCTCATTGGCATTCACGGTACTTAAAATCAGGTCAAGTGTTCCGGCCATCTCGCGCATGGCCTTCGTTTCCCGCGAATTCACAAAGTGGTGCGCGCCCAGTTGGCGCGCCTCGTCTTCTTTTGCAGTTGATGAGGAAAACGCCGTCACATGGGCGCCGAACACCCGCGCAAATTGAATCGCCAGGTGTCCTAACCCGCCAATGCCCACCACGCCGACCCGGGACGACGGATTGATGCAATGCGTTCGCATCGGACTGTAGACGGTGATGCCGCCGCATAGGAGCGGCGCGGCCTGTTCACTCGGAAGCGCGTCTGGAATCGGCGCCACAAATCGCGCATTTGCGCGCACCCGGTTGGCATATCCGCCATGCCGATGGACGCACGTCGCCTCGGAGGCCGCGCAGAGATTTTCTAGGCCTTGCATGCACCACTCGCACTGCCCGCAGGAATTCGACTGCCACCCCAGGCCAACACGCTGACCCACCCCGAGCGAGCGCACATCCGAACCAACGGCAATGACTTTGCCGATCACTTCGTGTCCGGGTATGAAGGGATACTGGCTGATCCCCCAGTCGTTGGCGATCAGATGAAGATCGCTATGACAGATACCACAGTGGGAGATACCGATTTCGACTTCTTGCGGACCCAATTCTCCTGGGTCGTAGCGAAAAGTCAAAAGTTGCGCTCCCGCCGCGTGAGCTGCAAGTCCTTGAATGAGACTCATGGTCGTTCCGCAGTCCTTGGTTGGGACTTCTAGAGCGGTTCCACAATTTCTGTGCCCTTGCCCGTTCTGTGCAAGGTGGCATTTTCTTAAGGAAAAATGCCACTCGGCAGGCGCGGCTTCGGAGTATAGCAATTGTGGAACCGCTGTAATGCAGGCTAGCCCAAAACTTCGAAGCCCAACCCGAAGTCAGGAGATGCTTTCCTGTATGCAGGCCCTAGTTTAACCCGCCGCCGCCCTCAATGTGCAGGTTCAGAATCTGGAAACCGGTGAGAACTCCGCCCGCCGATGTCTGGCCCGCCAACACCGCAGACTCTCCATTCATTGTCACATCCTGCCCCGCATGCAAAGTCTCAAGAGCATTCGCCATTGAGAGCGGCAATCCTGAAAGCGTTTGTCCTTCCATGTTGGCTTGCGTCTCCGGCGCCAGCAGGCTCACATAGACGCGATCCGCCGGGTGCATCCTTCGTGCCTGCGCCAGCGCCGTCTCCAAATCGGGCTGACGCGCCGAAAGCCGAGGCTGGTCCATTGTCCGGTCCAGCGTTCCGGCATCCGAAACCAGCAGGCGCAGATTGCCCGAGCCCAATCGTGCCGGCACCCTGATCGGAATTCTCACGTTGCGTGCTGCTCGCTGCCACGGATGCAATGTCGCTTCCACAACAATCGAATCGCCTGCATGCACAATGTCGCCCGAAACAACGCGGGCCGTATCCAGCGTCACCTGCATATTGCGCGGAATCTCTTCCACGCTCAGGTTGATCGAGTGCACCGTTCCCTGGCGCGTGCCATTCGAGTAAAGCTTCGCAAAGCTCTCGCCGGTCAACAGTGCCGCCGCCAGCGGCGCAGGCAAGCCGTTCCCGCCGGGAGCCCAAAGGTCGAGTGGCGAAGGCGGATATCCATCGAGATCGATGCTTCCTCGCACGTGGTAGCTTGTATCGGCGGTGCTCTCGTTCGTCTCCAGCAGCGCGTCATACAGCGACACCATTACCGCCTGGGGCGTCAGCGCAGGCAGATCCAGCACTTCGAAATTCAGTTTCCTTTCGCGCTCCCCACCATGCACGGTCACGTGCACTGGAATCATGTGCGCTTTCAGTCCCAGAACGCCGCGGATGGCCGCGTCGCGATCCTGAGTAAAGGCGCCGATTGTCTCGCCGGTGTTCACAATTTTGAATGCGTTCAAGGGCGAAGCCAGCGTCGCCACCACATCTGTCGTTGTCATCGGCATCGACACCGGTCCCGACTGCAGAATCGGGTGACCGCACGCCAGCAGCTGCTTAGGATCGATATACGTGACAGTGCATGTGGCCGCGATCTCAAGGTCGCCGCGAATCAGTTGCGCGCTTACCGCGGAACCCGGCACCACGCTCGCCAGCGCGGCTTCGGAAATCTCGTCATTCACTGCGCCGTCGGGCCCGGGCAGGGAACTGCCGCTTCCTCCGCCAGCAGCGACCATCTCCAAACCCGTTCCTGCCATTTTTTGTTGCCACAAGCGAATTGCCTCGGGACGAAACCCGCTCATCACCAGCGGCGTTTCCATCGCCTGAAACGTCATCCCGTCCGCCGTCACCGCGTCGCCGGAGTTCGCTGCGGTCAGGGTGGTTCGCGCCGCATCCACAGGCAAGTCGCGAACCTCCAGCATCTGCTCGATCGGAGTAATTCCCGCAATGGGGTCCTTGCTGAACTGGCCGATTCTGTAGGAAAGCGAACCGAGCAGTTTGTCTCCGATGTAAACCGGGCTCCCGCTCATCCCCGCCACCACACCCGTATACTCCGGTTTCGCACCATGCAGTTGCGCCAGAATCATGTCATGCCCGGGACCGCGCGCCCCGCGCAAAACACCCAGGATCTCTACCTGCATCGGCTCCGGCTTATCCCCCGTGAAGACCGTCCAGGCTGTGCCCAGCAGGCCGCGATGTACCTGGCTCAAGGGGAAAAAGCCTCCACTGGAGCGCGGCGGGCCCGAAACAGTGGTCGTATCTTGAGCCTTCAGGGCATTCGGCGACACTGCGGTTCCAACCGCCAGTCCCAGCGTTAGGAGACACCACGGGATTTCCTTCAGGCGTAGTCTCACGTCTATAAGAGTACAGGCGGCGGCATTGGTTTTCGATAAAGCCATATGGCCAGCCCCAGGAGATCCGTTCCAGCGGATTTGCTGTTTTGACGTATCGAGTGAATCGTTTGTCTCTGCCAGATCGTTTGTCATGGCGCGGATCGATGCACCCTTCGCCAGTAATCTCGTATGCTGTCTTGAGGACAGAGGTTGTCATGTCAACTATGCGCGTACCCGTTTCGCCGACTCCCCCGTCGAAGTTCGCCTTGCTGCTCATTGTCTTGGCCGCGCTGGCCATCTCGCCGTTGGCGCGAGCTCAATCGTCGCAACCCCAGTCCCAACCTCAATCGCCGTCGTCTTCCCAGCCAACCGACCAGGCTGCGCCCGATGCAGGCGGCCCTGGCGGGGACAACGGCACCATCGCATTGCCGAAAAAGAAAGAGGCGCCCGAAGATGTTCCCCCGCCCGCCCCAGCCGCGCCCAAGCTCAAAAACCCACAGGGATTGGAGAACTATTCGATTCGCGTCGATGTCCCGGAAGTCGACGTCGACGTGGGTGTTCTGCTGGAGAAGACCGGGCAGTTTGTGCCCAATCTCAAGCCCACAAACTTCAAGGTCTATGAGAACGGCGTCGAGCAGAAGGTTGTCGGATTCAAGCGAGTGGAAGCGCCCATTACCGCCCTCTTGGTCTGCGAGTTTGCCGCGACCAACTACCGCTTCATCTATGACATGCGCAATGCGGCCTGGTCTTTCGCCCAGCAGCTCCGGCCACAGGACTACGTGGCCATGATGACCTTCGATCTGCGCACGCAGATTGTCTCCGATTTTACGCAGGACAAGCGCCAGCTCTACAATGCCATTGGCTCATTGATGATGCCGGGCTTCTCCGATCGAAATCTGTTCGACGCGCTCTACGAAGCCGAGGACAGGCTCACACGCGTCGAGGGCCACAAATACATCATCCTTATCGCCTCGGGCCGCGATACCTTCTCCAAAATCACCCTCGACAAGATTTTGCAGAAGGTGAAGAACACGCCCGACGTCACAATCTTTGCCGTTTCCACCGGTGGCGCAGTACGCGCCATGACCGAAGGCGGTCCCGGCTTCCGCCAGCAGATCAACGATCTCGACTACCTGCAGGCCGATAACCAGATGAAGACCTTCGCGAAGATGACTGGCGGCATGTGGTTCGAGCCACGCTTCGTCGCCGAAATGCCCGACATCTTCTCGAGCATCAACTCGGCCATCCGCTCAAAATATCAGTTGATCTACCACCCCACAGATCCCAAGCAGGACGGCACCTATCGCAAGCTTCGCGTTGAACTCGTGGACGACGAAGGGCAGCCCTTGCGCATGCAGGATGAGAAGCACAAGCCACTGAAGTACGACGTCATTGCGCGCGACGGATACCGCGCCCGTCAGGAAGTGGAGTGACGGGGCCCATGCTCTTCGAATGAACCGTGCGGCAGCTCTTCAGCTGCAGCACGACTCATTGGCACAGGGAGAGGGCAATTTACTTGAACTGGTTGAAAATGTCGACGACGTAGTATGCGAGCACGCCCACCGTCGCAATTCCGACCAGCCACAACGCAACTCGAAGAAGAGGCTGTACCTTGTTGACCCTGGCGAGAATGGCTGCCTGTTCGCTCTTCATGTGGTTGAAGGAATCGTCAAGAAAAATCTGATCTTCCTCGTTTTTGGTGAGGCTCGAACGGTAAATGAAGAGTGCGGCTGTTAAAAGTACCAGCGCACTCCAAACTGTCCACAGAATGGGAGCAATTGCCATACAACACCTCCGCAGAACTTGCGAGGGTCCCAGATACCGGCGGGCCGTGCACACTTGAAACCGCGGTCTCGTGAGTAGAGGGGCCGTACGGGAGGAATAATAGCCCCGTTTTGATACAGCCAACGTGATAAAAATCACAACAGTTTGGCCTCATGAAAGAAGTGCCGAACGGGCCCTGCCAATCGCAAACGAGGCCCAAACTTCGCCTTTTGTGACAGAAAGCTCATCAGAGAGGCCGGGACCTCGGATCGATGCAACGGACGGCTTTCAGGTACATCAAACTCTTGTGAGTCTCGGGAGGCTTTGAGTTGAGCCTTGAATCTCCACTCGCCAGGCGGTAGAGTTAAGCTAAGTCGAGCTCAGAAATTAGTCCAAGGATTGGAGAGTCTATGTCTACAGCAACCGCAACCGTCGCACCGCAGGAAACGGTAAAGAAAGCCCCCTTGATCATGACCCCTCAGGCAATCGCTAAGGTGCGCGAAATCATGGCTACACAGGATCCTATTCCGGCTGGCCTGCGGATTGGCGTTGTCGGCGGCGGCTGCTCCGGCTTCCAGTACTCCATGGCCTTCGAGAATCAGAGCGGCATGATGGACAAAGTCTTCGGGTTCGACGACCTAAAGGTGTTCGTGGACGCCACGTCCCTTATGTACCTGAATGGCTGCACGGTGGATTATGTCGAAACCCTTGAAGCGGCAGGCTTTAAGTTCGAGAACCCCCAGGTAAAGTCGACCTGCGGCTGCGGTTCTTCCTTCAGCGTCTAAGCCAAACGCCAACTGCCGCGCCATTGCCTCCAGCGAAAAGCCCATCCCGGCCACAGGATGGGCTTTTTCAGTCGGATTCCGCTTCAGGCTCAGCCTGGCGTTCTACTGCTGCGGCGTCGTAGGCGAGGTTGGCGTTATTGGCGTTCCCCCCGCTGGGCTGTTCGGGAATCCTCCGTTATTCGTGGTCCCGCTGCTATTCGTTCCCCCCACGGGCTGCCCAATCGTCCCTGCATTACCGCCCTGCATCATCTGGTCAGCAAGTGGGCTATAAAGAAACTCCCACTCGTTGTAGTGATCTTTCTTTTTGTAGACCAGGATCGACTGCTTCGGGCTGCCGGGCGAGAATCCAATGATCCCCCCGCCGCCAAATGTCTGGTTTGAACTGAGGCTTCCGCCGCCGCTCTGATCCGTCCCGCTTGTTCCCGTTGTCCCTGTTGCGCCGATCACTCCCGTGGCCCCCGACGAACCCGGTCCAGAGATCGAACTGGTGCCAGAGAACAAACTAGGGCCCGACCCGCTGGTCGAAGAACTGCTGTCTCCACCCCCAATCGGCGACGCCCCGGCAATCCCGCCCGGTCCAGTTCCGGCCAACGTCGAACCTGCCAGAGGCTGTCCGAAGAATCCCATAGCCACCGGCGTCTTGTTTTGCCCGAACATGATCGGCTTCCAATCGTCCTTCCCAGTGATTGGATCGGTGTACCGCTTGCGCAGAAAGCGAATCTCGTTGGTCTTCACCAGCGCGTCGATGCTCGGCGGATACGCATGAAATTTCTTGTAGTACATCTTGATTCCACGGATGTATTGCTTGCCGCGGTTCATCGTCTCAATCTCGCGGTCGCGCTGAATGCTTTCGCGAACCCGCGGCACCGCAACGGCCAGCGAAATTATCAACAGCGCCAGCATGAAAATCACCGCGACAAGGATGTACCCCTCTTCCGAAGGCCTCTGTCGCCGCATTGTTGCAGTTCCATTCACGCTGTCTCTTAGTCCCTACGTCCCTAGTCCCTGAGTCCCCGTCTTTTTCAATTCACCGTCAACGCCACGGTCTGCGTGTTGTTGTATTGCAAATCGGTCACCTGCACATTCCCACGCACAATCGTCACCACTTTGTACCGGTGATCGACAATGTCGCCCGGCCGCGCCATGAAGATATCGTCTCCATGCACCAGGAACGCCTGCAGCGATTTGTCCTTTGTCTCCGTGTAGCCAAAATATTTCAGGTCAATCGGCGGAGCCTTTGGCGCTTCAGGCGCAGTCACCACGGGCGCTTCGATCCGTGCACTCTTCACCGGCGCCGGAATTGCAATCGGCGCGGACTCCGCCGAGAAAATATTTCGGCCCGTGCCCGCGTAGACCACGTCCTCACTCAACGCCAGCTTGCTCAGGTGCAATGCCGGATCGATGCCCGCGTTGCTGAGTTTTGCCGCTTCCGGCCCGCTCGCTGCATTTGTCCGCGCTATAACCGATGGGCGCGCCACTGCACTCGACGCTGGTGAACTCGAAAACGAACCGACGAGTTCGTACACTCCAATTCCCACGATCACTACCACCAGCCCGACCAGCAGATACACCTGCCGTTTATTCTCGGTTCCCAGAGCGAGTGCCATTGCTATTGGCCCTCCCTTCCGGGTACTGGCGGATTGTCGGAGTTTGCCGGCGCACTCTGCGTCTGCGGCAACCCGCTACTCGCCGCGTCCGCTGCGCGCATCCACGTCGAAACACGCAGGCGCAGATTCACCATCCCGCCCTGCTGTCCGGTCAGTGCCATCGCGCGAATCACAAAGAATGTCTGATCCCGTTCGAGGCCGTTCACGAAACGCATGATCTGCGGATAATCGCCGCTGATCCCCGCGTCCATCGAGATCTCCGTCAGATCGCCACTGGGCGCCCCTTGCGTGTACAAAACGCGCGACAGTCGCACGCCCGACCTCACCTGAAGCTCGCCAATCCGGCTCGCAATCGTGGAGTAGTTCGCCGGAATTCGCCGGGCATAAAACTGCTTCATTTGCTCCCGCGACTCCACCACGCGGCCGTCCAGTCCCCGCAACGGCGCCGTTTGCATTTCAAGCGCCTTCTTCCGCACCTGATCGTCCGCCAGCGCATCGGTCGTGCTGCCATGGGTCGCCGACCAATCCATTCCCAGACGCACCCCAAGCCCAACCACGATGACGATAAGCAATGCCAACCCCGCATAATGCCATGTCAGCGGAGAAGCCAACCTCTCGCGCCATTCCGTTTGCGAGCCATTGCTCATTGCGGGCCTCCGGGTCTCGGATGTTGTGGAGCTCTTGGCACCCCTGTATAGGGTGGCCGATAAGCACCCGGCGGTGTGGGAAGCAACGTGCGGTTCTGCGGCTCCTCGCTTGTTCGACTCGCGGCAATGGCCCTTGCGGCCCTTCGCTCGCCCGGCTTGGCCGGAACGTAATCGGCCAGCAAATCGAAATTCACGCGGTTCGACGCGCTTACCGGTTCCATGCGCTGGTTCGGGCCGGTTTGCGATTCCGAGTTCTCCCCTGCAATGCGCGGACTCAGGAATCGCCTCGAATGTTCCAGGTTCTCCACCAGGCGAATCGAGAGGTCACGTGGGCCCACTACACGCAGATGCAGCGTGATGTGCCCGTCCTTGTCGCGCGTTGGCTCAAGCGTCGTCACCTGCACTCCGCCCGGCAGCACCGTCTCAAGGTCCTCCATCGCCAGCGTCCACGAAAATGCCTTCTCGTCGAAAAGTTGGTTCAGGTTCTCCGCCTGTGCCAAAACCGCGGCATTGTCAGGTTCGCGCATCATGGCCTGGTAGCCCTGCCGCTCCCGGTTCAAGCGCGCAATCTGTTCGTCGAGGGCGCGAAGTTTGTCACGCGCGATCTGCGCCCTCTGGTCCAATTCATGTACGCCAAAACCCAGCGCGATCGCCGCCACGGCAAGCGCCACCATCGCGATGCGCAGCTGCTTTACGAGCGGCCCAATATCCGCAAATGGCCGTGTGGCGAGATTGAGAGAGATCCGCATTGGATTAGGCCGCTCCCGCCAGCGCTCCGGTGATTCCGGCGAAGCTCAGATTGCCCAATGGCGTCGCGGCGCCTGTCGTAGGTCGCGGCGCAAGATCTACCACCTTCAACTCTGCATCGCTCATGCGGGTCCAGCGCGCAAAATCCTCCGCCACTCCAACGCCGCCATAGTAAAGACGTCGTGGCTGCGTTGCCAGTTTGTCCTCGTAGTAGGCCGCCGCCACCGCAATATCGCGCTGCACTTCGGCCAGGCGTTGCGCCGGGTCGGTGGGCAAATCGAGCGTGCGATAGAGCAACAGATCCTGTCCGTTCGTAATCGATGTCGTCAGCGAAACTCCGCTCAGGCACGCGGTCAGCGCCGGTTCCGATGTTTCCAACGCTGCCAGTGCCGAAAGGCTCGAAGGCAGCACCGCACCCGGTTCAAACCCAGCCGCCCGCACCACGGCTTCGTATTCTTCAAGGATCGGTCCGGGCAAAACCGCAATCAACACACGGCATTCGGACTTGTCTTCCGTCAGAACCTGGTAGCTCACGCCCGCTTTCTCCACGTCGAATGAAACCATCTTGCGCAGCCTGAAGCGCAGCACGGGAACCACATCGACAGCCTTTGGGGGCAGGGAATCGAAGTCCAGCACAAATACCCGCACCGCCGTATCCGGCAGCACCAGTGTTATGTGGCGCGTCCGCTGCGTCACATCCACCAACACAGACTTGATTGCCTCCGCCACAACCTGGGGTGCGCGCAGATTTGGCTCATCAATGCCCGGTACCAATGCACCTGCCGCCAACGGCGCGAACGCGTACACGGCGGATTCGCTCTTGCCGGGCAGCGCTGCGGCCAGAACACCTTCTGGCATCAACTCGATTGCCACTGGCGGACGTCCGCCTTGCACAGATCGAGTTTGGCCTTTGATCGGGGTAGGGCTCACTATCTCGAGGCCTCGATGAATGTCACCTTGTTGATCTCTTTCAATGTCGTGAGTCCGCGCCGAACGCGATCCAACGCCGATTCGCGCAAGAATGACATGCCTTCCTTTTGCGCCAGCTTGCGCACTTCCGACGTCGGCTTCTTCTCCAGAATCAACTCGCGGATCGGATCGGTCAAATCCAGGAGTTCATGAATTGCAGTTCGTCCTCGATAACCTGTGCCACCGCATTCAATGCATCCTGCGCCCTCGCGGAACTCGAATCCGCGCCATTCCGCCAGATCCATGCCGCTCGCGATCAAGAAGTCATCAGGGTATTTCACTCCCCGCCCGCAATACTCGCAGATGGTACGCACCAGCCGCTGGGCAAGAATGCAATTGAGCGCGGAAACAAAGTTATACGCCTCGACGCCCATGTTCAGAAACCGCCCCAGCACGTCGACGACGTTGTTCGCGTGCACCGTGGTAAACACCAAATGCCCCGTCAGCGCCGAGTTGATCGCGATCTGCGCCGTCTCCTGATCGCGAATCTCGCCCACCAGAATCTTGTCCGGGTCATGTCGCAGAATCGATCGCAAGCCGCGCGCAAAGGTCAGACCCTTTTTCTCGTTCACAGGAATCTGTGTAATCCCGCGAATTTGATATTCCACCGGGTCTTCGATGGTGATGATCTTGTCTTCATCGCTCTTGATCTCGTTCAGCGCGGCGTAGAGCGTCGTCGTCTTACCCGATCCAGTTGGCCCAGTCACCAGAACCATCCCATACGGCTCGCGAATATACCGCCGAAACCGCTTCAGATCGTCGTCCGCGAAGCCCACTACGTCCAGAGTCAAGTTGCTGAACTTCTCGCTCATCGATTGCTTGTCGAGTACGCGCAGCACTGCATTTTCGCCATGAACCGTCGGCATGATGGAAACGCGGAAGTCGATCAGCCTGCCTTTGTATCGCACGCGGAATCGCCCGTCTTGCGGCACCCGGCGCTCGGCAATGTCCAGCTCGCTCATGATTTTTACGCGACTGAGAATCGTCGTGTGGTGCTCGCGCGCAATCGGCGCCATCGCCTCCTGCAGCACGCCGTCAATGCGGTACTTCACATGCACCGAATCGTCGTAGCTCTCAATGTGAATGTCGGAAGCGCGCCGCTCCAGCGCGGTGAAAATCGTCGTATCCACAAGCCGGATAATCGGGCTGATGTCCTCATCGCTGGTCAGCTTTTCAATCGAAATATTTTCATCGGAGTTGTCGTCGCCCGTCAGCACGTCGAACGTCAGTCCCTCGCTGGCTTCATCGAGTACGCGCTGTGACTGCTCCGTCTTTTTCAACAAATCAGTAATCTGCGAGAGCGTCGCCACCCGCGCAATGATCCGATGCCCCAGCAGCCCCGAGATTTCATCCAGCACCATCAGTCGCGATGGATCGCTCACCGCAATCACCAGCGCCTCGCCCTGCTGCTCAATCGGCACAAAGTTGTAGCGGAACATCAGCTCTACCGGCACTGTTCGCAGCAGATCGTGTTGAATTTTGAAGTTCTTCAGGTCGACGAACTCTGCGCGATAGCGCGCGGCAAGCGCCTCGGCATGCGCTCGCTCCTCGGCGCTGCCCGGCATCGGTGCAGCAGGAATTGCAAGAATACTTGCTTCAGCCATAAATAATTACCCCTGACTCCCTGCCGTCGAACCCAGGGAGAATATCGGTAGGTAAAGCGAGATAAGAATAAAAACCACAACGACCCCCATCACGATCAGGATCGCGGGCTCAATCAATGCCAGCGCGGCGGTCAGCGCCGTGGCCACGTCTTCCTCAAAAAACTCCGCAACCGAATTCAGCATCTGCGGCAGAGCACCCGTTTGTTCGCCCACAGCGATCATCTCCGTCGCAAGATCGGGAATCACCTTGGTCGCCGTCAGGGCATCGGCCAGGCTCCTGCCTTCGCGCACTGTTTCAATCGATGAAGTGACTGCCTTCGCAACCCTCCGCGACGAAATCGAACGCGCCGCCGTATCGAGAGATGGCACCAGCGGCAATCCTCCCGTCAGCAACGTCGAGAGCGTCCTTGAGAACAGCGCCACCTGGTACTTCAGCCAGATCTTGCCGAATACCGGCAGCCCGATGCGAAATCCGTCCACAAAATCGCGGCCTTTTTCGGTAATCGAAAACCGGTAGCCCACAACGCCCACGACCGCCGCCACCAGCAAAATCCAGAGAATATTGCGCTGGCTCCACGTGCCGAACGACAGCAGCATCATCGTCATCGCAGGCAGCTGCGAGCCCATCTCGTCATAGAGTTTAGAGAACTGCGGAATAACCACCGTGAACAGAAAAACCAGCAGGCCCGATACCAAAGTAAGCAGCAGACCAGGATAAATCAGCGAAGCAGTCAGCTTTTTGCGGAATGTGAGTGACACGCGCTGGAATGCAACATACCGCTCCAGCACCTCCTGCAAATTGCCGCTGCGTTCGCCAGCCAGCAGGGTTGTCGTATAAACGTTCGGGATGCCTTCCTGCGCCTCGAAAGCCGCGGAAAGAGACTCGCCGGTCTTTACGCGGTTCGCTACATCCTCAAGCTGCCCGGCAAAACGTACGTCCTTTTGTCCCTTGGCCAGCATGTTCAGCGAACCCAGAATCGGCAAGCCCGCCCGAACCAGCGTCAAAAACTGCTGATTGAAGATCAGAAACCGCTCCAGCTTGACCTTGCGCCGTCCCATCAACGACACATTGCTGCGCGCGCGCACCGAAAATACGTGATAGCCCGCATGCGCAAAGCGGCTGCGCAGCTCCTCGGCGGTCGCCGCCGTCTGGATCTGCTCCTGCACGCGGCCGCGCTCATCGGCCAATTTAATGACGAATTCTGCCATCTCTCGGGGGTACCGGACCGGCGCTGGTCGCGCACCGCTCCCAAGCCCATGTTCCTATTTCAAGGGTAACAGTCTCTTCGCTGGGATAGACGCAAACCTGCCACGAAGCGTTCGCCTGCACCAGAAGGTATACATGTATGCTGATTGCGTTCCCTTGAAGCATTGCCCATGAGCCAATCCATGAACCCGGCGCAGCTCGCCCACACCTTCAGAGCAGGGAAGCGCCAAACCCGGCCAATCCTCTGGATCGCCTCTATCGTACTTCTATCCGCCAGCGTGCTCGCGGCTATTACCGGCTCCGGCTTCCGTTTAGGCGTTCACGCAGCCAAGCCTCTCGTCCCCTATCCCCACGAGCTCGCCCACGTCAGCTTCGCCATCGCCGGGGATGTCATTCCCCACGAGGCTGTCCGCGCCGCCGCCGCGGCAGCCGGCGACGATTCTCAGGGCTGGACCGCTCTCCTCTCCGACGTCAGCGACGTCTTCCAGTCCGCCGACTTCGGCTTCGTCAACATGGAGACTCCCGTTGCCCCCGCCCATTCCAAAGGTTCCAAGCCCTTCATGTTCGACGCGCCCGTCGCCCTGCCTCAGGCCCTCAAAGCCAGCGGCATCAAAATCGTCTCCTTCGCCAACAACCATGTCATGGACCAGGGCTGGCCCGGCTTCACCGAAACCCGCGAGCACCTCCGCGACACCGGTCTGCTCTTCGCCGGCACCGGCGACACGGCCGCATCCACTTTCCAGCCCGTATTCACTGAGGCCAACGGCATCAAGGTCGGCTGGCTCGGCATGACCCGCTGGCTCAACGGCAACCGCAACCCCGACAACCCTGACCAGCCCCACGTCAACTTCTTTCCCTATCCAGGCGAGTCGGGAGGAGCTCCAGGTGCCGACGAAGCGCAGGTTCTCGCCGCCATCAAAGCCGCCCGCGCCCAGTGCGACCTGCTTATCGTCTCCATCCACTGGGGCATTGAGTACGCGCCCGCACCGCGCCCTGAAGACATCGACACCGCCCACAAGATGCTCGACGCAGGCGCGTCCATTATCGTCGGCCATCATCCCCACGTCCTGCAGCAGGTCGAGACCTATCGCACCGCCGACGGCCGCAACACCGTCATCTTTTATTCCCTCGGCAACTTTCTCTCCAACCAGTCGCGCAGCTACGTTGATGGCCTCATGCCCGATAAGGACGGCGATCCGCGCGACTCCATGATCGGACTCTTCTCCGCGGTCCGCGAGGACTACGGCCCCGGCGGCATCCGCGTCGAGCTGGGCCACGTCGGCATCCTTCCCGTCTGGGGCGAGAACAACCGCAACGAGATCGCCGCAGGAAAAACCAAGACGCCCGTGATTCGTCCTGTTTTGATGGATCGCGAGATGCCCCGTCTCCAGGCCCGTCTCGACGAACTCAACAAGATTGCCGACCAGAACAGGGCGAATCCCACCGCTCCGGCTCTCACGCCCGATCAGCAAAAAGACTTCGTCAAGATCACCACGCAGCTCAAGTTGCTCGACGATCGCCGTAAGCTCCTCCTCGCCCGCACCGGCGACGAGTACGTCACCGATCCGCCCAAACTCCCCACCAAACCATAGGGGTCGGCGCTCGTATCAATCCCTTTAGGAGGCGCTTCCTGTGAAGCCCACACATCTCTTCGGCTCAGTCTTTCTTCTCGCCTCGCTCTGCGTCGCGACCCCGGCCCGTGCCGATTCCGCCAGCGACCGCGCAGCCGTCGAAGCCACCGGCGCTGCAATCCGAGCTGCCTTCGCCGCAGGCAATGTCGCCGAGATCATGCGCTATCACCACCCCGACGTGCGCAAGGCACTGTCGTTCGCGAACGTCGAAGTTGGCGGCGAGGCGGTTGCCGCCGGATTGCAGGACTCGCTTCGCCAATTCCACCTTGAGTTCGTCGAAAACAACGTCGAGAGCCTTCTCGTCGAGGGCGACACGGCGATCGAGCAGACAGTCTTCGCCATCAAGGCAACTCCTCTCGCAGGCGGCCAGCCCTCGATCTTCCGCGGGCGCACGATGGTCGTCTATGTGCGCTACAAACAGAGTCCCACCGGATGGGCGTCGATCCGCGAGCTGATTCAACCCGCCACGAATTGATCGGCTCATCCAAGATGTGGAGGACTTGATGGATTCTGCCCAACACCGAGTCACCGGCTGGATCAACGTCACAAGCTACGATCCAAAGCCCTATGAAGAAGCAAGCGGCACCACGATCTCCGAGGTTCACGTCGTCGAAGAATTCACAGGCGGTCTCATAGGTACCGGCACAGCGCGCTTGCTCATGGTGACAACCGCAGACGGCAGCGCCTACTTCACAGGCATCGAGCGCTTCGTCGGGAACATCGCCGGTCGCACTGGCTCTTTCATTCTGCGCAACACGGGTGTGCTCAAAGACAACTACGTCACATCCGAATGGCTCGTCATTCCCGGCTCCGGCGCAGGCGAACTCAAAGGCCTCAACGGCACCGGCGGCACCGGTCCGAACGGCTACTTCCTCGACTGCTGGTTCGATTGATTTCGGATGCCTAAGTCAGCAGAGGAATCCCCTCGGCCGTGGCTGCGTTTCGCATAGCCGTATCCAGGGTCGCGATCTGAATTTTCTCTCTCGCCGCCAAATCCAGATAGGCCGCATCGTAGACCGTCAGCCGATGTTTGCGCGCCAGGCGCAACAAAGACTCTTCATTCTGGGATTGGTCTGTTTCAATTTCAAGCGAGGCGATTGACTGCAAAAATTGCGCTGTGCCCTCGGCTGTGATGCGGCCGCGCCGCTCGCTCATCAGCAAAATGTTGCGCACCTCGAACCACCACAAGACCGGTACTCGCGCCGATCCCAGTCCTTTTTCAAGCAACTCACCGGCATGTGTTGCCACCGGATGCATCTCATCCGGGAACGCCCACGTCGGCGTTACCGAAGCGTCAAGCACGAAAGCCGCGCCCATTCAGCGGCGTCCCTCATCGCGCGCGGAAAGAATCTCCTCGAGGCTCGTGGGCAACGTCCGCTTCCTTAGCTCACGAATCCGGTCGAATGCCTGTTTGGCCTTTTCAGCGTCAAACACTTTCTCAGGCTGAATTCGCGCAACAGGCTTTCCATGCCGCGTGATAATCACACTCTGGCCGCGCTCCACTTCATCCAGAATGCGAAGGAAATGCGTCTTAGCTTCCGATGCTTGATATGTCTTCACAAATTGACCAGTCAAACGACTAGTCAAATATAACACATTTGGCGTGAGGCTTGTGTAAGCCGCGTCTGCGGCACCGCAGGTGCTCAATACCCGTTCGCTACCATCCATGCTTCGGTCAGTTCCAACTCCGGCTTCTTCTTGGATTGCATCTCGGCGTACGCCAGCTTCACCAGCACATCCGCCTCCACATTCACCGGTGCGCCCACACGCAGTGTGTGCAGGTTCGTCCGCCAATACGTCAGCGGCAGAATCGCGATCGAAATTGTGTCGCCCTCGATCCCCGCAATCGTCAGGCTGATCCCCTCAATGGCCACCGACCCCTTGGGCACCATCCACTGGCGCACGCCCTCCGGCAAGCGCACTTTCAGCGTCCAGTCCGTTGTCTGTTCGTTAAACGCCGGGCTCGTCCTCGGCACCACCGGCTCCAGCGCCGTCATCACGCCAGCGCCGTCCACGTGACCCTGCACCACGTGCCCGCCCAACGGACTCCCCGCCGCCGTGGGCAGTTCTAAGTTCACCTTGGCCCCAGCCTTAAGCGAACCCAACGAAGTCCGGTCCAGCGTCTCCTGCGCCAGGTCCGCATGAAAGTACTGCGGGTCCGGCTCCAACGCCGTCAAACACACCCCGCTCACCGCCAACGAATCGCCCTCGCGCAGCCGCTGGGCAATCCCCGGAGCCTCCACCGTCAGCCGCCGCACTCCGCCTGTGTTTTTCAGACTGACCAGCGTCCCCGGCTGCTCAATAATCCCCGTAAACATGGCTCTAGTTTAAGCCAAGGTTCAGGCGGTTTAGGAACCCCGCCCAGCAATCAGAACCGCATCGTCACGCCTTGCTCGCACATGTCAGTGAGCACAGAAAGAAGGTGGGTGAGTCCCAGCAACTCGCGAACCTGCTTTCCCAGGTGGATCAGCTCCAGCCGGCTTCCGCCGCCACTGGCTGATACGTAGAGGCGCACCAGCGCGCCCAGCCCCATGCTGTCCATAGATTTCACATCCGCCAGATCGAGCACGATCAGCTTGCATTCGGGAATCAGAGGCTTCACGCCATCAAAGAGAGGCTTGGCTGCTCCCGCGACCAGCCGCCCGTGGCAGTGCACGAGCGCCTTACTGCCTTTGTGCTCGACTTCCAGAGTGAAGGAATTTGCGGCTGTTGCATCCGGCATCGGGGTCTCCTTGAAACCATTTGGGGAGGAAGGAACGAATTGCCGATGATTCTCTCACGGCTCCTGATCCCGACGCCAAACTTTCTGCCATCCTGTCCACGTCTTGAGTTGCGGTTTGCGCAGCAGCGCGCACAAACGCCTACTTCGCTTTCAGCCACCCCAGTATCTCCCCCATCACCCGCTCCCCCTGATCGGTGTCAAACAAATACTGCGCATGCGCCGAACCATCCAGCACCACCAGCTTTTTCGGCTCGGGAGCCTTCTCAAACTGCGCCTGAATCCCCGGCAACCGAGGTCCGCTACCACTCGTATCGTCCCGCGCCACAATAAACAACGCTGGAGACTTCAACTTCTCCGCAGGCAAGTTCGGCGCCGCGCCCAGCATCACGATGCGGTCAATCTCGCCTGGCTTCGACACAATCGACGCATCGCCCGCCGCCGCTCCGCCCATGCTCCCGCCCACAATCGAAACACTCTGCGCGCCATGCGCATGCAGATATCGCACTGCCGCCAGCACGTCCTTCTCGAGCGGGGAATCCATCGGGACCTTATCGCCCGGCCCATGCGAATTTCCGTACCCGCGGAAATCGATCGCCATCACCTGAAACCCCGCCTTCACCAGCACTGGAGCCTGCTTCGCCCAGCTCTCCTTGTTGAACCGACCGCCATGCGCCAGCAATACCGCCCGTTCACCTGACCCATACACATCGGCATACACCACGCCGCCATCTTCCGTCGGAAAGTTGACCGTCGTTTGCGCACCCGCACTCGCAGACAACGCCACCATCGCAACCAACGCCATCAGCACGCGCATGCGGCCAATGTACTACGGCCCCAATTCTGCTAACTTGGAAATTTCAGCCGCATCTTCCTCGCACTCGCAGCGCAGCACTCATTCCGTCCGGAGAACCTTGTCGATGACCGCCTTCAAATCCATGCTCGCCCTTTGTGCCGTCGCCTCTGCCGTCCTGACGCTCCCCGCGCAGGACCGCGCCTACGGCCGCTCCGTCGTCGCATCGCAATACGGCATCGTCGCCACAAGCGAGGTCTTGGCCTCGCAAGCAGGCGCGCATGTCCTCGAGCAAGGCGGCTCCGCCATCGACGCAGCCATTGCCGCCAACGCCGTCCTGCAGGTCACCGAGCCCAACTCCAACGGCCTCGGCGGCGACCTCTTCGCCATTTACTGGGAATCGAAAACAGGCAAGCTTTACGGCCTCAACGCCAGCGGATGGGCGCCCAAATCCCTGACCATTGACCATCTCTCGTCCAAAGGCATCCAAACGATGCCGCAGGTGGGCATCGACTCCGTCACTGTTCCCGGCGTCGTCGACGGCTGGACCAAGCTCCACGACCGCTGGGGCAAGCTTCCCTGGCGTGACCTCTTTCAGCCCGCCATCTTCTATGCCGATCGCGGCTTCCCGGTTTCCGAAATCATTCACGCCTGGTGGGCCGGTGACAGCGACGGTCTGAGAACCAACCCCGAAAGCACACGCGTCTTCCTCCCCAACGGCAAGGCTCCGGAAACCGGCGAGCTCTTCCGCAACCCCGATGTCGCCCGTGCGCTCTCCCTCGTCGCCGAACAGGGAGAAGCGGCAATTTACAAAGGTGAAATCGCGCAGGCCATTCTCAAAACCTCATCCGATCTCGGCGGCACCATGACCGCCGACGATCTCGCGTCGTATTCGGCCGAGTGGGTCGAGCCTATCTCCACCACCTATCGCGATTGGACCGTCTACGAGTTGCCGCCCAATGGCGACGGTATCGCCGCGCTTGAAATGCTCAACGTTATGGAGCAGTTTCCGCCCAGCTCTGCCGGCGCACACAGTCCCGCCGAGCTCCACACCCGCATCGAAGCCATGAAGCTCTCCTACGCCGACGTCAAGAACTACGTAGGCGATCCGCGCTTCGGCAAAATTCCAGTGCACGAGCTTCTCTCCAAGGAGTACGCAGCCAAACGCGCAGCCCTCATCGACCCAGCCAAAGCCAACTGCACCGTTGCTCCGGGCGCGCTCGGCACCAGCGACACTACCTACTTTTCAGTTGTCGATCGCGAGGGCAACATCCTCTCCATCATTCAGAGCAACTACAACAACTTCGGGTCCAACGTCACGGTCGAAGGCATGGGCTTCGCCCTTCAGAATCGCGGCGGCCTCTTCTCGCTCGACCCGCTGTCGCCTAATGCGCTCGCCGGCCGCAAGCGCCCCTTCCACACCATCATTCCCGCCTTCATGCAGAAGGGCGACGAGCACATCGGCTTCGGCATCATGGGCGGCCTCAATCAGCCACTCGCCCACGCGCAATTCGTATCCAACCTGGTCGACTACCACATGAATATTCAAGCCGCCATGGAAGAGCCGCGCTTCACCGATCGCCAGCAACTCGCCTGCAAGATTGTCATTGAATCGCGCGTTACGCCGGAGACCATCGACGCCCTCACAAAGATGGGCCATGTCCTCGAAGTCCACGGCGCCTACACATCTGCGATGGGCCGCGGCCAGGCTGTCCTGCATAACAGCAGCACCGGCATCAACTACGGCGCATCCGACCCACGCACCGACGGCGCCGCCATCCCCGAACAACCCAACTTTTCAGATTCAAGCAAGAAACCATAGTGTCCAAAAACGACGGTCCATTGCGCCCTCTGTTCCTGTTCCCTAATCCCTGTTCCCTGTCTTCTCCCACGGATCCTTGAGCAGAGAGATAAGTTCCAAATCATTTTCGTACCGTTGCACCTCAACCTCGGCCATACGAATCGCATTCGCCATGCCGCGAAACGCCGGCACCGCATCCGAACCCATGATCTGCGGCGACACAAACAAATGCACACGATCGACGAGGCCGCCCGCCAGCAGCGCCGTGTTCAGCCGCGTCCCCGTCTCCGTGATCACGGTCAGAATCCCTTCCTCGCCCAGCTTGTCCAGCAGCTTGCCCAGCGGCACGCGTCCAGCCTCCGCCGGCAATACTTCGACGCGCGCGCCGCGGGTTCTCAGCTCCTGAATCCGAGCCTCATCCTTCGACACAGTAAAAATCACCACATCGTTCTGCGCGCTCTTCACCATCTTTGAATCGAGCGGCATCCGCAGCGCCGAATCCAGCACCACACGCAGCAGCGGCCGTCTCCGCCGCAATCCGCTTCGGTCCGTCAACAACGGATCATCCGCGAGCACTGTGTCCACGCCTGTCAGCGCCGCGTCCGCCTGCCAGCGCAGCGGCTGGATCGCTGCGCGACTCGCCTCACACGTAATCCAATACGGCTGGTGCGGAGCCTGCTGTCCCGCAGGCGGCGCAATGCGCCCATCCAGCGTCATCGCCACCTTCATCAGCACCAGCGGCCGTCTGTGCTGGCTCCATCGCGCAAAGCCTTCGTTCAATCGCCGCGCTTCCGCCTCGCACACGCCCACAATCGCATCGAGTCCCGCCGCCCGCAGCGCCTCCAGCCCATGCCCCGCCACATTAGGATTCGGATCGATCGTCGCCGCCACTACGCGCCCCAGCCCCGCGGCAATCAGCGCCTGCGTGCAAGGCCCCGTGCGTCCCGTATGATTGCAAGGTTCCAGCGTGATGTACGCCGTGCCACCCTTCAGCCGATCCTCGCCCTGGCGCGTGAGCGCATGCTGCTTCGCCTCGCGCAGCGCGACAACTTCGGCATGGTCCAGCAAGTCATACTCATGCCAGCCCTCCCCTACCACCTGCCCCGCGCGGTCAAGAATCACGCAGCCCACCGCAGGGTTCGGCGAGCTCACGCCAATGCCGCGCCGCGCCAGCTCCAGCGCCCGCCGCATCCAGTAAATGTCTCTTTCCAGAGTTTCCAATGCGCTCATGAGTGATCACTTACCAAGAATCTAAATTCACCAGCCGACGTACTTACTAACTTCGCTAACTTCCTACCAGTGCATCCACAAACGCACCCGCATCAAACTCCAGCAGGTCTTCCATCTTCTCGCCCACTCCCACAAATCGCACCGGCAAATTCAGTTCCCGCGCAATCGCAACCGCAATGCCGCCCTTCGCCGTCCCATCCAATTTCGTCAATACAATTCCCGTCACTCCGGCCGACTGCGTGAACAGCCGCGCCTGTTGCAGCCCGTTCTGCCCGGTCGTCGCGTCCATCACCAGCAGCACTTCGTGCGGAGCTCCGGAGATCAGCTTCGCCGCCGTCCGCCGCATCTTGTCCAGCTCGTCCATCAAGCCCGTCTTCGTGTGCAGCCGGCCGGCCGTATCCACAATCAGTTCGCCGATGCTGCGCGCCTTCGCCGCCGTTGCCGCGTCATACAGCACTGCTGCCGGGTCTCCACCCTGCTTTGTCTTGATCATCTCTACACCGGATCGCGAAGCCCACACCTCAAGCTGTTCAATCGCCGCCGCCCGAAATGTATCCGCTGCGCACAACAAGGCCGTCTTCCCATGCGCCCGATACCACGCCGCCAACTTGCCGCTCGTCGTAGTCTTTCCCGTCCCGTTCACGCCCACAAGGAAAGTCACCTTCGGCGGCGTCGCCGGATCCAGCACCGCTCTTGCTGGTGCCTCAAGAATCGTCTGCAGCTGTTCCTTCAACAAGGCCCGCAGCTCCGTGCCACCCTCAATCGCCTGATGTTTCGCCCGGTCGCGCAGCGCATCGAGAATCTCCGTCGTCGTCTGCACGCCAATATCGCTGGTCAACAGCGCCGTCTCCAGATCTTCCAGCGCCGCTTCATCCACCACCCGTGTCAGCGCGACAATGTCGCCAATCCGCGACGAGAACGACTCGCGCGTTCGCGTTACCGCCTCGCGCATGCGGCCAAAAAAGCCGCGCTTTTCTTCCGGCTCCGGCGACTGTTCGGGCTTATCGTCCTGATTGCCAAATAACGTGATGAATTCGGGCATATGCAGCCTCCAGTCTAAAGCAGCGACAGACTCATCATTTCCGCGCAACACTCCGTCCGTTCGAGGATGCTTTTTTAGCATGCCCGCCGCTCGGCACTTCGCTTAGTATTTCCTCCATGCGATGTTCCCGCTTCCCCGCGTCCATCCAGCGTGCCGCGTACGCTCTGTCTGCATTTTTTCTTGCTGCTGCGCTTTTTCCCCTCAGCGCCGACCGCGCGTCCGCACAGTGCCATGCCATGTCCGGGCCCAACCACTCCATGGCCGACATGCGACCAATCCCGCCGCCTGAACAGCTTCCCGCGCCCATCAAAATGACCGGCATCGGCAACAGCCACATCGCCATCAAGGCCACGCCCGAAGCGCAGGTCTGGTTCGATCAGGGCCTGAGTCTGCTCCACGACTTCTGGGATTACGAATCCGCCAGGGCCTTCGAGCAATCCATCCGCGTCGATCCCAACTGCGCCATGTGCTGGTGGGGCCTTGCCCAGGCACTGCAATTTCGTGGCAACGATACACCGGTCTACGTAAAGCACGCGTTGGATGAGGCACAGCGGCTCAAACGCCACTCCAGCGGTTCCGACAAGCTTTACATCGATGCAGCAATGGCCGAACTCAACGCCAAAGACGGCCAAAAATCCGCTGAAATCGCCATCCTCCGCAAGCTTGTCAAGAAATATCCCCACGACATCGAAGCCCGCATCTTTCTCGCCGAAGCCGTCGGCGACGGCTACGACGAAAACGGCGAGCCCAAGCCCGGTCAAAAAGAGCGCATCGCGATCCTCGAAGACGTCCTCCGCGAAGCGCCCAACGACTCTGCCGCGAATCATTACTGGATCCACGCCATGGAGCCGAGCAGTCACCCAGAGCGCGCAATCTCCAGTGCCGCGCTACTCGCCAGCCTCGCGCCCACCTCCGGCCACATGGTCCACATGCCCGGGCACATTTACTATCGCGTCGGCGATTACGCCCAAGCCGAGCGCTGGTTCACAGCCTCCATGACCGCCGACGAATCCTACATGCGCGACCAGCACGTCGCGGTCGACGACGATTGGAACTACGTCCACAATATGATGTACGCCATTGCCAACCTCATGGAGCAGGGCAAGCTCGCCGAAGCCAACGCGCTCTCCGACCGCCTCGCGGGTGCACGCGGTCAGCTCTCCGCCACGCTCTACATCTGGTCGGCACGCGATCAAATGGCGCGCATCAATCGTCGTCTGCCCGTCGCCCTCCGCACCGCCGATTGGGACACCGTGCTCGCGCTGCTCTCGCAGGCCAACCTGGCCGAAGGCGACAAAACCGCGAACCTCCGTTTCCTCGCCGCCGAGCTCATCGATTTCGCCACCGGCATGAAAGCTCTCGACAACAACGACATTGCCGGAGCGCAAGCCGCTTCCGACCGCATGGATGCTGGCCTCTGGCGCACCCAGCATGAGACCGAATCCGGCGACGCAGCAAAGAAAAAGCTCGACGAACTCATGAAGAAAGTCCAGGCGGGAAGCAGCCAACCGCCCGCGCAACCTGTCACGCCCGATGCCATGGCCGGCCCGCTACTCCAATCCCTCAGCGTAGCCTCGCTCGAACTCCGCGCCGGCGTTCTCGCCGCACAAGGCCACGTCGGCCAAGCCAAAAAAACGTACGCCGACGCCATTGCCGCAGAGAAGAAGCTCGGCTATCACGAGCCGCCCATGTACATCCGTCCCGTCGGTGAAAACGAAGCCGCCGCGCTCATTCGCGCAAAAGATTACACGGACGCCAAGGCCGCTTACGAAGACGCTCTCAAAGAGCGGCCCAACTCCGGCTTCGCCCTCTACGGCCTCGCGTATCTTCGCGAACTCGCAGGCGACGCAGCCGGCGCTCGCGAAGCCTACGCAACCTTTCTCAAAGCCTGGTCTTCTGCCGATTCCGCGCTGCCCGAAGTTGAACACGCGCACAAGATCGTCGATGGCGCCAACCTCGCAGCGCGATAAGCCCTGCGATTCAATGCGGCTCCATGCACCTTCAGCGGGGCGAATCGAACGCTCCATCCGGCTCGCCACAAATCGGTTGCATCCTGCAACCGAATTCGGAACAATCGCAACGCTGCATCGTCCGAATGCCACGCGGACGAATCCATTCGAGGAGCTTCGAGCACATGAGCAACGTGCGTGTTTTGGTCGGGACGCGCAAAGGCGCGTTCATTCTCACATCGGACGGCAAGCGCGACAATTGGCAAGTGAGCGGTCCCCACTTCGCGGGCTGGGAGATCTACCACATGAAAGGTTCGCCTGTGGATCCTGACCGCATCTATGCATCGCAAACCAGCGGCTGGTTCGGTCAGATCCTGCAGGCCTCCAACGACGGCGGCAAAACGTGGTTTCAGCCCGGCGTAAAGCCTGAAGACGCTACGCCACAGTGGCCGCCGGTCAAGAGCAATCGCTTCGCCTACGACGCATCCGCCGAAACCGGCCAGCCTCTCACCACGCATCAGTGGTATGACGGCACACAGCATCCATGGGAGTTCAAACGCGTCTGGCATCTCGAGCCTTCGCTCACCGACTCCGAGACCGTCTACGCGGGCGTCGAAGATGCAGCTCTCTTCCGCTCCACTGACGGCGGCGTCAGTTGGCACGAGCTCCCCGGCCTGCGCGGCCACGGCACCGGTCCCGACTGGCAGCCCGGCGCAGGCGGCATGTGCCTCCACACCATCATTCTCGACCCCACCAATCCCGGCCGCATCTACATCGCCATCTCTGCTGCGGGCGCTTTCCGCACCGACGACGACGGCAAATCATGGAAGCCCATTAACAAAGGCCTCGTCTCCAATACCTCGCCCAATCCCACCGCCGAAGTCGGTCACTGCGTGCACCACATCGCCATGCATTCATCCCGCCCCCACGTGCTCTTCATGCAGAAGCACTGGGACGTCATGCGCTCCGACAACGCCGGCGACAACTGGCACGAAATCTCCGGCAACCTGCCAACCGATTTCGGCTTTGTTATCGATGTTCATGCCCACGAGCCCGAAACTCTCTACGTCGTGCCCATCAAGAGTGACTCGCTGCACTTTCCCATCGACGGCAAGCTCCAGGTCTATCGCAGCCGCACCGGCGGCAACGAGTGGGAGGCGCTGACGCGCGGCCTCCCTCAGGAAAATTGTTATGTGAATGTATTGCGCGACGCTATGTCTGTAGATACGCTCGATGACTGCGGCGTTTACTTCGGCACCACCGGTGGTCAAGTTTACGCATCAACCAACGGTGGAGACTCCTGGTCCGCCATTGTCCACGACCTCCCCGCGGTCCTCAGCGTCGAAGTCCAAACACTCGCATAGCGCGAGCCATTAATCAGCTCGAAAATGGGTGCCCCAGGTCTGGATTCTCAGACCTGGGAGAGCACGAATATTGATCCTCATTTTGCGAAGTTCAATCTGCACGAAAATGGGGTGCCCCATCTAACCTCGCCTTTTGTGGTTGGGGTGGGAAAGCACCAAACCATCGAGAACAATGCCCGAATCCGCCACCATCCGCGTCCAACTCCCCTACCACCTGCGCACGCTCGCGCGCATCGACGGCGAACTCACCCTTGCCGTTCCCCCACCCATCACAATCCGCTCCGTCCTCGACGCCCTCGAAGCCCGCTACCCGATGCTCGCCGGCACCATCCGTGAACACGACACCCACAAGCGCCGCCCGTTCCTTCGCTTCTTCGCCTGTGAAGAAGACCTGTCGCTCCAGTCCCCGGACACACTTCTCCCGGACGCCGTCGCCAACGGAGACGAGCCTCTTCTCATCATCGGCGCCATTGCAGGTGGATAAACAATTCTCGGCACTCTAGATGCCGAATGCGAAGGATTGGTCAACCATTCTTTCAGCTTGCTTGGATTAGGAATGCATTGCTCAAAGTTGGCCCCAAATTTCGCCCACGACGCTTTGGTGGTGGGTGTTCGATTGCTCAGACGAGGAGGTTTCGACTCGCTACCGTGAGGTCTCAGGTAGACGAACCTCTTCTCATCGCCCTCGCCAGCGGCTAGTCCCTAGTCCCTCAGTCTCTAGTTACTAAGTCCCCCGAACCGCCGCGCACTCCACGCCACCGGCAGCCCAATCACCACCATGTGCACGCCCAGCCCCAGCCAAAGATCCTTCAGCTCATACGGCCCCTTCGCGTGCAGCGCCGAAAGCGGGAGCACCACCAGCCGCATCGTCTCGTCAACTGCGGCGCCAAAAAGCAACCCGCACACCACCCAGCTCTCGCGCAAATACACCAAGCGCAAACTCGCCACGTAATAAATCCCCGCCGCCGACAGCGCAATAAAAAAATGCAGCGCCACTCCCAGCACATACGTCCCCACCCCACCATGGAACGCACTTGGCCCCAGCAACCCCGCCGCAATCGCCAGCGGAATATGCCAGCCAAATAAAGCGCAAGCTTGCGTTAGATCCAAAGCCCCCGCAATTCCACCGCCCACGCCAATCGCCAGCCATGGGCTCCCTCTCTTCAACCGGCCCGCTTCAAAATCTCCAGCATGTTCCGCCATGCACGCTCCTCGCCTTCACGCGGCTCGTCCCATATTGCTTCCAGTCGCGCCCGCGAAGGCTTACCATACCGACGTGCACCCTTTCGAGTCCTGAAGGTCGTCTGAAACCTCCTGAATCCTTCTGAAATCGAGCCGCATGGAACCCTCGTTTAACACACCGCCTGGCATCAGCGCCCTGCGCATCGGCGACTGGTCCGTCTATCCAGCCACCGGCCAGATCGTCCGCGATCGCGAAACCGTCCGTCTCGAGGCCCGCACCCTGCGCCTGCTCCTCTCGCTCGCCGAGCGCCCCGGTCAGGTCGTCTCCATTGACGACCTCCTCACCCTCGTCTGGCCCGATGTCACCGTCTCGCCCGACTCCGTCTACCAGGCCATCGCATCGCTCCGCCGTCAGCTCGGCGACGACCCGCGCCAGCCCACCTACATCGCCACCGTCCCGCGGCTCGGCTATCAATTGGTCGCCGGCGTCAGCGCCTTGCCCGACCCCGCGAACTCCGCGCCCAATTCTCAATCCGGTTCCATTCCAACCCGGCTCACCGACCAACCCGCCGTCCGCCCTGATCCTCAAAACGCATCGGCTCCGCCCGATTTCCATCCGCGCCGCAGAGCCTTCGTCCCCGCAGCCATCGCCGTTGCGCTCAGCCTCGTCCTCCTCGCCGGATTCCTCATCCACAGCCGCGCCAACAGGAATTTCGCAGCTCCGCTTGCCGGTGCAGCGCAGCCGCAAAAGTCCATCGCCGTCCTGCCCCTTCTCGACTTGACTCAAGGAATGAAAGAAGGAGAATTCGCCGACGGCATGACCGAAGAACTCATCGACAAGCTCGCCAAGGTCCCCGGCCTGCGGGTTCCGCCACCCACTTCGTCTTTCGTCTACAAGGGCAAACAAGTCCCCATCGCCGACATCGCCCGTACCCTCGGCGTCGCCTACGTACTCGACGGCAGCGTGCGCAAAGACGGCACATGGGTTCGTATCGCCACGCGCCTGGTCCGCGCCGACAACGGCTACGTCGCCTGGTCCGAAACCTACGATCGCCCCTTCAAAGACATCCTCGCCATCCAGGACGACATCGCCACCGCCGTAACCAAAGCCCTCACCCAGTCCATCGCCGTCGGCTCCAATCCAGATCAATCCCAATGAGCTGGGTAGCGAGGGTCGAAGTCCACCCAAGGGAGGCATCGCCCCGCCGTGTCTCGCAGATTGTGCAGTTTTTTCCGTACCTGAGTCAGCGCTATTTTTCGCAAACCCCAGTCAACACCTGTGACAGATGCCGCAATTGTTCCACGTGGAACAATTTGGTGGCGCGGAACAGACTACGCACGCCACGCGAAGCCGTTGCCTGGACGGCCAGTCCTTCCACGTGGAACAATTTTGCCGACCACCTCCGCGGCGCTCCTAAGCTAAGTATTTTTTCAGCGGCTCCCAGTAATGATTCTTCCAGCCCCAGTCCAGGTGGTCGTATTCGCCAGCGGGGAAACCCGTGTGGTCGAAGAAGAGCGTACATTCCTGTGCGCGCGGCTTCAGTTCAAAGTGAACGAGGGAGTAGATGCCTGGATCCCAGTGCGAAGGGCGCCAGGCCTGGACGATTCGTTGGCCCGGGACGAGTTCGACATTGCGCCCGACGATGAGTCCGCCGAACATCGAGAAGGCGCCGCCAGCCGCGGCATCAATTGTTGCCGGCATTCCACTGAATGCTACGAACTTCTTCTGGTCGATGATCGATTCATAAAAACGCTGCGGACTGGATTTGAAGTCAAGCTCGTAATGGATTGAGGTCCGCGTGTCAGCGGAATTCTCAGAGGGCTGTTGGCCCATCGAGGGCTGCTGCGCTCGCGAAAGAGAGACAATGAAGGCGCTGCCGAGAGCAACTGCAATGCCGGCGAACGTCTCTCGACGCGTGGGCATGGATACGAAATGGTTCATGCTGACCTCACGATTTGAATCGAAACGACCCGTCCATCGAAACATGCCGCGAATTTATGTTCAAGAACATATTTTGATCGACAGCGGAGCAAATCCCTTGCGATACTGCGCAGCAGCGAGGAAACCTTCATGCCTTATCCCGCCGGCCATCGCACTGAAGTAAAGAAGAGGATCGTCTCCAGCGCACGCCGCCTCTTCAATCGCCATGGATTTGAAAAAGTCTCGCTCGACCGGATTATGGAAGGCGCTGGCCTCACCCGCGGCGGCTTTTATAGCTACTTCGACAGCAAAAGCGACCTTTACGCCGAGGTGCTCGGCTGCTTCTTCACCGATCCGGATTGGCAAAGCTGCTGGGACGGTGTCGAGGTTGACCTCAAGTCGACCAGCGTGGGCCGCGATGTGGTGCGCGCCTATTTGTCTGTTCAACACTTCGAGGATGTCGAGAATTCCTGCCCCATGGTTGCCTTGCCCACAGACGTGACCCACAACGGCGCAACGGCGAAGCGCGCGTTTGAGACCGTGTTTGCAGCGATGGTCAGCGTGCTTGAGCGCAGCGTACACGCGCGCGGACGCGATCGTCACGCCGTCGCGCAAGCCATGGCCGCTTTATGTGTCGGCGGCATGGTCGTTGCACGCGCCATGGAGGATCGCCGCGCCGCCGACAGCCTCCGCAACGCCTGCATGCGCGTTGCCCTTGCTCTTGGTGGCTGGAACCAGCGAAAACCGCGCGCACGCAAAACTGCATGATCGGTCCAGTCCACGCCAGCCCCGAGCCATTGTCTGTCGAGCTGTCTCAGAAGGATTCAGCTTCACTGAATTCTGTCGTGGCGGTATGAACCGTCCGACTCACTTGGTTCGTGGCCGGTGGAGATTACTTGAGTGACCGTTCGAATAGGTTGCTCGGAATCGGGGCTCTACGATCGCGGTTACCGAAAAATGCAATTGGGTGCGCAATTCGCATTACCATGTATTTCCCATGCCGATAGACAGGTCCTCGCAGTATTTGCATATACTGGGATTCCCCCCAGGTTCATTCATAATGCAATTCTGTGCGCTCGATGATGCACATTCTTTCTTAATGGAGGCCAAGGCCCTTCCGGCTATTCCTAGCGCATCGGTGCGGCTGTGCCGATGTTTGCGTGCCTGCATCCTGCTCAGCTGGGTTGGTCTTGAGGATGGATTGGATTACGCCGTAGAAGGCTGGGGCGCGCGGGGACGGACAATCAAAACTCTGCCGACGAAGCTGAAAGTGCGCATGCTGGCGTTTCTTCTGCCCCTCTCGGAGCCCTCGCTTGTGGATGCAGAGTTTACCCGGCTTGGCAAGATTCGGAATCGACTGGCCCAACCAATAGGCAAAGAAGAGAGCCTCCCGCCAACTTTGACGGAAGCGGAGCAGACCTTTCAGTTTTGTTTGAGAATTCTCCGAGCAATCAACACGTACGGAATCGTAAGCCGGTCCCGCGAATCCAACAGCCGATTCGCGCACATTCTGGAGATGACACGTGATGTGCCGAAGATACCACCGGCCAAAGAACGGAAATTAGGTGCCGTATCGGTAATTAGTCGAAAGAGCAGCGCTCAATGAATGGCACTCTTCGTTAGAATGTGGCAGGGTCACAGACCTCGTCGCTGAAGCGGCTAGTGCTCGCCCTTTCCAGGGCGCAGCATCAGGTCTTTGATTGCCTCGCGGGGATCTTTCCCTTCGTCGAGAATCAGCTCCATTTGTTCGGTAATCGGCATCTCGATGCCGTACCGCCGCGCCAGCCCCAGCGCCGCGCGTGTCGTGCGCACACCCTCCGCCACTTTGCCGCCCAGGCTTTCCAGGATCTCCGGCAGCTTGCGCCCCTGGCCGAGGGCCTGCCCCACAGTGCGATTGCGCGACAGAGACCCCGTGCAGGTCAGCACCAAATCGCCTACGCCTGACAGTCCCGCCAGCGTTTCGCGGCGCCCACCGCAAGCCACCGCAAGCCGCGTAATCTCCGCGATGCCGCGCGTCATCAAGCCCGCCGCCGAGTTGTACCCCAACCCAACTCCAGCCGCGATGCCGGCTGCAATGGCAATTACATTCTTGAGCGCGCCGCCCAACTCCACGCCAATCACGTCGGTCGACGTATAAAGTCGAAGCGTCTCCGACGAGAACTCCTGTTGCACAAGAGTCGCGATCTGAGGGTCGCTGAAGGCCACCGTGACGGCAGTGGGCTGGCCCTGCGCCACTTCAAGAGCAAAGCTCGGTCCCGAAAGCGCGCCGATCGGGAGAAGCAATCCAGCCGGCTCAAGGGTCTCGGAGAGCACCTGGGTCATGCGCAAGAAGCTGCGGTCTTCAACGCCCTTAGTCGCGCTCAACACGAACTGGCCGTTCTGCATGTGCGGCCGCAGGCGCATCATCGTGGGGCGCAGGAATTCGGATGGAATGACCGAGACGAGGATTTCCGCCTTCGCCACCGGCCCGATGTCGGCAGTCACTGGAAGGTTGACAGGCAAACGATACCCAGGCAGAAAAAGAACATTTTCACGTGCGTCGTCAATCTGACGGGCTTCGTCGACGCTGTGCGACCAGAGGGTGATCTCATGGCCGCCGCGGCGGTAGAGCGAGAGCGCAATGGCCGTCCCCCATGCGCCGGAACCAAGAACAACGACACGGCTCATGCGGGCTTTCCCTCCGGGGGCCGGCCGCCAAATCGGCTTTCCGTTCCGGAGAGCAGGCGGCGAATGTTCTGGTGATG